>Ga0214471_10003301_pt1 | contig 12548 bp, 10 predicted proteins | sample RVTome_5_FD_207665 | JGI IMG/M metagenome (GOLD analysis project Ga0214471, IMG submission 207665) | Soil microbial communities from uranium-contaminated site in the Upper Colorado River Basin, Wyoming, United States - RVT142D155 | ecosystem: Environmental > Terrestrial > Soil > Contaminated >...
TCTGCAATGCCATAAAGCTGGTTTATGCATCCAGTTTTTTCATCGACTCGCGGAGGTACATAGAGGCGACTCCCAACCGGCTCGAAGATATAAAGATGGCTGCGATAATCCAGGAACTCGTCGGAAAGCAGCACGATCACTACCTGTATCCCGACATTTCCGGTGTTGCAAGATCTTATGACCATTACCCGATGGAGGGGATATCTCCCGATGACGGGGTGGCGATGGTTGCCATCGGGCTGGGACGTACCGTTGTGGAAGGCGGGAAATGTGTGCGATTTTCACCGGCATACCCCCGGCGGTTGTACCAGTTTTCAAAAACGCAGGATTACCTCGATAATGCACAGCGGGAATTTTTCGCGCTCGACCTCTCCGTGCCAGGTCCGGACTGGAAGGACCTCACCGGGAATACATCCAACTACGCGAAACTTGGACTTGACGCGGCTGAAAAACATGGCACCCTCTATGTGACCGGATCAACCTATGACGCCCAGAATGAAACCGTCTACGATGGGATTTCCCGTCAGGGCGTACGCCTTGTAACCCTCGCCGGGATATTAAAATCCAAGGTTTATCCACTCGATGAAATTCTGACATTTCTCCTCGACATAGGAAAAGCCGGATTCTCGTGTCCTGTCGAGATCGAATTCGCAGGGAACATCAGCCAAAATCCCGAAGAGCCCCACGAGATGGGATTCCTCCAGATACGCCCGCTTGTCATCCCCGGAGAAATGAAGGATTTCGACCTGGATAAATTCGACCGGGAAGATATTCTCTGCTTTTCGGACAAGGCGATCGGTTACGGTCATGTCGAGGAAATTAAAGACATCGTTTACGTCAGTCAGAAAATCGACAGTCTCAAAACTCACGATATCGCAAGCGAAATAGACAACATAAATATCAAACTGCTTGCCGACGAGTCCAGGCCGTTCCTGTTGATCGGACCAGGACGATGGGGTACTTCGGACCGCTTCTACGGTATTCCGGTATCATGGGCGCAGATTTCGGGTGTGCGGTGCATCGTCGAAACCGATATCGAGGGTGTAAATGTAGAGCCGTCGCAGGGCACCCATTTTTTTCATAACATTACCTCGTTTGGAATAGGTTACTTTACTGTGCACAGCGACAGCAGGGGATGCTGGCTGGATCATGACTGGATCACCAATCAGGACGCCGAATACGAATCCAAATTTGTCCGGTGGATCAAATTCGATGAACCGCTGAAGGTTATTGTTGACGGCAAAAAGCACAAGGGTATAGTCCTCAAACCAGGTGTCCCGCTCAATCACGCATAGCCTAATCAGGATTTCGTTACTATAAAAGTTCCATCCTCATCTGATGGTCCTTCGTAAAATACTGCTTAGCCATCAGGTTCAATCCAAGCGCCATAGCGACCGTTTTCCCGCCCACAATCATAAACATGATAATAATCTGATACCTGGCGGCAATCAGTGGATCTTCTCCCGACAAAATCTGTCCCGTCATGATTCCCGGGATCTGTATCAGTCCGACAATCATCATTGAATTCAGCGTCGGGATCATAGCCGCTACAAACGCCGATTTCTTGAATTCAGCAACAGCGCGATCGAATGTGGCCCCCAATGATAAAAGAAGTTCTATCTTGTCTTTTCTCGATTCGAGATCGCTGCGAAATCTTTCTGCCGCGAGGGACATTCCATTCAGTGTATTTCCTATCGCCATTCCGCCAAGCGGGATCAGGTACCTTGCGGTCAACGCCGCAGGATCGCTCATCGTGAGGATCGTTACAAATCCAAGGGTAAACAAAGATCCAAGGGTGATGCTGAAATATAAAACGGGGATGGCGTTAGGGAACGGCTGCTTAACGCGCCCCCTGGCTGTGTACGCAGCTATTACTCCCATTATCAGCAGTATTGCTATTACGAACAGGATGGAATTCACGTTGAAAACGAAAACGAGGAAATATCCGGTGATCGCCAGCTGAATTATTGTTCGTACTGTCCCGACTATGAGATCCTTTTCCATGCCCCATCGCATCGATGCGACAATTCCGATGCAGATCACGATCAGTCCGAGCGACACGCCTACATCCAGCCAGCTTACATCGATCAGTCCGCTCTCCATCATTCGCTGCTCCCCTTTGAGTTGCGGACGGTCGCTTCGCCATCCAGAATATCCACAACAAACTCTCCCGCCATCGCGACCTCTTCCTTCCTGTGGCTCACCATTATTACGGAAAGGCTGGTTTCTTTCTGAATCCTGATTATCTGGCTCAAAAGCTGTTCCGCTTTCTGCTGGTCGAGCGCGCTGGTAGGTTCGTCGAGCAGGATAACATCAGGCTCCAGCGCCATCGCCCTCAGGAGGTTCATCCTTTGCGCCTCCCCGACACTGACATCTTCAGCTTTCCTTGAAAATAATTTTTCCTGCAGAAGTTCAAGGCCCTTCAATCTGGATATTCTCCGGTTAATTTCATCCTCAGGAATTTTATTCTCCCTCGACAGGCTGAATGGAAGCCTTATATTGTCTTCCACGGTTCCATTGAACCTGACAGGAACCTGCGGAACCCATCCGACCTTCCTGCGGAGTTCCAGTACCGGGTATTCCCTGATATTTTTCCCGTGGAAATAAATTTCACCCGTTGTTGGATCGGCAAGGCGATTGAATAGTCTCAGGAGTGTAGATTTTCCCGACCCCGACGGCCCCGTGATGACTGAAAATATTTTGCCCGGAATTTCAAATGTGATATTTTTCAGGATGGATACAATTTCCCCATCGCTCCCGGAATTCGGTGCCTCGAAACTAACTCCATCGAACCGGAACATTGTGCCCATTAAGCGTCGAAATCGATCAGTTTGAGATTTGGAAAATCACTGAGCGTTCTTGTTACTTTGAATGGAGATGCCTGGATCCATATTTCGCCGGTTATCCCAATGATGCCCTCGACCAGATGCCCGCCGATTATCGAGTAATCCCGTTTACCAAGCGTCACATGCGCGTGAATCAGCGGCTCGCCTTCAAACCACCCGACATTACCCATAAGGGTGGTGAGCTCGCAAATTTCATCTATTTCAGTTGTCAGGTATTCTCCGGTGACAACGTCGTACCATGCTATTGTCGCATGCGATGTCGCCCCAATACCCGAAAGGTAACCGGACTGGATATTATGATCTTTCACATATTTTTTAAGCGATTCCTGAATTTTATCCCCGACATCCAGCCTGACCAGATGGATATTTTCCTGATCCCGCGGTTGCATAATCGTCTCCTTGAATCATTGATCGAACCACGATGTTATCAGAACATTCGCTCATTTAAAAGGACGCCAGAACCGTATGCACCAGCGTATGTTCAACCAGAATTAATAAAGGGGTAACTTCAGAACCCGGTGCGTCAGAGCGGAATTACTTTTTTACCTGTATCCCTGAAGCGGATCCGACGCACTGAACACATTCTGCGATATTATCAGCCTGTCCAGGTACGCCCGTTCCATCTCCTCAACAATCACCGGATCGAACTGTCCTCCTGACTCTCTTCTCAACTCGTCAAGCGCGTCCATGTCTGACATTGGTCCCCTGAACGGGCGTGGTGATGTCATCGCGTCGAAAGCGTCCGCAACCGCCAGGATCCTTGATCCAAGCGGAATCAATTCGCCTTCTAGGCCGTCGGGATATCCCGATCCGTCAAATCTCTCATGATGATGCCTGATCACCGGAACCAGGTCCTTGAGATATTCAATCCTGCGGATAAAGCTCGCTGACATATCCGGATGGGCCTTTACGATTTCCATTTCCTCATCCGTAAGCCGCCCAGTTTTGAATAGAATGGTCTCAGGGATTCCGAGCCGTCCTACATCGTGAAGGAGAGCCGCTATGCCCAGCCTCTCAGTGAAAGTCTCACTGAGGCCGTGAGTACGTGAAATAGCGGTTGCGAATTCGCTTACACGTTCCCCGTGGCCGATCATATAAGGGTCCCGTGAGTCGATGGCGGCGGAAATCGCAATGGTGATTTCCCTGAACGCGTTCAGGCGGATATCCTGCGAATCCCACCGGTCAATAAGCTGGTGTACTATTTCAATTGACTTCTGGAGATTCAGGATGTCCTTTTCGGCAACCTCGTAGTCTTCCTTTAGGAAAATGCCCACTACATATCCCGGCGATTCTGCGACAGGGATCGCGCCGGCGATTGCTTTTTTCCAGATAAGCCCCGGAGGTGCTTCGCGGCCCCTGAGGTAAATGTTTTCCTTATCCAGATCATGGCTCACGATTATGGCTGATTCAGACACGACCCGTCCAAGAAATGAGCCCATAATAGGAATTGGTTCCGCGAGGTTTGAGAATTTCGGGATCAGCATTCCCGACTGATGGTCCAGCAGGCATAGCCTGATACCGGCTCCCTGCCAGATATCATGCAGGCCTGCTACATAGGCTGCCAGGAGGTCCGGTTGGCATTGTGCGGCCGTAAGCCGTGTCGCGAGTCCCACCAGTTCAGCGAGTGCTCCTGCTCCTGTCTCGTCGGCAGAATATTCTTTTGGACCGAAAGATGGATCGATATTTTCCAGGTAACGGGCGTTCATCTTCACGTTTAATTTCCGGCTCTTGCAGCTTTTCATTATTATCCGGGAAGTTGAATTAGCCGTTATTAATAGGCTGAGGGGAGAATTAATCGAATCTGAATAATATTAAAGATATCCCCGCTACCATCCGGTCAGGATCTCGAACAGTTCGCTGACACTTGGACGCCTGAACGGTACATTATCGAGGCTTATTGAGTCGCCGATCTTTTTCAGCGCCGGATGGACATTTACGTACGCTCCGAGGTCCGATGGGTACTTGTTTCGGGCTATTCCCGGGAATATGACCCTTTTAAAGTACTTTCCGAGCATTTTTTCCCATTCACCGATATCGACCAGGTCAGGTGGATTGCAGAACGATGGATGCATTGACATGTATACATCCCCAGCCGGATCAGTCATTCCGGCTTTCTTCCTCCATTCGCCTATCGCCCCGTCGATGAATTCGACGCTGTCTTTTGTAATAAATGGCGACCAGATAGGAAGAACCCCCGCGGCTATTGGAAAGTACGTGTCTGTATGGGTGAAGGTTGCAATATACATGCTGTTAATCGCGTGGTGATCCTGCTGGCACTGCCTGTAAAGATCGAAAATCTTTTTCGACAGCTCCGACGGATGCTCATGATACTCCTGGATTACGGTCCGGTTATAAGATTCCGCAATGTCCACGGCATCGTCGATAAATTCCCTGGACGTTCCCCATTCGCTTTCGGGTCCTGTCTCATATTCGTATGGGATATCCCATCCGGTGCCAGGGCTTCCGCCCCATTTCTCCCGGTACCTGACCAGGTATTCTTCCTGGTCAATATATTCGGTCGAGTCGACTCCTCCAAGTCCACCGAGCTGCCAGTAACAATTTTCTCCTATTTTTGCCCTGTGCCACCGGTAGCCGCAATGAAGGATAATAACCGGTGCATTATCTATCAGCCTGTCCCTGATAAAAACTCGATATGCTTCCGGAAGCTTCGCATATTTCAGCCGGATGAACATCAACTGCTTTATGAGAAACCTGTCATGTACGGGATCGTAGTGGACAATCGCTTCGACATTCCTGTTATTAGCAAGAATTTTTTCAGCGGCGTATTTTCCATATTCAAGATATCCAGCCGCGTCGTCGGCTTTAAACCGCTTGATTACATTGTATAAAAGTGGTTGCGGAAGAAACGGGAATCCAGTCAGCGCCGATAGAAATCCCGCGGATAAACCCGGAGCTCCAAGGATCACTCCCGGATATTTCTCCGCGTGATATCCCCTTACAACCCATTGTGCCGATTTGACGACATCGATATCTTCCAGCACCTTTTCCTGGTGGCCGATGGTGAGTGTGATCCGGTCGATTACCTGAACGCGCATCGATTCAGGCAGCTTATTTAAGAGGTTCGTAAGGAGTCGGATACTTTTAGGCTGGGGAAACGGATCGAATTGCATCCTGTCAAGTGCTGCCTGGCTCCCCATCAGGGCTGCCAGAGCGGAGTCACCTTTTGTGATTCCCGGGGGGAAAGAGACTGTGGATCTTGAACTCATTGAGACGCGTCGTATTCTACCAGAGCCCCGCTACCCTAACAATCCATGCACTGCGATAAAACTTCTGCTAATATTTATGTGTCTCAATTGCTGCACGCAAAGGAGTGACTTTCGATGTCGAGTAACAGGTTACAGATTCCATTACTGATCGCTTTGATAGTGTTATTTGGGTCCTTTGGATGCGCCAACCAGGCATCCACAGGCGATGTCGCCGTCGACGATACCAGCGATGACGGCAAAATTATCGTACCCGATACAACGTGGGAGGAAACCGAGGTACCCGAAGATTCGAGTAGCGGCGATACGGGTTCAGAAGTACCCGATACTCCTGAAGGCACTGAAGGGGCAACCGGTGCCGACGGACTTATCGACTATACCGAAACGGAAGTCGACATGGGTTCAATTGATATCACCTTAATGGTCGACGGTGTGGAGCGCGATATGGAACTTCCACTCGAGGTATGGGAAGGACAGACCCTGACCATCGAATTCGTTGTGAAATCCGAAGGCCCCGAACTGGCGGGCTACGAAATCAATACAAGCGCCCGCGTAACCGCGCCGGCGGAAGGATTGCTTGACGGCAATGAGGCGGTCGTGCCCTATACATTTACATACTATTCGGAGTACTGGGAGGGTGGCGGCATTTCCATATACGTCAGAAATACTGCCGGACTTCGCGAAATTGGGTCGGTTCCCGTTATGCTTGTGCCTTTTCCGGGCATGAACTAGTGCTTTAAAGGAAGAATTATTATCCTGATTGAACTGCCCGGGAAAGCCGGGCGTTTTTCATTCCTTGAACCCGAAAGTCACCGTCAGGGTGATCTCAACTCCGTCCCTTACTACAACAATCTCGACCATGTCGCCGGGAGAGTATTGTCCGAGCGCGTACGAGTAATCATAGATATTCAGAACATCGTAATCTCCGACCTTCACGATCTGATCCCCTGCCATAAGACCGCCCTCTTCCGCTGGACTGCCAGGCTGAACGCCCATTATGAAAAATCCATCATCGCCTGATTCGTAATCGGGAATTGTGCCGAGGTAAACACTTCTCGGTGTGTCACTTACTGGATGCGATGAGCCGTCTTCTTCATGCCATTCCTCATAAGTGAGTTTTTGATCGCGGTTTCCCACCTCAGTCGCTATTTCAAAAACCGCTCCGACTATCGAATTCAAGCCTTCGTAATTCAATGTGTCTGTGTCGTCGAATGGAGTATTGTATTCATCGGTAATTCCGGTGAAGAAAAACAGAGACGGAATTCCAGCCTCGTAAAATCTTATGAAATCGCTGCCCCCTACAGGCTTTGGATTAACTGCGAATTTAACAGCGCCATCGGGTGTGTATTCCGGGATTATCCCGGCGAAGTCAGGCGAACTCCCCGACGCGATGATTATGCAGCTCGTATTACCATCTTCATTTTCATGAGCGCGCCCGACCATGTCCATGCAGAACATAGCCGACGTCGATTCGAGCGGAACCAGTGGATCATCCATGTAATGGATCGATCCAAGTGTCCCGAGTTCCTCTCCGGAAAATGATATGAACAGGATGCTGCGCCTTGTCGGATTTTCACCGAACGTTCTCGCCAGTTCCAAAAGCCCCGCGACACCCGAGGCGTTGTCGTCCGCGCCGTTATGCACCAGCCTTTCAGGCCCCTCGTACCGGCTCCATTCATCGCCATAGCCTATATGGTCGTAATGCGCTCCGATGATCATGTATTCATTTTTTAATTCCGGATCGGTGCCGGGAAGAATTCCCGCTACATTCCATGTCGTTCCCGTGTCCTTCAGAATATCAACACTCAGAGTTATCTGTACTCCTTCAAGATCCGCGCCAAATGGCATCATGTGCCTGTCAATCTCTGATTGATACATGGAAAGAGGCGCACCCATCCCGGCGAAAATAGCATCCGCTACTTCCTGAGTTATCCTGATGACCGGAATATTCATCGATACCCTCATTCCCGTATTTTCAAAAGCCGGGAGGGCATCGCCCTCATCCCCGACGTTATTCGGAGGCGCAACCAGAACCAGCGCCAGAGCCCCATGCGCTGCAGCGTTAAATGTTTTCCATCTGTCATGTCCAAAATCTGATAAATTCGTCCCATCGAAAATGCCGTCAGGATCGTCCGTTCCCGGCTCGCCGCTCATACAGAAGACAATTTTTCCCTCGACATCCAGATCTTTATAATCGTCCCAATCATATTCCTCGGCTGTAATTCCGTATCCGGCGAACACGACCGGAGCGGATACCAGGCCGCTTGAAGAAAATCCCACCGGTATCCAGTCCCTTCCGGTTTCCCACACGTAATTTTCATCACCAACAGTCATCTGGAAAAAATTCAACTCACCCATGCTCGATCCGGAAGAAAAGTCGAACTTCTGGAAGTACCACGGATCACACCCATCCGGCTTTTCGAGCCCGATCGACTCAAATTCCGAGGCAATATAATCCGCCGCCATCTCGCATCCGGGAGTGCCCGTAAGCCGGCCTTCGAGCATGTCCGATGCGAGGAACTCAACATCGCTTTTCAGGAGGTCGATATCGTCGGCTGTCTCTGGAAAAGCCTTCGCGGTCCCAAAGATAAGTGTCAGGATAAATATCGAGATAAAAAAATATGTGTGGTTTCTCTTGAGATTCATATTCTATATTCCGGCGCTTTGCGCTATGATGTAATTACGAAGTTATGAGTATAACACCAGCATTCACGGTTCAACAATCGAGTGGTGCGTACCATGAACGGTGAGCAGATAGTCAACGCCAGCATCCGGGCGATCATTGAAGAAGCCGCGACACGAGCGTCAGAAGAAGACCTCGAACGTGTCCCCGAACTGGAGCGCTTCAGGGTAGTTTCCTACGAAGCTGGTTTATTCGCCTTCATCATTGCAAGGTCTACCAGGCGGAAACGGATAGGAATGTTCGACGGCAAAAATGGCACAGGGAGTATCGCTGCATGGCTTGCGGGAGGAGTGGTCGAACATGACGGATCGATATTTGGCTGGGAAACCAATCCACGCCGCCATGTCAAACTTCAGAACATGCTGGCAAGAGCCGATCTCGGGCACCTTGTCCGCCTCGGACATGAGGATCCCCTGCGGATAGTCGAAGAACTCGAAATGGACGAATTTTCCCGTGGAGAGCCATTCGACATGTTCACGCTCTCACTCCTGGACCTCGACTGGCAGCAGCGGATCGAACTTGGATGGAAAACGCTCGATTCAAATGGAATTTTTCTGCTGACAGATTCCTTCCAGGCCGGCGATGCCGCAAAGAAGGCTCTTGAGAAATTTTTCGGCGATAAAGGCGTAGCCGCTGTCGGATTGAACATTGGTGAAGGTATTACATTCGGACTGAAACTCGACGATTTATACGAGCGCATCGAAAAGCTGCCCAACTCGATATATGTCGGGGAGAAAGTTGCTGAGCGCATGCACTTTCTCGAGGAAGGAAATCGCGACCGCTCTAATCAGTACCGGGCAATTCTCCCGGTTCTGGGACTTTTCCTGTGGATGATTACAAAAACAGAAAGGCCGATAAACGCTCTTGAGATAGGAACATCCAGCGGCTATTCCGGATCATGGATAGCATCGGGATTAAAAAGATGTGGCGGCCACCTGACCACAATCGACTGGGACCCTGCCAAAATTTCTCTAGCGAATGAAACCTTCGAAATCGCGGGACTGGAAAATTACGCAACCGTAATCCATGGAAACGCCCTTGACATACTTCCTATTTTCGAAGGGAAATTCGATTATATTTTCCTCGACTGCGATAAGGAATTTTATACCGAACTGATCGATGTAGTGGTCCCGATGATGAATCCCGGGGCTGTAATGATTGCAGACAACATCCTGAGCCATAAGGACGAATTGAAATCATTCGTGGATTCAGTCCAGAACAATCCGAATCTTGTCAGTGTAAGTCTGGGATTGGGGAAAGGTGTCGAGATGTCGATGAGGCTATGACGACTTGCCCGCATTCTTCATTCCATTGAAATAATTAATAACGAGGTAAAGCACCGCAAATACAGGCCAGTATGTCCGCAGGCCGAACTGGAATCCCATAAGCTGTTTAGCGGCTAAAAACAAAATTACCGCGACTATCGTAATTATCGCGGCGTTCATGTACTTCGACTTCATCATTCCGGAAATATTTTACCTGATTATTTCCCTGAATATTGCATCCGACAGAAAATACGCCTTGTCATTCAGCCTGACATTATCATCTGCGATGTCCAGCAGCCCCGCGTCATGATACCTCGAAAACACATCGCCGATAATCTCGTTAAGTTTGATTCCATAGCGTGTCTCGATCGAGTTAAGGCTGATCCCTTCTGTCTTCCTGAGTCCCATCACTACAGCCTCTGCAGCCGCACGGTCGCTTGACAGGCTCTCGAAATACTCGATCGTGTTTTTTTCGCCATCGAGGGCATCAAGATATTTATTCACATCGTATATCCGTTTGAACCTGGCACCGTCGATGTAACTCGCCGCTCCCGGACCGAATCCGATGAATTCTCCGCCGGACCAGTACGCCATGTTGTGCCTGCATTCAAAGCCCGGCTTCGCGAAATTCGCGATCTCATACTGGATATATCCCGCTTCCTGCATTTTTTCGCGCGCAAGATCGTACATTGATGCCTGATCGTCGCCGTCGGGAAGGCTCAGCGACGGTATCAGTGCTTCGGGAAGCTCTCCGAGCCGGCTGTCCGATTCTGTCATCAGCCCGTACAGGCTCACATGCTCGGGACCGAAATCGATCAGTTCTTCGAGCGATTCCCTGAATGATTCTATCGTCTGTTTCGGCAGTCCATGGATCAGGTCAGCAGACAGGTTATCGATTCCTTCTTCCCGGCATCTCTTCAGGAACGCGCGGGTGTCATCGGAATTATGAAGACGCCCCGATTGACCGAGCTCAACATCGTTGAACGACTGAACTCCGACTGACAGCCTGTTGACCCCATTCTTCCTGAGAATTGCGATCTTGTTTATGTCTTCAGGATGCGGATTGACTTCGTACGAAACTTCCACTGCCATCGGAGAATTCGCCATAACTTTTTTCATCAGAAGTTCCATGTCGGCAGAACCAAGGGTCGATGGCGTTCCGCCACCGACATATATCGTGTCGACCATCCAGCCACGGTCGGACGAAAACCATCGCCCGATCTCTTTTACCAGATTTTCAACATATTTTGTCTGGGTGAAAGTGCCGGCGGGACGCGCGGGGAATCGGCAGTAAAGACATCTCGCCCTGCAGAATGGAATATGGATATAAACACCGAGTGACCGGTCAGCGGTTCCGTTCATTTATTGTGGTCCACACGTCTCCCTAGGCTAACTATTGCAGCGATTTTGTCAGAAAAAACCCCTTACGTCAAGCGGATATCATAACCATAACCATAAGTGCACGGAATCGCAAAGTCGCCAGGAGAAATGTTCTTATCAGGAGGAGATCGGATATCCCGATACGCAATCTTATTTTATCTGGTAGCATACAAAACCGAAGCGTCACCGAAGGTTATGCCTCCCATAAAAAACCACTGACTAACAAGTTAGTCAATGCTACAAAATACCGTACTACGATATTCCGGAAACCGCGGTATTACATTTGAAAAAAGAGTCGAATCGGGTTAACATCTTCCCGCTTGCGAATTCAATCGCGAGCATGGATGTTTCATGCGTATTTTTATGACACCGGAAGCGACAGCCCGCGACGTCGGCGAGGTTGTCAAGCGTATCAAGGAAAACACACAGTCTGCGTGTAATACAGATGTATCCACGCTGGACGGCCGTGTGGTAATCTCAGTCCTGTCAACCGGCGGCGAACTCTATCCTGATATTCTCCTCAGGATGAACGGGGTGGAATCAGTCGACGGAGCGTCGGAGATTTACCCACTGGTACGATCAAACGGTGAGCAGAAGCCGGTCAGGGAGATTGAGATCGAGCATTCAAACTGCGTAATCGGGGGCGACGAATTTATCGTGATGGCGGGACCGTGCGCTGTCGAAACGCAGGATCTTCTTTTCAAAATCGCTGAATTTGTCAAAGGATTCGGAGTTACGATTCTGAGGGGAGGGGCATACAAGCCTCGAACCAGCCCGCATAGTTTCCAGGGGCTTGGCGAAGAAGGGATAAAAATCCTCCAGAGCGTGAGAGAAACTACCGGAATTTCAATCATCACCGAAGCCATGGAGCCATCGACTGTCGACATTGTCAGTGAAGTCAGCGATGTAATCCAGGTCGGTTCCCGTAATATGCAGAATTTCCCACTTCTGAAAGCAGTCGGACGGCAGAGTAAGCCGGTGCTATTGAAACGCGGCATGAGCGCAACCCTCGACGAATGGATGGGTGCGGCTGAATATATCCTCGCTGAAGGAAACGATCAGGTAATATTGTGCGAACGCGGAATCCGTACATTTTCTAAGCATTCACGGCATACATTGGATATAGGTGTAATTCCAGCGCTGAGAGAAC
>Ga0214471_10003302_pt1 | contig 12545 bp, 22 predicted proteins | sample RVTome_5_FD_207665 | JGI IMG/M metagenome (GOLD analysis project Ga0214471, IMG submission 207665) | Soil microbial communities from uranium-contaminated site in the Upper Colorado River Basin, Wyoming, United States - RVT142D155 | ecosystem: Environmental > Terrestrial > Soil > Contaminated >...
GGCTCCGCGATCTCCTGCGGAAGGTCTAGATGCCCGCGCCGCTCGTGGAGTGCGTACCGAACTTCTCCGAGGGCAAGGACGCCGCCACGCTCGATGCGCTGCGAGCGGCCGTCACCGGCGTCCCGGGCGTGCGGCTACTCGACGTCCAAGCCGATGTCTCGCACAACCGCTCCGTGTTCACGTTCGTGGCGCCGCCCGACGCGGCCGTCGAGGCTGCCTTTCGCGCAGTCCGCGTCGCGCGGGACCGCATCGACCTCACACGGCACCGCGGTGCGCACCCCCGTATGGGCGCCACCGACGTGGTGCCGTTCGTACCGGTGCGTGATGTGACGATGGACGACTGCGTCGCGCTGGCGCGCCGCCTCGGCGAGCGCGTGGGCCGAGAGCTCGACATTCCGGTGTTTCTCTACGCCCGCGCGGCGACGCGTCCCGAGCGCGAGCGCCTGCCCGACATCCGCAAAGGTGAGTTCGAGGGGTTGCGAGAGCGCATCGGTACCGATCCGCTCGCGGAGCCGGACTTCGGACCTCGCCGGATCCACTCCACAGCCGGGGCCACGGCCGTCGGTGCGCGCCCCTTCCTGGTGGCCTACAACATCTACCTCGATACGCCAGACACCGCCATCGCGAAGGACATTGCAAAGAAGATTCGGACGTCCGGCGGCGGACTGCCGGCGGTGCAGGCGTCGGGGTTTCAGGTCGACGGCAAGGCCCAGGTGTCGATGAATCTGCTGGACATCGACGTCACGTCTCCGGCGGCGGTGTTCCGCGCGGTCGAGGCGGAGGCTAACGCGCAGGACGTGGGAGTTCTGAAGAGCGAGATCGTCGGGCTGATCCCCGAGCGGGCGGTCCTCGCGGCCGGGGCCGCACTCCTCAAGTGTCCCGACGCGGCGCAGCACGTGCTCGAGGCAAAGATCTGGGCGGCTGAAGGTCCCACGCTGGACGGCTGGATCGACGAGCTGGCTTCTGGCGCCCCGGTACCGGGCGGAGGCAGCGCGGCGGCGCTCGCCGGGGCTCTGGCGGCCGGCCTCGTGGGCATGGTGGCTCGCCTCACGGTGGGTCGAAAGGCTTACGCCGCCGTCGAGGCGCGGGCGCGCGACATCCTGGCCGAGGCCGACAAGGTGAGGGGTGAGCTGCGGCTCCTGGTGGACGAAGACGCCGCCGCGTACGCCAAGGTCAGCGAGGCCTACAAGGTCCCGAAAGAAGATCCCAAGCGTGCCACGAAGACAGACGCGGCGCTGCTCGTGGCGGCGCGGACCCCCCTCGAGGTGGCGCGTCGCGCCGCTCGGCTGATCACCCTGGCGCGGGAACTGGCCGACGCCGGCAACAAGAATGCGCGTTCGGATGCGGCGGTGGCGGGCCTGCTCGCCCGGGCGGCGCTGGGCGGAGCGCTGGAGAACGTGCGCGTCAACATGGCGGCGTTGTCGGAAGCGGGGTTGGGGAAAGCTCTGGTGGAGGAGGCCGACCAGCTGCAATCACTCTGTGGTTAGAATCCTCGGCGGCCCGCCGTTCTTCAGCACCGCCACCGTATGCTCGAAGTGAGCCGACAGCGAGCCGTCCGTAGTTACCACGGTCCATTTGTCGTCCAGCGTCAGGATCTCCGGCCCACCCGCATTGACCATCGGCTCGATCGCGATGGTCATGCCCGGCGCGAGCTTCGTGCCACGTCGCGGCTTGCCGTAGTTGGGGACCTGCGGCTCCTCGTGGAAGCTCGAGCCGATGCCGTGTCCCACCAGCTCGCGGACGACTGAGTAGCCGGCTCCTTCGGCCACCCCCTGCACAGCGTGACCGATGTCGCCCGTGAAGTTGCCCGCCTTGGCCTGGGCGATCCCGGCGGCCAATGCGTCGCGCGTCACTGCCATGAGGTGCCGAGCCGCCTTGCTCACGTCGCCCACGGGGAACGTCGCCGCGGAGTCGGCGTGGAGGCCGTCGAGCCAGACCCCGACGTCCACGCTGATCAGGTCGCCGGCGGCGAGGACGCGCTTCTTGGACGGGATGCCGTGGACCACTTCGTGGTTGATCGACGTGCACAGACTGGCGGGGAAGTCGTACAGCCCCTTGAACGAGGGTCGAGCACCGGGGTGGCTGCGGATGAAGTCCTCGGCGACGCGGTCGAGCTCGGCCGTCGAGACGCCAGGCCGGACGTGGCGCGCCACTAGGGCCAGCGTGGCGGCGACGATGCCGCCCGCCGCCGCCATGGTGTCGATCTCGCGAGGCGACTTGATCGTGATCATCGCCCGATGATCCGTTTGATTTCCTCTGCGATCTGGTCCACGGTGCCGTTGCCGGGCACGCGATGCACGATACCGCGCTGGGCGTAGTGCGCCACGAGGGGCGCCGTGTCCCGCTGGTAGACCTGCAGGCGGGTGGCGATTGCCTCGGGCGTGTCGTCCGAGCGGCCCTCGGTGCGCGACCGCGCATGCATGCGCCGCACGAGCTCGTCTTCCGTGACGTCGAGCAGGAGGATGTGGTTTAGGCGGTGACCCCGCTCCGCCAGCGTGCTGTCCACCAGCAGGGCCTGGGCGGCGGTGCGCGGGAAGCCGTCGAGGATGGCACCCTCGGCCGCTTCGGGGCGGTGCAGCTCCGTCTTGATGAGATCGAGCACGATCGCGTCGGGGACCAGCTTGCCCGCATCCATGTATTTCTTGGCTTCGCGGCCCAGCGCCGTCTTGCGCTCGACGGCGGTGCGCAGAATGTCCCCGGTGGTGATCTTCGGCAGTCCCAGCCGTTGCGCCAGGATCTTGCCCTGTGTCCCTTTACCGGAGCCCGGCGCGCCGAGGATGAGAATGTACACGGCCGGCCCGGCTAGTAGCGCGAGCGCCCGCGGAACTTCACGCGACCTTCCTTCATGAAGCCGTCATACTGCCGCAAGATCATGTGCTGCTGAATCTGCTGCACCGTGTCCAGCGCGACGCCCACCACGATGAGTAAGGCGGTCCCGCCGAACTGGAACGGCATCCCGAGCCAGTTGAACACCATGATGGGCAGCATCGCGACGGCCGCGAGGAACACGGCCCCGGGCAAGGTGATCCGCGACAGCACGTCATCGATGTAGTCGGCCGTCGCCGCTCCGGGTTTCACGCCGGGAATGAAACCGCCCTGCTTCTTGAGATTCTCGGCGAGGTCCACCGGATTGAAGATGATCGACGTGTAGAAGTACGCGAAAAAGACGATCAGGACCGACGACGTGATGATGTAGAGCGGTGACGTGACGTTGAAGTACTGCGCGATCTCCTGCGCCCAGGGCAGATTGGTGAAGCTCGCCAGCGTACCCGGCACGATGATGATCGACTGAGCGAAGATGATGGGCATGACGCCCGCCGAGTTGATCCGCAGCGGAATGAACGTCTTGGTGCCTTCGCGAATCCGTCCGCGCCCCATCACCTTGCGTGGAATCTGGATCGGAATCCGCCGCGCCGCCACGATCACCGCCACGGTGACGCCCACCACCACCACCATGAACGCCAGCACCACCAGGAGCATGGGGACCGACAGCGTGCCCGAGCTCACCGCCTCGACGGTCCGCAGGATCTCGGGCCAGAGGCGCTCCACGATCGAGAAGAAGATGAGCAGGCTCATCCCGTTCCCGATGCCACGCTCCGTGATCTGCTCCCCCAGCCACATGACGAACACGCCGCCCGTCGTGAGGGTCAGCACGGTCGTGACGCGGAACGACCATCCGGGGTCCGCCACGGCACCCGGGATGCCCGTTTCGGCGAAGAGCCCGAACCCGTACGCCTGGAACACGCACAACGCCACGGTGAGGTATCGCGTCCACTGCGTGAGCCGCTTCTTGCCTTCCTCGTCCCGCTGCATCTTTTCGATGATCGGGAACACCGGCCCCGCGAGCTGGAACACGATGCTCGCGGAGATGTACGGCATGATCCCGAGCGCGAACACGGTCGCCCGCGAAAAGCCGCCGCCCGAGAACAGATCGTACAGACCGAGAAACGTGCCCTGCGCGGTCGTTTCGATGAAGCTCGCCATGGCCTCGACGTTGACGCCGGGCGTGGCGATGTGCGCCCCCACCCGGTAAATGACGAGGACGAGCAGGGTGAACTTGATCTTCGCCCATAGCTCGGGGAGCTTCGTGATATTCGGGATGGCTGACGTCACGCCTTCAACCCTCGATGGTTCCGCCCGCCTGCTCGATCTTCGCCCGCGCCGACGCCGACACCGTCACACCCTTCACCGCGAACTTGCGGCCCACGTCACCCATGCCGAGCAGCTTTATCGGGTGATCGGGCCGCCGCACCAGCCCGGCCCCGAACAACGTCTCGGGTGTGACTTCCACGCCTTCGACCAGCAGCGCCAGGTGGCGCACGTTCACGACTTGCGCCGGCTGCCTGAAGGGGTTGGTGAAGCCACGTTTCGGAATGCGCCGAATGAGCGGCATCTGCCCGCCCTCGAACCCGGGCCGGCGGCCGCCGCCCGCTCGCGCCTTCTCCCCCTTGTTGCCCTTGCCCGATGTCTTCCCGAGACCCGATCCCGGACCACGGCCCACGCGACGGCGCGCGTGGCGTGAGCCCCGGGGCGGCTTGAGGTTGTGCAACCCCAACCGCGTGACGGGCACGTCCGCCGCCTTGGCCTTCGGTTTGCGCTTCGCCTTCGTGGTCGCCATGACCTATTTCCCTTCCGTGGCGGCTGACACTTCGACGAAATGGCGCACCTGGTACAGCATTCCGCGCAGCGCCGGATGGTCCTTCTTCACAACCACATCCTGGTGATGCTGCAACCCGAGTGCCTCGAGCGTCTGCCGGTGCACCGGTTTCCGTCCGATGGTCGAGCGGATCTGTTTGATGCGCAGCATCCCACCCGAGGGCGGGGGGAGCACGGGATCCCGTCCGCTCTTCTTCTTACGGTATTTCCGTGTGGGTGGGTTTCTAGACACGGGTGCTCATCTCTTGACGTGGGCGATACGCCAGGCTCTCGGCCTCGATCCCACGCTCCTTGGCCACGCGTCGCGGGGTGGTGAGCTGTTTCAACCCGTCGAGCGTCGCGCGGACCATGTTGTGCGGATTAGTCGAGCCGAGGCTCTTGGTGAGGATATCGCGCACGCCGGCGCACTCGAGCACCGCCCGGACCGCACCGCCGGCGATCACGCCCGTCCCGGTGGCGGCCGGCTTGAGCAGGACGCGGCCCGCGCCGTGGTCGCCCGTGACCTCGTGCGGAATGGTCCCGCCCGTGAGCGGAATCTCGACCATTTGGCGCCGCGCGGCCTCCACGGCTTTGCGGACGGCTTCGCTCACCTCATTGGCTTTGCCAGTCGCCACGCCCACCTGACCCTGCCCATCGCCCACGGCCACGAGCGCGTTGAAGCTGAAGCGTCGCCCGCCCTTCACGACCTTCGCCACACGGTTGATCGCGATGACGTTTTCGACGAACCCGTCGCCTTCTCGGGCGCGCTCACCCGTGTCGGGCGCGCGGTGTCCGCCGCGTCCCCGCCGCCGACCTCCGCCCCCGCCCCCGCCCCCCCCGCCCCCCCGACCCCCACGGCCGCCGCGGCCCCCGGTGTGTGGAGGGGGAGCAGGGGGGCCAGGGGAGGCAAGGGGCGCCGCAGGGGCAATGGGGGCGTGGGTGGGAGCGGGGGCTCCTTCCCTCGCCGTCGGCTGGGGCGCGCCCTCGGGCGCCGGCCCCGGCGTGCTTTCCTTTTCCTCGGCCATCAGAACTCCAATCCGCCCTTGCGGGCGCCGTCCGCCACGGCCTTCACCCGGCCGTGGAATCTGTAACCTGCGCGGTCGAACACGACAGCGATGATCCCTCGCTCCTTGGCCTTCGCCGCGACGAGCTGACCGAGTGCGAGCCCTTTCCCCACTTTGCCCTTGCCCTCGACCTGGAGGCCGTCTGACCGATCGGACAGGCCGACCAGGGTGACGCCCTTGTCGTCATCTACGAGCTGCGCGTAGATGTGCTTCGCCGACCGGAACACGACCAGACGCGGGCGCCCGGCCGTACCGCGCACCTTCTTGCGCACGCGGAGGTGCCGCCGGTAACGCTGGTCCTCTCTCGTGCGAACCTTGTGGATCGATCTCATGGTTCCGTCCGTTACTTCGCTGCTTGCGCGGTCTTGCCGGCTTTGCGCCGGACCTGCTCGCCGACGTATCGGATGCCCTTTCCCTTGTAGGGCTCGGGCGGCCGGACGGCGCGGAGCTCCGCAGCCACCTGCCCCACCAGCTCCTTGTCCACACCTTCGACCTTGAGCATCACGTTGTTCTCCACCGAGATCTTGACGCCCTTGGGCGAGTGGTAGGGCACCGGGTGCGAGAACCCCACCACCAGCTGCACGCCGAACGGCTTGACCTCGGCCTTGTAACCCACGCCTTGAATCTCCAGCGCCTTGGAGAACCCCTTGGTCACGCCCAGCACCATGTTGGCCACGAGGGTGCGCGTGAGCCCGTGCAGCGCCTTGTGCCGGCTCTCGTCCGAGGGGCGGCGCACCACCACGGTGCCGTCCTCCACCGCCACCGTGAGGTCCGGGTGCACGAGACGGCTGATCTCGCCCTTTGGCCCCTTCACGGTGATGGTCCGCCCCTGGACGCTGGCGCTTACGCCCTGGGGCAGCGGGACGGGTTTCCTGCCGATGCGCGACACGCGGCCTCCTTACCAGACCAGCGCGAGCAGCTCGCCGCCGACCCGAGCGCTGCGGGCTTCACGATCCGACATGAGGCCGCGCGGCGTCGAGAGAATGGCCATGCCGAGGCCGTTCTTGACGCGCGGGATCTCGCGCGCCTTCACGTAGCGGCGCAGCCCGGGACTGGAGATCCTCTGCAACGCGCGGATGACGGGTGCGTCGTTGTGGTACTTGAGGTAGAGGCGCAGAAGCCCGTGGCGTCCGTCATCGAGGACCTTATAGTCCTGGATGAAGTGGTTGTCGCGCAGGATTCTGGCGATCTCGACCTTCAGCTTCGACACCGGCATGTCCACCCGGCGATGCCCCGCCTGGCAGGCGTTGCGCACGCGGGTCAGCATGTCGGCCACGGGATCGATCACGCTCATCTCACCTTCCGTCCTTTACCAACTGGCCTTGCGCACACCGGGGATCTCCCCACGGAGCGCGAGCTCGCGGAAACAGATACGGCACAACTTGAACTTCCGGAGCGTGCCCCGGCTTCGGCCGCAGCGCTGGCACCGGTAGTAGCCGCGCACCTTGAACTTCGGCTTCCGCTTGACTCGCTCGATCCAGCACTTCTTGGCCATGCGTCCTCTCAGTTCACCGCCACGGGGGACTCGCCGCGGAACGGCAGACCCATTTCCCGTAGCAAGGCGAGCGCGGTGTCGTCGCGGCCGGCGCTCGTGACGATGGTGATGTCCATGCCGTGAATCTGCTGCACCTTGTCGTAGTCGATTTCCGGGAAGATCATCTGCTCCCGAACGCCGACGCTGTAATTCCCCCGGCCATCGAAGCTCTTGGTGGGCAGGCCCCGGAAGTCGCGCATGCGCGGCACCGCGATCGTGACGAACCGATCGAGGAACTCGTACATCCGCGCGCCCCGCAGCGTCACCGCGCACCCGATGGGCATCCCCTCGCGCAGGTTGAAGTTGGCGATCGACTTCTTGGCCCGCGTCACCACGGGTCGCTGGCCGGTGATGGCCGCGAGCTCCTCGACCGCCGCGTCGAGCAGCTTGGGATTCTTCGGCGCCTCTCCCATCCCCACGTTGAGCACGATCTTCAGCAGCTTGGGGATCTGGTGCGGGTTCCCGAATCCGAATTGCTGCTGCAGCCGGGTCCGCACGCGCTGCTCGTAGTGATCGAGCAGCCGTGGCCGGGGTGCCGGCTCGGCGGGCGGCGCGGGTGGCGCCGCAGGAGCGCCCGACGCCTCGGGGCCCTTGCCGCCTTTGCCGCCCCCGCCGCCTTTGCCGCTCTGTTCCGGCTTCGGCGCTTTCTTTTCTTTCTTCGGCTGCTCTTTCGCGTCCGCCATGCTCACCTCGGCCGGGGAATCGCCTGGCCCGACTTCACCGCGATCCGCTCGATCGTGCCATCCTTGTCCTTGCGCCGCCGCACGCGGGTGGGCTTGCCCGACTTGGGGTCGAGCAGCATCACCTTGGACGCTGCAATGGGTGCCGGGAACTCGATGATCCCGCTCTCACCCTTCGCCGTGGCCCGCTTGTGCTTCTTGACCATGTTGATCCCCTCCACGGTGACCCGGAACTTCTTCGGGAACACGTGGAGGATCTTGCCTTCCTTCCCCCGATCATCGCCGCGAATCACCTTGACCACGTCACCCTTGCGCACGTGCAGCTTGGCGCGGACAGGCTCGCGGCCGCGGACGCGCCGACTCTTCCGGTAGACGAGTGGCTTCACGTCAGATGACCTCCGGCGCCAGCGAGACGATCTTCATGAACTTCTTCTCGCGCAGCTCGCGCCCTACCGGGCCGAAGATGCGGGTGGCACGAGGCTCGCCCTGGTCGGTGATGAGCACCGCCGCGTTCTCGTCGAAGCGGATATAGGAGCCGTCGCGCCGCTTGGTCTCCTTGGCCGTCCGGACGATGACCGCCCGGGCCACTTCGCCCTTCTTGATCTGGCCGGTTGGGATGGCATCCTTGATCGTGACCACCACGACGTCCCCCAGGCCAGCGTAGCGCCGCTTGGAACCGCCGAGCACGCGGATCACCAGCGCCCGCCGGGCGCCGGAGTTGTCCGCGATCTTGAGAATCGACTCCTGCTGAACCACGGTCCCCCCTACCTCGCCCGCTCGACGATCTCGACCACGCGCCAGCGCTTGGTCTTGGACAGCGGCCGCGTCTCCACGATCCGCACGGTGTCGCCCGCTTTGGCCCCCTGCTCATCATGGGCCGCCACCGTCTTGCTGCGGACCATCTGCTTCCCGTACAGCCGGTGCGAAAACCGGCGGACCAGGGAGACCGTGACGGTCTTCTGCATCTTGTCGCCCACGACGACGCCCGTGCGCACCTTCCGACGCCCTCTCATGCCGTCTTCCTCTCCCGCAGAATGGTGCGGAGGCGCGCGATGTCGCGCCGCAGGCTCCGCAGGCGCAGCGGATTCTCCAGCGCTTCGGTGGCCCGCTTGAACCGCAGTCGGAACCGCTCGTCCACCAGCTCGGCGAGCTTGTGTTCCAGCTCGTCGATCTTGAGCTGCCGCAGCTCGTCCGGCCTCAGCCGCGCCATCCTAGCGCTCCTCTCGGGTGACGAACCGCGACCTCACTGGCAGCTTGGCCGCCGCCAGCCCCAGCGCGTGCCGCGCCAGGTCCTCTGGTATCCCCTCGACCTCGAACATCACGCGACCCGGCTTGACCACCGCCACCCAGCCTTCGGGGTTGCCCTTCCCCTTGCCCATCCGCGTCTCGGCCGGCTTTTTCGTGATCGGCTTGTCCGGAAACAGCCGGATCCACACTTTGCCGCCGCGTTTCATCTCGCGCGTGAGCGCCACGCGGGCCGCTTCGATCTGCCGGTTGGAAATCCACCCCGGGTCCAGCGTCATCAGCCCGTAATGCCCGAACGCGACCGTGTTGCCGCGCGTGGCCATCCCGTTCGTGCGACCCTTGAAGCGTTTCCGGAACTTGACCCGTTTCGGCGCCAGCATCTCAGACTCCGGTCGAGTACGTCTTGCCGCTCATGTCCTCGGTCCGCTCACCCTTGAAAATCCACACCTTCACGCCGATCGTCCCGTACGTCGTCTTCGCCGTGGAGAGTGCGAAGTCCACGTCGGCGCGGAGCGTGTGCAGGGGCACGCGTCCCTCGTGATAGCCTTCGGTGCGGGCGATCTCGGCGCCGCCCAGACGGCCGGCCGTCTTGATCTTGATGCCCTGCGCCCCCATCCGCATAGCGCTCTGCACCGCGCGCTTCATGGCCCGGCGAAACGACACGCGCTGCACCAGCTGGTGCGCCACGCTGTCGCCCACGAGCTGCGCGTCCAGCTCGGGGCGCTTGATCTCTTCGACGTTGATGCCGACTTCCTTCCCCGTCAGTTGGGCGAGCTCGTCGCGCAGCTTGTCCACCTCCGCCCCGCGTTTCCCGATCACGACGCCGGGCCTCCCCGTATGCACGGTCACCGTGACCTTGCCCGGCTTGCGCTCGATATGGACGTCGGCGATGGCGGCGTGCGCCAGCCGCGTCTTGAGGTACTTCCGGATGAGCTCGTCTTCCTTCAACAGCTCGGGGAAGTTACGGCGCGCGAAGTAGCGCGACCGCCACTGCTTGACGATCCCGAGCCGGAACCCGTAGGGGTGCGTCTTCTGGCCCACTTATTTGCTCCCTTTCCGGCGAGCGGGCTTCTTCTTCTTCCCGCCCCGCGCCGTGGTCTTTTTCTTCGCCTTGGCAGCCGGCTTCGTGGCGGCAGCCTTGGGCTGGCCTTTCCCTTTCGGGGTCGTGGCCGCCGGGGCGGCACTCACCGAGGTGGCGGGCGCCGCTTCCTCCGCCACATGGATCTCCACGTGGCTGGTCCGCTTGAGGATCGGGGTCGCCCGCCCCATCGCCGCGGAGATGAACCGCTTGAGCGTCGGCCCCGGGTTCACCGCCGCGTAGCGCACCCGCAACTGATCGACGTCGAGCTTCCGGTCGCTGCGCGCCGCCCGCTGCTCGGCATTCGCCACAGCCGACTTGAGCACCTTGTGGATCTGCTTCGCGGCGAACTTTTTCGAAAAGCGCAGGATGGCGTACGCCTCCGGCACCGGGCGCCCGCGAATGAGATCGATGACCAGCCGCATCTTCCGAGGCGACTGGCGGACTGAGCGCTGGATGGCGCGTGCCTCCATGGCCTACTCCTCCGCCGCCTCGCCCTCGGCGGGCGCCTTGGTGCTGTGCCCGCGGAAGAGCCGTGTCGCCGCGAACTCGCCCAGCTTGTGGCCCACCATGTTCTCCGTGACGTAGACCGGGATGAACTTGTTCCCGTTGTGCACGGCGAGCGTGTGTCCCACGAAGTCCGGCGTGATCGTGCTCCGGCGCGACCACGTCTTGAACACCTTCTTCTCGTTGCGTTCGTTCAGGATCCGGATCTTCGTGAGGAGCGACTCCTCGACGTACGGACCCTTCTTGACCGAGCGTCCCATTACTGCGTCGCCTTCCCGCGCTTGCGGCCGCGCACGATGAGCTTGGTTGACGGCTTCTTCTTGTGCCGCGTCTTCCGTCCCTCGACCTTCCCCCACGGCGACGTGGGTGGCCGGCCGCCCGAGCTTTTCCCCTCGCCACCACCGAGCGGGTGATCCACCGGGTTCATGGCGACGCCGCGCACCCGCGGCATCCGCCCGAGCCAGCGGCTCTTTCCCGCTTTCCCTACCGAGATGAGCTCGTGCTCCGCGTTGCCCACTTCGCCGACCGTAGCGAGACACTCACCGCGCACCATCCGCATCTCCGTGGACCGCAGCCGCAGCGTCACGTGATTGCCTTCCTTCGCCACGACCTGCGCGCTGCTCCCAGCGGCGCGCGCCACCTGCCCCCCCCGACCGATCTTGAGCTCCACGTTGTGGACCGCCGTCCCCAGCGGGATCTCGAACAGCGGCAGCGCGTTCCCCACGCGGATGTCCGCGCCGGGTCCCGACACCACGGTGTCCCCGACGTTGAGGCCCTTGGGGTGAAGGATGTAGCGCTTCTCGCCGTCGGCGTAGACGAGCAGGGCGATCCGACAGGTGCGGTTGGGATCGTACTCCACCGCCGCCACCCGCGCCGGAATCCCGAACTTGTTCCGGCGGAAGTCCACGCGCCGGTAACGCCGCTTATGCCCGCCGCCGCGCCAGCGCGAGGTGATGTGCCCTTTGTTGTTGCGCCCGCCCGTCTTCTTCAGCGGTTCGACCAGCGTCCGCTCGGGCTCGCCCCTCGTGATCTCGGCAAAGTCCGACACCATCCGGAAGCGCGTCCCCGGCGTCACTGGCTTGAACTGTCGAATGCCCATATCAGCCCTCGAATACCGGGATCGCGTCCCCGTCCTTCAGGGAGACGATCGCCTTTTTCCACGCCGGCCGGCGGCCGACGTTGCGCCCGTAGGTGCGCCGCTTGGCCGGCATCACGTGCGTGCGGACTCCCGTGACGGTCACCTTGAACAGGTCTTCCACGGCCGCCTTGATCTGCGGCTTCGTGGCGCGCGAATCGACCCGGAACGAGTACTCTTTGCGCGCCGCGAACGCGGCTGATGACTTCTCGGTGACCAAGGGCGCCACGATGACGCGCGTGTGCTCAGGCATCGGCGGCCTCCGCAGCTCCAGCGTCGGCCGAGCCCAGGGCCGGCAGCTCGATCACCGTCGTCTCGGACCAGAGAATCTCGTACGCCGTCGCGTCCGCGAACCGCATCACCCGGACCTCTGGGAGGTTGCGCCCGGACAGGTACACGTTCCGGGCCGCCGGGTCGCCCGTGGTCAGGATCAGGACCTTCTTGTCCTGCAGCCCGAGCTTGTCGAGCAGCTCGGCGAGCTGGCGTGTCTTGGGCTTGTCGAAGGCGAGCGGATCCACCACCAGTAGCGCCCCTTCGCGCGCCCGCGCGTTCAGCGCGGATTTCTTCGCCACCTGCCGCACCTTCCTGGGGATGCCCAGGCGGTAGCTGCGCGGGTGGGGGCCGAACGCGACGCCGCCGTGTCGCCAGTGGGGCGCCCGGGTGGAGC
>Ga0214471_10003303_pt1 | contig 12542 bp, 10 predicted proteins | sample RVTome_5_FD_207665 | JGI IMG/M metagenome (GOLD analysis project Ga0214471, IMG submission 207665) | Soil microbial communities from uranium-contaminated site in the Upper Colorado River Basin, Wyoming, United States - RVT142D155 | ecosystem: Environmental > Terrestrial > Soil > Contaminated >...
GAAGTGGAATAGGGTCAACTTACTTGCCCCGCCGGCCCTACTCCACGCTTTCGCAGTCCTGGTTGATAGTCGTTTTTGGTTCTCCTCCTCAACGGACACCCGGTCCGCCCAGCCTCCAGCCTTTTTACTTCGACGTGACGGTGCAACCCCTCACCCTAACCCTCTCCCTCAGGGAGAGGGGATTTCGTTGGCTTTAGGCTGGAGCGCCCGGTTCTCGATGGACCGCCGCGACGACGGTGGGTTAGCGGCAGACGGGTTCGAAGTTGGGGATGGGTGGGTCGGTGGGGAGGAAGTTGTCGAAGTGGACCTCGCCGGAGGCGGTGTCGAGGATCGCGTAGGAGAGGCGGCGGCCGTTGGCGAGGTCACGGGGGTCGCCGCCGGAGCCGGGATTTATCACGAGGGCGCGGCCGGCACGCTCGGCCATCTGGGTATGCGTGTGGCCGAGGACGATGTAGTCGGCTTCGATCTCTGCGAGGCGCTGCAGCTCGGGCGAGCCGGGGAAGACGTACTGCGTATTCGGCTCCAGCGGGCTGGCGTGGACCATGACGAGGCGTTTGCCGCCAACATCGACGTCGAGGCCGAGGGGCTGCTCGGCCATGTACTCGATGAGGTCGCCGCGGACGTTGGAGGCGGCGCGGGCGCGGACGCCCTGGGGGCCGAGGAAGACGGTTTCGTGGTTGCCGAGGACGTAGCGGGCGCCCGCGTCACGCAGGACTTCGAGGACCTCGTTGCTGAAGCGGTACTCGAAAATCGAATCGCCGGCGCAGAGCAGTTCGTCGACGGCGCCCATGCGCTGGATGGCGAGGCGCAGGGCGACGGCGTTGCAGTGGACGTCCGAGATGATGCCGAGGCGCATGGGGTTAGGCTAGCACGCGGGCCTCTTCAATCCGCCGAAACGTGGGGCTCCGCGTCCTGCGGGCTGTCGCCCTTGTGCGCTGCGCCACTTGTACTTGAGGTAACTGGGGGGACACCCCCAGGCTCCCCGCGCATGGGCTGCGCCCCTACGAACCCTGCCGAAGTTTGGTCGGCGCAACACGCTGCCATGCTAAGGCGGCGCCGGGGGGGGGGGCTCTGCCTCGGTCCTTCCCCGCGAGGAGAGGGAAGCTCAACTATTGGGGTGGATACGACGTACGGGGCGTGCGCAGGCCTGAAGGCCTGCAGCTACACCATGCTCTACTCGACGGTGACGACCTTGGCGAGGTTGCGGGGCTGGTCTATGTCGCAGCCCTTTAGCTTTGCGAGGTGGTAGGCGAGGAGCTGCATGGGGATTGCTACGACCAGGGGCTGGATCAGGGGCGGTGCGTCGGGGACGTAGATGACGTCTCGGGCGTGTTCGAGCATGTCTTCGTTGCCCTGGGTGGCGATGGCGATGACGATACCGTCGCGGGCGCGCACCTCTTCGATGTTGTTGAGCATCTTGGGGTAGTGCTCGTCACGGACGGCGATAGCGACGACGGGCATACGAGAGTCGATCAGGGAGATCGGGCCGTGCTTCATCTCGCCGGCGGGGTAGCCTTCCGCGTGGATGTAGGAGACCTCCTTTAGCTTGAGGGCGCCCTCCATGGCGTTGGTGTACTGCATGCCGCGGCCGAGGAAGAGGAAGTCGCGGGCGCGGCGGTAGCGGCGGGCGACTCTTTCGACCTCGGGTTCGGTCTTGAGCGCTTCGCCGACGATCTGGGGTGCGCGAGCGAGGTCGCTGAGCGCGGCGAGGAGGTGGTCGCCGCCGATAAAGCCTCGCTTGTAGCCGAGGTAGCAGGCGAGCAGGTAGAGGGCGGTTAGCGATCCGAGGTAGGTCTTGGTCGAAGCGACCGCGACCTCCGGGCCGCAGTGCATGTAGACAGTGCCGTGGGCGATGCGGGTAGCCTGCGAGCCGGGCGTGTTGCAGACGGTGACGAGCTTCGCGCCGCGGCGTTTGGCCTCGTGCATGGCGGCCAGCGTATCGACGGACTCGCCGGACTGGCCGATGGAGACGACGAGGGTGTGCTCGTCGAGGACGGGCCGACGGTAGCGGTATTCCGAGGCGTTGTCGGCCTCGGCCGGCAGGCCGGCGAGCTGCTCGATGTAGATGCGGCCGATCTGGGCGGAGTGGAAGCTGGTGCCCATGCCGATAAGGACGACGCGGTTGATTGCCGCGATGTCGGAGTCGCTGAGGTTGAGGTCGTTGAGGTGGACGGCGGGCGGTTCGAGCTGAGCGGCGTCGCGCAGCGTGTCGAGTACGGCCTCGGGCTGCTCGGCGATCTCTTTCGCCATGAAGTGGTCGTAGAGGCCCTTGCCCGCGACGTAGGAGCCGGAGGGCAGCGTCTGCGGCTCTTTCTCAATCGGCTCGCCATGGAGGTTGGTGTAGGTGGCGCCGTGGCGGGTGACGCAGGCCATTTCGCCGTCCTCGAGGAAGACGACGCTCTGGCTGCGGGCCGCGATGGCGGGGAGGTCGCTGGCGACGAGCATCTCGCCGCTGCCGTAGCCGATGACGACGCCGCCGGCGTTGGCGACACGGGCGGCGACGAGGACGCCGGGCTCTTGCTCGCGCATCGTGAGGACGGCGGCAGCACCTTCGATGCGGCGCAGGGCGGCGGCGGTGGCGGCAGCGAGGTCGAGGCCGTCCTTGATGCCGGCTTCGATGAGGTGGGGGATGACCTCGGTGTCGGTCTGGGAGCGGAAACTGCAGCCATTCGATTCGAGCTCGAGGCGGAGCTCGCGGTGGTTCTCAACAATGCCGTTGTGGATGATCGCGATCTCGCCGCTGCAGTCGGTGTGGGGGTGGGCGTTGAGCTGCGAGGCCCGGCCGTGAGTGGCCCAGCGGGTATGGCCGATAGCGGCGCCGGTGGCCTTGAGCGAGGCCGGGATCTTGTTGCGCAGGTTGGCGAGCTTGCCGGCGTCCTTGGCTGTGGTCAGGGCGCCACGACGGTCGATGACGGCGATACCGGCGCTGTCATAACCGCGGTATTCGAGCTGGGACAGGCCGTCGAGCACGACGGAGACGGCTTCGTCCGGGCCGACGTAGCCGACGATTCCACACATGCGGTCCTCCAGTCCGGCGCACGACGTGCCGGGCATGTCCTTCGTAAAGGACCGCACGGCAAGCCGCGAAGTCCGCGACTATTGGGAGGAAATCAGGGGACCGTCAGGGGAAATCACGAAGGTGCTTCGCGATGCACATCGGGGCAGTTTTGTCGGGGGCTTGCGCGCCCCGGTTTGTCTACCACGTAACGACCGTGCAGCCGAGAGACCACCCGCCGAGTTTTTCGAACAGTCTCTTCCTCGTCATCCGATGTTGAAAGCCGGGGACACCCCGGACCCCGCTGAAGGGCCGCACGAAGCGCTCTCTTTCAATATCGGACCTGGCGCTTTGAGAACGACAGTCCCGGGTCAACCTCCCTATCGAGTTGCCAGGCGTGACTATAACACGCGTCAAGTAGAGATAGTATCGGGGGAGGCTATCGGAAGCTTGTCTGATTCCTTGATGCGCGGATCCATGGCCGGAGCGTGAGCCCTCACCTTAACCTCTCCCTCTGGGAGAGGGGATCACGCTAGAGGAATGGGCGAAGTGCCTCCGGCGGGCCCTAGTGGGTTTGAGCGAGCTGTTCGAGGCGGTTGACGACCTGGTCGATGACGAAGTCGGGCGTGGAGGCACCGGCGGTGACGCCGACGCGGTCCTGATTCGTCAGCCAAGCGGGCTCGATCTCGTCCGCGGTCTCGATGTGGTAGGTCTCGACGCCGCGTTCGCGGGCGACGACGGCCAGGTGTCGTGTGTTGGCGCTGTCGCGTCCGCCGACGACGATCATCAGCGAGACCGTATCGGCGAGGTGCATCGTGGCAGCCTGCTGCGCGGTGGTGGCGTGGCAGAGCGTGTTGAGGACGCGCAGCTCGCTGATGCGGTCCATGTTGACTTCGAGCAGCGTCTTGACGAACGACGCGAAGCGCGCCTCGGTCTCGGTGGTCTGAGAGAGAATGCCGACTCGGGATGGGAAGCCGGGCGGCAGCTCGGCGACGTCGCTCTCGGCGGCGAGGCAGAGGACGTGGCCGGTGGCCCAGCCGAGGACGCCGCGCACTTCTTTGTGGTTGGGGTCGCCGAAGACGACGAGGGCGAAACCTTCCTCGGTCAGGCGCTTGGCCCACTGCTGCGAGCGCGTGACGATGGGGCACGTCGTGTCGATGATCTCGATGTCGTGGGCTTCGAGGTCGTCGATGACCTGCTGGCTGACGCCGTGAGCGGTGATCGCGACGGGACGGCCGGCGACCTGCGAGACGTCGTTGACGACTTCGAGGCCTTCGTCGCGCAGCTTGTTGACGACCTGGGGGTTGTGGACAACGGAGCCGAGACTGACCATTGGGCCGCGTTCGCGGACCGACTCCTCCATCATCTCGACGGCGCGCCGGACGCCGAAGCAGAACCCCATTTCGCTGGCGCGGACGATCTGCATAGCTAGTTCACCTGCTCGGTCACGTATCCATAATAGCCGCGATTCTCCGGGGGTAACAGCGCGGCGATGTGCTCCATGATCTGGCGCGTGCCTTCGCGTGCAGCTTCCGCGTTGAGGCGGGCCGGCTTTTCGAGGTGGAAGGGCCGTCCGATGGTCAGCGTGACTTTGAGCCGGCGATCGACGCGGAGAAACATGCCGGGGATCTGCATACGACCGCTGCCATTGATCGCGATGGGCAATACGGGGACGTCGTTGCGGAGGGCGACTATTGCGGCGCCAGGGAGGGCTTCAGTGAGCTTCTCGGGCGCGGCCTCACGTGTGCCCTCGGGAAAGATGCAGACGGCGCGGCCCAGTTTGAGGTTCTCGTTGGAGATGCGGAGCGTAGAGATGTCGGCTTCGCCACGGCGGACGGGGAAGGAGCCGAAGGCCCGGAGGAATTGGGCCAGAAGCGGGATACGAAACAGCTCGATCTTGGCCATGAATGCGATGGGGCGGCGAATGCGGGTGCAGATGATGCCGGGGTCGGCGTCGTTGAGGTGGTTGGAGGCGATGACGATGGGGCCATCCGGCGGGACATTTTCGAGACCGCGCACCTCGATGCGGCAGTAGAGGGGTAGGAGGAGGTACTTCGAGATGAGGGTCGCCGTCGTATAGACGAAGCGGTTCATGGCCGGGAGCGAGCTGCCTCGCGGACGCGGGCGACGACCTCATCGAGCTCTAGGGTATCGGTGTCGATGATGATGGCGTCGTCGGCGGGCCGCAGGGGCGAGACGTGGCGCTGGCTGTCCATCTCGTCACGTGCCTGGAGCTCGGAGAGGATCTCGGCCTCGGGGCGTTCGGCGCCGGCGTCGGCCAGCTCCTGGTAACGGCGGCGAGCACGGACTTCGGCCGAAGCGTCGAGGTAGATTTTCACAGGGGCATCGGTAAGAACGACGCTGCCGATATCGCGGCCGAGCATGATGAGGCTGCCTTCGCGGGCCAGTGCGCGTTGCTTTTCGACCATGGCGTGGCGGACGCCGGCGACGCGTGAGACGAAAGAGACGCCTCGATCGACTTCGGGGATGCGCAGCTCGGCGGTGACATCGTGTCCGTTGATTTTGATGGTAGGCGCGCCATTTGTCCCCGGCTGACCGAGCTCGATGATGGCGGTCTGGGCGAGCGCGACGAGCGTGGCCTCGTCAGAGAGGTCGACATCCTGTTGTAGTGCGAGCCAGGTGACTGCGCGATACATCATGCCGGTATCGACGAGGCGGTAGTGGAAGTCGCGCGCGAGACTGAGGCCGACGGCGGTCTTGCCGGAAGCCACGGGTCCGTCAATGGCGATAACAGGGGCGATAGTCTGCCCGCCGGGAGTGCTCTCTGAGGACGATCCAGAAGTCAATTAGCTAACTGATTATAGGTAGGGGCTTGGGCCTCGAACAAGACAGGTCAGGCGCGGCGGCGCTGGAGGGCGTAGCTGCTGGCGAGTGCCACCACAAAGAGGGCCATGATGGCGAGCCACGCATCCGGCACGCCGTTGTCGCCGGACGACTGCCGGGTCAGTGATTGTGGTGGCGCCTCCCCTGGCGCGCCGGACGCAAAGACGGCGCGGACTTCACGGATCAGCGTGGGTTCCGGTTCAGGGTTCTGCGTTTCCGGCGTTGGTTCCGTGGTGGCAGCGAGATCCCCGGCGGAGGGTGAAGCGGCCAGGGGCGCCGCCGAGTCTCGCTCGTTGCCCTCAGGTGCTGTGTCTGGTTGCGTTGTCGCCGTCGGTGAAACGGTTGGGCCCGGTGCTCGGGGTTCCGTGACGGGCGTTGAGGGGGCGGGTTGCGCCGTGGCGGTGGGCCGGGGCGTGGATGTCGGCTTCGGAGTCGACGTGGGCTTCGTGGTTGCGGTGGCGCGGGGGGTGTTTGTGGGCGTTGGAGAGGACGGAGTGGCAGTGGGTGTTGCGGTGGGCTGCGATAGCGGCGGCCCTTCGAGGCTCAGGTCGTCGAGGCAAACGGTTGCGGTGTCTGCTGCGTCGACAGATACGCGGACGCTCAGGCTGTCGGCACCGGCGGGGAGGGAGGAGTGAAGACTGACGGAGCCGTATGACGCGCCGCCGCTGACGCCTCTGGATTCGCGATCGAGCTCGCTGCCGCCGGCATCGAGCCAGGTCAGGGTGACCTCGATCTGCGGCGAACCGGACGCGATCATGAGGGAGCCGGTGAGGGAATAGGAGCCGTCGCCGAGGGGGCCGCGGATGTTCTGTTGGGCGAAAGCGATGGAGCCACCAGATACGATTGCGAGGGCGCCGGCGCCATTGTGGGGAGCGCAGCCGTTGGACGAGAGGCCGGCGCCGCTCCAACCGTCCTTGCCCTGCTCAAAGCCGCCGTTTCGTAGCAGCTGCAGCGCAGTGGCGGAGGCTGTCGTTATGGCCAGGGCGGTCAGCAGGAACGCTAGCGCGGCGGCGAGGCGGGATAACGGCACAGACGTCTCCGGTAGGGGAGCGCTAGACGCTGCGGGGCCGGGTCCTGTTAGCGGCGGAGCTGGACCTTGCGGACGTAGAGGACTTCGTCGACGGTGACGTCGTCGGGTCGCGGGGCGGGTTTCGTCGTGGGTGAGGTGTCGGCGCCGACGAGGGCTCGTCCAGCGGCTCGCGCGGCGGATCCGACCATGCGCCGGGCGAGCCATTCGAGGCTGGTGCCGACTGCGAGCACGGCGACGCTACCGACAAGGGACGGAGGCAGGCCACCACCGCGTTTGACGGCGGGCAGCCTGTTCGCTTTGACGGCCGGCAGGTTCACCGTGAACTGATGGCCACAGGCGCGGCAGAAGTTGTCGCCTACGTCTCGTCGTACGCCGCAGCGGCCGCAGTTAATTGCATCCACGGCGCGAATTCTATAGCATCTGTAGGCGCCCAACAACGGCACGGAAGGGCCTCGCCGAGGCCGAGTCCTGTACCATTCGATTGATGCTTCTCACGTTAACGACTACTCATTCACCGGCCACTGACCTGGGCTACTTGCTGCATAAGAACCCGCAGCGGCTGCACAGGTTCGAGCTGCCATTCGGGCATGCTTGGGTCCTATTTCCAGAGGCGAGCGGAGAGCGCTGTACTGCCGTGTTGCTGGTCGAGCTTGACACGGTCAGCCTGGTGCAGGGTAAGGGCTCACCCCGAAGGCGGAGCAGGTTCGACTACGTAAGCGACCGGCCCTACGTTGCGTCGTCCTTTCTTAGCGTGGCGATTGGACGCGTGTTCGGTAGCGCGCTGGCGGGGTCGAGCCGTGAACGGCCGGAGTTGGCCGGGACGCCTATCGACCTGGAGGCGAAGTTGGATGTGGTCGGGGCCAGGGGTGGCGAGGAGTTCGTGCGTGGCGTCTTTGAGCCGCTGGGTTATGAGGTCAGCGTTACTCCATTGACGGACGCGTACGTATCGATCCGGCTGCGACGGCGTTGCACCTTGCAGAATCTACTGACTCACCTCTACGTTTTGATCCCCGTGTTGGATGACGACAAGCACTACTGGATTGGCGACGAGGAGGTCGACAAGCTGCTGCGCCGTGGCGGTGATTGGCTAGCGAGCCATCCGCGCCGCGACCAAATCGTGGACCGATACCTGAAGCACCGAGCGCCTCTACGTCGTGCTGCGCTGGCTCAGCTGATTGAGGCTGAAGACGAACCCGAGGCAGCGGACGATCCCGAAGGGCGAGGGCACGCTGAGGCGACGCTGGAGGAGCGCGTTGGATTGCACGAGCAGCGCCTTGACGCGGTAGTCGACGTGATCAGGCGGAGGAAGGCGCGCCGAGTGCTGGACCTGGGTTGTGGTGAGGGAAAGTTAATCGCGCGCCTGCTCAAGGAGCGAGACATCGACGAGGTGCTAGGCCTGGAGGTGTCATCCACCACGCTAGGGATCGCGGAGCTACGACTGCGCGTGGACCAAATGCCCGAGCGGCAATTAGCGCGGCTTAAGCTTGTGCAGGGGTCGCTGACGTATCGTGACGCGAGGCTGGAAGGCTTCGATGCCGCGGCGGTGCTGGAGGTGATCGAGCACCTGGAGCCCTGGCGCCTGCCGGCCTTTGCGAGCGCGGTTCTCGGCCACGCCAAGCCCACCTGCGTGCTGATCACCACACCAAACGCTGACTACAACGCGCTGTTCGCGACCCTGCCGGCGGGTGAATTCCGGCACCCGGACCATCAATTCGAGTGGACACGCGCGGAGTTCGAGGACTGGTCGAACGCGGTCGCGAGTACGTATGGCTACATGGTTGAGTTCGACGCGATCGGCGAAATAGACCCGAAGCTGGGGGGGCCAACTCAGATGGCCGTGTTCTTGCGGTGAAGCTGACGATTCCAGAGCTCTGCCTCGTGGTGCTCGTTGGCGTGTCCGGTTCCGGGAAGTCGACGTTTGCGCAGCAGCACTTCAAACGGAGCGAGGTGCTTTCTTCGGACTTCTTTCGCGGCCTGGTGTCAAATGACGAGAACGATCAGAGTGCGACGAAGGATGCGTTCGATGCACTGCACTTTGTAGCAGCCAGGCGACTATCACGGGGCAACCTGACAGTGGTGGACGCAACGAACGTACAGGCAGAAGCGCGCAAGCCACTGGTAGCACTGGCGCGTGAGTACGACGTGCTGCCTGTCGCCATCGTGCTGGACGTCGAGCCTGAGCTGGCGTTGCAGCGCAACGCGGAGCGTCCGGACCGGCAATTCGGACCACACCTGGTTCGTCAGCAGCACCAGCAACTGCGACGATCGTTGAAGGGACTGAAGCGGGAGGGATTCCGCTATGTCTTCGTCCTGTCATCTCTGGAGGAGACGGATGCGGCCGAGATCGAAAGGCAGCGTTTGTGGACCGATCTGCGCGACCGCGGCGGGCCATTCGACATCATCGGGGATGTCCACGGCTGTCATTACGAGCTGCGCGAACTTCTGAGCAAACTCGGCTACGGGATGGAGGGGCGTGGAGAATCGGAGCGGGTGGTGGCGCCGGATGGTCGGACGGCGATCTTCCTGGGCGACCTGGTAGACCGGGGGCCGGATACGCCCGGCGTGCTGCGCTTGGTGATGTCGATGGTTAAGTCTGGTGCAGCGCTGTGCGTGCCGGGGAATCACGACGTGAAGCTGATGCGCGCGCTGCAGGGACGCCACGTGCAGCGGACGCACGGGCTCGAGAGGTCGCTAAGTCAGCTCGAGTCTGAGAGCGCAGAGTTCAAGCGTGAGGTCGTCGACTTTGTTGATGGGCTCGTGAGTCACTACGTGCTGGACGCGGGGCGTCTGGTGGTGGCACACGCGGGAATGATGCAGGCGTACCAGGGGCGAGCTTCGTCCCGGGTGCGGGACTTCGCGCTCTTCGGAGAGACGAGCGGCGAAACAGACGAGTTTGGCCTGCCCGTACGTTATAACTGGGCGGCCGAGTACCGAGGCGAAGCGACCGTTGTCTACGGCCACACACCGGTGGGCGAGGCGGAATGGCTAAACCGCACGATCTGCCTTGACACGGGCTGCGTGTTCGGCGGCAGTCTGACGGCGTTGCGATATCCCGAGATGGAGCTCGTGTCAGTTCAGGCGCATCGTGAGTACTACGAGCCTGTACGGCCACTCAAGGACGCACCAGCCGCAGGCGCCGGCGACGAGGACCTCCTCGACATTGGTGACGTGACCGGAAAGCGCACGGTTACCACTCGCCTGCATGGCCGCGTGACGATCCGCGAGGAAAACGCGGCGGCTGCGTTAGAAGTGATGTCGCGCTTCGCGGTGGACCCGCGCTGGCTGATCTACCTACCGCCAACGATGTCTCCTTCTGAGAGCAGCGCTCTGCCAGGTTACCTTGAGCATCCCGCCGAGGCTTTCACGTTCTATCGAAATCGTGGCATCAGCGAGGTTGTCTGCGAGGAGAAGCACATGGGCTCGCGGGCAATCGTCGTGGTGTGCAGGGATGGCGAGACGGCGCAGCGACGGTTTCACGTAAGTGGCGAGGGCGGCGTGATCTACACGCGGACGGGCCGACGTTTCTTCGGCGAAACCAGTGTGGAAGGTGGGCTGCTGAACCAGATCCGGCGCGCGGTCGATGCCGCAGGCTGGTGGGAGCGCTTTGAGAGCGACTGGTTTTGCCTCGACAGCGAGATCATGCCCTGGTCGCTCAAGGCCCGGGAGCTCATCGACCAGCAGTACGAACGTGCGGCTCAGTCAGGCGGAGTCGCAGTGCCAAGGGCGGTTGAAGCCGTAGAGGCAGCAGCCGCCCGTGGTGTCGAGGTTGAGGAACTCCTGGCGGCGATGCGCGAGCGAGAGTCCGTGATGAACGGCTACATAGCGGCGTTGGGGCATTTCGCGGGTGGCGTCGACTCGCCGGAGGACATTCGCCTCGCTCCGTTCCATCTGCTGGCCTCGGAGAAGGGTATTTACTTCGATAAGCCACACTCATGGCACCTTGATACGTTGGCGGAGTTGCAGTCAAACCAGTTAAGGAAGACGGATGCGGTTATCGTCGACCTGACAGACGAAGGCTCAGTGGCGAAGGCAGTCGGCTGGTGGGAGGAGCGGACCGCGTCGGGCTCCGAGGGTATGGTGGTGAAGCCGGGTAGTTTTACCGTTCGGGACGGCCGCGGACTGGTGCAGCCGGCGCTGAAATGCCGGGGACGAGAGTACCTGCGGCTAATCTACGGGGCCGAATACACGCTACCGTCGAATCTCGATCGTCTTCGCAAGCGGGGCCTGAGCACGAAACGATCACTAGCGCTGCGCGAATTCGCCATGGGTGTCGAAGCGCTGGAGCGCTTTGTCTCAGGAGAGCCCCTCTGGCGCGTCCACGAGTGCGTCTTTGGCGTGCTTGCTCTGGAAAGCGAGCCGGTCGACCCGCATCTTTAGACGCCTGGACGAAGGGGACGTCAAGCAGCGGCCGGGAGCATCTCCTGGCGGGTCTGGATGTAGCCGATGACGTCCGACCGATGAATGAGGCCGAGGAGAATGCGGCCATCGAGCAGGGGTACCTGGTTGACATCGGCGGCAGCCATGATCGAGAGGACCGTCGTGAGGTCGTCCAGCAGGGTGACGGTGTGGAGGTCGGCGAATTTTGTCATGACGCGATAGACGCTGGTGGTGGTCCATTCGTCGCGGGGGATGGCGCGGACGTCGTGCAGGGTGACGAGGCCGATCAGCTCGTCGGCGACGACGACGGGGAAGCAGCGGCCATAGCCGGCGAGGACGTTCTCTTCGACCAGCTCGCCCAGCATCATGTCGGGTGGCACGGTGACGTAGTCCTGGCGCGCCACGGAGCTGGCGGGCACACCGCGCAGGACGACGTCAAGGAAGACCTGCTCGTAGCTTTCGACTGAAGCAGCGCGCAGGAAGATGCCAATGAGGAGCAACCAGATGCCGCTGACGATGGAGGAGGTGAAGAACATGACTATCGCGGCGGCCATGATTCCGTAGGCAACGAACATGCTGATGTTGGCGGCGGCCCGCGTGGCGCCAACGAGGCTGTGGCGCTTGGCCCAGAAGGCGCTGCGCATGACACGGCCGCCGTCTAGCGGGAAGCCCGGGATGATGTTGAAGAGGCCGATGAGGAGATTGAGGACGGCCAGCGTGCCACAGATCGCGGCCGCGCCATCATCGATGAGGCGAACACCAAAGAAGGCGGCCGTGAAGAGGATGCTGAGCATGAAGCTGGTGAACGGCCCGACGACGGCGATCCAGAACTCCTGGCGGGAATCGCGCGGGTCGTGGCTGAGGTTGGACATGCCGCCGAAGACGTAGAGCGTGATGCCGGTGACACGAATGCCGAAGCGGCGCGCGACGATGGTGTGAGAGACCTCGTGCACGTAGATGGAGAGGAAGAAGGCGAGCGTGATTGCGGCGGCAACCATCCAGCGGCGGCTGCCGGCCCAATCCGGGTAGTAGTCATCGAGGACGCCGGTGGCGAAGGTCCAGGTCAAAAGGAACACGAAGAAGAACCAGGTCCAATGGACGCTGACGCTAATGCCAAACAGCTTGCCGATGTGGAATTTTCCTGCCAAGGCCGCTCCTGCCCGGGTTCGGTCGCGAAGTGGGGCTATATATAGGATCGGCAAAAGGAAAGGCGGCCAGTAAGGCCGCCGATCTTGCAATACAGCTAAGAAGAAGCTTAGCTGGTCGCCGACTCCAGCAGTCCGCGAATCTCTGAAA
>Ga0214471_10003304_pt1 | contig 12541 bp, 10 predicted proteins | sample RVTome_5_FD_207665 | JGI IMG/M metagenome (GOLD analysis project Ga0214471, IMG submission 207665) | Soil microbial communities from uranium-contaminated site in the Upper Colorado River Basin, Wyoming, United States - RVT142D155 | ecosystem: Environmental > Terrestrial > Soil > Contaminated >...
ACCTCGGGCTCGATCATCGGCACGATGGAGGCTTCCTGGCACAGCGCCGCGTAGCGCGCGAGCGCATGCGCGTTGGCGTACAGGCAGGCGTGCGAGGGAATGCCCTCGCCGATGGTGATCACCGCGCGCCACTTGGCGAAGCGCGCGCCGAGCTTGAAGTACTCCGCGAGGCGCCCGCGCAATCCGTCCAGGCCTTCGGTTACCTTCTCGCCCGGGCACAGCGCCATGTCCATGGCGCCTTTGTCCACCTTGATGCCGGGCAGGATGCCCTTGCCGGCAAGGTAGGCCGGGAAGGGCGTGCCGTCGATGGTTTTCTGGCGCAAGGTCTCGTCGAACAGGATCACCCCCGAGACGTACTGCTCCGCACCGGGCGTGGTGAACAGCAGCCCGCGGTAGGTGCGGCGGTTCTCCTCCGTGGACTCGACGTTGATCGACTTGAAGCGCTTCTCGCAGGTGCCGCTGGATTCGTCGGCGGCGAGCACGCCTTTGCCACGCGCCACCATGGCGGCAGCGGTCTTGGCTAGCAGGGCTTTGTCCATCGGGCGCTCTCTCGTGCTGGGAAGGGTTGCGGGCAGGCCGGGATTTTACCGCGGCATGACTCTAGAACTCGATGTCGTCGCGGATGGCAGCGATGCCCGCCGCCGCGCAAGCGTCGTCCTCTTTGCCGCCGGGCGCGCCCGAGACGCCGATGGCGCCAAGGAGCGAACCGCCCGCCTCGATCATCAATCCACCTCCTACCGCGGCGACGCCGGGCAGGTGCCGGATGCCGCTCGAGGGACGCCCCGCCTGGGTGGCCTCCGAGAGCTCTGTCGTATTGGTCCGAAAGCTCACCGCCGTATAGGCCTTGGCGCGCGCGGTACCCGGCGTATGCGCACCCGCGAAGCGATCGCGCAGAATGACCTGCGTCACGCCCATGCGGTCGACGACCGCGATGGTCGCCTGGAAGCCGTTGTCGCGGCATTTCTTCAACGCCGCCTGCGCGGCCTTGAGCGCCGTGTCCGGCGTGAGCAGCTTGATCGAGTGGGTTCCCTGGGCCGAGGCGGCGAGCGGAACGATGGCGAGGCACAGCAACAGCAGGACAGGTTTCACGACATCCTCCAGTATTGGTATTTCATCGTCAGCGCAGATCCGGCGACGATCGCTGCGAAGGTGATGAACGAGCCGAGGGCGAGCGTCGAGATGCCGGTGATCGCCGCGCCGATGGTGCAGCCCAGCGCGGTGATGCCGCCGAAGCCCATCAGGATGCCGCCCACGACGTGGTTCGCGGTGTCTTCGGCATCGCGAAAGCCCTCCCAGCGGAACGTGCGCGTGGCGAGCGCATAGGCCGCCGAGCCGGCGATCACGCCCGCGGCGGAGGCGATGCCGTAGGTGACGATCTTCGAGGCGTCGGTCCACAGCATCAGGTACTCGAGGGTGAAGGCCATGGGCGAAACGAAGGAGAACGATTCCATGCGCCCCGTGTTGGTGGCAATGAAGGCCTCCTGCAGGGTTTCCGGGTGCTCCTCGATGAAGCCCACGACGCCGCTCACATACCATCCGCCGACCACCACCAGCCCCGTGACCACGCCGCCCAGCGTGTAGTCGAAGCTCGCGCGGAAATCCTTGCTGGCGTAGGCGAAGGCGACGAGCGCGCCGCCGATGACCGCGGCGAAGAGCGCCGCCCAGGTGGCCTTCGCCATGCCGGTCGCGGCCGCGGCAAGCGAGCCCAGGTCCTGCCCGGGCGCGAGCGTCGCCGAGGCCTGCTCCAGCACGCCTACGCGGAACGCGCCGAACAGGCCCCGCAGCGTCATATAGGCGGCAATGCCGAGGAACACGAACACGACCAGCGACTTCAGGTTCCCGCCGCCGATGCGGATCAGGGTCTTGGAGCCGCAGCCCGAGCCGAGCGTCATGCCGACGCCGAACAGGAATCCGCCCACGATATGGGACAGCCATAGCAGGTTCGGCCCCGTGTAGACGGACTTCGACAGATCCACCAGGCCCGCGAGCTGCAACAGGCTGGAGCCCAGCAGCGCCACCGCGATGGCGAGCAACCACATGCGCATGCGGCCGGTATCGCCCACGTTCACCCAGTCGGACACCGCACCCATGGTGCAGAAGTTCGTCTTGTTGCCGACGGCGCCGAAAATGAACGCGAGCACGAACGCGCCGCCGGCGACGGTGCGGGCGAGTTGCGCAGGATCAGCTTCATTCATCGCAGATGCTCCAATGCCTTGCCGCAATCGATTGCGCCGCGTGCGGCCTCGGCGGCGTCTTGCATCGAGCGCTCGCGCCCCAGATGCCACAGGCTCAGCGCGGCGCCGTAGACCAGGCAGTCGCGCGTCGGGCCGGGCTCACCGGACAACGCCGCGCGGCCCGCCTGCGCGGCCGCCCGGGCGACGGCGGCGGCATCGAAGGGCGCTGCGCCCTCGCCCTCGTCGCTCGCGCCGGGAATGCGCGCGGCGCGCACCGCCTGCTCGAACCCCAGGTCGGCCGGCTTGAATTCCGTCGACGCCTCTTCGCCGCCACCATGATAGTGGAACACCTTGCCGGTCTGCGACAGCGACGGAATCACGCCGCCTTCGACCCCGCGCACGATGAGCGCGGAGTCGAAACCGGCGTGGCGCGCGAGCAATGCGTAGATGCGCGCATAGGGCTTGTGCACGAAACCGGTGACCAGATGGGTCTTCGAACGCCCGCGCACCGGCCCGGCGAGCACCTCCACGGTGGTGAGGGCGGGCCGCTTTACGATGAGCGTGCGCAACGGGGAGAGCGCATAGAGCTTCGGGCAGAACGCCTTCTGGTCGACGTAGGCCCAGCCGATGGCGGGATCGCCCAGGCGCGCGGCGGCCGCCTCCGGCGAGAGATCCACCGGCAGTGCGGCGGCGCTCAGCACCTGCCGGTGGGTCACGCCATATTTGGGCCCCATGCGCTCCACGCCGTGCGACACCGTGGCGACGCCACAGGCGGCGAGCACCGCAGGCAGGAAGGGCGAAGCGGGCAGCGTGCGGTTGTAGCCGTCGTAGGGGTCGCCGAGGTCGAGCATCTCGTCCACCGGCGCGATGGCGCAGTGCGTGGCTTCGCGGATCGCATCGAGCACGCCGCGGACCTCGTCGTCCGTCTCGCGCTTCATGCGTAGCGCGATGAGGAACACGCCCGCCTGCACCGGATCGACCGCGCCGTCGAGCACCAGGCGCATTCCGGCGCAGGCCTCTTCGCGCGAGATGTCCTTGCTCAACTCCGGCCCGGTGGCGATGCGCTTGAGGATCGAGTTCATCAGGCTCGCGCTCATGGCGTCTCCGCTTCGGGCAGACCGAGCAGGACGCGCCCGCCTTCCTCGCGCACGGGATAGGTGCGCAGATCCTCTTCCGCCGGCTCCTCCATCGCCTTGCCGGTGCAGACGTTGAAGCGGCTGTTGTGCAGCGGGCACTTCACGAACTCGCCTTCCAGCACGCCCGCGGAAAGCGAGGCGTCCTCGTGGGTGCAGGTGTCGTCCACGGCGCACAGGCGCCCGTCGACGTTGGCGAGCAGGATGCGCCGGCCGCGCAGGTTGACGCGCCGCATCTTCCCGGGCGCCAGCTCGCCCGCCCGGCCGACCTCGACGAATACCTGCGTCATGCGGGCTCGAACCATTTCAGTTGCTCGCGCAGCTTCACCACCTCGCCGATGATGATCAGCGTGGGCGCCTTGACGCCGCTCGCGTGCACCAGCGCCGGCAGCGACTCGAGCGTGCCCGCCAGCACGCGCTGCTGCGGTGTGGTGCCCTGCTGGATCAGCGCGGCCGGCGTAGCGGCCGCCAGCCCATGCGCGGTGAGCTCGCGGCACAGGACATCGATGCCGACCAGCCCCATGTAGAACACGATGGTCTGGCGCGGTTGCGCGAGCGCGCGCCAGTTCAGGTTCATGCTGCCGTCCTGCATGTGGCCGGTGACGAACACCACCGACTGCGCGTAATCGCGGTGGGTCAGCGGAATGCCCGCGTAGGACGCGCAGCCGGCCGCCGCCGTGATGCCGGGCACCACCTGGAACGGAATGCCCTCGGCGGCGAGCGACTCGATCTCCTCGCCGCCGCGCCCGAAGATGAACGGATCGCCGCCCTTCAGGCGCACCACGCGCTTGCCCTCGCGCGCCAGGCGCACCAGCAGGTGGTTGATGTCCTCCTGCGGCAGCGCGTGCTTCGCGCGCTCCTTGCCGGCGTAGATGCGCTCGGCCTCGAGCCGCACCAGGTCCAGGACCGGCCGCGACACCAGTCGGTCGTACACCACCACGTCGGCCTGCTGCATGAGGCGTAGCGCACGAAAGGTGAGCAGGTCCGGATCGCCAGGCCCGGCGCCGACCAGCGACACCTCGCCCCCGCCAAAGGCGAGGCGCGTGTCCTCGAGCGTCGCCTGCAGCGCCGCGCGCGCCTCGGCGTCGCGGCCGCTGAACACCAGCTCCGCGATCGGGCCCTGCAGCGCGCGTTCCCAGAAGCGCCGCCGCTCCTGCGGCTTGAAGCGCGCCTTGACGCGCTCGCGGAACTCCCCCGCCAGCATGGCGAGGCGCCCGTAGGCCGCCGGGATGAGGCTCTCCAGGCGCGCGCGCAGCAGCCGCGCCAGCACCGGGGAGGCGCCGCCGCTGGACACCGCCACGATGAGCGGCGTGCGCTCGATGATGGAAGGCAGGATGAACGAGCACAGCGCGGGCTGGTCGACCACGTTCACCGGGATGCGCCGCGCCTTGGCGGCGTCGGCCACTGCCCGATTGACCTCCTGATTGCTGGTGGCGGCGATCACCAGCGCATAGCGGTCCAGCTCTTCTTCACGAAACTGCGTCGTCATCGTGACCTGCGCGCCCGCACGCCGCAGCAGCGCGGCTTTGCGCGACGCCACCTGACCGGTGCCCACCACCAGGCAGGGCTGCTCGCGAACATTGAGAAAGATCGGCAGGAAGTCCATGGCGTTCTGCGAGCGTGGGCGCTTCGCTATGATAGATCATGAACGCGCACGTACAGGTCCAGCCGAGCGGCCACGAGTTCTTCGTCGACGGCAACGATAGCCTGCTCGAGGCGGCACTGCGCTCGGGGCTGTCCCTGGACTACGGCTGCAGCAGCGGCAGCTGCGGCAAATGCAAGGCCCGGGTGATCTCGGGGCAGGTGCACCGCACGCGCCATTCCGATTACGTCCTCACCGCGGCGGAGAAAAACGCGGGCGCCGTGCTCATGTGCTGCAATACCGCGCTCACCGACGTCGTGATCGAGGCGCGCGAGGCGCACGGCGCAGCGGACATGCCTCTGCAAACCATCGATGCCAGGCTCAAGTCGGTGAGCCCGCTCGGCGACGACGTGCGGCTGGTGCACCTGCAGACGCCGCGCAGCAACCGGCTGCGCTTCCTCGCGGGGCAATCGGTCTCGCTGTCTCTGGGCGAGGGCCTCAGCGCCACGTTCCCCGTGGCGAGTTGCCCTTGCGACGACCGCAACCTGCAGTTCCACGTGCGCCGGCGCGCCGGCGACGCCTTCGCCGAGCGCGTGTTCGGCGGGCTCACGGGCGTGGACGCGGTGCGCGTCGAGGGACCGCGCGGGGAGTTCGTGCTGGACGAGGCGTCGCATCGCCCGCTCGTATTCCTCGCCGCCGAGTCCGGCTTTGCGCCCATCAAGAGCCTGATCGAGCACGCCATGGCACTGGAAGCGGCCGAGTCGATGCATCTGGTCTGGGTCGCCGCGGACAGCAACGGCCACTACCTGGACAATCTGTGCCGCTCGTGGAGCGATGCCCTGGACGACTTCCGCTACACGCCGTTGACGGCCGGCGGCGAATTGCCCGACGCATCCGTCCTGCGGCCCGTGCTGCAGGATCATCCGCGATTGGCTGAGTGCGATGTCTATGTCGCGGGGCCCGCGCCGTGGGCGGGCGCGGCCGAGTTCCAGCTGCTCGAGCACGGGCTGCCACGCGCGCAGCTGAAGGTGAGCGCACTGCAGGCCTAAGGAGTTTGCTTTCGGCTCTTGCCCAGGCCGTGCTCGACCGCGCTCACCGCCGCCTCCACGCGCGAGCGCAAGCCGAGCTTGCGCAGGATCGCCTTCACGTGCAGCTTGACGGTGCCGTCGGTGATGTCCAGTTCGCGCGCGATCATCTTGTTGCTCGAACCATCGGCGATGCACCCGAGGATCTCCAGTTCGCGCGGCGTGAGCTCCGCGAACGGCGCCTGGCGCGGTCGCGCCTCTTTCTGCGGTCCCGTGTCGTCGCGCACGAGGCGCGCCAGCGATCCGACCAGCTCGCGGGCGACGACGTTGCTGCCCTCGAGCGCCGCCTCGAGCGCAGGCACCAGGTCCTCCGGCTCGATGTCCTTCAGCAGGTAGCCCTGCGCGCCGCCGCGCAGCGCCGCGCTCAGATCGGCATCCTCGCGGCTCATGGTGAGCATAACCACCGGCGTACCGATGCCGCTCGCGCGCAGCTGCTTCAGGGTCTCGATGCCGTTCATGCCCGGCATCTTGACGTCGAGCAGGATGAGATCGGCGGGCAGCTCGCGCGCCCGGCGCACGCCCTCCTCGCCCGAGCCGACCGCGGCCACCACCTGGACGCCGCGGCTCTGCAGCAGCTCTTCGATGCCCTTGCGCACCAGCGCGTGGTCGTCGATCAGCAGTACCCGCATGTCAGCTGCGCGCCGCGGCGGCCGGCGGCGCGGTGAACATCAGCACGATGCGCGTGCCCTCGCCCGCCTCGCTCTCGATCACGATCTGGCCGTGCAGCCGCTCGGTGCGCTCGCGCATGATCGCCAGGCCCGCGTGCTCGCCCGGCACCCCCTCGGCAGGCTCGGCCATGCCCAGGCCGTCGTCCTCGATCAGAACGGTGTACAGGTCGTCCTCGTTGTTGAGCAGGATGCGCACGTTGCGCGCGCCGCTGTGCTTGCGGATGTTGGTGAGCGCCTCCTGGATGATGAAGAACACCTGGATTTCCTGGGCCGGCGTGAGCGCGAGCGAGCCGCATTCGTTCTGGAAGAACACCGCGATGCCGGTTTCGCGGCCGAAGCGCTCGACCAGGCTGGCGATCGTCGGCACCAGCCCGGCATCGTCGATCTTCAGGCGGTAGTTGGTGAGCAGCTCGCGCAGGTCGGCGTTTGCCTGCGTCATCGCGCGGCGCAGGCGGCTCGCCTCGTACTGGGCGGCGCCGACGTCCTTGCGCCCCAGGGACTCGCCGAGCAGCTTCAACTGCAGGCGCATGCCGATCAGCGACTGCGCCAGGGAATCGTGCAGCTCGTTGCCGATGATGTTGCGCTCCTCCAGGATGGCAAGGCGGCGCGCCTCGCTCTCCAGGCGCGCTTTCTCGATGGCGAGGCCCAGGTGCCGGCCCACGCTGATCAGCAGGTCGGGCATATCCTCGCCCATGGCAGCGAGCGGCCGGTCGAGGAACAGGTTGTAGACGCCGAGGATGCGCTCCTGGTACTGCGCAGGAACCGCCACGAACTCGACGCAGTCGGGATCGAGCATCGGCCGGCCGATGAGCGCCGCGCAGGGCGCGGTGCCGCGCTGGATGCGCAGCCCCCCTTCGCTCGCGGCCCAGCCGCACGGGCAGCCGCCCGCCGGCATCAGGCGGTCGTGCTCGACCACCTCCGGCGCGAGTCCGCGGCTCGCGATGAGCCGGGTTTGGCCGTCGCCGGTGGCCAGCCGCACACTCGCCGCGCGCGCGTCCACCAGCTCGATGAACGTGTCCAGAAAGCCGTCGAGCAGTTGCTCGAGGTTGCCGGGCTGGTTAAGGCTGGAGGCGATCGCATACAGGATGTCGAGCGACTGGGTCTTGCGCGCCAGGCGCACCGCCTGGGACTGCGCCTGCTTCGGGGAAGTGGGCTCCGCCATACCGCAAACCAGACTAACTCCATGCCGCTGCGTCGTCCAGCGCCGCGCCCCAGTAGGAGCCAGCCGCTAACCTTGACCCACAGCGCCCGCGCGGCGCAGCATCAAGCGGTGGAAATTTCGCTTCTCGGCAGATTCCAGGTCCTCGCCTCCGGGGCGAGGCTCGGGGATGAAGATATCCCCGGTCACAAGGCGTCCGCGTTGCTGAAGCTCCTGGCGCTGCACCACGATCACCGGCTGGCACGCGATGTGGCGGTGGAGCTGCTGTGGCCGGATCTCGACGACGGCGCCGGCGCCGCGCAGTTGTACAAGGCCCTCCACCAGCTGCGCAAAGTCCTCGCGGCGCGCGAACGGGGGGCGGCAGCGGGCAAGTGGATCGCCGCCACCAAAAACCTCGTGAAACTCACGCCGCCCGACGGCCTGGTGACCGACATCGGCCTGTTCGAGCAGGCTGCGCGCGATGCTCTGGCCTCGAGGCAGCCCGACGCGCTGGAGCGGGCGGCGACGCGCTACACCGGTGACCTGCTGCCCATGGACGTGCACGCGCCGTGGGCGGAGGCTCCACGCAACCGCCTCCGGCAGCTCTGTATCGACGTCCTGCTGGCGCTGGCCGAGGCCTACCGCAAGCGCGGCGACCTGGCCGCCGCCGCGCATACGTACCGCACAGCGCTGGAGAAGGACGCCGCTCTGGAGGCCGCGCACCGCGGCTTGATGGCGATCTACGCCCAGCAAGGGCAGCGCGACCGCGCACTGAAGCAGTACGGCGTTTGCCTCGACGTCCTTGCCGACGAGCTGGGCGTCGCGCCCTCGCAGGAGATGCGGACGCTGTATGACCGCATCGAGCGGCAGCAACCGGGCGTCGAAGCCACGGCCGGGCCGGTTCCGGTGCAGGCGCCGATCCAGATGGCGCCGCTGGTCAACCGCGTGGCCGAATGCCGGGTCATCGACGAGTGCCTGGCGCAGGTGCGCGCCGGGCGGGGCGGGGTGCTGTTCGTCGAGGGACCGGCCGGTATCGGCAAGACCCGCCTGGTGCGGGAACTGACCGGCCGGGCGCAGCAATGCGGATTCCGCGCGGTGGTCGGTGCGGCGTACGAGATGGAGGGAGCGCTCGCCTACGCGCCGTTCATCGACATCCTCGAAGCTGCGCTGCGCGAAAGCAGCGCAGACCAGGAGCTGATCCCCGCCGAGATCGCCGGGACGCTTTCCAGCCGCATGCCGGACGCGCGCCCGGTGCCCAACTCGGACCCGCGCGCCGCGCAGACCTATTTGTTCGCCGCCATTGCCGAGTTCCTGCGGCGCCGTGCCCTGGCGACTCCCCTGGTCGTGGTGCTTGAAAATCTCCACGCGGCCGATCAGGGCTCGCGCGAGCTGTTTCACTTTCTCGCGCGGCGCTCGCGCGATGTGCCGCTGCTCCTGGTCGGCACGCGCCGCGATGAAGAAAGCGCGGCCGGCGCTACCCCGGACAAGCTGCCGCGCAGCGTCGGCGAAGCGCTGCCGGTCACGAACCTCGCGCTCGGTCCCCTGAGCGCGGCCGACCAGCACGAGCTGCTGCGGCAACAGGGCGACGAGCGGTCACTGTCGCGCGAGCGCAGCGACGAGATCTTCCGGCTTTCGGAGGGCAATCCGCTGTATGCGCTGGAGCTGCACGCATTCCGCGGCTGGCACCCGCCGGCCGGCGCGCCGCGCCCGCAAACCGCCGGGACGATTCCGCCATCGCTGCGCGCCGTCGTCCTGGAGCGGCTCGACGCGCTTTCGTCGCCCGCACGCCGGCTCCTGACGATCGCGGCAGTCGCCGGCGAGGACGTAGCGTATCCGCTGCTGGAAGCGCTGTGGTCGGCTGGCGAAGAGGCCAACGAGGACGCTGCCCGCCGCCTTCTCGACCTGCTCGATGAATTGATCGACGCGCGACTGCTGCACGAGCATGGCATCCGCTACCGCTTTCGCCACGCGCTGCACCGGACCTTCGTCTATGAGTCCGCATCCGAAGCCAGGCGCCGCGAGCTTCATGCGCGGGTCGCGCGCAGCCTGGTCGAGCTCGGCGAGCGGGAAGACGAGCTGCCCGTAGAGAGCATCGCCTTCCATTACCAGATGGCCGGCGATGCCAGGCAGGCAGCGCACTTTCTGACGCTCGCCGGCCAGCGGGCGGCCTCGATGTATGCGCACGACGACGCCTTGCGCTGCTACCGCCGGGCGCTGGAGATGCTGGAGCCGGCACGCGACCCCATGGTGAAGCGCATCTGCGGCAATCTCCACGCCCTGATCGGCGACACCAGCCGCGCGGCGGGCTACCTGGCCGAGAGCTTCCCGGCCTACGAACGCGCCATGTCGCTGATCGGCGATCTGGAGGTCAACGAGGCGGAGCTCACCGAGCTGCACTGCAAGATCGCCCTGGTCGCCATCTTCACGGCCGACATGCAGAAGGCTGGCCGGCATCTGGCGCAAGCGTGGCGCCACGCGGGCGATGAGCCGCGCGTGCATGCGCGGCTGCACGTCCTGCGCGCGCTGTACCTGTGGCATTTCAACCGGCTCGAGGAAGCGGCCCAGTACGCGCACCGCGCGCTCGAGCTCGCCGAAGCCGCGCATGCCGCGGTGGAAGCGGCCCAGGCCTGTGAAATCCTGGCCATGGCCTATCTGCCGCTGGGTCGCTGGCAGGAAGGGCTGCGCTACGAGAAGCAGCGCCTGCAGCACGGCCGCTGGTCGCCCGATCTGGTGGTGGCGACCGATGCCCATCTGTGCTTGTGGGAATACCACGTGCACGAAGACCGCATGATGGACCAGGCGACGACGTTCATGCGGGAAGTCTCCGCGGAGGCGGATCGCCTGGGCGATTTGCGCTGCGTGGCCATCTGCCAGTACGCGCTGGGAACGATCCAATTGTGGCGCGGCGACAGCGCGAACGCCCTGGCGCGCCTCGACGAGAGCCTCGCGCTGCATGACAAGGTCGGCTCCCCTGCCGGCATGGCCTATACGCTCGCCCGCCGCGCGGTCCTGCATACGCTGGCGAACGCGACCGACCTGGGATGGCTGTCGGTGCAAAGAGGCATCGAGCAGGCCGAGCGCGCTTCGATACGCAACCACTGCCTCCAGCGCCTGTACGGTGTCGGCATCTGGAACCGCATGCAGGCGAAAGACACCGGACAAGTCTCCGAGCTGGTGTCGCGCAGCGAGGCGCTGCTCGCGGCCGGCGGGCCATGCACGGCCTGCAGCCTGGATCTGTATCCCTGGCTCGCGCTTTACTACTTCGAACGGGGTGAGGCTGATCAGGTCGCGCACTGCGCCGAGAGCCTCGAGAGCCTCGCCGCCAAGACCGGCAACCCGGTTGGGGAGGCCTTCGCCGCCATCGTCCGTTGCGGCGCGGCAAACGCGCGGGGCAACCCCGAGGGCTTGCGCGACGCCCGCTGCCTGGCGACCGACCTCATGCACGCGTCGGTGCTGAAGGGCTCGGCCTCACCCATGACCTACCTCTTCGACCGCATGGCGGGCTCGCGCTGAACGGAAGGTTTGCGGAAGACGACTGGAAGGGGCGGTCGTTATCGTGATGCCACTTCAATCGACAGGGAGGTGCATCGTGAGCACAGCGACGGCTGCCAATCCAAACAAAGCGCTGTGGGAAAAGGGCGACTTCACTCGCATTGCGGCGAGCATGAGGGAGAGCGGAGAGGCCCTGGTCCGGGGGCTCGGCATCACCAAAGGACTCAAGGTCCTGGACCTGGGGTGCGGCGACGGAACGACGGCATTGCCGGAGGCGAGACTCGGCGCGGACGTGCTCGGCGTCGATATCGCGAAGAACCTGGTCGAGGCCGGGAACAAGCGGGCAAAGGAGCAGGGCCTCGCGAACTGCAGGTTTCAGGAAGGCGATGCGTCCAACCTGCAGGAGCTGAAGGGCCACGCTTTTGACCTCGTCGTGAGCATCTTTGGCGCCATGTTCGCGCCGAAGCCGTTCGAGGTGGCCAAGGAGATGGTCCGCGTGGCCCGGCCCGGAGGCCGGATCGTCATGGGGAACTGGATTCCCAATGATCCGACGCTGGTGGCGCAGATTCTGAAAATCAGCTCCTCCTACTCGCCGCCGCCGCCGGATGGGTTCATCAGCCCGATGACCTGGGGGATCGAGAACAACGTGATCGAGCGATTTGGCGGCGCGGGGGTTCCAAAAGAGAAGATCTCCTTCGTCCGGGACACCTATACCTTCAACTTTCCCGGCGCACCCTCGGACTTCGTTGCGGCATTCAGAAAATACTACGGGCCGACCATGAATGCCTTCGAAGCCGCCGGGAAGAACGGCCGGGCGGATGACCTGACGAAAGACCTGGAAGCGCTGTTCCAGAGCCAGAATAAGAGTCCAAGCAAGGGCGCCACGTCCATTCCCGCAACCTACTTGCGCGTCACGGTTGCGGTTTGAAGACGCGTATTTCCACCGACCCGGGAGGACCATCGTGACTACAGCGACTCCCGCCAAGGCGGGCCCGGACACCGCTCAGCTCGAGCAGATGGTGAAGGACATGTACCGGGACGTGGCCCGCAACCCGGCCGGCGAGTTCCATTTCGAGATGGGCCGCGCGCTCGCCGAGCGCCTGGGCTACCCCGCGACCGATCTGGACCGCATTCCGACGGCTGCGATCGAATCGTTCGCGGGAGTCGGCTACTACTTTCACCTCGCGAAGCTGAAGGCGGGCGAAAGCGTGCTCGATCTGGGCAGCGGCTCCGGCACGGACAGCTTCGTGGCGGCGCTGCACGTCGGCC
>Ga0214471_10003305_pt1 | contig 12541 bp, 11 predicted proteins | sample RVTome_5_FD_207665 | JGI IMG/M metagenome (GOLD analysis project Ga0214471, IMG submission 207665) | Soil microbial communities from uranium-contaminated site in the Upper Colorado River Basin, Wyoming, United States - RVT142D155 | ecosystem: Environmental > Terrestrial > Soil > Contaminated >...
GATACCGCGCGCGCGCGACCAGCGGGACAAGATCCGCGCCGAGTTGGAAAGACTTGCCGAGAAGCTGCCGGAGGTGGATCCCAAGACGCGCAAGCTCGACCCGTGGCTGCGCTTGCACTTGATCGCGTTGCGCGCCGAAGAGTTCTACTCCGAATTCCAGGACTGGCTCGGCGTCACCGACGCCGATTTTCCCGACGCAGCACCCACGACGATCGGCGCGGACTTCATGGGCCTGGGGCCGTACCTCGGCCAGCCGTCCAAGTACGGGATCCTGCTCACGGCGAAGGCTTCGAGCCATGGTCGTTACGGCGTGGCCTTCCTCGGCGGCACGCTCGAGTCGGCCAAGCGGCACAACTACTCGAAGACCGGGACCATCCTATTGGCGACTTCGACGGAGCTCTTCGACGGCATCTTGAGCGACGACACGGTTCTGCACGCGCACTTGATCTTCAATTTGAGCCAGAACCTGCTCAACGGCTACCGTTTCTACTCGCACGACCTGCCGTTGTGGATCCCGGAAGGTCTTGGGCACTGGTTCGCGCGCCGCGTCACGGAAGACCACAACGACTTCACGCTGGCGCCGGGCGAGGACGGCGACCTGCGCAGCGAAGGCAATTGGGCGCCGCGGGTGCGGGCTCGCGTTCGCCACAAGTACTTTCCTACCGCCGCCGAAATGCAGCTCTGGAGCCAGCCCGGTGAATTGAGCTTCGCCGACCACATGCTGCTCTGGTCGCGCTGGGACTTCTTGATGAGCCGCGGCAAGCAGCCGTTCGCGCAGTTCGCGCGCAGGTCCTCCGAGCCTTTCCTCGACACCGGCGGCGTGCCCGCCGCGCCCGAAGCGGTTCGAGCGCGGGTCGAGGCCGCGCTGCAAGAAGCTTGGGGATTCGATCTCGCCGGCTTCGACGCCGAATGGTCGGCGTGGGTGCTCGAGAACTATCCCGCCAAATAGGCGGCTTTGAGATCGGCCCCCTTTTCCGCCTATACTGCGCGCGTGACCGGTCTCGTGCTCGGTTCGCTGGACATGCGACTCTCCGCCCAACTCTCTCTCGTCCTCCTGCTTCTCGGCTCCGTCAGCTCGTGCGCGGAATTCGAGCGCCGCGACCGCGCGGACCTCGAGCGTTTCCGCAGCAGCAGCCGCACGCAGAGCGCGCCCGCGGACCAGGCCCTCTCCGTACGGGACGATGCAGCCTTGCCCGTGCGCCCGTATCCGGACCCCGCGGCACCGATCGCTTCGGCTCCGGTTGCTGCGGCTCCGGTTGCTGCGGCTCCGGTCGCTGCGGCTCCGGTCGCTGCGGCTCCGGTCGCTGCGGCTCCGGTCGTGGCCCGAGCGGCGCCGAGCGTCCTTCCGCCCACCGCCTACAAGGCGCCGGCCCCCGAGCGGGACGGCGGTTTCGTAGCTGCGAGCCTTTCCCGCGGCACCGGCGATCCGCTCGGGTTCTTCGTGCGCCCGGCGCCGGGAATGGAAACCGGTTCGCTCGGATCCTTCTTCGTGACCGTGACGAACGACGGCGGTGTGGCGCTGCGCGGCCTCGACCTGGCCGCCGAGGTGGGCCCCGGCTACGAGATCGTGCAGACCGAGGGCCCGACCCGCCAGGCGAACTACGTGAGCGGCGACCGCGTGCATTTCCTGCCGCTCGAACTCGGTCATGGCGCGCGCGCCGAGTACCGGATCCGCGTCCGTGCAGTGGCGGGGGCGAGCGGACTCGCGCGCCTCACCGCTTCGCTGCAGGGCGGCGGAGGTTCGGGGATCTCGATGCAGCGCACCGAGTCCATGCGCATCCTGTTCGTCGACTGAACCGGACTTGCGCAGCCGGCTAGCCGCGCGGCCGGTAGGTCTTGATCCTCACGAGTTCCACCGCGAAGCCGCGAAAGGTCTGCGGCAGGCCGAGCTGGTCGATTTCGACCGCGGGGTCGACGTTGAGGCGCAAGGCCAAGTTCTCGCCCACGCGGCCGATGCCGGCTCCGCCGAACCAAGGTTCGGCGCCGAAGCGTTCGACCAGCGCGTCCTTGGCGGCGCGCAGCGCGTCGAGATCGTCGGGACCGGGACTCATTGCACCAGGCGCACGCCCATCTTGCCGAACACGTCCGGCATGAAGTGCGCCAGCGTGCGGTCGATGCCCCGGTCGTCCGGGCCGCCGCCGTACAGCAAGGCGTAGACGCGCAGACCGTCGCGGTCGATGATGAAGGAGCCGCTGTCGCCGCCCTGGCTGAACGGCTTGTTCGGCGGATCGCCGACGATCTCGATCTGGTCGTCGTATGCGACGAGCGCCGGATCCTGGGTCTCGCTGTAATCGAGCATCACGCCGTCGAGCTCGTACGCAGAGATCGTCCCGCGGGTGACGCCGGTGGTGCGGCCGCGCTTGATCACCCTGGTGATCGAGAAGCGGTCTTGGACCGGCTTCCGCTGGATCGAGCCGATTCCCGCGTAGGTCCAGGGCTGGAAGAAATCGACGGCGTCCGTGAACGTGGCGAGCGCCGCGTCGACGCCGGCGGGATCGTTGCGCGACAGCGGGTACCAGCGCGCGAGCCGGCCGACTTCCTTGAACTTGCTGGTCACGTCCATGGGGCCGGGCTGCAGGATCCGGTCGCCGCCGAAACACTGGTTGCTGTTGGCGAGCACGTGGTTGTTCGAAAGGATGTAAAAGGCGTCGTCGTCCTCGACGAAGCCGCCGAGCGTGCCGGCGGTGATCCGGTAGTGGCCGATCGAGCCGCCCGCCTTGAGCGTGACGCGCGGCGCGTAACGGACGCCGTGAGCGACGTCGAGTTCGCCTTCGTGGCGTTCGAGGCCGCGCAGGAGATCGCGTCCCTGGCGTTCCTGGCCCTTGAAGACCCGCACTGCCAGCTTGTACTCGCGGCCGACCCCGGGGGCCACGCCGATCGCTGCGACCGGACGCGGCTCCGCGGCCTTGATCTGCTTGCTCGCGGCTCCCCGCGGGCGCCGCATCCGATAGACGTTTTCGTTCTGGGCGCGGGTTTGCACCTGGAATGCGCGGTCGAGGATTTCGGCCTTCAAGGCGCGACAAGAAGAGAGATGCATCGGCGGTTCTCCTGGCCCGTGTGCGGGCTTGTTGATATCTGCCGACGAGTCTAGCGCCAGCGGGCGACCCGGGCTTTTGCCTCATGAACGGCGGTTTTCCAGCCGTTGAAGTCTCGCTGCCGGTGCCCGCCTGGCCCGGGAGAGGTCCAAACCAGCATGAGCCTACGCCTCCTCTTTGTGGGAGAGATGCGCTTGGGGAGCCGGCCTACGGGCCTGCCCCGGCATCTCGCCGAACGCAACATCCAAGCCAAGGAGCTGAGCCCGACGGTGGCTTGGCGCAACGTCCAGAACTGGGCGCTCGAGAACGGCGTCGATGCGGTGGTCCTGACAGGCGATGTGGTGGAGAGCCCCGAAGACCGCTTCGAGGCCTTCGCCCATCTGGCGCACGGGGTACGCCGCCTCGTGCGCGCCGGCATCCGGGTCGTCGGCGTCGCCGGGGAGAACGACGTGGTCGCGCTTCCTCTGCTCGCCGACCGCGTGCCGGACTTCCGTCTGCTCGGCCGAGGCGGAAACTGGGAGACCGAAACGATCGAGCCGCGGCCCGGCGAGAAGGTCGAGCTGGTCGGCTGGTCCTTTCCGAGCCGCCAGGTCGGGAGCAACCCCCTGGAGTCGCTGGGAGCGCTTCCCGACGTCGATCATCCGCGCTTCGGCCTGCTGCACTGCGACGTGGACGGGAAGGAGAGCGGCCGCTGCGCTCCCGTGCCCGCACAAGCGCTGCAGGGAGCTCCGGTCGACGCCTGGTTCCTCGGCCACAAGCCGCAGCCCGAAGTCCTCGGCATCGCCAAGCCCGCGCGCTACCTGGGTTCGCTCACCGGGCTCGATCCGGCCGAGACGGGGGCCCACGGCCCCTTGCTGGTGACCGTCGGCAGCACGGGCGAAGTCGTCGCCGAGACCATCGCGTTGTCGCCCATGCGCTGGGAGGCCGAAACGGTGTCCGTCGCGGGCATCGACACCAGCACGAACTATGCCGCCGAACAGGATCTCAAGGGCCGCCTCCTCGCCGCGCTGCACCGCGTCGGCGAACGCACGGCGCCGGAGATGGGTGAAGCGCGCGCGGTCGGCTGCACCTTGATCCTCACCGGGGAGATCGCCAGCAGCCGCGCCGTCCGCAGCCTGGTCCGCGACCCGCAGCTCATGGGCCTGTACGAAGAGTGGGACGGCGTGCCCTTCTTCATCCGCCGCATCGACGACCGTTCGACCCCCGAACTCGACCTGGTCGACCTTGCGCAGGGCGCCGATCCGCCCGCGCTGCTTGCGCGGCGGCTGCTGGCGCTCAAGCAAGGCGGCCGCGCTTCCGACGAACTGCTCGCCATGGCCGACCTGAATCTGGAAACCGTGTCCGGCGATCCCTTGTGGAGCGGCCTGCAAGCGTCGCAACGCGCTTTCGAAACCCGCGAACTGCTGTTGCGCGCGGGAACCCTGGCTCTCGAAGAACTGCTGGTCCAGCGTGCCACGATCGAAAAGGAAACGATCCGATGAAACTCACCAGGCTCCACATCCGCAAGATCCCGGGCATCGACGCGCCCTTCACCGTCTCGTTCGGCACCGGCCTGAACCTGGTCTCCGGTCCGAACGCTTCGGGCAAGACCTCGCTCACGCGCGCCTTCCAGGGAGTGCTGTGGCCGGACACCGTGCCGGGCACGGGCGTCGACATCGACGCTGCCTGGACCGACCAGGACGCGGAATTACGCACCGAGCGCAGCGGCCGGCGCGTGCGCTGGCAGCGCGACGGCTGCGACGCCGCCGCTCCGCACCTGCCGGGCCGCCAGCTCGCGCCTTGCTACGTGCTCGGCGCGCGCGACCTCCTGCAGGACAAGAGCGCGACCGATCTCGGTCTGGCGCGCGAGATCCGCCGCCAGATGGCCGGTGGATTCGACGTGCAGCGGATCGCACAAGAGCATTTCACGATCGCGCGCGACCACGGCCGAGAGGTCAAGAGCGCGCTCGAAGAAAGGCGCGACAGCTTGACGGCCGTGCGCAGCGACTTCCGGCAGCTGTCGATGGAGGAAGACCAGAACCTGGTCGAGCTGCTGCGGGTGCAGTCCACGGCTCAGGAAGCGCAGGCGATGCTGCCCGACCTGCAAGTCGCCGTGGAGCTCGCTGAATCGCGGCGCGAGCTGGACTCCGCCGAGTCCGCCCTGCGCGGCTTTCCCTCCGGCATGGACCAGCTGCAGGGCGACGAACTGGACCGCCTGGCGGAAATCGGCCAGGATCTCGCGCGGCAGAAGGCAGCGCTCGGTGAATGGGAAGCGGCGATCCAGGGCGCGCAGGACGCGCGGCGCAAGAACGCGCTGCCCGAAGGACCGATTCCGGGCCCCGAGTTGCAGGCCAGCGAGGCGCGCGCCCGCCGCCTGCGCGACCTCGAGAACGAAGTCCGCACGCGCCGGGAAGAAGTCGACAACCGCCGTGCGGCCGCGGACCGCGCGCAGAAGGAGCTCGCGGGGCAGAATCCGCGGACCAACCTCGACATCGAGCTGCCGGCCCTCGAGAAGCTCGACCAGTACTTGAGCCGCGCGGAAAGCACGCGCCAGCACAAGGCTTCGCTCCAGGGCAGCCTCGACCTGCTGCCGCGCAGCGAGCACTTGAAGAACGAAGAGGCTCTCGACATCGGCGCGAACGCGCTCCGCGACTGGCTGGCCGCCGCCGGCCGCATGCCCTGGTGGCAGCGCCGCCTCGCCGTGGCGCTCTTCGGCTGTGCGGGAGCCGGGGCCGGCGTCGCCGCCGGCATGTTCCTGCCGCTCCAGGAGCTGCAGACCACCCTGGCGCCGATCGCCGGCGCGCTCGCGTTCGCCACGCTGCCGATGATCATCGGCGGAGTGTCGAAGGACCAGCGCTACTACGCCAAGGACGCGTTCGAGAAGAGCAAGCTCGACGCGCCGTCGGAGTGGTCGCGCAACGCGGTCCGCGACCGCCTGTCCGAACTCGAAGTCGCTCTGGCCGAAATCGAGCTGGCCAAGAAGCACGAAGAGCGCCGCCAGTACCTCAACGAGCGGCTCAACGAGATCACCAAGGAAGAAGTCGAGCTGCGCGGCCAGCGCAAGGCGCTGTGCGACGCCACCGGCGTCGATCTGAAGGACAACGATCTCGGACTGGTGGACATCGCGCGGCGGGTCAAGACCTGGCGCGAAGCCGCGACCGCGCTCGCCGAAAGCGAAGCGCGCTTGAAGACCGGCGAGGAACGCTGCGCGTCCCTGCAGAACGAAGTCGCGCAATTCCTCGAGCGGCACGGCTTTCCCGACTCGCACGACGCCGACCAGGCCGCGGCGCGTCTCGAGGAACTCAAGGAACGCAGCCGCGCGCTGCGCGAGGCCGAGTCCGACGAAGAAGACGGCCGCCGGCAGCTCGAGCGCACGCACGAGCGCACGCGTGAGCTGGAGAAACGCATCACCACCGTGTACACGACCGCAAAGCTGCGGGACCGCGACCAGGACGAGATGCGGCACCGCTTGCGCCGGCTCCCCGAGTACCGCAACTGGCGGCACGAAGTCGACCGGCTGCGCGGCCAGGCCCGCGCGTACCAGGCCAAGCTGTCGAGCCATCCCGAGCTGCAGAACCTTGGCCTGGACGAGGTCAAGCGCCGCGAGGCCGAAACCCGCGATCTCGCCGGCCGCCTGGCGACGACGTCGGGCGACATCGGCAAGATCCAAGAGCGCATCGGCCAGGCGCGCCAGGGACACCGGCTCGAAGAAGCGCTCGCCGCGATGCGCGAGACGCAGGAAGGGCTTGGCGAAGCCAGGGAAGTCGCTCTTCTGTGCGAAGCCGGCCGCTTCCTCTTGCAGGACGTGGAACAGGAATTCGAACAAGAAAGCCGGCCTTCCGTGCTGCGGCGCGCGATGAAGCTCTTCCACGAGTTCACGCGGGGCCAGTACCTGCTGCGTTTCGTCGAAGGCGATCCGCCCGAGTTCCAGGCGATGGAGGTCGGCACCGGCCGCCCGCATTCGCTGGCCGAGCTTTCGGACGGCGTGCGCGTGCAGCTGCTGCTCGCCGTGCGCCTGGCCTTCGCGTCCGAGGCCGCGGGCGGTTTCGAACTGCCGTTGTTCCTGGACGACGCGCTCGCGCTGGCCGACGTGGACACGTTCCGCGCGGTGAGCGAGGCGGTACTCGCCCTGGTGGCCGGCGGTCGGCAGGTCTTCTACATGTCCGCGCGGCCCGAGGGCCTCGAGCACCTCAAGGCGCTTTGCCTGGAGTGGGGGATCGAGGCGCCGACGACGGTCGATCTCACCAAGGCCCGGGAGCTCAGCGAGCGGCGGTCGAGGCCGGACGCGGCCTGAGCGGGTCGACCCGGGCGCCGTCCAGGACCGCGGCCGCCGCCAGATCGATTTCTGCGGCGAGGTGGCCGAAGGCCGCGGCCGGAGTTTCCGCGACGATCCGTTCCAGCAGCGCGCGACTTTCCGCGCTCCGGCCCTGCACGGCCCACCAGCGCGCCACGCCGTAGGCCGTGGTCGCGAATTCCACGCCATCCGCCTCGGCTGCGGCGAGCAACTCTTCGGCGTCGGCCTCGCCCCGGAAGAGGAGCAGGAGCCGGTGGTAGGCGAAGTTTTCGAGCAGCTCCATTCCGGACCGGATCGGTTTCAGCGTCCGCACTGCCGCGGCATCGTCTCCGGCGCGTCGCAAGGCGAGGTACCGCCAGTAGGAGGCTGCGCACAGACTGTCGTCGTTCGCGGCGAATCCGAGCGCCCACTCCATGTCGGCGGCGGCATCCGCAAAGCGGCCCTGCAAGTAGCGCGAGAGCGCCAGGTGGTAGCCGATGTTGCCGTGGGTCGTGCTCCGTGGAATTCCTGCCGCGTTGGGGCGGCCGTCCGCTTCGACGGCATCCGGATGACTGGCGGCGAGCCATGCCGCACGGGCGAGGTCCCGTTCCGCATCGGCGAAGCGCCGCAACGTCAAGAAACGATGCCCGCGGTGGCGCAACAGCCGGTAGCTGCCTGGATGCAGAGCAAGACCGCCGGTGAACACGCGGATCGCCGCGGCGTATTCGCCTCGATATGCGAGCTGGCGGCCGTACCAGACAATCCGCGTTTCTACTTCAGGCTGTGCGCGCCAGGCGGCCTCAGCCTCCGTGAACGCGCGTTCATGCACGCCGTTCGGCTCGGTTGCCGGCGCATCCGCAACGGCCGTGTGACACGCCACGGCGAGACCGGTCACTCCAAGGAAAATGACTGATGTGCCAGCAGTTCGATTCCGCATTGGAGGTCCGGTGAGGAAACCGGGATCGAGCGACGAAGTTGTCGCTGTAAACCTTTTGAATGTGTTCGATTCTGGAGCTATTGCCCCTTCTCGGCAATTGCGGCTAGGCTGTTCGCGGCGAGCGACTGGCCAATCAGCGAATCCTATCCCTTCGGGATTCGTGGGCCACCCTCCCCTTCACCCCTCCTCGAAAGGATTAAAACCCCTTATGTGCGCACCTTTCGTGCCGACACACCTTCGGCCGTGCTTCCGGATCGTCTCGAACTAGAGAGATTCTTCGATCTCTCCCTCGACTTGCTCTGCCTGGCAGACCGCGAGGGCTTCCTGGTCAAGGTCAACCCAGCTTTCGAATCCGTTCTCGGTTATCCGGCCGAGGAACTCGTGAGCCGGCCCTTCGTCGAACTCGTCCACCCGGATGACCGGGACCGGCCCGAGTTGGAGTACGCCCGCGTCATGGCGGGAGAGCCCGCGTACCTGTTCGAGAATCGCTACTTGTGCCGCAACGGCACCTACCGCTGGCTGTCCTGGACCGCGAAGATCCACCCGGACGACGGCATGTGCTACGCGATCGCGCGCGACGTGACCGGCATGAAGATGGTCGAAGAGGAACTGGAGCGTTCGCAGTCCGAACTGGAGCGCCGCGTCGAAGAACGCACGCGCGAACTCCGGCACGCCAACGACCGCCTCGCTTCCGAGATCCACGAGCGGGCCGAGGCGGAGGAACGGTCCCACCAGCACCTCGACGATCTGGCGCGCGCTTCGCGGGTCAGCACGGCCGGGCAGATGACGGCCGGCATCGCTCACCAGCTCAACCAGCCGCTCGCGGCGATCCAGAATTACGCCAGCGGCTGCATTCGACGCCTCGAAGGCACGTTCGGTGACCGGCCCGACGTCCGCGACGCGCTGGAGCGGATCGTCTACGAGGCCCGCCGCGCCGCCGAGGTGTCGCGCCACTTGCGGGACTTCGTGGCCAAGCGCCGCGTCGCCTCCGAGCCGCTGCAGCTCAACGACGTGGTGGCCGCGGTCGTCGACCTGGTGCGCCCCGAGATGAAGATGCGGGATTCCGCTGCGAGGTCGCGCTGTCCAAAGGATTGCCGACAAGCCGGGGCGACCGGATCCAGATCGAGCAGGTGATCCTCAACCTGGTCCGCAACGGCGTCGACGCGGCGCGCGAGGCCGGGCCCGACCAGCGGGTCATCGAAGTCCGCACCTTTCTCTCGCCCGCCGGCGAGGTCGGAGTGGCGGTGAGGGACCACGGCCGCGGCTTTTCGCCCGGCGCCTACGAACGCTTGTTCGAACCGTTCTTCACCACGAAACCCGAGGGCATGGGCATCGGACTTTCCGTCTGCCGCAGCATCGTCGAAGCCCATGGCGGGCGGATCGGCGCAAGTCCAGGAGCGGACGGTGGCGCGGAATTCCGGTTCGTCCTGCCCGCGCAGCGCGAGGCGGTGTGCCGTGCCTGATTCGTCTCCCGTGATCTACCTGGTCGACGACGATGCGGCGCTCCTCGATTCCATGCGCTGGCTCCTCGAATCGGCCGACATGAAAGTCCGCGCTTGCGGCAGCGCCGCCGAGTTCCTCGAGACCTACGAGAAGAGCCGCCCCGGCTGCGTGGTCCTTGACGTCCGGATGCCCGGAATGGGCGGGATCGAACTCCAGGAACAAATGCGGCGCCGCGAAATCAGCGTTCCTGTGATCGTGACGTCGGCATTCGGCGACGTTTCCACCACGGTGCGGGCCATGAAGCTCGGGGCGCTCGATTTCCTCGAGAAGCCCTTCAGCGACGACGTGTTGCTCGACCGCATCCACAAGGCTCTCGAGATCGACGACGAGCAGCGGGCGAATCTCGCCCAGCGCGACGAGATGCGGGATCGGTGGAACACCTTGACGGCGCGCGAAAAGGACGTCGGCGAACTCGTGGTCGCGGGGATGAGCAACAAGGTCATCGCCAGCCGCCTCGGCGTGAGCGTCAAGACGGTCGAGGCCCACCGCGCCAAAGTGATGTCCAAGATGAAGGCGAGCTCCGTCGCGGAGCTGGTGCGGATGGACGTGGCGCGTGAAGACGTCGACGACGCCGTGGCGGGTTAACCCTGGCGGACCGGCATGAGGGATAATGCGAATGTCCCGGCACGGTGTGGCGACCGATATTGGGAACGTCGGGACTTCGCCGGTGGGTTTCGGCAATGGGATGTTTCAGGAAGAACGTGCATCACACCGGCAACTTGATGCTGGCCTGGTCGGTCGCAAGACCGGAAAACGCAGCTCGATCCTCCGAAGGTGACACCTTGACCCCAAGGCCAATTCGCCAGGACTGAACTTCGTGCCTCATGCGGTGGTCGTTTCCAGACCGACGACCGCCGCGTTTCCCTGGCGACTGCCGCCGCAACTAGGATCTTTCGCGTGGAGCCTGCCGTCGCCCTGGTTCGTGCCTATCTGCAGATCAACGGGTACTTCACGGTCACCGACTACCCGGTGGTCGAGGCGGTGCGCGCGGGGGAGCACCGCGCCACCACCGATCTGGACATCCTCGCGGTGCGCTTTCCCGGCGTCAGCCGCTTGATCGCGCGGCGCGGCAAGGGCGTGCACGCCGACGAGGAGATCGTCGCCACGGATCCCGCCCTCGCTTGTCCGGCGAAGCGCATCGACCTGCTGATCGGCGAGGTCAAGGAAGGCCGCGCCGCCGTCAATCCCGGAGCGCGGTCTCCGGAGGTGATGCGCGCGGCGCTCATGCGGTTCGGCTGCTGCGGATCGGACGACGTGGCTCTCGCCGTCACGCAGCTGCTCCGCCACGGCCTGGCAGTGCTGCCCGCGGGGCATCAGGTCCGCCTGGTGGCGTTCGGCTCGAGCGGTGAAGAAAGCAATCCGAACTACCACACGGTCTTCCTGCGGCAAGTCGTCGGTTTCTTGCGCGAATACCTGCGAGAGCACTGGTCGATCATGCGCCACGCCAACACCAAGGACTCCGCGCTCGGTCTCTTGATGACCTTGGAAAAAGCCGGAACGCTCTGATTCGCCGCCGGCTAGCCGCGCAGCATGCGGGCGGCTGCGTGAAGGAACGCCGGATTTCGGCTCGGATCCCATTCGCGCAAGCAGGCCTCGATGAACTTGATGGCGTGGGCGTCGCCGTTCTCGATCGCCAGGTCGGCGAGTTCCGCGGGGTCGGGGTGCGGCGGAAGGGGCGGGGCGGTCATCCGCAGCGGCGCGCCGAAGGCCGCTTGCAAGGCCGCCGCGGCGTGCCATGCGTGGCGCATCGCGACAACCCGCGCCGGCGGATTCAAGGCCGGCAACAAGGAGCGCAGGGCGACCGGGCCGGTGAGGGCGTGCACGAAAACGATCCGCTGGCGGCGCGGCGACTGGAGGAACACCTGCGCGAACGCACCGGTCATGCGGGCGTGGAAGCCCATCGGGTCGCTGCTCGGGTCGATCAGGCCGGGGACGACCGCGAACGGGGCAAAGCCGGCGAGCGGGGCGAGGCGTGGCGCGATCCGTCCGGCTTGGGAGCGCGCGTCGGGCGGAAGCACGGGAATCTGCAGGACGGCGTCGGCGGGCGGAAGCGCGCGCGAAGGAACGCGGAGCGGATCCCGGCTCGCGACGGGTGCGGGGACCTCTTGGTAGACCGCAGCCCAGTACGCGAGTCCTTGCGCGAGTTCGGCGAAGCGGGGAGGGGTCTCGAGTGCCTGGAGCGCCCGCGCGGCGTGGCCGGTGCGCAGCAGCCCGTGCGCTGCCGCGCCGATCAGTCCGGGCGCAAGTCGCGGAACCCAGATGCCCAGGACTTCGCGCCAGGCGGCCTCGCGGAGTTCTTCCGCAAAGAACTCGGCCCAGTCGGCGTGGCGGTTCCGGTCGCCGAGACACTCGCGCCAGTGCTGCGGGTCGATGCGTGTCTGCCGGGGCGGGGCGGGCTCGAGCCGCTTGCGGTAGGCCTCGACCCAGCCGGCGATCGCACGGTCGCGGCCGAGAGCGGCCAGGGCCTCGGCGACCATCGGTCCGTGGTTGGACAGCCCGCCACGGTATTCCGGGCCCGCGTCCGCAAGCCTCACGAGCGCCTCGTCGAGGGCGCCGGATGCGACGGGATGGGGCTGGAGTTCGCGTTGCAAAGGGCGAGACGACCAAGCAGGCCGCCCGCGTCCAATGCTACCCGCGGACTCCCGACCTGGCGCGGCGCGCGAGCAGGTACGCGCGCAGGATCTCCTGCTCGGTCGCTCCCTTGCGGCGCGCGGGCACGGGCACGCGCACCAGCAGGAGGATCTCGTCCGCCTTGGGGATCTGGATCGCCACCCGCGGCTCGGCCTGCGGAGCCGTGAGCGCGTGTTTCTCGGT
>Ga0214471_10003306_pt1 | contig 12537 bp, 14 predicted proteins | sample RVTome_5_FD_207665 | JGI IMG/M metagenome (GOLD analysis project Ga0214471, IMG submission 207665) | Soil microbial communities from uranium-contaminated site in the Upper Colorado River Basin, Wyoming, United States - RVT142D155 | ecosystem: Environmental > Terrestrial > Soil > Contaminated >...
GCACCATATGGTGGATGGCATCGACTACGGCAGAGCAGAGCTGGCAAAATGCTCACGCCGAGCGGTTTGCGTTAGCGGCGGCTGGGCGGGCTTGGCTGCGGTTTTCGGGAGTTAACTGTCCGAGGCAATGGCCAACTCACGCAATTGTGCTTCGACTTTTATTGCCAACTCTCTAACCTCATCTGCTTCGCCAAATAATCCATTAATGACGACACCGAGGGCGCGAAGCAATTCATCTCGCTCCAGTGAAGTGATCAGTGAGTGGATGAAAACGTCGCGCACTTCAGTGGGCAGATCATCAAAGCCTCTGCCATGATATACAGGGAGCCCGCGACGACGACACGCGAGGCTGAGGGCGTAGTCCCGAGCAGCGCTGATCCAGTATTCGGCGTGCCAATAGCGACCGCGTTCGATGCAAAAGCGCGCCCGCAAGGCGTGGTGCACTGCGTAGCCAAAGAGTTCCTGTGCTGGCGGTGGTTGGGCGTAAGGGCTTTCCACGGAACTGCCGAAGAGCAATTTAAACTTCGGACCAGTGGCACCAAATTTGGACGCTGGTGTGAAGGAAAGGGCGAGCGAACCAACGACAGCACCAGCGACGACTCGCGCGTCGGATGCAGCCAGTTGGAGGACATGGTCGCGAATGAGATTGCGGTCCTTAATGCTGAACATGCTGATACCTGATTCGATTTTCTCCTCACTGCCGCCTGACAGGTTGATAACCAAATCTCTTATCTCACCCCTCGAAGACGGCAACTGCCCGTACGGGCGAGCCGGTTCCTCCGTGTATCTTGAGTGGCAGACCAATAAAGCGAAAACGCCCCCGGCCGATGAGCTGGTGCAAATTGATCATGTTTTCATAATGCGTAAAACCCAACTCCCCACAAATCCGATGAACTTCCTTATTAGAAACATCAATCACACCCGGCGCCATCGTCTCTACGCCAAAAGCCGCGATGCCCTGCTGCCCCAGCCAGCGTGCTGTGCCAGTGCTGACCCCTGGACCCTTGTGCCAATCCTCTGTTCCAAAGGCGCGGCGATAATGATCCGTATACAGTAACACGGTATCCCCCTGCTTGATTTCAAGACCCGCCCCGGAGAGGGCGCGTTCTAAATCCGCTGGCTCGATCAAATCCAACAGACCTTTATGAGACAGGTCTAAACAGATCCCCTCTGTATAGAACATGGTCAGCGGCATCGTGTCGATAGACTGTCCCCGGTACTGGCGCGCCATATGGTTGATGGCATCGACGTGCGTGCCGGTATGTTCGCCCAATTCCAGCCGGTTCACGGCGGGTGAAACCACGTCACTAGCGGTAATGCCATCCCACTGTTCGTGCGATACATGCATGCTGATCTTCACTTCCGGAAGGCCGGGGAAGACGGGCATGCCCGTGAAGATTTCCTGACTCAAATCGATTATTTCAATCATACATTCGTCTCTGCCTGGGTTTCGTCAAAAATCTCCAGAGTGGCATTGCCCATATTGAGGATTAGCGCTCGACCTTGACCGTTATTCCAAAATTGCGCGGGCTCAATTCCGAGTCCATCGCAATAGAATTTTACCAATCGTTCATAATCACTGGTTGTGAGTGCGACGCGCAATTCAAGGATAGGATAGTTTGGGTTGGGTGTAGACATGTCAGGAAGTGAGCCTTTCTGATAGGTAACGAATTTCGACATAGGAGGCAGACTTTGCGGTTCCCGGCAAAACATAAGGTTTTTCACGTATACCGCCCAACGTGGTTTCACTTCGACGAGCTCAGTGCGAGCGATTCTTGGCGCCGAAGACGCCGTCAAACTCAACCAACCTTGGGCAGGAGCGCTGATCGAAGCATAACGCTCAGCGCTGGTTGAGTAGCGACGCAGGAGCGTATCAAAACCAAGCGGCTACGGCGGAAACTTAACCTTATCTCGTAAACCGCCCAACGTGGTTTCGATACTTGGTGGCAGAGAGCGCCACCAAACTCAACCAACGTTGGACCCGGTGGCTAGATTAACATTATAAGTGTTTTGAGATAAATGTTGTGTTCTAAACAAAATCTATATTGTGTTCACTCAGGTATGAAAAAGGCCGCTAAATCGGCTCTTGTTTCTCGTGTCCAAATCTGTCAGGGTGTTCTTAGCAGACACAATGCATACTCGGGGGGTGTGCTAAGCGCAGGCTCGGGAGGTCGGAGCCTGCGCAAGGGTGGGAAAAGATGATAAAATTTTTAGAACAACAGAGCCATTAATTGAGTTGGAAGGTGTAGGGTGGCAAAGAAACGAGCGCATAGCGAGGGGACGTTATACTTCTGGGATATTCAAGTATAATTATAACTTTGTGAACATGTATCAATGGAGTGAGGGCGATGGTTAAAGTAATATTGGACTCAGGGCCGTTTCAGTTGGGCGGCGGTCTTCCGGATGATGTGCAGGCATTTCCCACTGGCTCCGGGCGCTGGCGCATGGCGATGCGCTCTCAAATCTGGCGGCCTCCAACCGACGTTTACGAAACGGAGACGGCGGTCGTTGTAAGGGTGGAAATTGCTGGGATGAAGGACGAAGATTTTTCGGTTTCCCTCACGGGTCGTAACCTGGTCATCCGAGGCCTTCGTCCGGATGTAGCCGAGCGAAAAGCATACCACCAGATGGAGATCTTTTTTGGCGAGTTTAAGTCGGAAGTGGAATTACCGGGACCGGTGATTGCGGATCGAGTCCGCGCCGAGTACCAAAAAGGGTTTTTAACGGTGATCTTGCCAAAGCAGCATGCCCGGAAAATTCAGGTGGAAGATTGAGAGCAATATGACCGCATCGCGTTGGAACGATCACGTGTTGGAAATCTTGGATTGGATCGAGGAAGATGATCGCGCCCTGGAGGAATTGATCTTCAAGCCTATCATGACTCGCATCCTTCAAAATGAAGGCGAATTGTCCGATCAGGAACAGGTCGATGTCGAAGCTTATCAGGATCAGATTCCGGCATCCCTGCCGATACTGCCGCTAAGGGGGGTCGTAGTATACCCCCAGACGGCGGTGCCTTTGACCATTGGCCAGCCGCGCTCGATCCGCCTGGTCGATGATGTTGTGGCGGAAGAAGAGCGCTTGATCGGCCTCGTAGCTTCCGAAAAGCCCGAATTGGACCGGCCGGAACCGCAAGATCTATACTCTACCGGAACTGTGGCAGTGGTGCATCGCCTGTTTCGCGCTCCGGACGATACCATTCGCTTGCTGGTGCAGGGCCTGGCGCGTTTCCGCATCGAGGAGTTCACCGAGCTCGAACCCTATTTAAGAGCGAACATCACGCTGATACCAGAAACCGTCGGGGATGACTTGGAGGTCGAAGCGCTGGCGCGCAACGCCAGGGAGCAGTTCGAGCGCATTGCCGAAATGATCCCCTCTATCCCGCGCGAACTGGTCTCCTCCGTCGTGGATTTAGAAGACCCACTCCAGACAGTTTACACGATCGCCAATTTTCAGCGCATGGATCTCAAGGATGCCCAGGAGATCCTGGAAATGGATTCTGCTGGAGAGAAGCTGCGAAAGCTGGTCGGATTACTGGCCCGGGAGGTCGAAGTTCTGGAGATCGGTCAGAAAATCCAGAACGAGGCGCGTTCTGAAATCGAAAAAGTCCAGCGGGAGTATTATTTACGGGAGCAGCTCAAGGCTATTCAAAAGGAGCTGGGAGAGGGCGACGAGCAGGCAGCTGAGGTGGAGGAGTTTCGCAAGAAGATTGAGGCAGCCGGCATGCCAGAAGAGGCTGAAAAGATGGCCCGGCGAGAGTTGGATCGTCTTTCACGCCTGCCCACAGCTGCTGCAGAATATGGCGTAATCCGCACATACCTGGATTGGCTAGTCTCGTTGCCCTGGTCGGAGCTAACCGAGGATAATCTTGATATCGCTCACGCCCGGCAGGTACTGGACGAGGATCATTTCGACCTGGAGGATGTGAAAGAGCGCATCCTGGAATACCTGGCTGTGCGCAAGCTGCGCCACGAACGCCGTGACCAGCTGGAAATCCAGGAAACCGAGGACACCATCCGCCGGGTGAGGGAAGGCGTGATCCTGTGCTTTGTCGGACCGCCGGGGGTGGGCAAAACCTCGCTGGGGCGCTCAATCGCCCACGCCATGGGGCGAAAGTTCATCCGGATTTCTTTGGGTGGAATGCGAGATGAAGCGGAGATTCGCGGCCATCGCCGCACGTATATCGGGGCCATGCCGGGGCGGATTATCCAGGCCATCCGGCGGGTAGAAACGCGCAACCCGGTGTTTATGATGGATGAGGTCGATAAACTGACTTTCGATTTTCACGGGGACCCGGCTTCAGCTTTGTTAGAAGTGCTGGATCCGGAGCAGAACTCCGAGTTCCGCGACCATTACCTGGAGGTCGCCTTTGATCTCTCGCAGGTGATGTTCATCACCACCGCCAACCTGCTGGAGCCTATCCCGGGGCCCCTCCGCGATCGCATGGAGATTATCCACATCCCCAGCTACACCGAGCGCGAGAAGATCGAGATTGCCAAGGGCTACCTGATCCCCAGGCAATTGAGAGAGAACGGTTTGTTGGAGGGGGAGGTTTCTTTCACCACGGATGCCCTGCAAGCGATTATCCGGGGCCACACGCGGGAAGCGGGCGTCCGAAACCTCGAGCGGGAGATAGGTTCAGTCTGCCGGAAAGTTGTCACCCGCATCGCAGAGGGCAAGACGGATCACATCGAGATCACACCAGAAAGCGTCCGAGAGTTTTTGGGCCACCGGCGCTTTTTCGGCAATGAAGAGATTGCTGAGCGCACCTCGGTTCCCGGCGTGGCGACCGCTCTCGCTTACACACCGACCGGTGGAGATGTATTGTTTATCGAGGCCACGCGCATGCCCGGCGAAAAGGGTTTTCAATTGACCGGCTCGCTGGGCGAGGTGATGCAGGAATCTGCGAGGGCAGCGCTCTCTTATGTGCGCGCCCGGGCGAAAGATTTGGGCCTGGATCCAGGTTTCTTCAGCCAATCAGATATTCATCTGCACGTTCCTGCCGGTGCACAGCCGAAGGATGGACCCTCAGCGGGAGTCGCTATGGCCACTGCGCTGGTTTCTCTGATCTCTGGCAGGCCGGTGCGCGCCGATGTCGGCGTGACGGGCGAAATCACTTTGCGCGGTCAAGTGCTTCCGGTTGGGGGAATAAAAGAAAAGGTTTTAGCCGCCCATCGCAGTGGGCTCAAGAAGGTCATCCTTCCCAAGCGGAATGAAGGAAACCTGGAAGACATTTCCGAGGAAGTCAAGAGCGATATAAAATTCATCTTCGTCGAGACCATCGACGACGTGTTGGCGGCGGCCCTGGAGCCTGAGGAGGAAGCAGCACCGCAGGAAAAGTCCGAGGAAGCTCTGGCTGAAGAGAGAGAGCATGCCTAAGGTTATGGTGATTGACGATGATAAAAATATGCTCTCGCTTCTGGACACGTTCTTGACGCTAGAGGGGTACCAGGTTGCCAAAATTGGGGGAGGTGTATCCCTAAAAGGCGAGGAAGTTCACCGCGCGATCCAACATGAGCGACCTGACTTAATCATTATGGACGTTCACCTGAATAAGGTCAGCGGTTTGGACGGTTTTGATCTGCTGCATCGTTTGCGCGAGGAGCCAGATCTCTCCGGAACATACGTTTTGATGTCCTCGGGAATAGATTTTTCGCAAAAATGTAAACGAGCGGGCGCAGATGGTTTCATGATGAAGCCGTTTATGCCCGAAGAATTATTAAATCAGATTAGGAAATATTTAGGACCATAACATATCATGCAGTGGTACACAATGGATTTGCATTTACACACCCCCGGTTCGGTCGATTACCAGCAGCCCGAAATCGCACCTATTGATATTTTGCGGCAGGCCGATGCAAGGGGATTGGATATTATTGCTTTTGCCGATCATAATACAGTGGCGGGTTACCGCCATATGGTGGACGAAATTCAACGCCTGGAGTTTCTAGAAGAGTCAAAGCGCCTGTTACCTGAGGAGCAAACCCGGTTGAACGAGTACCGGCGCCTGTTAGCTAAAATTTTAGTTTTGCCCGGTTTTGAATTCACAGCCACGTTCGGATTTCATATTATGGGGATTTTTCCCGAGGATAAGCCTGTGCGGGAAATCGAGCATTTGCTGCTGGATTTAAACGTCCCGCCGGACCAGCTCGATAGAGGTTCTGATACGGTGGGCGCGACCAGCGATGTTCTGACCGCCTACCGCGTGATAGATGAAGCTGGGGGATTAGCCATCGCCGCTCACGCCAATTCGAGTAATGGAGTCGCCATGCGGGGTTTCGCTTTTGGCGGGCAAACCAGGATTGCCTATACCCAGGACCCCCATCTGCACGCCCTGGAGGTGACCGACCTCGAGCAAAAAGGACGCCGGACGACGGCCGCCTTTTTCAGCGGAACCAAGCCGGAGTATCCGCGCCGGATGCACTGCATCCAGGGTTCCGATGCTCACCGGCTGACTACGGACCCGAAGCGCAGGAAAAATCTGGGAGTTGGCGACCGGGCGACGGACATCTTGCTCCCGAAAGTTGATTTCAAGGCATTGAAGGATCTTTTCTTGAGCAATGACTTCGCCCGCACCCGGCCACATCGTGCAAAAGCGGAACCGGCGTATGATTTTGTCCGCGCCGCTCGGGAGGAAGGACCCAATATCGTCCAGGACTTTCATGAAAGCATGTCGGTCCGCGGCGGGCGCTTGTACGCAATTATCGCGGATGTGTGCGCATTCGCCAACACCAATGGCGGTACGCTGTTTATTGGAATGAGCGCAGATACTCGCAAGCCAGTGGCTGGAATACAGAACCCCGGCCAGGCAATTGCCCAACTCGAGAAGGAAATCAGAGCGCGGATCAGCCCGCCGTTACAGTGCACCATCGATGCGCACAAAGCCAACGGCAAGAACATCCTCCGGGTGCTCGTCCCGGCCGGCGATGATCCTCCTTACGTGGTGGATGATTATAAGATTTATGTGCGTTCGGAATCTGAGACGGGTCTGGCAGTGCGGGATGAGATCGTCAACCTGCTGGAGCGAGGCAGGGAAGAGGCCGTTGGGACTGCAGTTCCTGCGGAAGTTTCCGGGGAAGAAGTGAAGGAAGCAGGTGAACCGGCCAAGGTCGAAACTTTCCCTGACGTTGCCCCGCGGACCGGCGTTGAGATCGTCTCTGTCGAGGAGCGGGATGGCACCCGCTACTTCACCGTGAGGGACCTGCGCAATGGCAATGTAGTCAAAAATGTTACGCGCAAATCGGCCCGGCGTTTATGGCACTATGCGATCTCTCAGTATGTCGAGCTGCCGCCCGATCTATCAAAAGCGCAGGTGGATTGGGACGGTGATTTCGGGCTGCTCCGCAGGGTTAAACAGGGAAACCGGGAACGCTACGATCTGGTCCAGAATACACCCGATGGTTGCCGCTATTACTTCGGGGTAACCGAAGACGGCATTCATGGACCATGGAAGCAGCTTGTTGGCCACGAAGATTAGCGGAAGAATACGCATTCGTACTTTTCGATATCCGGATGACTATCCGGCGGTTTACCGGCTGTGGGAGAATGCCGGTCCCGGTATCCACGCCGGGCGCTCGGACACGCCCCAAGAGATAGAAAAGAAACTGCAGCGTGATCCGGATCTGTTCTTGATCGCCGAAATGGATGGGCGAATAGTTGCTACTGTCCTGGGTGGCTATGATGGACGTCGCGGGATGATGTACCACCTGGCGGTAGCCCAGGAATACCGCTACCGTGGGGTCGGCGAAGCCCTGATGACTGGACTTGAAGAGCGCTTGCGGCAAATAGGCTGCCGGCGCTATTACCTGCTGGTAACCAGGGACAACGAAGAAGCCATGCGGTTTTATGAATCGCGGGGTTGGGAGCGCATGGAACTGTATGCGTATGGAAAGGATTTGGATTAAGCCTCTTGCTTATGAATCTGAGAATAGGTATCCTCACGGTTTCCGATCGCTCGGCGCGCGGCGAGCGTCCCGATGCTTCCGGTCCTGCTCTTGAACAGGAAATTGAAGGGCAGGGCTGGCAGGTCAAACGCAAGGCCATCGTACCCGACGACCTGGAGGCTATTCGAAATCTTTTGGTCTCCTGGGCGGACGCGGGTGAGTTGGACCTGATCTTGACTACGGGTGGCACGGGATTCAGCCCGCGGGATGTAACCCCCGAAGCTACCCTGGCAGCCATCGAACGCAGCGCTCCTGGTCTGGCCGAAGCGATGCGAGCGACCAGTCTCGAGGTTACTCCGCATGCCATGCTGTCGAGAGCTGTGGCGGGAGTACGCGGGCGGACCTTGATCATCAATCTTCCAGGCAGTCCAAAAGCCGCCATCGAAAACTTTCAGGTTATTTCGCCGGTCCTGGCACACGCCGTACAGCTGCTGCGAGAAGACCCGCGCGCCGAGGCCGGGCACTAAAAACTATTTTGAGAAGTTAACAGCTTGCAGTCTTGTTTGTTGGCTGGCGCCCCGCTTGTGCTACAATTTCCACTGTGGGTTGGGAGAAGGAAGCATTTCTTTCAGGAGGAAAACCCCGTGGAGACAGATAAAGAAAAAATGCTCAGGCTGATGCGCTTCTGGCTGTTCGGCACCTTCGTCATCATCTTTGCCGCAGTCACCGTTTATATCGGCGGCGCTCTAGGATTCGGATTGCTTATCTTGAGCCAACCCAATTATTGGCTGGCGATGTTCATTATCGCCGCCTTGAGCGCAGCCATTTACTATTTTTATAAGTGGTATTTGTTTAAGGTTTAGCGCATTCAGCCTAAAAAAAGGGATATTTTGGGAGATTCATTCTCCCAAAATATCCCTTTTTAACTTAATCTTGCAGCAAGTGCCGGGCGATAACCATGCGCTGCACTTCGCTGGTCCCCTCCCCGATGGTCATCAAGCGGGCATCGCGGTAGATGCGTTCGACTGGAAATTCACGGCTGTACCCATACCCGCCGTGGATCTGTATGGCATTGCGGCAGACGGTCTCGGCCATCTCGGTGGCAAACAATTTTGCCATGGCAGCTTCCTTCGTATACGGCCGGCCCTGACCTTTAAGCCAGGCGGCATAGTACACCATCAGCCGGGCCGTTTGAATCTGCGTGGCTGCATCGGCCAGCATCCATTGGATGGCCTGATGCCCGGCGATCGGCACCCCAAAGGTCTCTCGCTCTTTAGCGTACCGCAGGGCTTCATCCAGAGCGGCCTGAGCCAGCCCGACGGAGAGGGCGCCAATCCCCACCCGCCCCCCGTCCAGCACGGCTAATGTCTGGTGTAAACCTTCGCCCTCCTCGCCCAGCAAGTTCTCGGCTGGCACGCGCGCATTTTCGTAGGTCAGGGCATGGGTGGGTGAGCCTTTCAAGCCCATCTTCTTTTCCGGGGGTCCGATGCGCAGCCCGGACGTATCGGTGGGGACAATAATCAGGCTGAGCGAGCGAGATCCGCCGTTTGGATCGGTGCGGACCAGGGTGACGATGAAGTTCGCCATGCTGGCATTCGTACACCACATCTTGGGTCCATTGATGACCCATTCGGCGCCGTCCAATTTGGCCCGGGTGCGCACACCGCCTTTCAAGTCTGAACCTGCGCCCGGCTCGGTGAGCGCCAGGGCAGCCAGCCGGGTCTCCTTACCGCCCGAGACCACGCCGGGTAGAAAGCGCTCTTTTTGCTCATCCGATCCGAACATGGATACCGGCGCGCAGCCCAGGGAATTATGCGCCGCCAGCGCCAGCGCAGTGCTGCCGCATCCCCAGGCAATTTCCTCGATGGCGATGGCGGCACTGACCGGGTCCAATCCCGTCCCGCCATATTCTTCTGAAACATTCAATCCCAGCAGTCCGATTGGACCCATCTTGCGGACCGCCTCCCAGTTGAATTCAGCCGCCTCATCCACGTGCTGAGCTCTGGGTTTAACCTCCTGGGCGACAAAATCGTGCACCGCAGCTCGCCACATGCGCTGCTCTTCGGTAAGGTCAAAGTTCATGGTTTTTCCTCTCCCTATAGATATCCCAGGTCAATCCAGAACAAAAATAAGAACGCAGATCACGCCGATCGCCACTGCAATAATAATGGGGATCAGAACGACTCCGATGATGTAAGAGCTGTACCAGAAAACATCCTCCCGGCCGGCGTCTTCCTCTCCATTCTGCGCCGCATTCAACCTGGTTCCGCAACGCGGGCACACTGCGGTCCCTTCCGGAAGCATGGCGTTGCAGTTGGGGCACCAGAGTGGCATTTACAGTTCAATTACGGATGGGACGATTTCAGTTGCAGGTTCAGGCCGCAGGAGCCCGACGTAAAGCAGCGCGGCGGCAATTCCGCCGAGCGGCTGGGCGATCAGGTAGATCCAGATGTTTGCATAGATTCCGCTGGCAACCGCTGGGCCCAGGGTCCGCGCCGGATTGAGGGAGCCTCCGGTCAGTGGCCCTCCCATTAAGATGGAGAGCGTCAGGGTCAGCCCAATCGCGGCTGGCGCCAGAAGCCCGGCTTTGCCGCTTACGGCGGCATTCAAGACCGTGTTGACCAATAGAAAAGTAAGAATGAACTCGATCACCAATCCTTGAAGAGGCGTTATCCCTTCGGCCAAAACAGTTGCCCCCAGGTTGGTGTCGAAACTTGCCAGGACAAAACGGAGCACGAAAGCGGCGGCGATCCCGCCCAGAATCTGTACGATTATGTAAGCAATGGCTGCCAGGCCGTCAATTGCTCTGGCTGCCCACAATCCAATGGTGACGGCCGGATTGATGTGAGCGCCGGAGATATGCCCGTAGGCGTAGGCAAAGACCAGGACAACCAGTCCATGCGCAAAGGCAACCCCGACCAATCCACCAACACCCAAGGCAGCCGCGCCGGCGCCAATAAAGATCAGCGTGAAGGTCCCAATGAATTCGGCTACCAAAGCTTTTGTATTCATCAATGATCCCTCCTTGATTCGTAATGTTTTTTATATGGCCGGTTTTCCATTCTTGTAAAACAGTTCGCCATCGACCCGGATCTCAGCCTCCTGCATGTCGCAGAGCATATCCCAGTGTAAGCCGGAGTGATTCTGGCCCCCCGTTTCCGGATAACTGGAGCCGACGGCCAGGTGGATGGTGCCGCCGAGTTTCTCGTCGAACAGCATATTCTTGGTGAAGCGCGGGATGTGGTAATTGGTGCCGATGCCCCATTCTCCCAGGTATCTTGCGCCCTCATCGGTATCCAGCAGCGAGGTTAATAACTCTTCTCCCTTGCCGGCTTTTTCTCTGACGACTTTGCCGTCTTCAAACCAGAGCTCAATATCGGTCACCTCCCGGCCGCCATAGATGGCTGGGTAGCGGAAACGGATCCAGCCGTTGGCCGAATCCTCCACCGGGCCGGTGAAGATCTCGCCATCGGGGAAGTTATATTTGCCATCTGCTTCCTTGAAGGTGCGCCCTTTTATCGAGAGCCGCAGATCGACGTCCGGCCCTTTCATGATGACTTTGTCTCTATCTTTTAGCCAGGCGATCAACTCCTTCTGGCGCTGCCCCTCTTTTTGCCAGGCGGCTACCGGATCCGGCTCATCCAGCATGCCGGCGCCGAAGACAAAATCCCGGTATTCGGCGAGGCCCATGTCGGCTTCCTGAGCGCTGGCATGGGTGGGGAACTCGGTATAACACCAGCGTAACTCGTTCCGGGCGGCGCGCTCCAGGAAAACCTTGTCAAGGGGTGCCGAGGCTTTGCGCACGCGGGCCATACGTTTCGGATCGACCCCACTGAGCTGCCGGGTGTTGATTTCGGCCCCGATCCCCAGGTAGGCGTCGAATGTTTCGGTGATTAGCTTGCGAACCGGGGAGACAAAATCGAGCTGATTTTCCGAAGCATGCTTGTAGAATACTTCTTCCGCTCCAGGAAGTCCGAGCTGCAAAAATACGTGCGCTCCAGCCTGGATGGCTTCTCGATAGACTTCCAAGGCGAGCTCTTCGGCCAGCGGATTGGTACGCAGGGTGACATGCTGGCCGGGCTTTAGTTCGAGCGAATAATGGACGAGCACTTTTGCGAGTTTTGTGATGCGCGGGTCTGGCATTTTATTTCCTTTCATAGCGGTTGGAACCACAGATTTTCACAGATCAACACAGATGTTGGCTGATTCTAACCAGCTTTCTTACACAAGCCATCTGCCATCAGCACTCAGGCTGGAGATGGCTGAAGGCTGAAGGCTTATTGCTTACTGCTTCTGGCTATCTTCATCTCGCCCTGCGAATTTCCTCCACCGCCTCCGGATTCACCAGCGAAGAGGTATCGCCAGGCTCTTCTCCCAGGTAGGCGGCGCGGATCATGCGCCGCATAACCTTGGCGTTGCGCGTCTTGGGCAGGTCGCTGACAAACAGGATCTCCCGGGGCGCCAGCGGTTTGCCCAGGGAGGCAGCCACCAGCTCTTTTAGCTCCGCTCGCAGCGCTTCCGAGGGCGAGTCCTGCGGTCCGAGCACGCAAAATACCACGACGGCGTTGCCCTTGATCGGGTCCGGCACGCCGATGGCGGCGGCCTCCAGGACGGCCGGATGGCTGACCAGGACCGATTCGACCTCGGCCGGCCC
>Ga0214471_10003307_pt1 | contig 12537 bp, 10 predicted proteins | sample RVTome_5_FD_207665 | JGI IMG/M metagenome (GOLD analysis project Ga0214471, IMG submission 207665) | Soil microbial communities from uranium-contaminated site in the Upper Colorado River Basin, Wyoming, United States - RVT142D155 | ecosystem: Environmental > Terrestrial > Soil > Contaminated >...
CGTGGTATCTCCCGCTCACCCACCGGCAACCGGCCGAGTTGGGGGCGGTGGCTCCCCGCAACCTGCCGCCGCTGGCGGACGCCGCCATGCGGCCGGTCCGCGATCTGCTGGGCGACCCCGACGTGCCGAAGGTCGGCCACGAGATCAAGGCCGATTGGCTGTCGCTGCGCCGCGCCGGGGCGGAGCTGGCGGGCGTGGCGCGCGACACGCTGCTCGGCGCCTTCGTGCTCGAGCCGGGCCGGCGGAGCTACGCTCTCGAGCCCCTGGTGCTGGAACGTCTGGGCGAGCACCTGCCGGGGCGCGAGCAGGTGCTGGGAACCGGCCGCTCGGCGCGCGCCGCCGCGGACGTTCCGCCCGCGGAGGCCGCCGCCTTCTGCGCCGCCCGCGGCCGCGCCATCCTGGCCCTCCAGGCGGCGCTCGACGCCGAGCTCGAGGGCCTCGGGCTCGAGCGGTTGCTCGACGACATCGAGTTGCCGCTCGTGGGGGTCCTCGTGGACATGGAGTGGTGTGGGGTGGCCGTGGACGTCGCACGGCTCGGGGAGCTGTCCCGGCGGTTCGGTGAGGAGCTGCGGACGCTCGAGCGCGCCATCTACGCGGATGCGGGCACGGACTTCAACATCAACAGCACCCCGCAGCTCCGGCACGTCCTGTTCGAGAAGCTCCAGCTCCCCGTGCTCAAGAAGACCAAGACGGGTCCGTCCACGGACGCGGACGTGCTCGAAGAGCTGGCGGCGATGGGGTTTTCCACGCCGACGCTGCTGCTCGAGTACCGCGAGCTCGCCAAGCTCCGGTCCACCTATGTGGACACGCTCCCGGCGCGGGTGATCCCGGAGACGGGACGCATCCACACGACCTTCAACCAGGCCGGGGCGGCCACGGGTCGGCTGTCCTCGCTCGACCCCAACCTCCAGAACATCCCCGTCCGCACGCCGCGCGGCGAGGAGATCCGGCGGTGCTTCGTGGCCGCGCCGGGCAAACAGCTCATCGTGGCCGACTACTCCCAGATCGAGCTGCGCGTCCTGGCCCACCTCTCGGAGGATGCGGCCTTCATCGCGGCGTTCCGCCGCGGCGGCGACATCCACCGCGAAACGGCCGCCATCATCTTCGACGTCCCCGTCCCCGACGTGACGTCGGAGATGCGGGCGCGCGCCAAGACCATCAACTTCGCCACGATCTACGGGCAGGGAGCCTTCGCGCTGGCGCGCCAGCTGGGCATCTCGCAGGACGAGGCCCGGGACTTCATCGCGACGTACTTCGCGCGGTTCGCGGGCGTGCGGCGGTTCCTGGACGAGGCGGTGGCCCGGGCCCGCGACCTCGGCTACACGGAAACGCTGCTGGGCCGGCGCCGCTACGTTCCCGAGTTGCAGGATCGCAACCGGCAGGTCCGGAGCTTCGGCGAGCGGACCGCGATGAACTCGCCCATGCAGGGCTCGGCCGCGGACCTGATCAAGATCGCCATGATCCGGCTGGCCGCGGCGCTGCGGGCGCGGGTCCCGAACACGTCGCTGCTCCTTCAGGTGCACGACGAACTGGTGCTCGAAGCGCCCGAGGCCGAGTGCGAGGTCGCGTGCCGGCTCGTCCGGGAGTGCATGGAAGGCGCCGCGGCGCTGCGCGTGCCCCTGGTGGCGGACGTGGGCGTGGGCCCAAACTGGATGGACGCCAAACGGTGATGGCGTGGCGCGAGTTCGCGCTGTGGCGTGCGGGGGTCGCCCACGCGCTCGACGGCGGGCTGTGGCTGCACCGGTTCGCGCTGTACGGCGAACCCTGGGCCCACCTGGTATCGGCGGATCGCGCGGCACTGCTCGCGGCCGGCCGCGTCCTCGACATGCCGGAGGCGTGGTTACAATACCGTCCCCTGCGGGATCCCCGATCCCGGCAGCGGGTAGATGCCTGGCATTGGGACCTGCGGCGCGAGCGACTCGTCCGGGCGCTCGCCCTGGCCGCGCCGAAGGTCCTGTATCGGCCCAACCCCTGAGTGGGTGACCGCATGTCACACCTGTGGATGAAATCCCGTCGAACGTCCCTGACCATCGCGTGCGTGGTGGCCGCGGCCGCCGTCGGCACCGGGTGCTCCGACGATCCGTTCGCCGGCGCCACCGACACGATCGGCGGAGAGATCACGAGAGGCGACACCTTGCTGTTCGTAGGGGAAAGCGCGACCTACGCCGCGCGCGCCATCTACGGCGTGGGCCCGGGCTCCCCGACGACCATGCGCTGGGGCGCCTCGGATACGACGGTCCTGGAGGTGGACGTCCTCAGGGACCTGACGGCGCAGATCCGCGCGCTGGCGCCCGGCGCGGCCTGGATCGTCGCGCTCATCAACGAGGAGTTCCGCGACAGCGTGCTCGTGACGGTGGTTGACCGGGGCGCCGAGCGGTGGGACGCGACCTTCGCCGGCGTGCCGGTGGCCGTCTACCCGGCCGTCGGCGCCGACTCGCTCATCCGGGTGGTGACGGGGGGTGCCTCCCCCCTGCTGCGCATTCTGAGCCCCGAGTCCGGCGTCTTCACGTCCACGGCCAGCTGCTTCGGGGCGCTCGGGCCGAGCCTCGGTGCGGCGGACGAAACCTACGCCAGCGGCGGGCCGTGCGCGCGCCGCCATGCCAGGAACGGCGAGCCCCAATGGACCGCCCCGGTCGCCGAGGCCGTGCTCGGCGTCGCCGTGGTGGCGGACGGCGGCGCGATCGTTCTCACGACCGACTCCGTGATTCGTCTCGGCGCCGACGGCTCGCCCCTGTGGGCGCTCCTGCTGGGCGGTGTGCCGGTGACGGCCCCGGTGCTCGGCCCCGGCGGCGATGTCTACGTCGGCTGGTCCGCCGGAGGGGCCGACTCCGTGTCCCGGTTCGCGCTGGCGGGCTCGCTCTTGTGGAGCGTGGCAGTTCCCGGCCTCTCCGCAGGAACGCCGGCCGCGACGAGCCTGCGCCTGATCTTCGGACGCCCGGGCGGGATCTTCGCGCTCGAATCCACGGGGGTCGTCGCATGGGATCGGTCGTTCGCTGACGTCAACCCCGCCGCCACGCCCACGAGCGGCACGTCGTCGCCGGTGCACGACGACCTCGATCTCTACGTGCAGAACGAAGAAGCGCTCTATGCGTACACGCTCGGCGGTACGTTCGTGTGGGCGGCGGATTCGCTCGGGTTCGGGGCCACGACCGGCGTGGTCGGCGCACCGACGCTCCTGGTGGACGCCACGCTGGCCGTTCCGTGCACGTCGGGCTCCGGCGGGCGGGACGTGTGCGTGGTGCGGGAGACCACGGGCGCCCGCGTGTGGCGTTCCCCGGTGGGCGACGGCCCGGTGGACGGGCTCACGGTGGGTGACGATGGGATCATCTACGTCACCCGCACGCTCGTGGCAGGCGGCAGCCAGGTCGCGGCCCTCTGGGCACGCGTGGCACCAGCCACGACCGGCTGGCCCACGGAAGGCGGCAACTCGGAGCACACGCGCCGCCGGTAGCGGCGGCCGGCGGTCCGCCGCGGGGCGGGGTCAGCCCTCCGGCGGCCGGCGGGATTCGTCCGCGCTGCGCGACACGCCGGGCCACCAGTTCCAGCGCCCGGCGATGTGCATGAACGCGGGGACCAACACCATCCGCACGAGGGTGGCATCGAGGAACACCGCCACCGCGAGGCCGAACCCCACCAGCCGCACGGCAATCACCCGCGAGAACGCGAACATCCCGAAGACGATGATCATGATGACGGCCGCGCTCGTGATCACCGACGCCGTCGTGCTGAGGCCTTCCATCGTCGCCTGGCTGTTCCGGCCCGAGCGGTCGAACGCCTCCTTGATGCGCGCGAGCAGAAAGACCTCATAGTCCATGCTGAGGCCGAACACGACGGCGAACACCAGGACCGGGACGAGGACGTAGATCGCCCCGATGGGACCGTCGAGCCGGAACAGTGCGCCGCCCACCCCCTGCTGGAACACGAGCACGATCAACCCGAACGCCCCCGCTACCGACAGGCAGTTCATCACGACCGCCTTGAGCGGGACCAACAGCGACTGGAACGCCACGAACAGCGCCACCGCCGTGATCACGAGCACGACCGCCACGAGCAGCGGAAAGCGCCGCAGCAGCTCGTCCTGGAGGTCCACGCTCGCCGCCTGGAATCCGTCGAGCAGGATCGTCACCGAGTCGAGGCCGGTGAGTCCCTGGTCGCGGATGGCACGGATGCGCCGGACCACGTCCATGGAGCTGGTGATGGAGGTCGAGTCGTGAAGCAGCACCGTGAAGCGGGTGGTGCGCCCGTCGAGGGAGAGGAGGGAGTTCAGCGCCTCCGCGTGCCGCGCCCGCGCGCGGTCCAGGTCGCTGTAGAGGATCGAGTACTGCAGCAGGGACATCCCGGGCTGGAGGGCCACGGCGCTGCGCACGTCGGCCACGCGTGGATCGGCCAGGATCGAGTCCTGGAGGCGCCGGAGGCCGCGCAGGTACCGCGTGCCCACCACCTTCTCCCCGTCCGGCGCCTGGGCCACCACGGTGACCGGCTGGAGGAGCGCCCGGCTGCCGATCCGCTCCAGGATTTCCGCACCCGCGGCCGATTCCGTCCCGTCGGGAAACCAGTCCGTGCGCGGGAGCCCGATCTTGATGTGTGCCAGCGGCCAGGTGACCAGCGCCGCCAGCGCAAGGCCCAGCACGAGCGCCCGCCACGGATGGTTGCCGAGCCACCGTGCCCAGCGCTCCCAGCCGGTGGGCGCGTGGTACCACGCGAGTCGCTTGGCCAGGCCGCGGGGCGCGTCAATGGCCCGACCCAGCACGGCGAGCACGGCCGGCAGCAGCGTGACGGAGAGCAGGACGGCGACGCTCACCACCACGACTCCCCCCACCGCGACGGATCGCGTTTCCGTCATCGGGGCGAGGTAGAGCCCGGAGAAGCCCACGAGCACGGTGAGCCCGCTCGTGAGGACGGCCCGGCCGGCCGTCTCGATCGTGCGCACGGCCGCGTCCCGCCGCCGCAGCCCCCGGTTCAACTCCTCGCGGAACCGGGTCACCATCAGGAGCGAGTAGTCAATCCCCACCCCCAGTCCGATCATCGTCACGATCGTCAGCACGAAGATGGACATCGGCATGAACGACGCCGCGAGGTGCACGAGCGCCAGGGAACACGGAATCACGAAGACCCCGATGAGGATCGGCAGGACGGCGGCAACCAGGGCGCCGAACGCGACGACCAGGACCACCGCGACCAGCGGCAGGGCCTGCGCCTCGGCCCGGTCCACGTCCTCCTTGCTCACCGCCCGCACGTCGTAGTCCAGCGGCGGCCCGCCGGTCACCTGCACGCGATAGTCCGTCCGGTTGGGCAGCCGATCCACGGCCGCGTGGACGGCCGCGCGGAACGATGGAGTGAGGTCGGTGGCCGTGTCGCCGTGCGCCTCGCCGAGCGCCGCCAGGATGAACGTGGCCCGGCGGTCGGCGCTCACGAGCGCGCGGTCGTCCGAGGTCCGGGCCGACAACACGAGCGTGATGTACGGCTGGGATCGGGCGACGTCCTCGAGTTGTCGCAGGGCGTCGTGGTAGGCCGGGCTGTCAATCGGGGTGGCGCCTTCGACCGCAATGACGAAGAAAGCGCTCAGGGGCTCCGGAAACGCGCCCCGGATGATTGCCTTCGCGGTCTTCGACTCGGTGGGAAAGGCGGTGGCGCCCTCCACCTCGAGCACGTCGTGCACGCGCGACGCCCGCGGGATTGCGACCGCGGCGACCACGACCCAGAAGGCGATGATCAGGAATCGAAACCGGACGATGGCGCGTGCCGGCGACCCGAACACGGAGGCTCCTCCGTCGCGCTGGCGGACCCAGGACCGCCGTGGCAGAGATTCGCCGTCGTCGGGCCACCCCGCAAAACGGCCAAGTGATTATCGGGCCGAATGATAGGGCCCGGTTGGGCGGGGCGCCAGCGGGTCCCGTTGGACCGGGACCGGGCCGCGCGGCATATTGGCGGCATGCGTGTCCTCCTCGTGTCCGTCCGCCTGGCGCTCGTAGTGATGGCGGGGATGCTCGCGTTCGTCATCGTCCGGCGCTGGATCCCGCAACCCGGTCCGGTCGTGCCGCCGACGGCCGTCGAGTCGTTCGGCGGCGCCGTGAACGTGGACTCGCTGCGCGCGGCGCGGGTGGCCGTGCTGCGCCACATCGCCGGTCCCGACTCCTATCTGCCGGCCATGCTGCGCGAGAACGACTCCCTCCTGCGGCGGTGGCCGGCGCGGACCGTGCCCCCGCTCCGGGTGCACCTGCTGCCTGGCCGGGTCGCCGGATACTCGGCGGACCTCCGGGAGGCGGGTCGAGCCGCGTTCGTCCGGTGGGAGCGGGTCGGGGGCATCCCGATGCGGTTCGATTTCGTGAACGATTCCGCCGGCGCCGACGTGCTCGTGCGGTGGATTGACCGATTCCCGCTCCGGCGGGCGGGGCAGGCCGACATCCGCTGGAACGGGGAGGGGTGGATCGTCAGCGCCACGCTCACGCTCGCCACGCACACGAGCGAGGGCTTCGCGCTCGACCGGGATGCCGTCTTCACCGTGGCCCTGCACGAGATCGGGCACCTGCTCGGACTCGGCCACTCGGACGACCCGCAGGACGTGATGTTCCCGACGACCTCCGTGCACGACATCACGCCGCGGGACCGTCACACCGCCCGGCTGCTGTACGCGGTACCGCCGGGATCGCTGAGGCTCGCGCTTCCCGGCCGCTGATCTGCCCCGGCTCCGCGCCCGCCTATCTCGCCCGCGGGCGGGGCGGGCCGTCCACGGCCTCTGCGATGCGCAGGGCGTACTCCGCGTAGCGCTGGAGTCCGCCGAACGGGAACGCGTCGTCGTAGTGGTCGGCTGGGAGATGATACCGGTCCCACCGCCGGCGCAGCGCCTGCGAGGAGTCCGCCGACAACCCCTGGTAGGGCGCGGGGCCCGGCACGATGAACACGGCCGGGACGCCCACCCGCGCGAACGGGAAATAGTCCGAGTTGGGCGTCGCGGCCGAGACCGTGGCGCTCCACCCGTGCGCGGAGGCAACGTCGCGAGCCAGATCGCCGAGGGGGTTGTCCTCGCCGCCCGCCAGGCGCCAGGTCCACGGGGGAGCGGGAGGGGCGCCGGCGTCGAGGTTGATCAGGGCCCGCATGCGCTCGAGCGGGTACGGCGGGCGGGCGACGAAATAGTCCGAGCCCAGCAGGCCCCGCTCTTCCCCCGTGAAAAACAGGAAAAGCGCGCTGTGGCGGAGCCCGCCCTCCGGGCGTTCGCGCAGCGCGTCGGCAATCGCCAGCAGCATCGCGACGCCGGCCGCGTTGTCCGAAAAGCCGTTATAGATCGAATCGCCGCTGGGGTCCGGCAGGCTCACGCCCAGGTGATCGTAGTGGGCGGTGAAGACGATGGCGGTGTCGCGCCGCGCGGCGTCCACGCCGGGGAGCAGGCACGCGACGTTGTCCCCGGGCAAGGGGCGGCGGTCAACGGTCATGGCGAGCTCGATCCGGAGGCTCGTCCGCGCCAGTGCCTCCCCCACCGCCGGCCCCGCGAGTACCGACGGGAGTTCGCCATGGAACGACGAGGGCACGTCGTCCCGCAGCACCGTGAGGGTCGTGCCCCGGCTCGCGACGTGCAGCGCGTACATCTCCGGATTGTCCACTACCTGCACGATGCCGACCGCTCCCCGCCGCGCGAGGAGCGCGGCGACGTCGGCGCGAACCACGCCGCTGACCACGGCCACCGCGCCGCGGAGCGCCGGCAACGCGGCCGGATCGCGTCGCACGTCGTCGGCGCCGCCCACCGCGACCCCCGGTCCGGCGAACCCGCGAAGCGTGTTCGGGGTTCCACCGGTGATCAGGAAATCGCGCGCCACGTCGAACCGTCGCTCCCCGATCTGGAGGTGCGTCTCGGCCGAGCGCGGCACGACGTGATCCAGCGGGACGGGATGCGCGTAGGCTGCGCCGACCGGACGGAGGCCGCGCGCCCGGCACTGGGCCTCGATGTACAGGGCCGCGACCTCCGCGCCCGGCGTTCCCGTCCCGCGGCCGAGCAGCAGGTCGTGCGCCAGGAAGAAGGCGTGGGCGCGCATGGCGAGCGTGTCCACGGCGCCGGCACGCGGGGCAGGTGGCCCGGCCGGTCGGGGCGCGCAGGCGGCCGCGCCGAGGAGGGCGAGGGCAAGGCCTGGCCGGCGAAGACGTCCAGCGGTCATGCGGAGGCTCCGGATGGTGAGGTTCAGACGGTCGGTTGCTAAGATAGTAGGATGCTGATCGCCCTCGGGGTGTTGCTGGCCACCCAGGATCCCGCCGCGATTGACCGGGCCGTCCGCGCCGGTATCGAGGCCGGCGTATTCCCGGGCGCCGTCGTGGTCGTGGGCACCGCCGATCACGTGATGCACGCGCGCGGGTACGGCCACTTCACGTGGAACGCCGCGAGCCCGGTGCCGGACCCTGCGGGCACGCTCTTCGATCTCGCCTCGCTGACCAAGGTGGTGGCGACCACGACGGCGGTCATGCTCCTGGCGGACCGCGGCGAGCTGGCGCTCCAGTATCCGGTGCGGCGCTACCTTCCCGGCTTCACCGGGGACGGCAAGGACAGTGTCACCGTCCGCCACCTGCTCGAGCACCGGTCCGGTCTCCGCCCGTTTCTCCGGCTGGACACGCTCGCACGGGACGCCGCGGAAGCTCGGCGGCTCGTGCTCACCGAGCCGCTGCGCCATGCCCCCGGGACGCGGGTCGTCTACAGCGATCTCAACGCGATGCTCCTCGGGTGGATCGTCGAGACCGTGAGCGGCACGACGCTCGACACGTTCGCGGTCCGGGAGATCTTCGGGCCGCTCGGCATGCCGCGGGTGCGGTTCCGCCCCCCGCGCAGCGAGCGGGACGCGATCATGCCGGTCGGGCTGTGGCGGGGGCACGCCATTGCGGGGGAGGTCCACGATCAGAACGCCGCGCGGCTCGGCGGGGTCGCCGGACACGCCGGCCTCTACGCAACGGGGAACGAGCTCGCGCGGTTCGCGCAGTTCATGCTGCGGCGCGGCACCACCGCGGCGGGCGCCGCGCTGATCCGGAGCGGTGTGGTGGCCCTGTTCGTGCGCCGGGGGCCGGGGAACCGGGCCCTGGGGTGGGAGATGCGGGATACGACGGTCACCGACAACTCGGGACAGTGGATGTCCGCCACCACGTACGGTCACACCGGCTACACGGGCACGTCCATCTGGATTGATCCGGACCGGGACCTGTTCGTCCTTTTGCTCACGAATCGCGTGTTCGCGCCGCGGACGGGCCGGTCCATCAGCGAACTCAAGAAGGTCCGCGCGGGCGTCGCGGACGCCGCGGTCCTGCTGCTCGACGCGTGCCGGCCGGCGGGAACCTGCCCACGTGCCGACGCCCCGTAGCCGGCCCGTCGTCGTCTACGACGGCCAGTGCGGGTTCTGCCGGCGCTGGATCGCACGGCTCCGCCGGTGGGATCGCGCGGGCCGGCTGGAGTACCTGCCGCTCCAGGACGCCGCGGCCCCGGTCGTGACGGGGTTGCGCCGCGACGCGCTGGAGCGGGCGACCCACGTCGTGCTCCCGTCGGGCGACGTCAAGGCGGGGGCGGCGGCCGTCCGGGCCCTCTGCCGGTTCCTGCCGGGCGGATTCCTCCCGTACCGGATCCTGGGGCTGCCGGGCGTCCTTCCCCTCGCCGAGCGCGCGTACCGATGGATCGCGTGGCGCTGGGGTCCGGTTGGCGCTCGTGCCGGGCATCGCTAGTATCCGGGAGACGACGGAACGGGAGTGCCGATGCCGATTACCGAAGACCAGGTGCGAAAGAGCCTGCGGGGCGTGAAGGATCCCGAGTTGAACCTCAACATCGTGGATCTGGGACTCGTGTACGACATCGCCGTGAGTGACGCCGGTGCCGTGGACGTGAAGATGACGCTGACGTCGCCCGGGTGCCCCTCGGGCCCGGAGATCATGGGCGACGCGGAGCAGGCCATCCGCGGGCTGGACGGCGTGACGGATGCGACGATCGAGCTGATCTGGGAGCCCTACTGGACGCCCGAGCGGATTGATCCGCGCGTGCGCGCGTTCCTGGGGCTCTGACCCAGGGCGTGTGGCTACGCCACCGCCGCCAGCACCGCCGCATCCCCCAGAATCTCCCGCTGCCACCGCCGGAGATCCGGCACCCTGTCCAGATCCGCGGCCGCCCGCGGCTGGACCCGGGCAATCGCCGCCAGGGTCCCGTTGGGCCCGATGAGTCCGGGATCCAGTCCAATGGCCGTCGCGCGTTCGGTCCGCAGCGCCTTCAACCGCGCCACCCGCTCCTCGAGGGCGGGATCGGGCCGCTCGCGCGGTCGCCGAACCACCCGGGGCCACTGGGCCTCCGGCGTCGCGCGGGCCGCCTTGATCACCTCGAGCAGCTCGGGACCGTGACGCCGCGCGATGCTCTCCGGGACGCCGTGAACCCGCCGCATGGCGTCGGCCGTCTCCGGGGCCTCGCGTGCGAGGGCCAGCAGGACGTCGTTGCCAAGCACGCGGAACGGCGCGCGATCCAGCTCGCGGGAGCGGGCATTGCGCCACTCCCACAGCGCCTGGAGCACGGCAAGCTGCGGCGGCCGCAGCGCCTTGGCCCCTTTCATGGCCAGAAACTCCTCGCCCTCCTCCGCGCGGGGGCTCCACCGCACGGCCTCGAGCCGCAGGAATTCCTCGCTGGCCCAGTGGGTTCGGCCGAGCGCGGCCAGTTGGTCCGCCAGCCGGTCGCGGAGCGCCGGGAGATACGCGGTGTCCGCCGCGGCGTACGCGATCATCGCCGCGGTGAGCGGCCGCTCCGACCAGTCCGCACGCTGGAGCTGCTTGGACAGCCGGACCCCGAAGTGCTTCTCGAGGAGTGCGCTCAGCCCGAAGGACTGCTCACCGCACAGCTGCGCCGCCACCCGCGTGTCCCAGATGCGCCGCCCCACGAACCCGTAGTCGCGATGGAGGATCCTGAGGTCGTAGTCGGCGTCGTGGAAGATCACCTCGAGCGCGGGGTCGGCCAGAATCCGCCCGATCGGCGCGAGATCGTCCACGAGCAGGGGGTCAATCAGCGCGCTCTCGTCGTCCACGCTGGCCTGGATCAGATAGACGCGATCCACGTACCGGTGAAACGAGGCGGCTTCGGTGTCCAGCGCCACGCGGCGCGCGCGCCCGAGACGCTCGGCGAGGGCCCGGAGCGCCGTGTTGTCCGTGACCAGGGTCGGCGTGATTGGCGCGAACCGGCTCACCGGAGGGTCGCTGCGATGGGTCGCACGGCCATGAAGGTCCTGTCACGCTCGCGTTACGAGGGGTACCCGCCGCCGGAGTCGTTCCCGCGGGAGTCGTGCTAAGTTTACCACGGTCCGCCGCCTCTCGTATGATGGAGCACACGATGGTCTCCCCCGTGGAACTGACGGTCTATCCGGATGATTGCGACGCCTTCGGGCATCTCAACCAGGCGAGCTTCCTCTCCATGTTCGAGCGCGCCCGGTGGGAGATGCTGGCCCAGGGGCCCGGAATGGACCTCTTCAAGCGCCATGGCGTGTGGCCCGCTGTCCGCAAGGCGACCGTGGACTTTCTCCAGCAGGCTTATCCGGGCGATCGGTTGCGGTTCGACCTCGAGGTGACGCACTGGGGCGAGACGAGCTTCACCATGCGGCAGCGTGCCCGCCGGATCGGGGCGGACGGACTGGCGGCGGACGCCGAGTTCGTCTTCGTCGCCGTCGGGCGCGACGGCCGGCCGGTCCCCATCCCCGTGGAAGTGGGCCAGGTGTTCGGGGTGAGCCGGGCCCGCCGCACCGGCGCCGCGCAGCAGTATGCCGTCCGAGGGCTCGCGACCACGGTGGACCTGTCGGGCGAGGGCCCCGCCGTGCTGTTCGTGCACGGTTTCCCGCTCGACCGCACCATGTGGCGTCCGGTGGCCTCGGCGCTGACCGGGTGGCAGCGCATCCTCCCGGATCTGCGCGGCATGGGCCTGTCCGAAGGGCCCGAGGACGGGTACGCGATGGCCGAGTACGCGGACGACCTCGCGGCGCTGCTCGACGTGCTGCGGATTCCGGACGCCGTCGTCTGCGGGCTGTCCATGGGCGGCTACGTGGCGTTCGAGCTGCTGCGGCGCCACCCCGGGCGGGTCCGGGGCCTCGTGCTCGCCAATACCCGGGCGGCACCGGACGACGCCGAGGGGCGGAAGAAGCGGGACGCGATGATCGCCCGCATCCGGCGCGACGGTCCCGGATTCCTGGCCGACGAGATGCTGCCCCGGCTCATCGGACCGGATACCGCGCGAACGATGCCGGACGTGGTCCGGCAGGTCCGCGCCATGGTGACCGGCCAGCCCACGGCCGGCCTGGTGGGCGCGCTTGCGGCCATGCGCGACCGGCCCGATTCGCGTCCCATGCTGGCCGGGATCACCGTGCCCACGCTCGTGGTGCACGGCAGCGACGATCAACTGATCCCGCTCGCCGAGGCGCGGGCCATGGCGGAAGCCATTCCCGATGCGCACTTTGCGGGGATCCCGGCTGCCGGCCATCTCGCCCCGGTGGAGCAGGCCGTGAACACGGGTCGGGTGATCCGGGAGTTTCTCGAGTCCCTGCTCTAGCGGAGGAG
>Ga0214471_10003308_pt1 | contig 12535 bp, 13 predicted proteins | sample RVTome_5_FD_207665 | JGI IMG/M metagenome (GOLD analysis project Ga0214471, IMG submission 207665) | Soil microbial communities from uranium-contaminated site in the Upper Colorado River Basin, Wyoming, United States - RVT142D155 | ecosystem: Environmental > Terrestrial > Soil > Contaminated >...
GAGCGACCGAGAGACTGAGGGACCCGGTGTTTGGGAATAAGCTCCCCTCCTGCCCGAGGGTGAGCCGGGAATTCGAGGAGCATGTCTCCGAGCCGGCGAACGACCGCCGCGATGCAGCGCGGCGGGACGGACGGGGTGGCGCGAAGCGACGGGGTGGTGGGAGTAATGCGTGGCCGCTTCATCTTATTACGTGCTCTTAATTACCGGCGCGAGCCGGAACGGCCAACGGCTCGTGGGCGTCGCCCGCTTCGAGAAGCTTGCGTCGCAGGCGAATCTTCGTCATGTCCCGGATGTGGCCGACGACGTCTTCTCCGAACTTGCGCCGGACGAGGGCGAGGTAGCTTTCGTTCGTGAAATAGCGGTGAAAGGCGTCGTCGCGGAACTTCAGCACCTCCGCGCTGGTGAGCGCATCGGTACGCAGCGGAAACGTCTCGTAGCTGTGCTGCGAGTACCCGATCCAGGAATCCGGCAGTTGCCACTTCTTTTCCACGGCCATCGCGTAGAGCTTGGAGCCGGGATAGGCTTGCGCGCAGTAAAAATTCGCGAACTCGCAGTTCGCCTCCAGCGCGAGGTCGAGCGTCTCCTGCATGGACTCGCGGGTGTCATCGGGCAGGCCGAAGATGTAGTTGCCGATCACGTTGATACCGGCGTCCTGGATCTTCTTCACGACCTGGAGTATTTCCGGCGAACCGAAGCGGCCCTTCTCCACGCCGTCGCGCACGTGCTTGCTGCCGGACTCGATGCCGAGCGCGAGCCAGCGGAAGCCCGCGCGCGCGAGCTTGTCGAGGAACTCGTCCTTGACGGTGTCCACGCGCGCGTAGGCCCAGATATTGAGATCGTGGCCATGCTCGATGATGCGGTCGCAGACGCCGAGCACGTGGTTGCGGTTCAGCACGAACATCTCGTCCACGAACTTGATGTTCTTCACGCCATGCTTATCCACCAGGAGGTCGATCTCGCGAATCACGCTCTCCGGCGACCACAGGCGGTAGGAGGGTTTGCCGAACGGCGCGTTTATACAGCAGAACGCGCACCTATACGGGCATCCCAGGCTGGTGTGCATCGAGACGTATGGCGCGCGGTGGTCGATGTCCTCGAAGCAATGCCAGTTGTGGGCGCGGTACTGCTTCATCGGCAGGAGATCCCACGCGACGCCCGGCATGGCGCCGTCGAGATCATCCATCAACTCGCCGGGAAGGTTGGAGCGGATCGCTTTCGCATCGCGGTACCACAGACTTGGAATTTTCGAGAAATCGTTTGCGCGCGCCTTCAGCGCCTGCGCCGTCAGGAGGATCGTTTCCGGACCCTCCCGGTCGCAGACGAAATCGACTTTCTCCTCCAGCATCGTGCGCTCGGGCAGCGCGGCGGGATGGGTGCCGGTCATGATGATGCGCCAGTCCCCGCGCAGCGCCTTGATCGCGGCGCAAGTCTCGCCCGCGGCGGTCATGTTCTGCGTGGAGGCGGAGGGCTGAAAGCCGTACACCACCATCACGATGAGGGTCGGCTCGAAGTTTTCGCGAATCGTCTCGGCGACGCCTGCTGGACTCAAGTTGAGCGCCGGCGCATCCACGATCGCCACCGACAGCCCGTGTTTCCTGAGGTAAGTCGCGAACAGCCCCGCCAGCGACGGCGGCTCGATCGCCGAGTACTGGTCGCCGAGCCCCTGGTAGACGGCCATGCGGTTGCCGGGATTCACCAGCAGCACGTCGAGACGTTGCTTCGAACCGGCCATCAAGTCGCCTTCGCTGCTAGACGTGAAAGGCGTTCGCACCTGCTCTGGGCGAATCACCTAAAAACCCAATTCTATCAGAATGATATCTGCGAGACGTGAGGGACTGCGTCACATTCCGCTGGAGCGTTTAGGCCGCCGCTCGTCACCAGTATGCGGTTTCAACTCACCGAGTGCGTCCCGGTAGAAATCCAGCAGGGCTTGTGTCAGCTGCTGCTGGTTGAATTCATTGATTGCTCGTTGCCGCGCCCGGGTGCCGAGCCGCTCGCGCAGCGCCGGGTCTTTCAGGAGCATCCCCATTTTCTGCGCGAGATCGTTTGCGTCGGCGGGAATGTGAAGCAACCCCGTTTCACCGTCGATGATCGCATCGGTGATTCCGTAGATGCGGGAGCCGGTTGCGGGTATACCTGCAGCTGCCGCCTCAATGATCACGGCTCCGAAACCTTCCCGGTAGCTGGGGAGACAGAGCGCGTCCGCGGCGGCGATGTAGCGCTCGGGGGTGCGCGTGTATCCGACAAATTTCAGTTTCCCTGCATGGGCGCCGCAGATCAGTTCAATCCTGGGACGCACCCGCTCTTCGTCGGGACCCACGAACAGCAGCACGGCCGCGGAATGCAACGCGGCCAGGCTGGCAAACGCCTGCGCCAGATCGAGCACGCCCTTGTCGCGTGTCATCCTGCCGAGGAAGAGGAAGACCGTTGCGTCCAGCCCGATACCCAGTTCCCGGCGCACGGCGGCACGGGTCGGCGCGTCAGGACGGAAGCGTGCCGGATCCACGCCGGTTATAGATCCGGACCCGAGCACGCGGCATTTTCCCTGGCTGCGCACGATGTGATTCTCCAGCAGCACCCGGAGTTGAGACGGGCTGTCAGCGAGGAGGTGGGTCGCGAATCGTGCAATCACTCTGTCTGCGGCAGCGAGCAACCATCTCATGATGCCGGAACGCGTCATCCATACCTGTCCGGTGTAGGTATGAATGCGCACTGGCACACCCGCGATTCGTCCCGCGATCGTCGCGAGCAATCCGGCTTTCGGGCTGAATGAGTGCACGGCATCGAACTGTCTTTCACGGAACAACCGTACCATGGCCGCAAGCGTGCGCAAGTCGGTCCACGGGGAGATCTGGCGCCGGATCGGCAGGCCGATCACTTCAGCGCCGTGCCCTTCCGCCAGTGCCGTGTCCTCGTCCGTATTTACCGCGAGGTGAACGCGATAAACTCGCCCGAGAGCGGCAAGATATGGGACCAGGAAAAAGTTGACGATGAGGGGGCTAGTCGTGACGAAACAGATTTTCTTCACGAGACGGTCCGCGCGGCGCGCGATGCTGACTGGACTTCCTTAGGCGATTGCCGAATTTCCTGCCAGACCTTCTTCCAACGGTCGATTTCATCCTGCGGGGCGACGCGCGCCAAGCGCGTCATGAACAGGTGCCGGGCGCCTGCGATGCCTATTGCGGCGTCGGCCAGGGCCTTGATGGAAAATGTGAGAAAACCAAGCACCCCATGGAGGGTGCGGCTGTGTTGAAGGTTCACCGACCACTGTGCAAGGGCAAGATTCTTGCGCGCGGTCAGGACCTTCCTGAGGGAAAGCCTCGTCTGCCGATACCCCAACAATACGTCCGGCAGGCAGGCAAAACGACTGGAGTTATAGCTCCGCAACAGCAAGTCCTGGTCCTCCCCCCGCACGATTTCCGGTAGGCGATAGCGGTGGCAGCGAAACCACTCAATCCTCCCCATCCAAGTGGGATGGGGAAAATAGAAACCGCGCCACGGCGTAGCGCAGATCTCGGCATGCGTCTGGCGAAAAGGAAACAGTCCCACCACGGAACCGTCGTCCCGGAATACCAACGCCCTCGTTGCCGTGAGGTCAACATCGGGGTGCTCTTCGAGGAATCTCATCTGGGCTTCCAGGCGCCCAGGATAGGCGATGTCGTCCTGGTCCATTCGCGCTAGATACTTTCCCCTGGCCAGGTCGATTCCCTGGTTGAGCCGAGCGGCTAGGCCCAAGTTCCTACCGTCCTGGACAACCCTGACCCTGCTGTCCGATGGGCTGAAGCCGGCCATGCAGTCATCCGTCGAGCCGTCGTCGATAAGTATCAGCTCCCATCCGTGGATAGTCTGGTGGTAAATGGAAGTTAGCGCCTGCGCCAGGGTCGTCCCGGCGTTATAGACGGGCAGAACGATGCTGATCAGCGGGGCAGGGTTCATGGACCCGGAACTGCTACCGTTTTCCGGCAAGAAAGTTCCACGTTTCCTCGATCACTTTACGCAATTGCGCATGTCTGGTCCGCGGTTTGTCAAGTGCCAAGCATCAGATTCTGATCCAGTCGTCCGGAATCAGGTCCGACGTGTCGTGAGAAGTCTTTTGAAACCACTGCTTCGGCGCAATCACGATCCTGGATGGATTGGCAGCGAGCCAGGCGCCCCACCAGCTGAAGGAGCTGTTGGAGATAATGTGATGCTGGCACAAACTCATCAAGCGCATGTCGTTGTAACTTTCCGCCCCCCGATTGTGATCGACGTAATGGCAGGGGAAGCCGATGTCCAGGTTCTCCCGTACCCAGGTGATGTCGTCCGAGAATGCAAAGAACTCGGGCGCGGCAACGCGTTCGGCAACGAGGCGTATCGCGGCACGGTAATAATCGACGGAGCAGAGGCCGTGAACGGCGTGCGTCCTTGGATTGGACAAGTAGTCACCGCGCCGCACGTGCAGGCTGACAGCAGCGCAGCGGCCGATCTTTTCCGCAAGCGAAGCGTTGACCTCGGACATGGGCCGCCTGAAGCTAAAGTCGGCGCGAAGGGCGGCCGACGCGTCGCTGAAATACCTCTCGGATTGCCAATAGCCATGCAGATAGGCCGTCACCGGCACGCTGCGGATTCCCGGCCAGTAATGGAAATGTGGCTCGACAATAAATCCTTTGACGCGTACTGCTGCAAACTCGGGTCGGGCCAGGATGCGCCTCACGACGAGCACCGCCTGCCAGCCCAATGTCCGGCGCACCTCGTCCGTTGACGCGATGTCCGCGACGCAGCGAAAAATCTGCGACAGTTCGAATTGACGAGGCCCGATGCCGCCGACATCCACGCGCAGGGGCTCCCCGCGCGCCAGCGTCAGCGCGCGCCCGGCCGCGTACTGGAACATCTGGTTGCCGAGTCCTCCGATGAGGTTGACGATGACCATGGGTCTCGCAGGGTCGGGGAGGACGCGCCCTACCGCGCGGTCCGGGCGACGGTAATGGTGTCGTTTTCGATCCAGGCCATGCAGCTCCGATCGATTGCGCCGACGAAATCCTGAAGCTCGCGGAAGGTCGGGTAACCGCCGGTGCCGTCGAAGAGCCGCGCATCGTCGATCACGATTACGTGCGTTTTTACTGAATGATTAAGGATATGCCGGATTTCATCAAATACTGGCGTCATCTGGTCGCCGTGCGCGGTGATGCCGCCGGAATAGTGGGCGTCCAGCCAGAACAGGCAGGGTTTGTCGAGGTCCTGCAGAACCTTGGCGATTTTTCGCCCGCTGTCCCCGTGCAGGATCCGAACGTGCGGAAACCGCCTGAAGCGCCGGGAGGCGCGCTCGAACAGGTAGTCATCCAGCTCGATCGAGTACAACTGGCGGAAATTGTTTCTCTGGGCATAGGTCATGTCCCCGAATAGGGTGCCCGTCTCGACGAACACCTCCGGCCGGAAGTCGCGGGCGCGGCTCGCGATCACGCGGCGCTTGAGCAGATGCGGCGCCCGGTCCAGCCGGCCCGCGACCCATTTGAGCCACTCGATGCGGTAGCGGAGACAGTTGTAACAGTCGTAGGCGGCGGTGTTCCTGAACAAAGATTTCAGCCTGGACAACATGGGAGGTTTCCGCTTGGCAATGGATGCATCAGGAGGGGTTGAACAGGCGGAAGAGGAGCCGCCAGACCCTGAGCAGAAACAGCTTCGGACGGCTCATGACGCCCGGGAAAGTCCGCAGGTAGCGCGGCACGGCCTGGAAGCGTGCGGCGGGCATTGGCACGGCGTGCCAGATCATCCGCCGGTATCCGGACAGGACCACCGTGCCGTCGTAGAGCTGGAAGATGTCGGTCACGTAGGGCGCGACCGGCCGCATCGCCGGCAGGCTATTATCGCGGATGCCGAACAGAGGGAAAAATTCCTCCCGGACGTAAATCGCGTTGGTGTCCGTCACCGCCACGAGTTGGTACCCCTTGCCCACCGCTAGCTTCGTCAGCGACAGCAGCGAATTTCCATGGCAGATCTCCGGGTTGGCCTCCTGCACGAATTCGACATGGTTGGGGATGCTCTGGTTGTATTCGATGATGACAACCTTCGGCCGGTAACGATTGACCGATGCCCAGACTTGGTAGTCGTTGCCGTCGATGTCGATACTCAGCAGGTCGAAGTCGACCGGCATGGGTGTGCCGGCGAGCAAGTTGTCGAGGACGTTCTCGCCTCCGTACTCGACGAACCGGTTCAGCAGAATAGCCCTGCGATTGCCGGCATAAGTCCCCTTCAGGTCCTCGTACTTTACCGGGTCGGCCTCGATGAGCACGCCGGACCAGCCCTTGTGCGCGATCAGCTGGTAGGTGTTGCTGTACTTCCGGCCGTCCCACGCGCCGAACTCGCAGCACCACCTGTCCATGCCCGGAACCAGATCGAAAATCCGCTCGAGGATGCCGTCTTCCCCACCTTGGGAGGTGGCATCCCAGGCATAAGCCTCGAACCATTGTGCGGGGCCCGCCTGATTGCGAGTCGGAGGGTCGTTCAAGACCGCAGCCTTTCCAATGCGTGGTTGATCGTCATCCCATAACGAAATGGTGAGATGCCGGGTCAAGGCCCTTAGCGGCCTGCTCGTCGGAATTAATCGGCGCTAGCGCGTGCCTGGCCTCATACCGGAACAGTGGGTTGGCGGGACTGACGAGAATATTTGCGATGATCATCGGGGACGCAGCGCGAACCTGTAGAGCAGAATTCTGGTCAGTTTGACCGGAATCAGGAGCAAAAGCACCGACTTATCGAGCCATCGGTCGACGACTCCGACACAGGCAAGATCCTGCCGCAATTCCTTGTACGCCCTGCGGAAAAGATCTCCCGTGGAACTGACTGGGAAGCTTTTGCCGACTCCCATTCGTTTGTACAGCGTGACCGACGGATCCACCAACGCGTTTCCGTGCCGGAGGCAATCCAGCACAAACAACATATCGACGGCCAGAAGGCCGCGGTCATATTTTCCCCAGTGCTTGATGCCGCGCAGGAATGCGGTGCGGAACAGCCCGTACGCGAGATTGACCTTTCCTTCGGCCGCCTCCGCAAGAAAGTAACGAGCCAGCCTAATAGTCCGGACGCCGGCGAACCGCAACGGGCGGAAACGCCTGAGGAGTTTTCCGTCCAAGTCAATCGACACCAGATTGCTGAAAACCACCACTGCTTCTTCGTCTACCAGCTTCCGCAGCAGCGCTTCAACCCATCGCTCGTCGCGCAGATCGTCGTCATCCGCCCAGAAAAAGTACTCGCCGCTGGCCTGTGTCAGCACGAACTGGATATTTGCCGGCGGCCCCAGGTTGGTCGGCTGGCTGAAATAGCGGATGCGGCTGTCTTTCTGCGCATACTCCAGGAGAAGTGCTTTGGTCTCCTTACAGGGTGTGCAGTCTTCGGAAACGATGACTTCAAGGTTGGAATACGTCTGGCCAAGCACGCCGTCGAGCGCCCGCTTCAGGTAAGCCGGGCGGTTATAGGTGGTGATGCCCACAGAAACCAGTGGCATCGTGGCCGCGTTCAACATCGAAAACTTAGTCCGCTCGCCTGGGAATTCGCAGCTGCAACCGGCCAATTACGCCGCGGTCTTGCGCAAGAAGAGCGTTTGCGTTACCGGCGTAAGCAACGCGCCGCCGAGCAAGCCGCCAAGCACCGATGCCGTGATCCAGGCTGCCTGCCCCGCCATGCCCATGCCGACAGGCATGAATATGCAGCCGAGGCCGACCACGGCCAGTACCGCAAGCGTAGGCCAGGCGAAGTCGGCCAGCAGCCAGTGCCTGAACTCGCCTCTGAGAAATTTTGCATGAATGATGGGTAGTGAAAACAACACGGTGCCTAAATTGAGCATCACCCAGATGGATGCGGCTCCGATGGCGCCATAATGCCTGATCATCCAGATTAGCGCGGGAACTAGAACCACGACCGCAACTGCGGTGGAGATGAGGGCAAGCTTGATCCAGCCGTGCGCCAACTGCAACGCATAGGGGACATTCATCAGGGCGTTGAGCGCCGTGCCGATAGACAACAGGCTGAGCAGCGGCGCGGCGAATTGCGCGATGGTCGCGTCCCGGGTCCAGATATGCAATACCGGCTCGGAGAAGAAGCAGAGTCCCAGCGCCACAGGCATTACCAGAACAGTCATCAACTGGCAACCCTTGTGGTAAAGCCGGCGCAGGCCCGCGTAGTCACCGCTAGCTACAAGCTGGGTCAGGCGTGGCTGCATGGCCGAAAAAATGGGAACGATGATGAGGTTGATGCCCAGAGCCAACGTCGAAGCGAGCATGTAGTACCCAAATTCCTTCAAGGGCAGCATCTTGCTAAGGATGATCTTGTCGAGTTCTACCACCAGCATTGCCAGAATGCCAATGCCGCTTAATCCCGCGCCGTAGCGCCACAACTGCCGGAACAGCGCGGGCGCGAAACGCGCTGGCGTTTCCGCCGAGGGCAGGCTGCGCCAGAGGACGAGACGGAACAGGACCGCTCCGATCATGCTTGCCAGGGCGTGCCAGATGAAGAATGCAGTGATAGTAGGTGCCACCAGCCACAGGACTAGAACCCCGCCGCCGTTGCGGAAGGTCTCGACGCCGATCCTCAGGCCATTGAGGAGCACCTGTCTTTGAAGTCCGATGAGACCGCCTGCATAGAACCCGTAGGGCATCCTGAAGGCGATTGCCACGCCCATAAGCATCACGGACATGCGGACGATCTCTAATGGGACTTCATTCGCATTTAGCCAGACTGTCGCAATCCAGTCGGCAGCCAGAAAAAGAGCAGTAACGATAAAGCCCGCCAGTGCCCAGTACACCGCTTCTAGAGTGCGTACCACGTTGCGCATTTCCGTCGCGCTCGTCTCGACTGAGGCGGACAGCCTGGCTAGCTCCCTGGACAAGGTTCCCGTGAGTCCCAAATCGAAGACGGAAAACAATACTTGCAGGGTGACAAAAAAGCCGACCAGACCGTACGACTCGACACCCATGAAGTGGATGTACAGCGGCACGAAGGAGAGCAGCAACAGCGCTGTCCATCCGCTGCCGATCGCGTTGGCGACAATGTTCCTGCGGACAGGCGACATCACGCGTGCGCGATCGCGCTCTCAGGAGTCGCGCGAATTGGCATGCATCAGCAGCTGCAGGGTATCGGCGACACCTCGATCCATGCTGCTCCGCATCTCGAATCCGGCCGCGGTCAGCCGTGAATTGAGGACGTCGTAGGAGAGCGAATTCATGACATGGCTATCGACGAAACTGATGGTCAGGCCTGGCAAATGCCGGCGAATCGTGTCGGTCACCTCCCGTACCGTTGAATTGACCGTCACCGCGTTGTAGACACGGCCGTCGAACATGCGCCGCTCGATGACGAAGGCGACGGCCCTGACCGCGTCGCCGAGGTCGAGGTAGGGACGTCTCTGGTCGTATGCGGTTCGCCACACCGTCAGCGGCCTGCCCATAACGGCCTGCCAGCAGAACTTGTTGACTGCCGTATGGAAGCGCATGCCGGGCGATGTGCCGAAAATGGTGCCAAAGCGGAAGGTCATTGCCTGCAGGGAGCCGTCCCTGCACATCTGCTCGATCAGCAGTTCCTCTCGCCGCTTGCTGTCGGCATAGGGGCTTTGGGGCGCAATGTCCTCGGGGCCGCAGTCCTCATCGATCGCGCTCTTCTCCGTGCCATAGATGCTGGTCGAGGACGCGTGGACAAGCGGGACCCCGACCAGCGCGCACGTCTCGGCCACGCGCTTGGTTGCCGCGAAGTTCACCTGCTCCATCGCTTCAGGATGGTCAAAACTTGCCCCCGGATCGGTCAATGCCGCCAAATGCACAACGGCATCGGCGTCCTCGAGCATGTCCTCCAAGTCCAAAGAAGTGACGTCGCCCTCGACGAATTGGTAGCGCGCCTCGCCGGGAAGGTTGAACAGGGAGACGTAGCGTTGCGTGGAGAGGTTGTCGATGATGATGATCTCCGGGCGATCGAAAAACCGAGGCAGCTCACGTATCAGTCGCGACCCGATATGCCCGAGGCCGCCTGTCACCAGGACTTTCATGCGCTGCGTCCGCCCCGGAACGCCATGAACTCGTCATAGTCGCGAATGTAATCACCCTCGTCGAAAGGCAGATCACACAGGACCATCAGCACGTTATTGGACTCAATGTAATACTGCTTGGCCCATATTCCAGGAGGGATTTCGAGCGCGAGTTCCGGCCGGTCCAGCAACACCTCCTGGCTCGCTTTGCCGTCGTCACACGTCACGCGGCAGGCTCCGCTCAAACAAACAAGAATCTGTGTCAGCGCCTTGTGCGCGTGCTTGCCGCGCACCGCCCCGCCGTGCCCTGAAACCACGAAGACCCGCCGCAGACTGATCTGGAAGTGGGTGGCCGCGTCATAAGCAACCAAGAACCCCTGCTTGTCCAGAAACTTGGGCAACGTCATGACGCGTACATCACCAATCGATTTCATGAGAAGCTCGCGAGCGGTTCTTTTCCGAGTATGGAGCGAATGGCATTGCTGTAAGCCAACAATTCGCCGTCGGTAGTACGAAAAGCAGCAGGAAGACAAATTCCCCTCCGCGACACGTCGTAGGCCACGGGGTTGACGGCTTGCTTCTCCGGCGAGGCGCCGCCATACGCGGGTATGCTGCTCAGCGGATAGAAGAAGGGCCGCCCTTCAAGCCCCATTCTCGCCAACGCCTGTATGACTTGCTCCTTGTCGAGCCCGAAGGATCGACCAATCACGAGCGCTGTGCACCAAGCGCCGTTTCTCCCTTCCGGCGGCTCCGAGTTCAAGTAGACGTCCGGAACATCTGCAAATGCCTGCCGATAGCGCCACAGCAGATGGCGTTTTGCCTGGACCAGCTCCTCAACACGCTGAAACTGCGAATAACCAAGGGATGCAAGAAGATTGCAGGGCATGTATTTGTAGGCTACCTCGGTGTTGTAGTAGTGCTTGTTCGGGGACCGGCCATGATCCCTGAGAAAATGACAGCGCTTGAACAGCGCGTCGTCGTCCAGCAACAGCATTCCGCCTTCGCCAGTGGTAATGGTTTTTGTGCGGTGAAAGCTGAAAACCGATCCGATGCCGAAGCTGCCCGCCTTCGCCCCCCGATAGACTGACCCAAGCGCCCCGGCGGCATCCTCGATCAGGTAAATGCGGTGCTGTTCCGCAACCCGCCGCAAGGCATCCATGTCGGGCATGTTGCCGTATAGGTCGACCACGATCACTGCCTTGGTGTCTGGCGTGATTGCCCGTCTTAGGCTCTCTGCCGACATGCACCAGGTCTGCTCGTCAATGTCCGAAAAAACGGTCTTTGCGCCCACGTGCGTAATGTGAGTAGCCGAGGCTATCCACGTGCACTCGGGAACGATCACCTCGTCGCCTGGCCCGATACCCAGGCCGGCGAGCAGCAGGTGAATTGCCGAGGTGCAGTTCGGCGTCATCAGCGCGTGCTTTCTGCCGTGATAGGCCGCGAACTCGCGTTCGAAATTCTCCACATACCAGTACTTGCGGTCGCCATACCATCCGTTCTGCATGGCGTCCATCACCGCGCGGATCTCCAATTCCGTGATCGACGGCCCGAAAAGCTCAAGTTTCATATTCTCTCCAGGAGAGCATCAGGGTTAGTTCAAGCTCTTAATCGGATAGCCATGCTCGGCCAATGGCAAGCCGTATTTCGCCGCAAGCAACGCGTTGTCCTCGCAGTACAGGTCATAAATCACCTGCTTCATTTCGTTGCTCACCGCCACTCTCGCTGACCGCCCGCCACCCAAGAACTTGCCAAACCGCCCAGCGATTGTTCCTCCGAAAGGCAGGTAATCTGAAATAGGGACACCCCATAAGAATGAAGTGCGGAATTTGTTGTAAGCGAGCATCCTGTTGCTGATCCGCTTGCGTTCGTGACTCCCCTGCAATAACTTGCTGGTCTCGACCGCATTGATGCGCAGAATGTCAGCCAGCTTTTCCATGAACAGCCGCTTGTTCTCCACGAATTCCTCGAACAACAATACATGAATGCGGTTCTCGCCAAACAGCCCCGCGTACACCGAAAGCAGCCTATTGAACATGAAGCTCGCCAGGGCTCCGTACTTGGCAAACATGAGCTGAAACCGCATCCAGTCTTCATATGACACGTGCCGGCGAAAATATGACGGCGGGGCGGGCTTCAGAAATGCTCCGTGACTGGCATAAAACGACGGTATGGCCGAGTATTGATTCCGAACAACCAGCAGTATTTCCGCGTCAGGGAGAAACGCGTGCAGGCGCCTCGCACAGACAGTCGGGACTCGGCTGGTCATCACATCCTCGTTCGAATACAGCAGCGTTTTGTGCGTCTCCTCGCCTAGATGCTTTCGAAAAAGCTCGGCGCACTCCGCAAATGGAAAGTACAGGTCGTCGTCATTCACCATGGAATTCACAAGGGGCGCGTACCCGTCGTAGCCTTCGGCGTCCTCGCCCACGTAGTGAATACCGCCATGCCTGCGGAACAACGCCCGCTGCAGGGTGGTAGAAGCAGTCTTGTTCGCTCCTATATGTATTATCACGTGGCGCATGGCCTGAAAGCTTTCCTATTGCCTAC
>Ga0214471_10003309_pt1 | contig 12528 bp, 16 predicted proteins | sample RVTome_5_FD_207665 | JGI IMG/M metagenome (GOLD analysis project Ga0214471, IMG submission 207665) | Soil microbial communities from uranium-contaminated site in the Upper Colorado River Basin, Wyoming, United States - RVT142D155 | ecosystem: Environmental > Terrestrial > Soil > Contaminated >...
GTGCTCGCCATCGATCGGGACAAAGGCGTGGTGACGATCAGTCACGGGCCCTTGCCGGCGCTGAACATGATGGCCATGACGATGGGCTATCCCGTCAAGGACAAGCGCCAGCTCTCCAATCTGCGGCGGATGCAGAAGGTCGAGATCCAGGTCACCTACGACGGCGGCGACTATCGGATCACCGACATCAGATGAACGTATCCATGCGCACTGGACTTTCCCGCCCGCTGTCGTGGCTCGCGGTATCGGCCTTCGTTCTCGCTGCGTCCGGAGGTCATGCTGGCGAACCCCGAAGCAGCCTGCGCGTCAACGGAGCCGATGCGCAGATCAAGCTCGTGTTCGAAAAAATCCAGCGCAGGGAGCTGGCCGCGGCGCTCGATGAAGTCGACCTTCTGATCGCCCGCCACCCCAACTTCCGCCTCGCTCACCTGGTTCGGGGTGACCTGTTGCTTGCCCGCGCCAGGCCGATCGAGTCATTCGGCAATACCGGCCATGCCGCTCGGGAACGCCTTGACGAGCTGCGCGCGGAGGCCTATGTGCGCTCGCGCGCCTTCAACGACCGGCCGCGCCCGGACCTCATCCCGCGTTACCTTCTCCAGTTCGACCCGAAACAGAAACACGCGATCGTGGTTGATGCGGGCCGCTCGCGCGTCTACGTCTACGAGAACGCGGGCGGGACGCCGCGGATCGTGACGGACTATTACACGACGTTGGGCAAGCGCGGCATCGAGAAGCTGAGCGAGGGAGACCAGAAAACCCCGATCGGTGTCTATCACGTGACGTCCAGGATACCCGGCGGCAAGCTGCCGGATCTCTACGGCTGGGGGGCGTTTCCGATCAATTACCCGAACGAGTGGGACCGAATGCTGGGCAAGACGGGATACGGCATCTGGCTTCATGGAGTTCCGTCCGACACGTATGCACGGGCTCCGTTGGCGAGCGACGGCTGTATCGCGCTTGCGAATCCGGACATCGAGGACCTCGGCAGGCGCGTACAGGTCGGCATGACGCCGGTGATCATTGCGGAGAGGGTCGAGTGGATGACGCCGCAAGCCTGGCGCGCCGAGCGCGACGCGTTCATGCTGCAGTTCCAGGCATGGCGCGCGGATTGGGAAAGCCTCGACACCGACCGCTATCTCGATAACTACGCGCGCGACTTCCGTTCTGATGGAATGGACCTTGCAGCCTGGCGGGAGCACAAACGGCGCGTCAATGCGGGAAAAACCTCGATTAAGGTATCCCTGAACAACGTCACCGCTTTCCGCAGCCCGGGCAAGCAGAGCCTCGTCGCCGTGACGTTTGACCAGGATTACCGCTCCAACAACCGCTTGCAGCGCACGCGCAAGCGCCAGTACTGGGTAATGGAAGACGGCAGTTGGAAGATCGCCTATGAGGCGCCGGTCCGCAGGCACACCTTCGCCTTGCCGGAATCGTACCCTCGAAAACCGCAACGCCAGGGCACACCGTGACGGACGCCCTCCGCATGCAGCACCTCGTCCTCAGACAAGTCCTCGTGCGCCGTTCCAGTGCCGCAAAAGGAGACCCTGACCATGTTGACCAAGCTGCTCATTTGCCTATGCGTTGCCCTGTTGTTCTCGGGCGCGGCGGTCGCGAGCGAAGCGACCGTAAAGCAGGCCATGCAGAAAAGATACCCCGGTGTTCCGGTCGAAAGCGTCACCACGACGCCGATCCCGGGGATCTACGAGGTGTTCGCAAACGGCGCGGTCTTCTATGTCGACGAGAACGTGAATTACCTGATCATGGGCGGAAAGCTGATCGATGTCGGGCGCAGAGTCGATCTCACCGAGGAGCGGCTGCGGGTCTTGACTGCCGTCAAATTCGACCAGCTGCCGCTCGACCTTGCATTCCGCAAAGTACTGGGCAATGGCAAGCGCAGACTGGCCTATTTCTCGGATCCCAACTGCCCCTTTTGCAAGAAGATCGAGCCGGATCTCGCGAGGCTGGAAAACGTCACCATCCATATCTTCCTCTACCCGGTGCTGGGCCAGAATTCGTACGAGAAATCCAAGGCAGTGTGGTGCTCGAACGACCGGGTGAAGGTTTGGGACGAGATGATGCTGAACGGCAAGCCGCCGAAGACCGCGGGCATGTGCAACACGCCGATCGAAGAGATACTGGCTTTTGGCCGGCGGCAGGGCATTACCGGCACACCGACATTGTTTTTTGGCGACGGCCGGCGCGTGACAGGCTGGATTCCCGCCGACAAGCTCAGGCAACTGCTCGATGGCGCCCGATGACGGGAGCGATCGAAAGCCGTCAGTGATGCGACGCAAGGCACCCTGCTAGAAAGCGAGTGACGGGTTCGACATGCCATCTGACACCCGCAACAGGATTGGCGTCGGACTGTTCTTGATCTCTGTCGCAGTTCTGGCCGGGACCATCATCGTTGCGCTGTGGTCCGGGCCGGATTCGCCCGCCGATCCCGACGACCCGGGAAAGGTCGCCCGCGGGAAACCAGTCTACGACCGGCATTGCGCTTCCTGCCACGGCGCAAAGCTCGAAGGCCAGCCGAACTGGCAGGATAAGCTGCCGACGGGCCGCATGCCGGCGCCGCCGCACGATGCCTCAGGACATACGTGGCATCACCCGGATGCCGTGCTGTTCGGTATCACCCAGCAAGGTCTCGTGCCCGGCAAGTACGCGCCCCGCAGTTATCAGAGCGACATGCCCGGCTTCGGCGGGGTCCTGAGCGACGAGGAAATCTGGGCCGTCCTCGCGTACATCAAATCGTCCTGGCCGCCGAGCATCCGCCAGGCACAGCTCGAGATGACGCGGGAGCGGCCCCGGCGCTGAGCGAGTGCGATCCCTACTGCAGAAGCAGCGCTCTGCCCACCCGGGAGGCCTACCTCGCCGGCAGCTCGCGGTAGACCTGTTCCGCGGTGGCAGGAATTGCCCGCTCGCGCGGCCACGGCGCAAACTCGCCCAGCTCCCCGCGGATGCTCTTCTTGATCTCGTCCACGGTCTTCCCGGCATCCCGCATCGCCTGGACCTGCTTGCGCATGGTCTCGAAGTAGCGGTCCTGATCGAGCAGCGGCCTGGCGCCGTTGCCGGGCGCGAAGACACCGTGACCCGGCACGACGCTCTCCGGCGACCAGCTGGCGAGGGTCTTCAGTACCCGCTGCCAGTTCGCCACATCCGACCGGCCGTCCGCGGTCGGATGAAGCTCGACGAAAAGCAGATCGGCGACGAACAGGATTTTCTCCTTCGGCAGCCATGCGACGGTGGTGTCGGGTGTGTGGGTCTTGCCGAGAGAGATGAGCTCGATCACATGGCTTCCCAGATCCAGCGTGATCTTGTCATCGAAGGTTATCGCAGGCATGGCCATCTCGACTTTCTTACCTTCCACGTAATCCCGCTTGGCCTTGCCTCGTTTCAGCTCTTCCTGCACGCGCTTGGGCCAGTACGGAAGAAGCTGGCGCGCCAGCTCCCGGGAGCCCACAACGACGGCGCCCTGCTCCGCGAACAGGTGATTGCACATCGTGTCGTCGCCGGCGTGGTGTCCGTTGGCGACAAATCGGATCGGCTTGCCGCTGGCCACGCTCCGGATGGCTTGCATCCGCCGGTCGTAGTCGGGCAGGTCGCACGCAAAGACGAAAACGCCCCGGTCACCCACCACGAAACCGGTGTTCATTGCCGCGCCCGGTCCCTTGATGGCGTAGACGCCTTCAGCCAGCTTGATGGCCCCTTCCTGGCCATAGGAGGCGAGCGGAACGGTTAAGAACAGGATCGCAAGATACCGCGATATGCCGCATTTCATCGTCGACTCCCCTCGAATGGTGAACTCAGCCCGGACAAAGTGTGATCGGGATTCTGCGCGCAATGCGAACGAGCGTCCAGCCAGGGGCAACAAGAGGAGCATGCCAGCACAGACTGTCGCACCGCCCTCGGGTTGACCGTGGCCTGAACGCCCTGATGAAACAGGCCCGCTTGATCTGGATCAAGCCTCGCTCAGCGCATGGATTTATGATTTTGTTACGCGTGGCCCAGGATCATTGCGGGGCGGCAAGCGATATACTCAAATACATGAACTTGCATTTACCGTTAACGAGCTCACCACCCGCCGCTGGGCAAACTGTGCGGCGGCGACGGCGATTTGCCGCCTGGTTGCTGGCCGGCTGGGTTGCATTCTGGCTCGGGACCGTGCTCGCATCGCCCTGCGATATCCTGACACCCAAAGCGCAAGCGGGACAGGAACCGACTACGATACAACAAACCATACAGTACCCGGCCGGCAACGATCATCGCATACTGCCATGTGCGGGCTTCACTGACGCACAACGGGCCGCGCCCGTATTCACGATCGTGCCGTTCAATTCGACGCCACGGGTGGTGGGCGGCGCTATCTCAACGGTGCCTTTACCAGTCGTCCGCGCGGTCGCTCCTGGCGTGCATATTGTCCACGGGCAGCCATCGCCTGCGCCTTCGTATCACCAGCGCACTGCGCGCCTGCTGATTTAACCCCTTCGCGACACCGGAGGCGGGCTTCCGGTTGCGCGCGCGTGCGTCCCGAGCCGGGGCCGCATTCTGCTCGACACACCGCAAGCCCGGCACCTGAGGCCCGCATTGACTCCGAATCCGATATTGGAAAGGCAATTTTGTTCAACTTGCTACAGGAGAAACCGACATGAAACGCTCGATTTTGTGTGCCGTAGTCACGGCCATCGCCCTGTCTGCGCCGATCGTCCTGGCTCAAGGCACCAAACCCGCCCCCGGCAAACCAGCAGCGGCGATGGGAATGGACAAGCAGACGGCACAAATACTGGAAAACATGAAGCGCATGCAGCAGCAGATGGACAAAATTCGTCAAGCCAAGAACCCGAAGGAGCGCCAGAAGCTGCTCCAGGAGCACATGCAGAGCATGCAGGAGGGCATGAACATGATGCGCGGCATGGGCGGCCCGATGATGATGGGCATGATGGGCGGACAGGGCGGCATGGGCCCGGGCGCCATGGGCGGCGGACAGAAAGGCGGCACGGGTCCCGGCACGATGGGCGGCGGGCCGATGGCGAGCATGGACCCGAAGCAGCAGCAGGACTTCATGCAGCGGCGCATGGACATGATGCAAATGATGATGGAGCAGATGATGCAGCACGATCAGATGATGCAGCCCGCACCGGCAAAATGAGTACATGCGCCCGCGCATGAAATGCGCGGGCGCAACCATTCACTATTAGACGGGATATTCGCGATGAACGCTGTCATGACCGCTGCACGACCCGTGCAAATCGGCACGCTCGCCTTCGGCCTGCTGCTCGCCGCATATTTCGGCGTGCTGACACTGGTCTCCGGGTGGAAATTCACCGTGGACCAGTTCTCCGATTTCTGGTACTACATCCTGCCGCTCGCCGCCGGATTCGGGTTGCAGGTCGCGCTCTACATGCGGTTGCGGCTACTGCTGCACCAGTCAAAGGACGCGCGCACCGTGATGGCCGCCTCCGGCACCACTTCGACCGCGGCGATGATCTCGTGCTGCGCGCACTACCTGGTCAACGTCGCGCCGGTGCTCGGCGCGACCGGCCTCGTGACTTTCGCGACCCAGTACCAAGTCGAATTTTTCTGGGTCGGCCTCGCGTTCAACGCCGCCGGCATCGCCTACATCGGCAACAAGCTCTGGAACGCCACCAAGGAGCACGCACAATGCGCGCACGCCTGACAGCCCTGATCGCCGGAATTCTCGTTGCCATGCCTGCGGTCGGCGCATTTGCCGCCGAACTCGGCGTTCAACGCAGCAGCGCCGGCGGGGTGACTGTGGCGGTCACGCCGCAGAAACTCGCCGCGAGCGCCAAGAGCTGGGATTTCAAGGTGGTGCTCGACACCCATTCGGGTGAACTGAATGACGACCTGGTCACGACCGCCACGCTGATCGACGACAAGGGCGGCCGTTATGCCCCCGTAAGATGGGAGGGCGCCGGACCCGGTGGCCACCATCGCGAGGGCACGCTCAAATTCAACGCCGTCACGCCAACGCCGGCCACGATCGAACTGCGCATCGCCCGGGCCGGGGAAGCGGCGCCGCGTTCGTTCCGCTGGCAACTCAAATGAAAGGAGAACCGTGATGTGGGGTGGCTACGACTACGGATGGGGCATGGGGTTCGGGATGATCAGCATGGTGCTGTTCTGGATACTCATCATTCTCGGCATCGTGATCCTGGTGAAATGGATAGCGGGCGGCTCCACCGGCGCCGGCCAGACGCCCGTGAAAACCGCGCTCGACATCCTCAAGGAGCGCTATGCCCGCGGCGAAATCGGGCGCGACGAGTTCGAACAGAAGAAGCGCGACCTCGAAACCTGAGCCAAAGGAGGCCCAAATGGATTCGATCAAACCCTGGATCAGCGGCGCGGCGCTCGCGATGACGGTGGGCGTCGTCTATTTGGTATGCGCGGTCGCCGTGATCCTGTTTCCAGACGGCACGCTGGCGTTTTTCAATACCTGGGCACACGGTGTGGATGTCACGCTCGTGAAACGCACCGCGACCAAGTCCCTCACCGCGGCCGAGTGGATTTTCGGCTTCGTCTCGATCGTCGTGGCCGGCTACCTCGTCGGCACGCTCTACGGTTGGGCGCGCAATCTGTTGAGCGCCTGGAAATAGAAGGTCACATCGGCTATCGCCCTGTGAATTGAGGCGCGCCCCCGACCATGCGTAATCTGAGCGAACCGCCCAACGACGCCAATCGGCGCGCCTGTCGCCATTGCGGAACGGCGATTTCGGGCGTGCCATTCGCGCGCGAAGGCGGGGAATTCTGCTGCGAGGGCTGCATCCTCGCTGCGCACAGGCGCGAGGCCCTGCCTGCGGGCCCCGACGAGGGGCAGTGCGCGCTGGGCGAGGCGCTGGTCGCCGCACTGGACGCCCGGGAGCACGAGACCGGGTTGCATTCGAAACGGGTTGCCTGTCACACGCTCGTCCTGGCCAGACATTTCAGCGCCGACCCGCAGCAACTGCAGCAGGTTTACCTGGGCGCGCTGCTGCACGATATCGGCAAGATCGGCATTCCGGATTCGATACTGCTGAAAGAGGGATCCTTGAACGATGCCGAATGGCAGATCATGCGCACCCATCCGGAAATCGGCCACCGCATTCTCGCGGGCGCTCCGTTCATGGCGGGAGCAGCAGAACTCGTGCTCACCCACGAAGAGCGCTTCGACGGGACCGGGTATCCTCGCGGCCTGGCGGGAGCAGCCATTCCATTGTGGGCGCGTCTCTTCGCGGTGATCGACACGCTCGACGCGATCACCTCGGATCGACCCTACCGCAAGGGGCTCTCTTTCGACGCTGCCCGGGCCGAGATTGCGCGCCAATCCGGCACCCAGTTCGATCCGCAGGCTGTGGAGGCCTTCGTAGCGGAGGAAGCAGCGTTGCGCGAGATGGTGGAGCTCAAGTGCGAATCGGCGGCCATCCCGGTCGCGGCGCCGGTCTGAGCCGCTACGCCGGATTGACTGGAGCCCAATCATGAGTTACATCGAAACGCCGGCAGAATTCCCTTACCCGTGGTACCTCCGGCTGATGTTCCGGCGGCAGCGCCGGCGCTATGGTCGGGAGCTCGAACCGGTCCGCCTGTGGGCGCGGATGCCGGCCGCGTTCCTCGCCATGAGCGCGATGTATCGGGCGCTCGACCGCAAGTCCTCGCCAATCGAGCCCGCCCTGCGTTCGCTCGTCCAGGTACGGATCTCGCAGATCAACGGATGCGAGTTCTGCGTGGACCTGAACTCGTTTCTCGGACTCGGGCGCGGGAACGCGGAGGACAAGCTGCGCGCCCTGCCGCAGTTCGAGGATTCGCCGCGCTTCAGCGAGCGCGAAAAGTCGGCGCTGCGTTTTGCCGAGGCCGTCACCCGCAGCGACCGGCGCGTCGATCCAGATCTGATAACGCGGCTGCGCGCGCATTTCGACGACCAGGCGATCGTCGAGCTGGCGGCGCTGGTCGCCTACCAGAACATGTCCAGCAAGTTCAACGCGGCCCTCGGCGTGCCGGCGCAGGGGTTTTGTGCGGTTCCCGCGCAAGCCCCAACGAAGGCGGAGAAGGCGTGACGGACGCGAAGATGGCCCAATCACGCCTTCGGATCGGCATCGGTGATCGCGCCAATGATCGGACAGCGCGGCGCGCGGGCGTGCGCCTCGCACTCGTGGAGCAGGTGGCCCAGCACGCGCTCGATGCGCTTCAGATCCGCGATCCTGCGGCGCGTTTCTTCGAGCCGGGCGGCGGCAATGCGCCGGATGCTGCGGCGGTCCGTTCCGTCCTCGAGCTCGAGCAGCGTCGCGACCTCGTCCAGGCTGAAACCGAGCGCCTGCGCGCGCTTGACGAAGCGAATCCTGTCCACATGGTCCTTCCCGTAGCGGCGATACGCGCCCGCCCCGCGTCCCGGCTGCGGCACCAGCCCGCGGCGCTCGTAGTAGCGCACGGTTTCGACGCCAACGCCTGCCGCCTCGGCGACATTGCCGATTGTGAAGTCCATTTGATCCACCATCAACACCCCCTTGACTCCGTACCGAAGTACGGACTCTACACTGGCTCCGCCAGGATCTCAATAACGGGAGGCAGCGCATGAATCATGCACAACACGGCCACGCGAACCACGGACACGCCTGCTGCGGAGGCGATCACGCTATGGCGCACACGGCGACCGATCCGGTGTGCGGCATGCAGGTGGACCCGAAGTCCGCTGCGGGCGTGTACGAGCACGCTGGCGTCGAGTATTACTTTTGCAGCAAGCACTGTCTCTCCTCGTTCAAGGCGGATCCCGCGAAATACCTAGCCAAGACCGGGCCGGCCGCCGCGCATGCCGCCCCGAAGGGCGCGCAGTACACCTGCCCGATGCACCCCGAGATCGTGCAGGAGGGGCCCGGCAGTTGCCCGAAATGCGGCATGGCGCTGGTGCCGATGGTCCCTGCGGCGCCGGTCGCGGCCGAGTACACCTGCCCGATGCATCCGGAGGTGCGCAGCCCCAAGCCCGGTAACTGCCCGAAATGCGGCATGGCGCTCGTTCCCGTTGCGGGGGCACGAGAGGATGACGCCGAGCTGCGCGACATGACGCGCCGCTTCTGGGTGGGTGTCGTGCTCTCGGTGCCGCTGCTGTTTATCGCGATGGCGCCGTATTTGGGCATCGCGCAGCCGTTCGGGCTCGCCCCGCACCCGCGCATGTACCTCGAGTTTGTCCTCGGCACGCCGGTCGTGCTCTGGAGCGGGTGGCCGTTTTTTCACAAGTTCGCGCTCTCCGTGAGAAATCTCAGCCCGAACATGTACACCTTGATCGGGCTCGGAGTCGGCCTGGCCTACATCTTCAGCGTCGCAGCGGTGTTCACGCCAGGGTTGTTCCCGGAGGAATTCCGCGTGCAAAGCGGTGAAGTCGGCACCTATTTCGAGGCGGCCGCGGTGATCGTGACCCTGGTCATGCTGGGCGAAGTCATGCAATTGCGCGCGCTGGGACAGACCAGCCAGGCCATCCGCCAGCTGCTCGCGCTCGCGCCGAACACGGCGCTGCGCATCGAGTCCGATGGACGCGAGGCGGAAGTGCCGCTGAGCGAAGTGCAGGTCGGCGACAAGCTGCGTGTCCGTCCGGGCGAAAAGGTGCCGGTGGACGGGGTTTGCCTGGAGGGGTCCTCCAACGTGGACGAATCCATGGTCACCGGCGAGCCGGTCCCCGTGCCAAAGAAGCCTGGCAACAAGGTGACCGGCGCAACGATCAACGGGAAAGGCACGCTCGTCATCCGCGCCGAACGAGTGGGCGCGGACACGCTGCTCTCGCAGATCGTGCACATGGTGGCGCAGGCGCAGCGCACCCGCGCCCCGGTGCAGCGCCTCGCCGATCGCGTGGCCGCCTATTTCGTCCAGACCGTGATCGTCATTGCCATCGTGACCTCGCTCGTGTGGTGGTTTTTCGGGCCGGAGCCGCGGCTTGCCTACGCGCTGGTGAACGCGGTAGCCGTGCTGATCATCGCATGTCCCTGCGCCGTGGGACTCGCGACGCCGATCTCGATCACCGTCGCGATGGGCCAGGGTGCCTTGAACGGCATTCTGTTCCGCAACGCGGAAGCGGTCGAGAAGCTGCGGGAAATGAATACGCTCGTTGTGGATAAGACCGGCACGCTCACTCTCGGCAAACCGCAACTCGTGGATTTTGTGCTGGAGGGAGGACTTTCCGAGCAGGACGGGCTCGTGCTCATCGCAAGCCTCGAGCGCGCGAGCGAGCATCCACTCGCTCAGGCGATCGTCAAGGCTGCCGAAGACCGCGGATTGCGGCTCGCGCCGGTGGAGAACTTCGAGTCGGTAACGGGCCAGGGCGTGCAGGGTGAAGTCGGCGGTCGCAAGATCGCCGTGGGCAACCGCCGCTTCATGGAGGCGCGAGGCGCCGTTCCGCAAGCGCTAGTGGACAAGGCCGAAGCGCTGCGCGCGCAGGGCAAGACCGCGCTCTACGCCGCGATCGACGGGCGGGTGGCCGCGGTCATCGCCGTCGCCGACCCGATCAAGGAGACGACGCCGGAAGCGATCAAGGCGCTTGCCGCCGAAGGCGTGCACGTGGTCATGCTTTCGGGCGATTCGCGCAAAACGGCGGAGGCGGTCGGGCGCCAGCTCGGCATCGGGGAGGTGATCGCGGAGGTGCTTCCGGAGCAGAAGGTGGAGACCATCAAGGCCCTGCAGGGCTGGGGCCGCAAGGTGGCCATGGCGGGCGACGGGATCAATGACGCGCCCGCGCTCGCGCAGGCCAACGTCGGCATCGCGATGGGCACCGGCACCGATATCGCGATCGAGAGCGCGGGCGTCACCCTCGTCAAAGGCGACCTGCGCGGGATCGTGAAGGCGATCCGGCTCTCGCACGCAACGATGCGCAACGTGAAGCAGAACCTGTTTTTCGCATTCGTCTATAACGCGAGCGGCGTGCCCATCGCGGCGGGTGTGCTCTATCCCTTCTTCGGGCTGCTGCTCTCCCCGATCATCGCTGCAGCGGCGATGGCAATGAGCTCGGTCTCGGTCGTCACCAACGCGCTCAGGCTCCGGCGGGCCAAGCTGTGATCCGGGATTTCCAATACGTCTGGCTGATCTGGTCGGTGGCGTTCCTTTGCCCCTGGGCGGTGCTGTACATCGTGCTGCCGGAGCATCGCGCCCTGATGCTGAAGACGAGTCTCTTCATGGCGTCATTCGGGCTCACGGAGCCCCTGTTCGTGCCCGAATATTGGAATCCGCCGAGCCTCTTCGACCTCGCGCAGCGCACCGGGTTCGACGTCGAAAGCGTCATTTTCAGCTTCGCGATCGGCGGCATCGGCGTGGTTCTATATAACCTCGTAATGCGGCGCAGACTCGCACCAATGCCGGTTCGCGAGCGTCACGATCGGCGCCACCGCTTTCACAAGCTCGCTGTCGCGCTCCCGTTTGCGCTGTTCCCGATTCTGTATGTCCTGCCCTGGAACCCGATCTACGCGGGGATTGCGGCGATGTTTGCGGGCGGCGTCGCAGCGGTGCTATGCCGCCCGGATCTCCTTCCTAACACTTTGTTCGGCGGCGTGCTGTTTCTCGCCTTCTATACGATTTTTCTGATCGGCCTCGAATGGTCCGCGCCGGGATACATCGCGCAGGTGTGGAACCTGAAGGCGCTTTCCGGCATCGTGATCTTCCGCCTGCCCCTCGAGGAACTGCTTTTCGGCTTCGGCTTCGGGCTGTTCTGGACCGGGCTCTACGAACATTTCAGCTGGCACCGTTCGGTGCCGGCGAACGCCCACTGACATGAGTGTGCAGGAAGGCAAACGACCATGAGTGAAGTTGAATCTCCCCGCCCCGGAGAACATCAGCCGCGGACGAACTGGATCCTGATCGGATTTCTCGCTGTCGCAGCGTTCTTCCTGATCACCGAGCATACGGCGCACGTGCTGGGCGCCCTGCCTTACCTGATCCTGCTGTTGTGCCCGTTATTGCATTTCTTCATGCACCGCGGACACGGCGCTCACGGGGGCCACGGGCACCGGCGCGGGGGCATTGAAAAAGAGGACGGCAAATGAACGAGCCCGCCTCCGCTTACGGCCTGTGGCCGCTAGTCGTCATCAACGCTCTGGCATTCATCATCTTCGCGTTCAGCTTCGCCAGACCGCAGAGCCCGCGCGACTGGCGCTCGTTCGGCGCGTTTTCCGCGTTTCTGATCGCGCTTTTCACCGAGATGTACGGCTTCCCGCTGACCATCTACCTGATGTCGGGCTGGCTCTCGAGTAGGTTCCCGGGAATCGACTTTCTCGCTCACGACTCGGGGCATTTGCTGGAAGTAATGTTCGGCTGGCGGTCGAACCCGCACTTCGGCCCGTTCCACATCCTCAGCAACGTATTCATATTTGGTGGCTTCATCCTGCTCGCCGCCGCGTGGAAGGTGCTCTACGCGGCGCAGCAGGAGCACAAGCTCGCCACGACCGGTCCGTACGCGTATGTACGGCACCCGCAGTATGCCGGCTTCATCCTCATCATGGTCGGCTTCCTCTTCCAGTGGCCGACGCTCGTCACGCTGATCATGTTCCCGATCCTCGCCTACATGTA
>Ga0214471_10003310_pt1 | contig 12528 bp, 14 predicted proteins | sample RVTome_5_FD_207665 | JGI IMG/M metagenome (GOLD analysis project Ga0214471, IMG submission 207665) | Soil microbial communities from uranium-contaminated site in the Upper Colorado River Basin, Wyoming, United States - RVT142D155 | ecosystem: Environmental > Terrestrial > Soil > Contaminated >...
CGACTCCGCCTGGGATGGCGCCGCCCATGCCACCCGGATTCGCGGCGCCGCTACGAATTCACCCGCGGTTAGATTAGGCTGCGCAGGCGAAGATGCGGGAGCCGAAAGAGCGGCCGGTCGTCGGGATCTTTTGCGACGAGCAAGAAGAACGCTGGGGCAACCGCGGCTGGCGCACGCGCTACAGCGTCCATTCGACCTACGTCGCCGCGGTGCGCGCGGCGCGCGCTTTGCCGGTTCTGCTGCCGCCGCTTTTGGAAGAGATCGAAAGCTACCTGCGCTTGGCGGACGGCCTTTTGCTGGTCGGCGGCCGCGACATCCCGCCGCGCTACTACGGCGGCGGCCGGGCCGACGACTCGAAGCTGGTGTCCGAGGCGCGCATCGAGTTCGAGCTCGAGCTGGCGCGGCGCGCGGTCGAGCGCGACCTGCCGCTGCTCGGCATCTGTCTCGGCTGCCAGGTGCTCAACGTCGCGCTGGGCGGCACGCTCCACGAAGATCTTTCACTCAGCGGCAAACGCTTCCAGGCCCACGACGGCGCCGGTCTTTCCTACCCGCTCACCCATCCGATCCGGCTCGAGCTCGACTCCGAACTGGCCAAGCGGCTCGGCAAAGAGCAGATCGAGGTCAACTCCTTTCATCATCAAGCGGCGCTCGATCCGGCCGCGCCGCTCAAGGTGGCCGCGCGCGCCGAGGACGGCGTGATCGAAGCGATCGAGCATCCGCAGCGCGCCTTCGTGCTCGGCGTGCAGTGGCATCCCGAAGAGAGCCCGGAGGACGAAGTCACGCACGCGCTGTTCGGAGGCCTGGTGGAAGCGGCGCGCAAGCGCATGATATAGTGCGCCGAGCTGATGTTTCTCGAGTCGGTCGCGGTCCTCGCCAATCAGCGCCTGGCGCCGCGTTACCATCTGCTGACGCTTGAATCGCCCAACATCGCGGCCCATGCCGCGGCCGGCCGGTTCGTCTCGCTGCGCTGCCGCCCGAGCTACGATCCGCTGCTGCGCCGGCCGATGGGCATCTATCGGGTGCTGCCCGACCCGCGCGGCCGGCGCAGCGCTTTTCAGGTGGTGGTGCAGGAGCTCGGCCGCGGCACCCAAGCGCTGGTATCGGCGCGCGCGGGCGAGCGGCTCTCGTGCGCCGGGCCGCTCGGCAACGCGTTCACTCTGCCGCGCGAGATCGAGCCGGCCAGCGCTGAGGCCGACCGTCCCGCGCTTCAGGCGCTGCTGATCGCGGGCGGCATCGGGATCTCGCCGTTTCATCTGTGGGCCGAAGAGCTGCTGCGCCGCGGGGTGGCGGCGGAGCTGCTCTACGGCGGCCGCAGCGCGGCCGATCTGGTCTGCCTGGAGCACTTTCGCGCGCTCGGCTTTCCGGTCGCACCGGCCACCGAAGACGGCTCGCTGGGCTATCGCGGCCGGGTCACCGAGCTGCTCGAGCGGCGGCTCGCGGACCGAAGCAAGGGCGCCGCGGTGCTCTACGCCTGCGGTCCCGAGGCGATGCTGGCGCGGGTCCAGCAGATCGCCGGCGCGGCCGGGGTGCGCGCCCAGCTTTGCCTCGACCGCATGATGTGCTGCGCCGCCGGAGTGTGTTTGAGCTGCGTGGTCGGCGTGCGCGACGGCGAGCGGCTGCGCTACCGGCGGGTCTGCACCGAGGGCCCGGTGTTCGAGGCCGAAGGGTTGGAGCTGTGAGCGCGCCGGACCTGCGCGTCGAGCTGACCGGTCTCGCGCTGCGCAATCCGATCGTGGCCGCGAGCGGAACCTTCGGCTACGGGCTCGAGTTCAAGCCGTATCTCGATCTGAGCCGGCTTGGAGCGCTGGTGGTCAAAGGCCTTTCGCTGCGCCCGACTCAAGGCAACCCGCCGCCGCGGGCCTGCGAAACGGCGGCCGGGATGCTCAACTCGATCGGGCTGCAGAACATCGGGGCGCGGGCGTTCATCGAAGAGCGGCTGCCCGAGCTCAAGCGGCTCGGCGCCACGGTGATCGCCAACTTCTGGGGCAAGACCGTGGACGAGGTCGGCGCGACCGCGGCGGTCCTGGATTCGGCGGCCGCGCTCGACGCGCTCGAGCTCAACATCTCGTGCCCCAACATCCAGGAAGGCGGGCTCGAGTTCGGGACCCGGCCGGCGATGGTCGAGAAGGTGGTGGCGGTGGCGCGCCGCGCGACCTCCAAGCATCTGATGGTCAAGCTCTCGCCCAACGTCGGCGACATCGGCGAGCCGGCCCGGGCCGCCGAGGGGGCCGGCGCCGACAGCCTGTCGGTCGCCAACACCTGGCTGGGGATGGCGGTCGACGTGCGCACCCGCCGGCCCAAGCTGCACACCGGGATGGGCGGATTGTCGGGACCTGCGATCCTGCCGCTCAGCTTGCGCATGGTCTACCAGACGGTGCGCGCGGTGCGCCTGCCGGTGATCGGGGTCGGCGGCATCGCCACGCTGGAGGACGCCCTGCAGTATCTGATCGTGGGCGCCCAGGCGGTTCAGATCGGCACCGCGAGCTTCTTCGAGCCCGACGTCACGGTTCGGGTCGTTGAACAGCTCGAAGCCTACGCGCGCGCGCAGGGGATTCAGAAGATCGCGGAGCTGGTCGGCAGCTTGATCGAGGTCTAGAGCGCCATGCAGATCGAGGCGGAATCGCATTCGCCAATGAGCCACACAGCACCGGGCATTCGTCGGGCGCTGGGACTCGCATGGGTGGCATGGGCACGCGCAGCGCGCCCATGGACGACCTCACTCGCCATGCTGGGCTCGTCCATGGGCGCCCTTCGGCCGCCCACGGCACCCTCATTCGTAGCGCTGGAATAGATAAAGAGGCCGATCGCATGCGCCCAGAAGAACGCATCATTCTGGCGCTGGATCTGCCTAACGCCGGCGCCGCCGAGGCGTTGCTGCACGAGCTGCCGGAGGTGCGTGCGGTCAAAGTCGGCTCCGAGCTGTTCACCGCGGCCGGCCCGGAGCTGGTGCGCCGGCTGGTGGAGCGCGGCCTGCAGGTGTTTCTGGATCTGAAGTACCACGACATCCCCAACACCGTAGGGCGCGCCGCGGCCGCCGCGGCGGCGCTCGGTGTGACCTGGCTTTCGGTGCACCTGAGCGGGGGCGCTCCGATGGTCGAGGCGGGGGTGCGCGGCGGCGCCGGGGTGCGGGTGCTGGGGGTCACCGTGCTCACCAGCCTCACGCCGGCCGGATTGGGCGAAATCGGCATCGCGCGCAGCCTCGAGGACCAGGTGATCAACTTGGCGCGGATGGGACAGGGCGCCGGCGTGGCGGGCGTGGTGGCGTCGCCGCGCGAGATCGCGGCGCTGCGCGGCGCCTGCGGCACCGGCGTGGAGCTGATCATTCCAGGCGTGCGGCCGACTTGGGCCGACGCGGGCGACCAGAAGCGGGTCGCGACTCCGGGCGAAGCGATCCTTTCCGGCGCCGACCGCCTGGTGATCGGCCGGCCGATCCTGTCGGCGGCCGATCCGGCCAAGGCCTTCCAGCGCATCGTCGAAGAAATCAGCTGATGCACGGAGACCGGGGGACCTACTCATGAGCGCCCCACCGAAACCCGGCAGGCTGCGGCGTTTGCTGGGCCTCAAGCGCAGCGAGTTCCGCGCGCTGGAACAGCAGCTCGGGTATCGCTTCTCGGACCCGAGCCTGCTGCGCCGCGCTCTGACCCATCGCAGCTTCGCCAACGAATCGGCGCGGCCGATCCCCAACAACGAGACCTTGGAGTTTCTCGGCGACGCGGTGCTCGAGTTCGTCATCCGCGACCTGCTGTTTCACGGCTATCCCAGCCTCGACGAAGGCCGGATGACCCAGATCAAGGTGCAGCTGGTCAGCGCGGCCGCCCTGGCGCGCCACGCCCAAACGCTGGGCCTGGGCGAGCACCTGCTCTTGGGCCGCGGCGAGGAGAAGGGTCGCGGCCGGCTCAAAGGCTCGCTGCTGGCGGACGCGTTCGAGGCGGTGGTGGCGGCGATCTACCTCGACGGCGGCCTGCGGGCGGCCAAGAGCTTTCTGGGGCGCTGCTTCCGTGAATCAATTGCGGCCGCGGCCGAGCAGCCGCTGCTGATGCAGGATCACAAGAGCGCGCTTCAAGAGCAGCTCCAGGCTCAAGGCCTGCCGCTGCCGGTCTACGAGGTCGAGTCGGAGAAGGGCCCCGATCACGCCAAGACCTTCACGGTCGCGGTCCGGATCCAAGGCAAGGTGCTGGCGACCGCGAGCGGCCGGAACAAGAAGGAAGCCCAGCAGCTCGCCGCCGCCGCAGCCCTCACGCAGCTATCTTCGATTGGATCCGAGCTGGAGGGGTCATAGCGGGGTGGCATGGGCACGCGCGAAGCGCGCGCCTATGGACGAGGTGATCACGAGACCTTCGTCACGCTCGTGATCGAGGGCGCGGTAATCTCAAGGTTGTCCATGGGCGGCCTTCGGCCACCCATGCCACCCGGATTGGAAATGCGCTCTCTATTTGTCTTGCTTGCGCCAGACGCTGATGGCGGGGCCGTAGAAGTTGCCGGTCGGCGAGCGGCGGACGCGCACGGGGAGCCGGCGGGAGGCGGCGGCTTGCGAGAGCTCGCGCTTCCACCAGCGGTAGGGGCGCACCAGCTGGGAGCGGTCGTCGCCGGCCGCGATCTCGACCCGGCTCTCGATCGTCTCGATGTGCAGGTAGCGGCGGGTGCAGGCGATCAGGCGCGGCAGCAAGTCCAGCACTTGCTCTTCCGAGAGATATTGCAGGCTGCTGAGGCAGAACACGACGTCGTAGCGAGGACGCGGCCGAAGCGCGGTGACATCGAGCCGGCGCAGCTTGCGGCGCACGGAGGGTGGAGCGTGCGCGATCGCGTAGGCGCTGGCGTCGATCCCGCGCGCGCCCGCAAAACCCATTCCGACCAGGGCCTCGACCATGTAGCCTTTGGCGCAGCCGATGTCCAAGAAAGTCCAATCGGGCTGCGGGCGCAGGCCTTTGATGCGGAAGAAGCGGCGCAGGAATGCCTGCCAGGAGTAGGGCCGGCCGAAGGGGTTGATGTAGCCCTGCCGGCCGGGCTGGTAGCCGCGCAGGACGCCGTGCGGGTCGTCGAAGTAGAAGTAGTCGAAGTTGGTCGCGGTCAAGCGATCCAACCGCCGCCGAGAACCCGGTCGCCCTGATAGAAGACGGTCGCCTGGCCGGGGGTGATCGCGCGCTGCGGCTCGGCGAAGCGGACCTGGGCGCGGGCTGGAGCGAGCGGCGTGATCGTCGCGGGCGCCTCGCTGTGGCGATAGCGGATCCGAACCCGAGCTTCGATCGCGGCGCCGGCCGGCGGCGGCTCGATCCAATGGACCTGCTCGGCGATTAGCTCGCTGGCGAGCAGCGCGTCGTCGTCCCCGACCTCGATGCGCCGCTGTTCGGCATCGATCGCGGTGACGTAGAGCGGCCGGCCGGCGTTCAAGCCCAGACCGCGGCGCTGGCCGACCGTGAAGCCGTGCACCCCGTCGTGCCGGCCGAGAACCTTGCCGCCGCGGTCGACGATCTCGCCGCCGCGGGCCGGCAGCCGCTGGTCGAGGAACTCGCGCACCGAGCTGGTGACGAAGCAGATCTCCTGGCTCTCGGGCTTGTCGGCGTTGGGCAGCCCGCGGCGCCGGGCCACCGCCCGCACCTCGTCCTTGCGCAGGTGGCCGACCGGAAAAACGGCGGCGTCGAGCTGGTCCTGGGTCAAGCCGAACAGGAAATAGGACTGGTCCTTGGCCGGATCGGCGCCGCGCAGCAGCCGCTTGCGGCCGCTGGTCGGGTCGATCTCGATGCGGGCGTAATGCCCGGTCGCCACCTTGGCGGCGCCGAAAGCGCGCGCGCGCTGGAGCAGCGCGTCGAATTTGACCTCGGTGTTGCAGTGAGCGCACGGCAGCGGGGTGCGGCCGCGGGCGTACTCGGCGACGAACGGTGCGATCACGGATTCTTGAAAGCGCTGCTCGAGATCGAGGACGTAGAACGGGATCCCGATCCGCTCGGCGGCGCGGCGCGCGTCGCCGATGTCGGCGGCCGAACAGCAGCGGCCGAAACGCCGCTGCGGGTCGGGAGCGTGGTCGGTGAGCTTGAGGGCGATCCCGATCACGTCGTGCCCGGCCTCGGCCAAAAGCGCGGCCGCGGCAGAGCTGTCGACTCCGCCGCTCATGGCCACGACGATGCGGTGTGAGCTCATGGAATTCGATGATTTGGCCCGGTTCCGGCCCGCCAGGAAGCGCGATCCTAGGCCGCTTGTGGCGCGCTTTCCGGCCGCAGCGAGAACCAGAGCTGCCCGTCGCGGGTAAAGTACACCCGCCCGTCGGTCACCCCGCGGTACTTCCAGCGCCGATCGTAGAGCTGAGAGCCGTGGACGTAGCCGACCACGGCGCTGCCGGAGAAGATCCGCCCCTGGGATACGAAACCGGCGATCCGCCCGTCGAGCCCGAGCAGCTTGCTGCCCTCGAGCCGCGCCGCCGGAATGAACTCGTCTCGGCCATTCATCTCGACCTGAATTATAGGGGCAAAACGGGCTGGCGGCAGCCGCTGGAGAAACGGGGACAGGTATCCAATTTCCTGACTCTCCGAGGTCTTGAGCATGCCGTGCCGGAAATTGGTACCAGTCCCCGTTTCTCACATGGCGTCCATGGGCGCCCTGCGGCCGCCCATGCCACCCGGGAATGGCGGCTCGATAGCCTGCGGTTGACGCGGAGGACGGGCGCGCTAGTGTCTCTTTCTAGGCGGTTTGCGAGCGCCCCGGTTGGCTGGCAGCGCTCGGCTCGCATCTGCTAACATGCCGCCTTTCGCCGGGTTTCCCCGGCGCCGGCAAACGGCAGTCAACGATTTGCAGCGGCCGCCCGCAGCTCGCGCATCCGGTCGGCCTTGAGACGGGAGCAGCATGGGAGCCTATGCATCCATCATTTTGATGTTCGCCATGGTGGCGGTGATGGTGGGGGGCATGCTGCTCGCGACCCATCTGCTGGGCCCGAAGCGGCCCAATCCGATCAAGGCCCAGCCGTTCGAGTGCGGCTACTTCCCCAAGCAATCCCCGCAAGGCCGTTTCGCCATCAAGTTCTACATCGTCGCCATCCTGTTCATCCTGTTCGATGTCGACCTGGCGTTCTTGTTTCCCTGGGCGGTGGCCTACCGCGAGCTCGGGCTGTTCGGCTTGATCGAGATGACCGTTTTTCTGGGGATGGTGGGCGTCGGTCTGTTCTATGTGTGGAAGAAAGGGGTCTTGGAATGGGAATAGGGGATCGCGGCCTGGCCGGCCAGGCCGAAGCCGGCGCGGTCCATGCCGGCGAGGGCGGTTGGGTTTCCAGCAAGCTCGATGCGGCGGTGGCCTGGGCGCGCCGCTGGTCGCTGTTCCAGTATCCGTTCGTGACCGCCTGCTGCGGCATGGAGTACATGTCGCTGGTATCGGCGCATTACGACGTCGACCGCTTCGGCGCCGCGCTGCCGCGCTTCTCGCCGCGCCAGGCCGATGTCCTGTTCGTGGTCGGCACCATCTCGCACAAGATCGCGCCGGTGCTCAAGAACGTCTACGAGCAGATGTGCGAGCCCAAGTGGGTGGTCGCTTTCGGCGTCTGCACCTGCACCGGCGGCTTCTACGACAACTACGCCACCGTGCAGGGCATCGATACCATCGTTCCGGTCGATCTCTACATCCCCGGCTGTCCGCCGACTCCGGAAATGGTGCTCGACGGGATCATGAAGCTGCAGGCCAAGATCGACCGGCAGAAACAGGAGCTGGTGTGAGCGAGTCGGCCGGCGCCAACCCGATCCTGGAGCGCCTGCAGCAGCGCTTCGGCGATCGGATTCGATCGACCCACGACTTTCGCGGCGACGCGACCGCCACGGTGGATCCCGCAGCGATCGTCGCGATCTGTGATTGGCTCCGGAGCGAACCCGGTTTGGAGCTCGATATCCTGATGGACCTCACGGCGGTCGATTATCTGCAGCGGCGGCCGCGCTTCGAGGTCGTGTATCACCTCTACAGCCTCAAGCACCGCCATCGGCTCCGGCTCAAGGTTCCGGCCGACGGCGAGGCGCCCGAAGTTCCGTCGCTCACCGGGCTGTGGCGCGGCGCCAACTGGTACGAGCGCGAGGTCTACGATCTGTTCGGTATTCGCTTCAGCGGCCATCCGGATCTGCGCCGCATCCTGCTGTATCCGGAGTTCGTCGGCCACCCGCTGCGCAAGGACTACCCGTACAACAAGCGCCAGCCGCGCCTGCCGCCGCGCTCCGGCGGGGGAGCGCAGGTGACATGAGCGAGAACCGGGCGGTTCAGAGTCCGCCGGACGAGCTGCACTCCCAGACCATGCAGCTGACCATGGGGCCGTCGCATCCGGCGATGCACGGCATCATCGAGATCCGCCTGGTGCTCGACGGCGAGAAGGTGATGCAGGCGGAGGTCGAGATCGGGTACCTGCATCGGGCCTTCGAGAAGAGCTGCGAGCAGGGCGGCTGGAACAACGCCTTTCCCTACACCGACCGGCTCAACTACGTCTCGCCGCTGATCAACAACGTTGGCTACGCGATGGCGGTGGAGAAGCTGCTCGGGATCCAGACCACCGAGCGCTGCAACACTATTCGGGTGCTGATGAGCGAGCTGTCGCGGGTCACCGACCACATGACCTGCATCGGGGCCAGCGCGATGGAGCTGGGCGCGATGTCGGTGTTTCTCTATTTGATGAAGGCGCGCGAGTTTCTCTACGACTTGGTCGAGGCGGTCACCGGAGCGCGCCTGACGATCTCGTACCTGCGGGTCGGCGGGGTCAAGGCCGATCTGCCCGAAGGTTTCGCGCCGCGCACCCGCAAAGCGATCGCCGATTCGCGCGAGGTGCTGAGCGAGGTCGACAAGCTGCTGACCCGCAACCGGATCTTCGTCGACCGGATGCAGGGCACCGGGGTGTGCACCAAGGAGCAGGCGATCTCCTACGGGATCACCGGGCCGTTTCTGCGCTCGACCGGGATCGATTTCGACGTGCGCAAAGCCAATCCGTATCTGATCTACGATCAGCTCGACTGGGACGTCCCGATCGGCTCGGTGGGCGACAACTACGATCGCTACTTGGTGCGGATGGCCGAGATCGAGCAGTCGTTTCGGATCGTCGAGCAGTGCCTGGGCAGAATGCCGGAGGGCCCGCTCAACGTCGACGCCGAAGGCAAGCAGATGGCGCCCGAAACGATGGTCGATCTGGCCAAGCTGGGGCGCACCGAGGGGCTGATCCAGAGGCCGGTGCTGGTCGAGCCGACCTTGGAAGGTTCGCAGCGCGCCCGCGCCCAGATCGTCAATGTCTACGATCGCCGGGTGGTGCTGCCGCCTAAGGAAGAGACCTACGCCTCGATCGAAGGGCTGATGAACCACTTCAAGATCATCATGAGCGGCCATGGCATTCGGCCGCCGGCCGGCGAAGCTTACCAGGCGGTCGAGGGCGCCAACGGCGAGCTCGGCTTCTACGTGGTCTCCGACGGCGGCGATCGGCCCTGGCGGGTGCGCTGCCGGCCGCCGTGCTTCCCGATCATGGCGCTGCTCAGCGAGTTGCTGGTCGGCGAAATGGTGGCCGACATCGTTCCGACCTTCGGCTCGGTCAACATGATCGGCGGGGAGCTGGACCGATGAGCCTCGAGTTCTCGGCCGGCGCGCTCCAAGAGATCGAAGCGCTCAAAGGGCAGTATCCCGACGTGCGCGCGCTGATGCTGCCCGCGCTCCATCTGGCGCAGCGCGAGTTCGGACACGTCAGCTTGGAAGCCGAGCAGCTGGTAGCCGAGACCTTAAAGGTGCCGCTGTCCGACGTCCACGAGGCAGTGACGTTTTACACCCTGTTCCACCGCACCCCGCCGGGCGAGCACGTGGTCTACTTGTGTCGCACTTTGTCGTGCTGGATGCGCGGCGCCGATCCGCTGCGCGAGCAGGTCTGCCGCAAGCTCGGCGTCCACCCCGGCGAGACCAGCGCGGATCGCAAGGTGACGGTGCTCGAATCCGAGTGTCTCGGGGCCTGCGAGCAGGCGCCGGTGGCGCTGGTCGACGGCGATTTCGTCGGCCCGCTGGATTCGGACAAGGTCGACCAGCTGCTCGAGAGGCTGCGACGGTAAGACGAAAGACCATGTCCAAGAGCGAACCGATTCTGACCGCCCACTTCGACGATCCCGAGAGCCATACGCTGGCGCACTACCGGCGCCGCGGCGGCTATCAGGCGATCGAGAGCGCGATACGGAGCATGAAGCCGGAGCAGGTGACCGAGACAGTCAAGGCCAGCAAGCTGCGCGGCCTCGGCGGCGCGGGCTTTTCCACCGGCATGAAGTGGAGCTTCGTGCCCAAGGACAATCCCAAGCCGCGCTACCTGGTGGTCAACGCCGACGAGGGCGAGCCCGGCACCTTCAAGGACAAGTGGCTGATGCTCAAGGAGCCGCACACCCTGATCGAAGGGATGCTGATCGCGAGCTACGCGATCGGCTCGCGGCGCGCTTACATCTATATACGCGGCGAGTACGTCCGGCCGCTGGAGCGTTTGCAAGGGGCGCTGAAGGAAGCGACCGAAGCCGGCCTGGTCGGGGCGCCGCTGTTCGGGAGCGACCACCGGCTCGACGTGACGATCCATGTCGGCGCCGGCGCCTACATCTGCGGCGAGGAGACCGCGCTGCTCACCTCGCTCGAAGGCGGCAAGGGCTTCCCCAAGCTCAAGCCGCCGTTCCCCGCGATCGAAGGCGCGTTCAAGTGCCCGACCATCGTCAACAACGTCGAGACGCTGAGCTACGTGCCGCATATTCTCAAACGCGGCGCCGAGTGGTTCGCGTCGCTGGGCGGCGAGCGCTTCGGCGGCATGCGGCTGTTCGCGGTCTCCGGCGACGTGGTCAGGCCCGGCGTCTACGAGCTGCCGCTCACCGTGACCTTGCGCGAGCTGCTCTACGACCACGCCGGCGGGATCCGCGGCGCCAACGGCAGCACCGAGCTCAAGGCGGTGATTCCGGGCGGCAGCTCGGCGCCGATTCTGACCGCCGCAGAGATCGACGTGGCGATGGATTTCGATTCGCTGGCCAAGGCCGGCAGCATGGGCGGCAGCGGCGCGGTGATCGCGCTCTCGACCGACGTCGACATCGTCGAAGCGCTCTACAACGTGACCCGCTTCTACCACCACGAGTCCTGCGGCCAGTGCACGCCGTGCCGCGAAGGCACCGGCTGGATGGACAAGCTCTTGGCCCGCACCCTGGCCGGCGGCGCGCGCGAGGGCGATTTCGACAACCTGGTGCGGATCGCGCGCAACATCATCGGCAACACCATCTGCCCGCTGGGCGACGCGGCGGCGCTGCCGGTGATCAGCTACGTCGGCAAGTTCCGCTCCGAGTTCGACGCCTACCTCCAGGCGCGCCAGGGAGCCGCCTGAGATGACCAAGCTGACCATCGACGGGCGCGCGATCGAGGTCGAGCAGGGCACCCGGATCATCGAGGCCGCGCGCCAGCACGGCATCTACATCCCGCGCTACTGCTACCACCCCGGGCTCTCGATCGCCGGCAACTGCCGCATGTGCCTGGTCGAGGTGGAGAAGGCGCCCAAGCTGATGATCGCCTGCCAGACGGTGTGCAACGACGGCATGGTAGTCCACACCAAGAGCGAGAAGACCAAGACCGCGCAGGCGGCGATCTTGGAGTTCCTGCTGATCAACCACCCGCTCGACTGCCCGGTCTGCGATCAGGCCGGCGAGTGCGATCTGCAGAACTTCTATCTCGACTTCGGCCGCTACACCCCGACCTTCGCCGAGCCCAAGGTCAAGAAGCGCAAGGCCTACCCGATCGGCGCGCACGTGATTCTCGACAGCGAGCGCTGCGTGCTGTGCTCGCGCTGCGTGCGCTTCTGCGAGGAGATCACCCAGACCCACGAGCTCGGCATCTTCGACCGCGGCGATCACGCCGAGCTGATGCTGGCGCCGGGCAAGACGCTCGACAACAACTACAGCGCCAACACCATCGACATCTGCCCGGTCGGCGCGCTGACCGACCGCCAGTTCCGCTTCCAGGTGCGGGTCTGGTATCTGCGCGCGTTCCGCTCGGTCTGTCCGGGGTGCAGCCGCGGCTGCAACATCGACATCCACACCAACCCGAATCGGCCGCACCACGCCGACGGACAGCGCTTGGTGCGGATCAAGCCGCGCTTCAACCCCGAGGTCAACCGCTGGTGGATGTGCGACTACGGTCGCTACAGTCAGGGCTGGGTCGATGCGGCGGAGCGGTTGGCGTTGCCGCTGCGGGCCCAGGGCGGAGCGCAGCAGCCGTGCGAGTGGAGCGAAGCGATCGCGGCGGCCGCGGAGCTGCTGCGCGGCGCGGCCGGCCAGATCGGCGTGATCGCGAGCGCGAAGGAATCGAACGAAGATCTATTCCTCGCCGGCAAGCTGCTGCGCGAGCATCTGGGCGCCAAGGGGGCTACGGTCGGCGGCTTCGATCCGCAGGCGCCGCACGACCAGCTGCTGCTGCAGGCCGACAAGGCGCCGAACCGCGCCGGCGCGGTGGCGCTCGGCTGGGACGCCTCCGCGGGCGCCGAGCGCAAGCTGCTGGAGCGGGCGGCGCGGGGCGAGATCAAGCTGCTGTACGTGG
>Ga0214471_10003311_pt1 | contig 12525 bp, 13 predicted proteins | sample RVTome_5_FD_207665 | JGI IMG/M metagenome (GOLD analysis project Ga0214471, IMG submission 207665) | Soil microbial communities from uranium-contaminated site in the Upper Colorado River Basin, Wyoming, United States - RVT142D155 | ecosystem: Environmental > Terrestrial > Soil > Contaminated >...
GTTCCAGCGCGGGTTATTGTGGGTAGGGCGGGGCCCTGCCCTTTTGTCATTGCGAGGCCCGCGCAGGCGGGCCGTGGCGATCTCCGTTTGCAGGCTCAGGGTGCTCACGGAGATTGCCGCGGGCGCTGGCGCGCCCTCGCAATGACGGGCGGGGGCTCAGGAATTCGTTTACCGCTCTTTGGAATTTCCTGATTGCGCAATCAACCGCATTCGCCGCAACAACTCTGGAAGGCGCGCCTGACTCGCGGCATCCCCCGGAAAGTGGCCCGGCAATGCAAGTTGGAAATCGTCATCCTCCAGCAACTTGTTCATCTCTGTGGCTATGTAGTGTCGTAGTTCGCTGTCTGAATTTTGAATTTCGACGATCAACTCCTCACGGCCATCGATCACCGTAATCAGGTCTTCGAGGTCATGGCTGGCCAGGTAGTCGCCCTTTCCGCGCCCATAAAAAGCCTCGAACTTCGTCGCCACGAACAGGGGTGCGGTAATAACCGAAATCTCCCTGCCACCCGGCAGTCTTGCCTTCCTTGCTGTTTTTACGGCAAGCGGATACCAACGATTGTGAAACCCGAGAATGCCGGGCTCGGAGGGCATCAAATCCAGCATCACACCGTTCCAAACCCACCGGCAGATAGGCGCTTGCGGCGAGACATCGTGCTTGAATCCGTGCGACGCGACTGCTCTTTCCATCGCATGGTAGTCGGCGATGGAAAGGGCGTGCACGACCACGTCCACATCCTGTGACGCCCGAATCGCCTGGGCGCGTTGTGCCGTCAGTAACAAGCCGGTCGCGCAGCCGCCGACGAACACTAACGACTCACAGAGATCTCCGAGCGCTTGGGCAATTTGAACCAGGTTGTCCAGGTTGGGGTCGTCCATGAATCCGCCCTCACTCACCGCAAACGCTCCTCAAGCAGTTTTTTTGCCAGCTCCCGCTCTCTCGCCTGCCCGGCCCGTAGCGCATCGAACAAGGCGAGCAATTCATGCAACGCGGTATCGTCCCGGGCGGCCAACGGCAGGTTCTCATACAAGGGCAATATCCCCTGCCCGCGCACCTTGCCCTCAGGATGTGGCCATACCGGAAGCGGCTCGTTCGAAGCGGCCATCATCGCCTTGAGCGGCGGGACCCCGTGGGCGGTAGGAAAACCGATGGTCATTTCCCCGCGCACGGCGGGATAGGCATACGGCGCCCCAAAAATCACGAACTGCCGCAACGCGGCCATCACCGGTCTTGGCGGCCCATCCACTTCAACCACCAGCCGGGCGGCTATCAAGCGCTGCACCGCGGCGTGCGCCTCGAAGCGCGACATGCGCAGCGCCTCCGCCAGCGCCGCGTACGGCAGCCATTGCCCCTTCAGTGCCACCAACTTCAACGCCACCGCGAGATCCTGCGGCTTGAGCACCCATTGGCGGCTGCTGGCCCGCTTCATGGCGACTGATTTCTGATGGGATTTTGCTCGGTTCATATGCTGTATGCATATAGCATATGAGGTGGCGAATTTCCAGCGGATTTCCAGGGTTACAGATGCTGTATGCATTTTGCATACAGATCATTGTTCTCCCAGGCGGGTGTGGGGTAGCCGGCGCGGCGCCTCAGGCCGCCCGCGCCGGGATCTCACCTCGAGCCGTACACGCTCCGCCGCCTGCAACACGCGGATGACGCCGAAGAGGCTCTCCGCGGTCGGGTTGCCGCGCGGCCCGAGCATGCGTTGCAGGCTCTTGCCCGGCTTGGCGAGCTTGAGCGCCAGGCGCTCGAAACCGAGTGTCGCATTCGCATAATCACACAGCATGGCCTTGCCGGCGGCAAGATCACCGCTTAAGAGCTCGCTCACCGCCTCGGCCAGCATCGCCGCGCGAAAGCGCGGGTCGCGTTGGGCACGGGCCAGGATCGTTTGTCGAAAATCGCGAGTGAGGGCCATGCTTTGCAGTATGCGTTTCAATGCGCAGAACGCTTTGTAAAATTCTTAGGTACGCGTCCGCCCTCTAAGGTCACAAGTTGTGACCTTAGAGGGCGGGCTCTGTTTGAGGCGCGAAACTCATATCTCAAGTTGGCGCGGGCTTGCTGATTCAACTGAAAGCAGCCCGACGAACACGCGCGGGATAGGCCATCCCTGGATACTGCATTGCGTTCCTGCGCTGGGCTATTGTCAATGGTCGTGGGGTTTTGATCTACAGCAGATCTGGTGCGTTTTGCTACGAGCCTTGTGCGGAAACGACAGAACCGTAGGGTGCGCCCTGCGCACCGAAATATTAAGCGGTGCGTGGGACGCACCCTACACCCTACATTTTTAAGGGGTCGGAGTGATTTAATTTTGAGCAGTTGCCGTCCCATCGCCGTCGGTGGCCCACGATGGTAAAGCTGCTCAAAATTAAATCACTCCGACCCCTTTATTCTATGCAGCAAGCCTTGTGCAAGATCGGCGACTTCGATGGCGGGGCTGGAAGCCCCGCCTACAACGATGGGCCGTCTGCAACGTTGACGTTTGAACGTCGGCCGACGCCGTTGCTCTACCTCGATGTAGGCGGGGCATCCTGCCCCGCCGGGAGCGGTGACACGCCGTGCTGGGCGGGGCTGGAAGCCTCGCCTACAGCTTACGTAGGAGCAGTTCCTTTTTGATTCTCCGACAAGTCGCGAATCTGCGCCGCAACGTCATCCCACGGCAGCCGTCGGCCCTCATGGCGCATTTGGCGGTAGGCGTCGCGCATGCGTTCCAGATCGATCAACGATTTGGCGAAGAGGCGGCCCATCAGCCACAATGTTCCGTATACCTGCACACCTTCCCCGGTCGCCGCGTTACACAGCCTTTTGTCGCCGGTCAGCAAAGGGCACTTCTGCTCCTTGGCCAGAACCAGGGCGAACAAATCGTTTTGACTCGCGTGTGGATAACGCGCGCGCAGACGAAGCGATTCGTCGATGGCTTCCGGATCCAGGGGCAGTACTTTGAGGCCGCGGGCGGGCAGCTCCGGGTGATGGTCCGCGAGCTCTTCGACAAACAGAATGTCGGGGACGGCGAAAACTTCCGGCAGGCGGAACAGCTCGACGATCAATCCGGCCACCTGCATGTCGATCAGGATATTGGCATCACTGATCAACAGCATCACCGGCGCATTCCAGCTTGCGACAAGCGTGCAGTTCCATCTGCGACATACCGAGGAGCTCCGCCGCTTTCGATTCGCCGATGATGTCCTCGGCCAAGGCGCGGTAGACGAGCTGCTTGAACAGCCGGGTCCGCTCGTGCGGGTACTGCGGGTCCGGCTCCTTCGTGTCCCAGCCATGCTCGCGGAACAACTTCCCGAGCGACTGAAAACGCACGTGGGGCAATACACCGGCATCGCGCGCGCGGCAGGTCCAGCCCAGCATGCTCAACCCCCACTCGTGCTTGAGCAGCATGAGCTCCTGCGGCTCCAGCCACGAGCGCCGCTTGCCCAGCGCGGCCACCACCATCGGCTTGGGCACGAGGAACGCGCCGGCGAAACGATTGCAGGCCTTCTCTGCGTCGAGCTTACGCGCAAGGCGTCCTTCCAGGACCAGGTGGCCCAACTCATGGGCGAGCGTGAAACGCTGGCGGTCTCCCGGCCAATGTTCGTGCTTGCCGATGACGATGACCGGCGCGCCGTTCACCTGGGCGGCCAGGCCGTTGAACTTGGCGTGGCCGTCGTATTTCGTCACGAATACCTTGATGCCGTGCGATTCGAAGGTGTCGATCAGATCGGGGACCGGGTTGAGTCCCAGCTCCCAGGATTTGCGCAGGGCGATGGCGGCGTCTTCGATATCGTCGTAGCGGTCGATGCGCTTCGGCATGTCCGCGGGCAACTCGAATGGAATTGACCATGGCGTCGGAAGAAAAGCCTCCAACCCGATCCAACGCTCGATCTGCTCGCGGGCGTCGGCCAGGACCTTGGTCTTTTCCAGGTCCGGAAGCAATTCATGCTCGCGGTAGTTGACGCTCTCCAGTTGAGCGTCCACCTGCCGGAAGAAGTACTCGACCCGGACGTTGAGCGCCCTGGCGAGCGCGAGCAGCACACCCGAAGACGGTGTGGACTCGTTACGCTCGTACTTCGATATCGCCATGGCGCTCACTCCCGCCGCCTGCGCCAGGTCGCGCTGGTTCAATCCAGCCGCGTCCCGCGCCTGTTTGAGCCGCTCGCCGATCATGGTTGCCGACCTCTGGTTTACAGAATTAATAAATTTAATATATTTCTGTAAACTCTAGCTCGCCAACACTTCGGCGTCAACCGTAAAATCCCTATTTCTTCCTATATTTAATGAGTTATCCGGGCGAGCATGATGGCCAGCGCGTCGAGGCCGAACCGGTCGATGCGGCCGCGCAGCAGGTCGTTGAGGCGCGGCTGGGTGATGCCGAGGCGTTTGGCGGCCTTAAGCCTGCTGCCGCCGCGGGCAGCGATCTCGCGCTGGACCGCGATCATCAGCTCGGCGCGCACGTGCATGTTGGTTGCGACCTCGGCGGATTCATCGAGGGCGTCCCATACGCTGGCGAAGGTTTGTTGTTTCATTGGCGGCTTGTAGCGCACGGAACGGGTCATCCATGCCGGAGCAGGGTGGTCACTTGTTGTATTTTTCGCGCAGTTCGTTGATAACCATCGCGCCGTCCAGCAGGGTCGCTTTGCCGCTGTCGATCTCTTCGCAACGGCGGTGGATCTCCTTAACCCATTCCGGTGAAATCGGATGTTTTCGACTGTGGGGCGCGGGGCTTCTTCGGCGGCCCCTGCTTTTTTGTCGCGCTGAAGGCGCATGTTCGTCACGCTCGCGCAGGCCGCGCACGAGCGTGAGCTCGATGTCGCGCGACTCTCCGGGCGACAGCCCAAGGAATTCCCCGACGCTACCGATTCTGTATCCGCGTTGCTCCAGCATTTTGCGTTTGGATTTATCCATGATCGTACCGAAGCACCTGGGCCAGTATGCGTGGAACGGGCCATCCCTGGCGACTGCATTGCGTTCCTGCGCGGGGTTATTGTGGGTGGTGTCGGAGTTTTGATCTACAGCAGATCTGGTGTGTTTTGCTACGAACTTTGTGCAAGAACGACAGCGTCGATGGCGTGGCAGGAAGCACCGCATACAAAAACAATAAATCGTGTTCTAAATGCACCTCATCATGGGTTTACATGCGAAAGCATTGTCGGGATGATTTCTTGCATTCATTACTGATCCGGCCACTAAATAGTGCGTACGGTGTTCTCCCTCTCCCTCCGGGAGAGGGCCGGGGTGAGGGCCGACGGCTCCGAAAAAACCGCCCTCATCCTGTCCTTCTCCCGGAGGGAGAAGGAACCCGACTGGTTGTTGGTGTGCACTATTTGATGGTCTCCTCAGTAACTCGACCCAGGCGCTCATTCTATGCAGGCTAAAAACCGCGCATCCGATGTTGACAAAGACAGAACGTCCGATATACTTCCCGGCGTTAGCTACCCCCATGGTTTCGACCGTGGGGCGCGGGGCCTCTTCGGAGGCCCTTGCTTTTTGCACTGCTGAATGCGCACCTTTGTCTACGTCGACGGATTCAACCTGTATTACCGCGCCCTGAAGGGCACGCCGTTCAAATGGCTGGACCTGCGCGCCCTGTTCGCGCAGATCTTGCATCCGCGGCACGACATTGCGGCGATCAGATACTTCACGGCGCACGTCTCTTCGACCGCATCCGATCTGAAAAAGCCAATTCGCCAGAAGACCTACTTGCGTGCCCTCAGGCACCACATACCCGAGATCGAGATCCAATATCGCAGGATGATCGCCCTGCCTTACACATGTAGGGCGGGGCTCTGCCCCGCCGTTCCTGCCATCGGATGCGATGGATTGGTGGGGCTGGGCCCCACCCTACGTGCTGTAGGAGCTCAGGACTCTGATGGAGATTGCCGCGGCCGCTGCGCGCCCTCGCCATGGCACTGCAGGGTCAGGGATGGTTCACCGGCAGGCGCTGCATCGCGCTCGTCTCGCCGAACAAGTCCTGGTCGTGGCGGGTGACGAAGCGCTGCAAGGGCCGTTGCGCGGCGGTGAGGTGCGCCGCGGCGGAGCGGTCGTCGGGGTCGGCCTCGCCTTGGATCTTCCCGCTCCGGATGGCGTCGACCGCGGCCCCGTTATTCATGAAGGCCACGTGCAAGCTGTCGCCGTCGACGGCGTACTTGACGATCAGCCAGTCGGGGGCGGCGGCGTCGGGATCGTCGGCCTTCAGATTGAGGTAGCGCCGGTCGCGCAGCTTCGAGGTGTGGGCGGTGAAGCCGGTGGCGCGCAGCTGCCGGTCCCTGCCGATCTCCACCATCAGCAGGCGCAGCCGCCGCGTGTCCTTGTCGTAGCCGATGTGCAGGTACACCTCCTCGCCCTCCTCCACCACGGCCCAACTGCCGATCAGCGCGGTGTCGATCGGCTGGGCACCGGGGTCGGTGAGCGGGTGGTCGGAATACGCCACGCAGCCGGCGAGCGCGAGCAGCGCACCGGCGAGGAACGGACGCAGCAGGCGGCGGAGGCGGAAGCGGGAGGTGTTGGGCATAAGAAGACTCTAGCATTTTAACGGGGTCGGAGTGATTTAATTTTGGGCAGTTGCCGTCCCATCGCCGTCGGTGGTTCACGATGGTAAAGCTGGTTAAAATTAAATCACTCCGACCCCTTTATTCGACCCTTAATTGGTTGCGCAGACCGGCGGGGTCGCATGGTCCTACAGCCCAAGCTTTCTCTTGAGCCTTTCCAGGGACTCGGCGTGCTTCGCTTCGCCGATTCTCTGAATGTTAAACAGCTTCCACCGAATCGCGGGAAGTTTCTCAATGCCGGCAATACCGATGGCGCTCCATTTTGGCCGTCCTTCCTTCAGCGAGACCAGGAATGCCTTTTCGGCGTCGGTCAGTCCTTTCATAAAAACGTCGATGAAGGCCTCCCTGGCCGTGACCAGCTCGTCGTAACCGACCGCTTCGGCCGTCATCCCGGCGAACTCGCTCTCGTGGATCTGCCGGACGTCTTTGCGGACCGGATCGAGCAGCTCATTCATCGGCCGATCATGGCTGGCGAGATAAACGACAAACGCCGTGCGGATGTCATCCGTGATGCCTTCGTTTTTCAGCAACACCATGATGTCGAAAAGATCCCGCGGGTGCTGGCGGTCGAGCGCGGCGCAGAGTTTTCCTCCGTACAGGTCCGCGACCGAAAGCGTTCTCGCCGTAACCGAGAGCTCGAACGTCTCCTCCGCCCGCGGTGTCAGCGTGCGTTCCTCGACGGGAAATACGGCACCACGGAGGACTTCATTCGGCTCGATCTTTATCCGCGTGCCGCCGGCCGCCACGACCAGCTTGGCGATTCGATCCGCCTTTCGGGCGCGGGTCTCTTGCACCTTCGCGCCGGGGATTGCCCTCCTGATCGCGGCGGCGATACGGGCGAGCGCGCTGCTCATTTCCTGCAACGCGGTATCTCGCGGCTCGTCCACCGGCAGATAGGCGAGATCGATATCCACGGACAGGCGTGGCATGTCGCGTACGAACAGATTGATCGCCGTCCCGCCTTTCAGCGCAAAGCAGTTCTCGGCCGTCACCTGCGGGATCACCCGCAGCATCAATACCGCCTGCTCGAAATAGGGGCTGTTTCTCATGCCCGCCTTCTGGACGAGGCGCGCACGTCGCCGATGTCCGGCACGGAGATGTTGTATTTGGAATCGAAACGCCCGCCGCGGACCAGCATGCGCTTGCCCTTGCCGAAATCCACTTTCGATAGATCGAGCCGCTTGACCCAGCCATGCCCGCAACCCTCGGCCAGCACCATGAACAGGCGCTTGACCTTCACCGAGGCGCAGCGTTCGAGCAGGGCCTGCACGAGCCTGGGACGCAGGGTCGTCAGCCCTTCCATTAACAGTCGCGCCTCCTCATACGATTCTTCCCCGGGCACCAAGTACAACACCTCCATCATGGCCCGCTCGGGGGTCGAAATGCGCACCGCGAAGGACCCCAGGTCCTGCCGGGTGAGCCCCGCGGCCGGGTCGCCGGCAAACAGGTTGGTTGTGGTATAGCGGATTCCGGCGCCCCAGCGGTGCTGGGTGAACCAGGCCGGCAGCTTGGTGTCGGGAAGGCCGAACAGGAAAACCGGGGCGCCCTTTCCCAGCGGCAGGAAATGGGCGTAGCCTCGCATTTGCAGGGCGGTTTTTGCGCCGGCATGCACGGGGAGCGCCAACTGCTCCTGCAGAGCGAAGAGGCCGCCGGGCCATTCGACTTTGTCGGACGATTTTGCGTACGCGCCTTGGCCTATACGACGCAGCCAGGAAGCCTTTTTATATTCATGCACGAGCTGCTGGTATGCCCCCTGCTTCTCCAGCCAACGTGGCACCGCTATGGTCCCGGAGGGCCACTTTCTGAGGAGTTGGTTTATTTTACTTCCTGTTCCACTAGTCATAATTGTTAAATTAGCTGAATATTAAACTATGTGCAAGCGGAAGTTTAATATTCCTATCATTTCACAAGGATGGCTGGTTATTAAGGTACCGGAATAAACTCGGACATCCTCATTAACCCGCAGCCCGCCGCGCCGCATCGCCACCCTCCTCGGCCAGCAAATGCATGATCAACCGGATCATCAGCTCCTTGTTGCCGGGCGCGCTCTCGGCGGTGAGCAGCGCGAGCGCGACCAGGGCGTTGTCGTTGATTTTGAGCTCGCCGCGCGCGTCGGTGAGGAAGCGGTTCTCGCGCAGGTAGAGGATGAACAGGAACGACGCGATGCGCTTGTTGCCGTCGGTGAACGGGTGGTCCTTGATGATGAAGTACAGCAGATGCGCGGCGCACTCTTCAATGCTCGGATAGAGCGGCTGCCGATCGAAGGTCTGCTCGATGGCGCCGAGGATGGCGCGCAGCCGGTCCTCGCGCTCGCGGCCGAACAGCGCGGTGGCCTGGCCCTGGTCCATGAGCCGGGCCTTGAGTGTGGCGATGGCCTGGTAGGCACGCGCCGCGTCGAGCGCCGCGCGGGCGCGCCGGCGATGCCGGGGCGACTCGAGCCGCCGCTCGTCGTAGGCGCCGAGCAGCAGCCAGGTCTTGGCGTAGCGGCTCACGACGTCGAGCACGCCGCGGCCGGGGTCGTCGACCAGCTCGTGGCGCGTGAGCGTGCGCGCCAATAGCTGCACTGCCTGCTCGGCCTCGGCCAGCCCGCGCTCGCGCAGCCGGCGCTCGTTCAGGGTGTAGCCGCGGACCAGGTGGTCCTTGAGGGTGCGGGTGGCCCAGATGCGGAACTGCGTGCCGCGTTTGGAATTGACGCGGTAGCCGACCGAAATTATGACATCCAGGCTGTAGAACGCCACCGGCCGGTCGGATTCGGCAATATGCATTTTTTGCATATTGCCCTTCGCATCCAGCTCGCGTTCTTTGAAGACGTTACGGATGTGGCGCGAAATGACCGACTGATCGCGCTGAAACAGCTCGACCAGTTGCGCCTGGCTCAGCCAGACAGTGTCACCCGCCAACCGCACATCAACAGCGGTACTGCCATCCTCGGTGCGATACAGAACTACCTGCCCAAATTCGTTCGTTTGGTCTTTGTTCACGGTCCATGTGCCTCTCCCTCCCCCTCGGGTTTGGTTGAGGCCGGAATGCTAGCGCAGGACGAACGACGACACAGCCGGTGAATAAGGTGTGAGATGCATACTAACGATGGCAAATTGCAGCTGATATTGTACGTCGCCGTGGATCAGGGTGATGATCGGACTTCGGCCGCTCATTAAAAGCGCCGAAGCGAATTAACTTCGAGCAGCTGCCGTCCCATCGTCGTCGGTGACGCACGATGGTGAAAGTGCTCAAAATCAAATCACTCCGACCCCATTATTCCAATGCGGCAACTTGTCGCATTCAACGGCGGGCAAGGCATAAATACTATCTATTAGCGTTTAATTAAATACTGATGTTATAGTCCCGCTCGACGGATCGCCACCCGCTGAGTGATAGCACCGATCGCCCGATCGCGCGCATGTCAGAGCGTGGATGCAGTGCGGCCCATCAGGGAGATCGCGGCCGAACGCCCGATCGACAATCATCGCGCCGCAGGGCGGCGCATTACGTTCGGAGTCCATCCATGTCCTTTCCCCTTTTCCTCCGCCGCGGGCGACCGGCCGCGCCGTGGCTGTTCGCGCTCGCCATCCTCGCCCTGCCTTACCACGGCGCGTGGCCGGCGCGCACCGTGCCGTTGTCGACACAGCTCGCCGATCTCGTCACCCAGGGCCGCGCGCTCGACACGCAGCTGGCGTCCATCACGCTCACCGGCGACAACCACTGCACCGAGCTCGGCAGCGCCAACGCCGCGCTGGCCGACTATCTGGCGAGCATCGATACGGTCTACGCCGGCCTCGGCGCGCCGCTCACCCTCGACACTGCGTCGCTCGCCTCGCTCGACGAGCTGTCGAACCTGGCGATGAGCATCGGCGGTCGCGCCATGACGCTGTCGCTGCAGCTGCGCACGCTCTCCGACTCCGCCGGCCTGGTCGAGTACCAGGCGAGCCTGTCGGCGATGCTGCGACTGTCCGACGACATCGGCAGCATGGCCGACCGGATTCTCGACATGGCCAACAAGATCCTGGTGATGGCCGACAACATCGGGCTGATGGCCGACCGCATCCTGGTCACCCAGCAGCTGCAGAACACCAACATCGCCCTGACCCAGGCCTCGATCCTCGCCACCCAGCAGAACATGATCGTGCTGAGCGACACGCTCGGCACGCTCGCCTACAACACCCCGCTCGGCGGGCTGGTCAGCAACGGCAACGCGCTGGTGAGCCAGCTCGGCGCGGTGAGCCTGACCGCGACCGGCATGGACACCCAGCTCGCGGGCGTCGAGGCCGCCGTCACGACCTATCTCAACGGCGTCGTCGCGCTCTACACCGTGGTGAGCCGCGACAGCGCGCTGGCCAGCTACTACGTCAACGGCGACACGCTGACGATGCTCGGCGATCTGTCCGGCATCCAGACCGCCCTGGCGGCGGCGCTGGCGGGCTATGCCAACGCGATCAATCAGCTCGCGCCGCTGACCGCGACGCCGGTGCTGGCCGACGCCACCGCCAGCATGCTGCGCCTCACCCAGGACATCAACGTGATGTCGGGCCGCATCGTCGAGATGGGCGATGGGATCATCGTCATGGCCGACAACATCGGCATCATGGCCGGGCGGATCGTCGACACCCAGGCCTTGCAGCAGACCAACATCGACCTGACCCAGGACTCGCTGCTGACCGCCCAGAGCGTGACCGTCGGCGTTATCGCCGGCGCCGGGCTGTAAGCGGCGCGCCGTCATGCCTTACATGGAGAATTCCGTTATGCACGCATTTTCGAAAATGGGCCTGAGCGCCCTGCTGGTCCTGTTCGTCGCCGCGCTGCCGGTCCGCCCGGCGCTGGCCGGCAAGCCCGTGCCGATCTCGCCGCTGGCCACGGACCTCCAGGCGCTGGTCGTCGAGGGCAATGCGCTCAACGCGCAGCTCGGCGGCATCACGCTGACCGCGGACAATCTCTGCGCCGAGCTGCTGCGCGCCCACCGGGCCGCGACCGCCCTGATCGACGGCATCGCCGCCGTCGACGGCGGCCTGGCCGCGCCGCTGACGCTCGACACCGACACGCTCAATGCGCTCGACCAGTTGAGCTATCTCAGCCCGGATCTCGCCAGTCAGGCGGTACGGCTGTCGGTGAGCCTGAACGCGCTCGCGGCGACCACGCCGATGGTCGTGATCAACGACGGCCTGATCACCATGCTGCAGCTGTCCGATGACATCGGCACCATGGCCGACCGCATCCTGGAGATGGCCGACAAGATCCTGGTGATGGCCGACAACATCGGCCTGATGGCGGATCGCATTCTGGTCACGCAACAGATCCAGAACCAGAACATCGCGCTCACCCAGGCATCGATCCTGACCACGCAGCAGAATGCGCTGACCCTGGTCCGGGTCACCGACACCGCGGCGTTCAACGCCGACCTGCAGACCCTGGTCGCCGACGGCAACCTGCTGGCGGTGCGCATGGCGGCGGTGGCGCTGAGCCCCTGGACCCTGGCGAGCGAGCTGGACCGCATCGCCGCCGACGTCGCCCTGTATGCGGCGCGCGTGAAGGCGCTCCAGACCACGGTCGACGCCACGACCGCGACCAATACGCTGTACATCAACCGCGACTCGCTGCTGGCGCTCGGCGATCTGAGCCTGATGACGACCGCGCTCGGCACGGCGCTCCAGGGCTACGCGATCGCCGTCAACGGCCTCGCGCCCCTCACCACGAAACGGACCCTGGACGACGCGCTCGGCAGCATGCTGAACCTGTCGTCCGACATCGGCCTCATGTCCGGGAGCATTCTGGAAATGGCCGACCAGATCCTCGCCATGGCCGACAACATCGGCCTGGAGGCCGACCAGATCCTGCTCACCCAGCAGCTGCAGAACACCAACATCGCCGCCACCCAGGGGTCGATCCTGGCGGCGCAGCAGGTGGTGATCGCGTTGTTCGCCAGCTATCAACTCTGATTTTGCGACGGAATTCATTTAGAGCACCTAACAAAATGAGAAACGGGCGTAGGGTGCG
>Ga0214471_10003312_pt1 | contig 12524 bp, 8 predicted proteins | sample RVTome_5_FD_207665 | JGI IMG/M metagenome (GOLD analysis project Ga0214471, IMG submission 207665) | Soil microbial communities from uranium-contaminated site in the Upper Colorado River Basin, Wyoming, United States - RVT142D155 | ecosystem: Environmental > Terrestrial > Soil > Contaminated >...
GAGTTCGACGCCGAGCGCTGGTACGGCATTCTCGAGCAGGAGAAGGTGAGCGTCTGGTACACCGCGCCCACCGCGATCCGCATGCTGATGAAGGCGGGCGCCGAGCTGGCGAAGCAGCGCGCCTACCCGGCGCTGCGCTTCATCGCGAGCGTCGGCGAGCCGCTCAACCCGCAGGCCGTGTGGTGGGGCATGGACGCCTTCGGCATGCCCATCCACGACAACTGGTGGCAGACGGAGACCGGCGGCATCATGATCGCCAACACCGCGGCGATGGACGTGAAGCCGGGCTCGATGGGCAAGCCGCTCCCCGGCGTCGAGGCCGCGATCGCGCATCGCGACGCGAAGGGCGTGCGCTTCGTCGACGACCCGAGGGAGCAGGGCGAGCTCGTGCTGCGTGCCGGCTGGCCCTCGATGTTCCGCGGCTACCTCGACCAGGAGGAGCGCTACCGCAAGTGCTTCGCCGACGGCTGGTACTTCACGGGCGACCTCGCCAAGCGCGACGCCGACGGCTACTACTGGTTCGTCGGCCGCGCCGACGACGTCATCAAGTCGGCGGGCCACCTGATCGGCCCGTTCGAGGTGGAGAGCGCGCTCATGGAGCACCCGGCGGTGGCGCAGGCCGGCGTCATCGGCAAGCCCGACCCGATGCTGGGCGAAATGGTGAAAGCCTTCGTCGAGCTCAAGCCCGGCCACGCGCCGGGCGAAGAGCTGCGCCTGTCGATCCTCGGCCATGCGAGGAAGCGCCTCGGCGCCGCGGTGGCGCCGAAGGAGATCGCCTTCGCCACGACGCTGCCGCGCACGAGGAGCGGCAAGATCATGCGCCGGCTGCTCAAGGCGAGGGAACTCGGGCTGCCCGAGGGCGACACCTCGACGCTGGAGCAAGACGGATGAGCGTCGAGCTGCTTGCCGACATGCTGCGTATCCGCCGCATGGAGGAAAAATGCGCCGAGCTCTACGGCCAGGGCAAGATCCGCGGCTTCCTGCACCTCTATATCGGCGAGGAGGCGGTGGCGGCGGGCGCGATGCGCGCCCTCGACAAAGAGGACAACGTGGTCGCCACCTATCGCGAGCACGGTCACGCGCTGCTGCGCGGGGTGTCGATGGACGCGATCATGGCCGAGATGTACGGCAAGCGCGAGGGCTGCTCGGGCGGGCGCGGCGGGTCGATGCACCTGTTCGACGCGAAGACGCGCTTCTACGGCGGCAATGCCATCGTAGGCGGCGGGCTGCCGCTCGCCGCGGGGCTCGCGCTCGCCGCGAAGCTGCAAAAGGAAAAGCGCGTCACCGCCTGCTTCTTCGGCGAGGGCGCGGTGGCCGAGGGCGCGTTCCACGAGTCGATGAACCTCGCGCAGCTCTGGAAGCTGCCGGTGATGTTTCTCTGCGAGAACAATCTGTATGCGATGGGCACGGCGCTCGAGCGCTCGGAATCGCAGACCGACCTGTGCGCGAAGGCCGCCTCCTACGGCATGGCCAACCTCAAGGTCGACGGCATGGACGTGGTCGCGGTGCACGAGGCGGCGCGCAAGGCGCGCGCGCACGCGGCGGGCGGCGCGCCGATCTTCGTAGAGTTCCAGACCTACCGGTTTCGCGCGCACTCGATGTTCGACCCGGAGCTGTACCGCGACAAGGCCGAGGTCGAGGAATGGAAGAAACGCGGGCCGATCCATAGCCACTCCGCGCGCCTCAAGGCGCAGGGCGATCTCACCGAGGAGCGCTTCCTCGAGCTCGATGCCGCGGCGCAGGCCGAGGTGGACAAGGCGGTCGCGTTCGCCGAGGCCGGCACCTGGGAACCGATCGAAAGCCTGACGAATCACGTGACCACGCCGGCATGAGCCTCATCACCTACCGCGAGGCGCTGCGCCAGGCGCTCGACGAGGCGCTGGAGAAGGACGAGCGCGTGTTCCTCATGGGCGAGGACGTAGGGAAATACGGCGGCACCTACGCCGTGAGCAAGGGCCTGCTGGAAAAGTACGGCCCCGAGCGCGTGCGCGACACGCCGCTTTCAGAGCTCGGCTTCACCGGCGCGGGCATCGGCGCGGCGCTCGGTGGCATGCGCCCGATCGTGGAAGTGATGACGGTGAACTTCAGCCTGCTCGCGCTCGACCAGATCGTGAACACGGCGGCGCTGCTGCGCCACATGTCGGGCGGGCAGTTCTCGGTGCCGCTGGTCGTGCGCATGTCGACCGGCGCCGGGCGCCAGCTCGCCGCGCAGCACTCGCACAGCCTGGAAGGCTGGTACGGGCACATTCCCGGCATCAAGATCGCAGCGCCCGCCACAGTGGAGGACGCGCGCGGCATGCTCGCCGCGGCGCTCGCCGATCCGGACCCGGTGCTCGTGTTCGAATACCCGGCGCTTTTCGAGACGAAAGGCGAGGCCTCCGGCGAGGCCGTGGACATCGCCTCGTCCAAGGTCCGCAGGACGGGTAGCAAGGTCACCCTGGTGACCTATGGCGGCTGCCTGCCCAAGGCGCTCAAGGCCGCCGAGGAAGTGGACGGGGAGGTGATCGACCTGCGCGTGCTGCGGCCCCTCGATCTCGCGCCCGTCATCGAGTCGGTGAAGAAGACACGCCGCGCGGTGGTGGTGGACGAAGGCTGGAGGAGCGGCGGGCTCGCCGCCGAGGTGATGGCGCGCCTCATGGAGCAGGCGTTCTACGAACTCGACGCACCGGTGGCGCGCGTGTGCAGCGAGGAGGTGCCGATGCCGTACGCGAAGCATCTCGAGGAGGCGGCGCTGCCTCAAGCCGAGAAGATCGTCGCCGCCGTCAAAGGGCTGTTCGCATGATCGAGTTCAAGCTGCCTTCGCTGGGCGCCGACATGGACGAGGGCAAGCTGCTCGAGTGGAAGGTTAAGCCCGGCGACAAGGTGAAGCGCGGCGACCTCGTCGCGGTGGTGGAAACGCCGAAGGCGGCGGTGGATGTCGAGATCTGGCAGGACGGCGTGGTGCAGGAGCTGATTACGAAGCCGGGCGAGACGATTCCGGTGGGTACGGTCATGGCGCGGCTCGCCGCGGCAGGCGAAGCGCTTGCCGCGGCGCCGGCACCGGCACCGGCACCGTCACGGCATCCCGTCTCCCCCGCCGCGCGCAAGCACGCGCGCGAGCTCGGCGTGGACGTGGAGAAGCTCCCCGGCGGCGGGCCGCACGGCGCGGTAACCGTGGAGGATGTGGAGAAGGCCGCGAAAGCTGTGCCGAAGAAGGAGGTGGTGCCTCCGTCCGACAAGGCGCTCGCGATGCGCAAGGCCATCGCCGCGGCGATGAGCCGCTCCAAGCGCGAGATCCCGCATTACTACCTCTCGCAGACGATTCCCATGCAGCGCGCCGTGGACTGGCTGACGGCGTACAACGAGAAGCGGCCGGTCACCGAAAGGCTGCTGATCGGTGCGCTGCAATTGAAGGCGGTGGCGCTCGCGCTGAAGGACTTCCCCGATTTCAACGGCTTCTGGAAGGGCGACGCGTTCGAGCCCGCAAAGGGCATCCACGTCGGCGTCGCCATCTCGCTCAGGCAGGGCGGGCTCATCGCGCCGGCGATCCACGACGTGGCCGAACGGAGCCTCGACGAGCTGATGAAGTCGCTCGCCGACCTCGTGCGCCGCGCGCGCGCAGGCTCGCTGCGCTCTTCCGAGATGAGCGATCCCACCATCACCGTGACCAATCTCGGCGACCAGGGCGTAGACGAGGTGTTCCCCATCATCTACCCGCCGCAGGTGGCGATCGTCGGCTTCGGGCGCCTCGCGCCGCGCCCGTGGGCCGAAGATGGCATGATCGGCGCCGTGCCCGCCGTGGTGGCGAGCCTCGCGGGCGACCACCGCGCGAGCGACGGCCATCGCGGCGCGCGCTTGCTGGCCGCGGTCGCGGCCCTGCTGCAGGAGCCGGAGAAGCTGTGATGGACGCAAACGAGATCAGAAAGGTCGTGATGGCGGAGCTGAAGCGCATCGCGCCCGAGCTCGAGGACGTGGCGCCGACCAAGCCGCTGCGCGACCAGGTCGATCTCGACTCGATGGACTGGCTGAACTTCCTCGTCGCGCTCAACGAGCGCCTGAAGATCGAGATCCCCGAGGCCGACTACCGCAAGCTCGGCACGCTCCAGCAGATCGTGGACTACCTCTCCGCCAAAGCGCGGTGACCGGCCTCACCGCCGCCGAGGCGGCCGCGCGCCTCGCCGCCGAGGGCCCGAACGCGCTGCCGGTGCCGGGCCGCCACGGCCTCGCCGCCATCGCGCTCGGCGTGCTGCGCGAGCCGATGTTCCTGCTGCTGCTCGCGGCCACCGGCATCTACCTCCTGCTCGGCGACGTGCGCGAGGCCATGGTGCTGGGCGCTTCCATTGCCGGCGTGATCGCCATCACGGTGACGCAGGAGCGCAAAGCCGAGCGTGCGCTCGAGGCATTGCGCGACCTGTCCAGCCCGCGCGCCATGGTGATGCGCGACGGCGAAAGGAAGCGCATCGCCGGGCGCGACGTGGTGCGCGGCGACCTGCTGATCCTCGCCGAGGGCGACCGCGTGCCGGCCGATGCGCGGCTCGCCGCGGCGACCGACTTGACGGCCGACGAGTCGTTGCTTACCGGCGAGTCGCTGCCGGTGGACAAGCGTGCGGGGGACAGGGTGTTCTCGGGAACGCTCCTCGTGCGCGGCCAGGGCCGCGCGGAAGTCACTGCCACCGGGCCGCGCAGCGAGTTCGGGCGCATCGGCGCCTCGCTCGCCACGCTCGAGCCCGGCAAGACGGCGCTGGAGCGCGAGACCGCGCGCATCGTGCGCCTGGTAGCGTTGTTCGCCGTCGCCCTGTCGCTCGCCCTTATGGTGATCTACGCGGTGACGCGGGGCGATTGGCTGGGCGGCGCGCTCGGCGGCCTGACGCTCGCCATGGCCATGCTGCCGGAGGAGTTTCCGGTGGTGCTGACGGTGTTCCTCGCGCTGGGCGCCTGGCGCATCTCGCAGCGCGGCGTGCTGACGCGGCGCATGCCGGCGATCGAGATGCTGGGGGCGGCCACCGTGCTGTGCGTGGACAAGACCGGCACGCTCACCGAGAACCGCATGGCGGTGGTGGAGACGCCGCAGGCGGTGGTGGATATCGCGGCGCTCGCCTCCGAGGTGGACCTGTTCGACCCGATGGAGAAGGCCATCGCCGCCGCCGCGGGCGCGGAGGCACTGCGGGTGCGCGAAACCTGGCGCCTCGAGCGCGACTATCCGTTCGCGGACGACTTCCTCGCCATGTGCCACGCCTGGCGCTCGCCGCAGGGCGGGCTTCGCGTCGTCATCAAGGGCGCGCCGGAAACGGTGCTCGCGCTGTGCGGCCGCTCGGACGCGATGGACGAGGTGCGCGCCGCCGCGGGCGAGGGCCTGCGCCTGCTCGCGGTGGCCGAAGCGCACTGGGAAGGGCCGCTGCCGGAGGACCCGCGGCACTACCCGTTCCGCTTCGCCGGGTTCGTGCGGCTCACCGACCCGGTGCGCACCTCGGTGCCGGCGGCGGTGGCGCAGTGCCGGCGCGCCGGGATCCGCGTGGTGATGATCACCGGCGACTTCCCCGGCACTGCGCTGCACATCGCGCGCCAGGCGGGCATCGAGGCGCCCGAGGCGGTGGTCGGCGACGACATCGCCGCCATGGACGACGCCGCGCTCGCCGCGGCGGTGCGGCGCGTGAACGTGTTCGCGCGCGTGCGCCCCGAGCAGAAGCTGCGGCTGGTGCAAGCCTACCGGGCGGCGGGCGAGGTGGTGGCCATGACGGGCGACGGCGTGAACGACGCGCCGGCGCTGAAGGCCGCGCACATCGGCATCGCCATGGGCAGCCGGGGCACCGACGTGGCGCGCGAAGCGGCGGCGCTGGTGCTGCTGCAGGACGATTTCGGCTCAATCGTGCACACCGTGCGCCTGGGGCGGCGCATCTACGAGAACATCCGCAACGCGATGCGCTACCTGGTGTCGGTGCACGTGCCGATCGCCGGCATGGCCTTCCTGCCGATGGCCTTCGGCGGGCCGCTGTTTCTCCTGCCGGTGCACGTGGTGTTCCTCGAATTCGTGATCGACCCGGCCTGCACGCTGGTGTACGAGGCCGAGCGCACCGACGCGGGCGCCATGGAGCGCCCGCCGCGCGACCCGCGCGAGCCGTTGTTCAACCTGCCGATGCTCGCCGTCAGCTTCACGCTCGGCGCGACCATGCTGGCGGCGGTGTTCGCCGCCTACTGGTGGGCGCTCGCCGGCGGCGGCTCGGACGGCGAAGCGCGCGCCGTCGCCTTCGCCGCCATCGTGCTCTCCAACCTCGCGCTGCTCTACGTCACGCGCTCGCGCCGCCGCACGGCGCTCGCCACGCTGCGCGAGCCGAACGCGGCGCTGCGGTGGATCACGCTCGGCGCGCTCGCGGCGCTCGCGGTCGCGATCTACGTGCCGGCGGCGGCCGCCGTCTTCAAGTTCGCGCCGCTCGGCGCCCCGGAGCTCGCCATCGCGGCGGGGGCGGGCATCGCCGGAGTTGTGTGGTACGAACTGCTCAAGCTCCTGGGGCGCGCGCGATGAAAATTCCCGGCACCGAGTGGGCGCTCGGCGCGAGCACGGTGGCGGCCCGCTTCAGGGCTTGAGGGCCGGCGCGCGCGGCAGCACGAAGCACACCCGCACACGCTCGCCCAACGCCGGCTCGACCCAGATGCTCCCGCCGTGCGCCTCCACCATCGAGCGGCAGATCGCCAGGCCGAGGCCCGCGCCGCGCCGGTCTTTGCGCCCCGCCTGCCAGAACGGCTGAAACATCGCGGCCAGCTCTTTGCGGGCGAGCGCGCGGCCGCTGTTCGCGACCGAGAACTTCACCCCGCCCGCGACCGTTTCCGCGGCGAGCGTGATGCGCCCCCGCGCGGCGGTGAACTTCAGGGCGTTGTCCAGCAGGTTGGAAAACACGCGCAGGATCCGTTTGGCGTCCACGCTGATCGACGGCAGCTCGCCGGTGCTCTTGACCTCGAGCCGCAGGCCCTGTTTCGCGAGCAGCGGCCGCGCGGCGTCCGCGGCCCTGGCGAGCAGCGCGCCTGCCGCCGCCGGGGCGAGCTTGAGCATCGAGCCGCCGCCCTTTGCGACGGCCACGGCGAGCAGATCGTCCACCAGGCCCGACATTTGGCGCGCCGTGTCGTGCAGCGAGGCGGCCAGCGCGCGCACCGGCTCGCCATCCGGAAGCGCGCGCGCCTGGCGTTCCGCGGCGGCAGCGGCCATGATGATCCCGCTGAGCGGGCCGCGCAGGTCGTGCGTCACCGTCGCGAGAATCTGCTCGCGGTCGCGCACCGCCGCGCGCAGCTGCTCCTGGGTCTGCTCCAAGGTCGTGACATCTTCGTTGACCGCGACGGCGCCGATGATCTCGCCGGCCTCGGAGCGCATCGGCACCGCCCAGTTGATGACCGTCTTGAATGAGCCATCGAAACACTGGATGCGGATCAGCTCGCCGCGCGAAGTCTCGCCCTGCCGGACGGCGCGCAATATGGCCCACTCGTCGGCGGCGATGGGCTTTCCGCTCTCGAGCCACCAGCCCTTGTATTTGCCGTACTGCTCGGGGCCGACGTAGTGAATGCCCTGCCAGATGCGCTCGCCGGCGGGATTGCCCCGCGTGATGCGGCCTTCGCGGTCGGCAAGCCACAGTCCCACCGGCAGCAGGTCGAACACCGTCCGGAACAGGTGCTCGCTCGCGCGCAGCTTTTCCTGCGCCTCGTGCTGCGCCGTGATGTCCTCGTTCACCACGATCGCGCCGGAGATGCCGCCGTTCTTGTCGCGCAGCGGCGCAGCCGAGTTGATGATCGTCTTGAACGAGCCGTCGAAGCACTGGATGCGCACCAGCTCGCCGGTGGAGGTCTCGCCCTTCGTGAGCGCGCGCGCGAGCGCCCACTCCTCGGGCGCGATGGGCTTGCCCGTGTCGACCCACCAGCCCTTGTATTGCCCGAACTGCGGCACGCCGACATAGCGGGCACCTCCCCAGATGCGCTCGCCGGCCGGATTGTTGCTGACGATGCGTGCGCTGCCGTCCGCGATCCAGACGCCGACCGGAAGAATGTCGAAGATGCCCTGGAGGAGGTGCTCGTTCGCCCTCGCCTGCTGGAGCAGGGCCTCGCACTCCGCCTGCTGCGCCTTGCGCTCGGAGATCTCGCGCACGAATCCCTGCCACTGTCCGTCGGGAAGGATCTTCGCGCTCACCTCGACCGGCAGCCAGGTGCCGTCCTTGCGCCGCACTCTCCACTCCGCGACATAGCTCGCTCCGCGCAGCATCTGCGCCTTGGACTCGAGGAGCCGGGCCTTGTCCTCCACCGGGATCAGCTCGACGATCGTCTTGCCGATGAGCTCGTGGCGCGCATAGCCGAGCATCCGGCATCCGGCCTCGTTGACGAAGGTGTAGCGCCCGTCGGCGTCGGCGACGAAAATGCCGTCGGGAGCCTGCTTGACCAGCTCCCGAAGCTGCGCCGCGCTCGGCTCGTGTTCGCTCGTTGCCGTGAGCGAAGCCGTGTTCATAGTGCCATGCTTGCACCGCGGCCGGGCCACGGGTTGATCTGGGTCAAGTGCAGAAGTCGGGAACGCGGGCCGGCTATCATGCCGCCATGAAGCACCACGAACCGGTCGCCGGGCACCTCGTCGCTGCCGTGCTGCGCGCACGGCCGCAGGAGAAGGCACTCGCCGTGCTCTCGCGTCTGCGCGCCGAAAAGCCGGCGAGCGTCGAGCTGGTGCTGGTGGAGGGCAAGGACGGCCGCCTGGAAGGCGCCGTGCCCATCGCCCGGCTCATCGCCGCGGGCGACGCGCCCCTCGCGGAACTGGTGCAGCGCGACTTCCCGCGCGTCACGCCGGACATCGACCAGGAGCATGCCGCCTCGCTCGCGCTGCACCACGCCGTGGACGCGCTGCCGGTGGTGGACAAGGACGGCCGCGCGCTGGGCGTGATGCCCTCGCAGGCGCTGATGCAGGTGCTGCGCCGCGAGCACGTCGAGGACCTGCACGTGCTCTCGGGCATCCGTCGCGAGGAGTCCCAGGCGCGCCATGCCATCGAAGACCCGCCCATGCGCCGCGTGCGCCACCGCCTGCCCTGGCTGCTCGCGGGCCTCGCCGGCGCGGCGGTGGCGACGATGGCGATGGCGGGGTTCGAATCGACGCTGAGCGCGCACATTGCCGTGGCCTTTTTCGTCCCCGGCATCGTCTACCTTGCGGACGCGATCGGCACGCAGAGCGAGGCGGTCGCGGTGCGCGGGCTCTCGCTCACGCGCAGCGGCATCGCGCACCTGCTCGCGGGCGAGTTGCGCACCGGCATGGCGATCGGCGCTTCGCTCGGACTGTTGAGTTTCCTTCCCATCTGGGTGGTCTTCGGCGACGTGCGCCTTGCGGGCGCGGTGGCCACCGCGATCTTCGCCGCCGGCACCATGGCCGCCGCACTCGGGCTGCTGTTGCCCTGGTGGCTCGCGCGGCTGGGTCGCGACCCGGCCATGGGCAGCGGGCCGCTCGCCACCGTGATCCAGGATATCCTCAGCCTGCTGGTGTACTTCGCGGTGGTGCGGGCCTTCGGGGTCTGATGACGGCAGGGGAGCTGAAGAGCTGGCACGCGATGCCGGCGCAGGAAGCGCTGCGCGCGCTCGACAGCAGCCGGCAGGGTCTTTCCTCCGCGGTAGCCGCGCAACGGTTGCAAAAGCACGGCCCGAACGCGCTGCCCGAAGCGCCGCGCCGGCACCCGATCCTGCGCTTGCTCGCGCAGTTCAACAACGCGCTCATCTACTTCCTGCTCGTCGCCGCGGCGGCGGCGGCGATCCTCGGCCATTTCATCGACGCCGCGGTGATCGCCGCCGTGGTCGTGGTCAACGCGTTCATCGGCTTCGTGCAGGAGGGCAAGGCGGAAGCGGCGCTCGAGGCGATGCGCAAGATGATCTCGCCCAGGGCGAGCGTGCGGCGCGACGGCGCTCGCCGGTCGGTGCCCGTGGCGGAGCTGGTCCCGGGCGACCTCGTGCTGCTGGAGCCGGGCGATCGCGTGCCCGCCGACCTGCGGTTGGTCCGCGCGCGCGGGCTGCTGATCGACGAGGCGCTGCTCACGGGCGAATCGGTGGCCGCGGAAAAGCTGGAGGAGCCGGTGGCGGCGGACGCACCGCTCGGCGACCGGCGCGGCATGGCCTACTCGGGGACGCTGGTCGCCGCGGGTCAGGCGAGCGGCGTGGTGGTGGCCACCGGCATGCACACCGAGATCGGCCGCATCAGCGCGCTGCTGCAGAGCGTGGAGCAGCTCACCACGCCGCTGCTGCGCCAGATCAATCGTTTCGGCCTGGTCTTCACGTGGGTCGCGCTCGCCGTCTCGGCAGTGGTGTTCGCTTTCGCCGTCGGGGTGCGCGGCTACGGCTGGCCCGAGGCGCTGATGGCGGTGGTGGCGCTCGCGGTGGGCGCGGTGCCCGAAGGGCTGCCCGCGGTCATCACCATCACGCTCGCCATCGGCGTGCAGCGGATGGCGGCGAGAAACGCCATCATCCGGCGCCTGCCCGCGGTGGAGACGCTCGGCGCCACCTCGGTGATCTGCTCGGACAAGACCGGCACGCTGACCCGCAACGAGATGACGGCAACCCGCGTCGTCGCCGGCGGGCATCAACTCGCAGTGAGCGGCTCGGGCTACGCGCCCGAGGGCGATCTCGAGGCCGTAGGGCACGACGACGATGCCGCCGCCGTGGCGGCGGCCGCGCCGCTGGTGCGCTGCGGCCTGCTGTGCAACGACGCGCAGCTGCGCCAGCGCGACGGCGCCTGGACGGTGGAAGGCGACCCGATGGAGGGCGCGCTGGTGGCGCTCGCCATGAAGACCGGGCTCAACCCCGAGCACGCGCGCGCCGAGTGGCCGCGCCTGGACGAGATCCCGTTCGATGCCGCGCACCGCTACATGGCGACGCTGCACCGCGGGCCCGAAGGCGACGCGGTGGCGTACGTGAAGGGCGCGCCCGAGCCGTTGCTCGCCATGGCGGGCCTGAGCGACGAGGAGCGCGAGGCCTGGTCGAGGCGCATCGCGGCGGCCGCCTCGGCGGGCGAGCGGGTGCTCGGCTTCGCCTGCAAGCGGCTATCGGACGCGCAGGAGCGCTTGCGCAAGGACGACGTCGCGCGCGGGCTCGAATTCCTCGGCATCGCCGGCTTCATCGACCCGCCGCGCACCGAGGCCATCGGCGCCGTCGCCGAGTGCCACGCGGCGGGCATCGAAGCGAAGATGATCACCGGCGACCACGCGGCCACGGCTGCCGCCATCGCGCGCCAGTTGCGCCTCGCACCGGACCCGCAGGCGGTCACCGGCGCGGAGCTGGACTCGATGGACGAGGTCGAGTTCGCCGAAGCCGTGGGGCGCTCCACGGTGTTCGCGCGCACCAGTCCCGAGCACAAGCTGCGCATCGTGCGCGCGCTGCAGGCGGGCGGCGCGGTGGTGGCGATGACCGGCGACGGCGTGAACGACGCCCCCTCGCTCAAGCAGGCCGACGTCGGCGTGGCGATGGGCATCAAGGGCACCGAGGCCGCCAAGGAAGCCGCCGAGATGGTGCTGCTCGACGACAACTTCGCCTCCATCGTCAACGCGGTGCACGAGGGCCGCACGGTGTACGACAACATCCGCAAGGTGATCGCCTGGACCCTGCCCACCAACGGCGGTGAGGCGCTCACCGTGATCGCGGCGATCGCCTTCGGCTTCGTGCTGCCGATGAGCGCGGTGCAGATCCTGTGGATCAACCTCGTCACCTCGGTCACGCTCGGCCTGGTGCTCGCCTTCGAGCCCGCCGAGCCCGGCGTGATGCGCCGTCCGCCGCGCCCGCCGCAGGCGCCGCTCCTGTCGCCGTTCCTCCTTTGGCGCGTGGCGCTGGTATCGTTCCTGTTCGTCGGCGCGGCGCTGGCGGTGTTCTTCGCGGCGCACGCGCGCGGCGACGACCTCGAGACGGCGCGCACCCTGGTGGTGAACGTGATCGTGGTGCTGGAGATCTTCTACCTGTTCAACGTGCGCTACCTGCACCAGGCCTCGATCACGCTGCGCGGCGCGCTCGGCACGCCGGCAGTGCTCATCGCGCTAGCCGTGGTGATCGCGGCGCAGCTCGCCTTCACCTATGCGCCCTTCATGCAGCAGTGGTTCGCCACGCGGCCGGTGTCGCTCGCCGATGGCGCGATGATCGTGGGCGTCGGCGTGGTCATGCTGCTGCTGCTGGAAGGCGAGAAGCTGCTGCTGCGCCGCCTGGGTGTGGCGGACTTGCAGCTCAGCGCGCGGTGAACGCCAGCACCGCGAGAAGCTGCGCCGCGATCACGCCGGCGATCACCGCGCGCGTCAGCCGCTCGCGCGGCGTGGCGATGCCGCTGTCGTAGACGAAGCGCTCGGAAGCGATTCTCGAGAGGGGCACGCCGAGCTCGGCCAGGCTCATTTCGACCGCGTCGATCATCGCGGGCGGCCCGCAGACGAAATACAGCCACTCGGCGGCGCCGCTGCGCGGCAGGCAGGCTCTGAGATTCGCCGTGTCGAGACGGCCGCGCAGGCCGCTCCAGTCCGCGGGCGCCTCATCGAGCACCAGGTGCAGCTCGCGCCCGGGCGCGCGCGCCATCA
>Ga0214471_10003313_pt1 | contig 12524 bp, 11 predicted proteins | sample RVTome_5_FD_207665 | JGI IMG/M metagenome (GOLD analysis project Ga0214471, IMG submission 207665) | Soil microbial communities from uranium-contaminated site in the Upper Colorado River Basin, Wyoming, United States - RVT142D155 | ecosystem: Environmental > Terrestrial > Soil > Contaminated >...
GTCGGGCTGCGAGGTGCTGGCCTACAACGCCGAGGTCGTCACGCCCGAGGAGGCCCGCAGCTGGGACGTGATGTTCGATCCCAAGTACGAGGGCCAGACCGCCTATACGATCCAGGACATGATGTCTGTCGTCATGCTCTACAAGGGCTACGATGGCAACATGGTGGCCTACCTTGACGACCCGCAGAAGGCTGCCGCCATCGTCGAGGAGGCGCGCGATTTCCTCATCAAGCACAAGCCGATGGTGCGCAAGTACTACGACGCCGGCGCCGAGGTGCAGCAGATGTTCATCAACCAGGACATCGTGATGGCGACCGCCTGGAACGGCCCGATCGCCAAGCTGATCACCGACGGCTTTCCGGTCGACATGACGATCCCGAAGGAAGGCAGCTACGGCTTCGTCTACACCTACAGCATCGCCAACAACGCGCCGAATGCCGACAACGCCTATAAGCTGATCGACGCGCTGCTGGCTTCGCCGGAGGTCGGTGCCGCGATGACCAAGTCGTCGGGCTTCATCTCCACCTTCAAGGGGGCGGACGCGCACTTGAGCGATCTCGAGAAGAAGGCCTCCTCCTTCACCGAGGAGGAACTGGCGGGCCTCCGGTTCTTCCGCGCCGAGGCCAACAAGATGAAGTACGACCTCGTCGATCCGGCGGTCGAGCAGGTGAAGGCCGCCTGATCGCCTAGTAGTACGCGGGTGCCGCCCGGGGCGTGGGGCTCCGGGCGGCATCGCCGCCTTTCATAAACACAATGCAAGCGCCGGCAAGGCGCCGGGACGGGAAGATCGACTGGGATGGCGCAGAGTGAGTCCGATTATGCCGGGGCCGCGGAGGTGCCGGCGCGAGCCACGCCGGGCAGGGACCGCCGCAGCTTCTGGGGCAGGCTGCTCGGAAACGAGTTCTACCGGGCGGTCAGCGCCGTGCTGTTCAAGACCGAGCAGCGGCAGTTCTGGCTGCTCGCCAGCTTCCCCCTGCTGTGGGTGTTCTTCGCGCACCTCGGGCCGATCCTGCAGATGGTGTGGATCAGCTTCGTCGACTCCTATCCGCCGACGGCCGGCCGCGAGCCGCAGCTGACGATCGCCAACTGGACCAGCTTCTTCCGGGAAGCGATCTTCGTCATGCCGTTCCTCCGCACGCTTGCCTTCGCCTTCGTGCTGACGCTCTGCACCCTGGTGCTGACCTATCCGGTCGCCTACTTCCTCGCCAAGCACGTGAAGCGTAAGAACCAGCTGCTGTTCCTGCTGCTGCTGCTGATTCCCTTCTGGGTCGGCGAGATCGTACGCACCTACGCCATCATGATCCTGCTCGGCAACAACGGCGCGGTGAACCTGGTGCTGAAGTTCCTCGGCCTCATCGACCGGCCGATACCCTTCATGTATACGAGCTTCTCTTTGGGGGTCGGCATCATCTATCTGACCTCGCTCTACATGCTGCTGCCGCTTTACTCGGCGCTGGAGAAGATCCCCAACAGCTACCTGGAGGCCGCCGCCGACCTCGGCGCCGGCTCGTGGTATCGCTTCCGGCGGGTCACCCTGCCGCTGTCGAAGGAGGGCATCGCCTCCGGCTGCACGCTGGTGTTCCTGATCTCCACCGGGTACTACGCGACGCCGGTGCTGCTCGGCGGGCCAAGCACCACGGTGTTCGCCGAGACCATTGCCGGCTTCTTCCACGTCGCCGGCGACAAGTGGCCGGTCGGCGCCGCGTTCTCCTCGCTCATGCTGATCACCACGCTGGCGATCACCGGCATGTTCCTGAAGCTCATGGGCCGCAGCGGAAAGGGCATGATGCAATGACCCGCCACACCCGCATCCTGATGTCGGTCATCTACTGGGCCTTCATCATCTACCTCTTCGTGCCGCTGGTGCTGATGGTGGTGATGGGCTTCAAGGATTCGAAGTTCATCGGCTTTCCGATCCGCGGCTGGACCCTGGACTGGTACGCCGACGTCCTCCAGAATACTCAGGTGCTCGGCGTCTTTGCCTACTCGATGGCGATCGCGCTCGCGACCACAGCTCTCTCGCTGGTGATTGGCACCTGGGTCGCCTGCTTCCTCGGCCCGCACAGGTTCCGCGGCAAGCTCATCGTCTTCGCGGTCACCTGCCTGCCGGCGGTCATCCCCGGCATCATCTCGGCGATCTCGCTCAGGATCTTCGCCCGCCTCATCGAGATCGAGCCGGGCATGTTGGCGATCATCCTCGGCCACACGGTGCACAACGTGCCCTTCGTCGCCCTGGTGGTGATGGCGCGGCTTGCCACCTTGCCGCGCAGCCACATCGAGGCGGCGCGCGACCTCGGCGCCGACGCCATCGTCGCCTTCTTCCGCATCACGCTGCCCTACCTGATGCCGGCCCTCATCGGCGCCGGCATCTTCTGCATGCTGTTGAGCTTCGACGACTTCGTGCGCGCCTACTTCCTCGGCGGCTATGCGCCGACCCTGCCGGTGCTGATCTTCGCCAAGCTGCGCTCGGGCATGTCGCCGGAAATCAACGCCATCTCAACCGTGGTGCTGCTGCTGACGGCGGTGCTCGGCCTGTGGGCCGAGCGCTCGATGCGGCGGATGAACAAGGGAACTTCCTGATATGGGCCAGCACCGCAAGGCCATCGTCACCCTCGAGCGCATCACCAAGCGCTTCGGCGAGGTGACGGCCATCGACGACCTCGACATGGAGATCATGGCCGGCGAGTTCATCACCTTCCTCGGGCCCTCCGGCTGCGGCAAGTCGACCACGCTGCGCATCCTCGGCGGCTTCGAAAAGCTTGACCAGGGTCGCGTCATCGTCGACGGCGAGGACGTGACGCGGCTGCCGCCCAACCGGCGCGACGTGAACATGGTGTTCCAGGACTACGCGCTGTTCCCGCACATGACGGTGGCGCAGAACATCGCCTTCGGCCTGGAGCTGAAGGGCAAGACGCGGGCGGAGATCGACAAGCGCAGGGGCGAGCTGATCGACTTCCTGCGCCTCGGCGGCCTCAGCGGGCGCACCCCGGACCAGCTCTCCGGCGGCCAGCGCCAGCGCGTGGCGCTGGCCCGTGCGCTCGCCCCCGACCCCAAGCTGCTGCTGCTCGACGAGCCCCTGGGCGCGCTCGACGCCAAGCTGCGCGGCCAGGTGCAGGTCGAGCTGAAGGACATCCAGAAGCGCACCGGCAAGACCTTCTTCTTCGTCACCCACGACCAGGAGGAGGCGCTCACCATGTCCGACCGCATCGTGGTGATGAACGCCGGGCGCGTGGAGCAGGACGGCACGCCGGAGGATCTCTACTTCCGCCCGCGCAGCCGCTTCGTCGCCGAGTTCATCGGCGAGACCAACCTGATCCAGGGCACCGTCGCGGGCCGCGACAACGGCGCCATCATCATCGACTGGAACGGGCTCAAGGTGCGCGGCGCCGCGGGCGAGGGCGCGGCGCCCGCGGCAGGGTCGCCGGTCACCGCGGCGCTGCGGCTGGAAAGCGTCACCTGCCACGCCGAGAAGCCGGTGGAGGGCAACGCCATCGCCGGGCGCGTGGTGCACCGCCTCTTCAAAGGCAGCCGCACGGCGCTCGACATCCGGGTCGGCGAGCGCGAGGGCGCGGTGCTGAAGGCCTACATGGATGCGACCGAGGCCCAGCGCATCGCCCATGAGAACCTCTGGGTCTCCTGGGACGCTTCGCGGCTCTCCGTGCTGCGCGACTAGGTTTCGGCGAGCTAGCCGCTGAAGCGCCGCACCAAGCCGAGAAAGAACAGCGAGAAGCAGCAGGTCAGCACCACGTACGCGAGGAAGCTGGAATCCTCCGCCGTGTTGTTGATGCCGAAGGTGACCAGTGGCATGGCGATAAAGCCGGTGGCGAAGAAGCGAGCCAGGTGGTCGTGTCGCAGCACGCCCTGCAGGTAGAGCGCGAGGCCCCAGGCACAGCAGGCGGCGACGTAAATATAGTCTCCGGCGGGAAAGGTCAGCGGCCCGGCACGCAGGAGGGGCTCGGCTTCTGTCTCGCAGCAGGCATAGAGATAGCGGCCGAGCAGCACCGTCATGGCGACCGCGTAGACGTGCACGCCGATGAGCAGGACGTCGCGCGAGCTGACGCCGCGGCGGTCGCTGCCGGCAAAGCGAATCCAGTCGAAGAGGGCGACTACCGCTGCGATGAAACCGCCGACGAAGGCGATGCGGTTGGCATTCTCGACCACTAGCCGTGTCGCGCGGCGGGTCAGCACCATGTGGCGGGGTCGGACTAGGCCACGCCACCAGGCTGGCTCCGCGACCGGCCCAACCCGGAGGGTGCCGGCGAGGCCGACCAGCAGGGCGAAGACGGCGAGGGCGAGGGTGCTGTCGAAGCCAACCAAGAAGCTTTCCCGCAGCGCCGCCGGCGTCTCTTGCGGCCCGGTGGCGTGGTAGGACCGACCGAAGTTGTCATAGGTGTCGACCGCCGCAGCGAACAGGCTGGCGGCGATGCACAGCCGCGTCGTCAGGGCAAGGAAGGGGCTGCGCAGCAAGCGGAACAGCGGGATGAAGGGCGCGGCGACGATGAGCACCGCGGCATAGGGCGCGTCGATGCCGGATGCGCCCTGCACCGCCCCAGCTACTAGCTCGCCGAGGATGGCGAGGGCGGCCAGCTGCAGCCAGGCGAGGCGGGCGCCCCGCTCGGCCAGGGTAGCGTCGGCCGGCGCCTTGCGGGCCAGCACGGTGAGCAGGAAGCCCTGGTAGGCCGCGACACCGAACCCCCAGACGACAAGCGGGTTTTCGGCAACGTCGGCCAGCACGGTCCCGACGAGCACCCCCCAGAGCCCCATGACGATGGCGTCGGTCGCGAAGTGCCGGTAGCTGGAGGCGGCGAGATGGCGCAGTCGGAACGCGTAGACGACGAACAGTGCCAGCACCAGCGCGACCATCGCGGCGATGAGCAGTGTGGAGTCCGAATTGTGCTCGATGATGAAGCTCAGGTAGGCGAGGGCGCTGAAGCCGAGCGCCAGCTTGTTCGACTGCGGCTGCCGAACGAACTTCACGTAGATCGCCGGTCCGTAGACGGCGACAGCCGAGAGCATCGGCTCAATCCCTGAAAGATCGCCGACGACGAGGAAGATGAAGGGCAGATAGACCCAGACCGTGTTGATCTCGTAGTCACCGGCCCGGCCTTGCGCATTCAGCACGAGCAGTAGCAGGTGAAGGGCGATCGCCGCGGCGACACTGGCAAGGCCGTAGGGAGCCAGCAGGACGCCGACCAGCGCGAGGCTGAAGGCGATCGCCGTGCCGCCGAAGATGTCGCGGGCACGCCCCAGCTGGTGGAACAGGGCGGTCATCAGGCCGCAGAGCGCCGCTACCGCGAGGGCCAGCAGCGCCGGCAGCAGTGCCCCCGCCTGCGCGATGCTCTCCACGAGGGTGGTGCCGTCGATCGCGTAGAGCAGGGCGATCAGCGTGCCGTGCAGCCCGACGAAGGGCAGGATCTTGCCGTTGAGGCGCCGCTCGAAGGTCTCGACCTTCTCGTCGATGGTGGCGCGGTCGATCGGCGCTCGCGCCTGCTCGACGACTGACTGCAGCTGGTCTGCCATGCCCCCGCCCCGAAAGCCTGCGGCCCGCAGCCCCGCGGCACCCGCTGGCGGGTCCTTGGTCGGGAGAGGCTACCTGCTGTCTCGAGGGAGGCTGCGCGTTGCGGCGGCCAGCATAGCATGACCGGGCCGCCGGCGGCGATTGCGCGTTTGGGCCAGTCGCGGTCCTTGCCCGCCCGCGCAGGGCCGGCCTAGACTCGGGGCCGCAAGGCAGCACGGCAATGACGAGGCTTCAGAAGTGGTGGCACCGCGGGCGAAGACCACAGCCCTGGCACGGCAGATCCTCGAGATCGCCCGGCGCGACGGCTTGGCTGCCGGCGCCCGCCTGCCGGAGGTGAGGCTGGCCGAGCGCCTCGGCGTGTCGCGCTCGCCGGTGCGCGCGGCGCTGGCCCTGCTGAGGGAGCGCGGCGCGGTGCGGCCGTCGCCCCGGCAGGGCTATTGCCTCGCCCTCGACAGCGACAGCGCCGCCTTCACCGCGCTCGTCCTGCCGGAGCCGGAAGAGGAGGTCATCTACCGCGACTTGGTGCGCGCGCGCTTTGCCAACCTGGTGCCGCAGCAGGTGGCCGTCGCCGACGTCATGCGCCGCTACGGCTGCGACCGCGCGACCGCCAACCGGGTGCTGGCGCAGATGTCGGAGGAGGGCGTCATCGAGCGCGCCGCCGGCCGCGGCTACGTCTTCGGCCCGGTGCTGAACGACGCGCGCGCCTACGACGAGAGCTACAGGTTCCGCCTGCTGGTCGAGCCGGCCGCCGTGCTGGAGCCCGGCTTCCGCGCCGACCCCAAGCGCATGAAGAGCCTGCGGGAGCGCCACGCCGCCCTGCTGGCCCGCATGTCGGAAGAGGGCGGCATCGAGCGCGTGCCCATGGCCGAGCTGTTCGCCGCCGATGCCGAGTTCCACGAGGCGATCGGTGAGTTCTGCGGCAACCGCTTCCTTGCCCACGCCATCCGCCTGCAGACCCGCCTGCGCCGGCTGAGCGAATACGAGAACTACAACGACCGGGCCCGCCTCAGCGACTCCTGCCGCGAGCACCTCGCCATCCTCGACGCCTTCGAGGCGGACGACCGTCCGCGCGCCGCCGAGCTGCTGCGCCGGCACATCGCGGTGTCGCAGGAGGTACGCCCCAGCTTCGACAAGGTGCGCGCTCTGGCTCACCGGCGCCTTACGCGGGTTTGACAGGAGCCAACGCCGCATGACGCTGCTGCCCTTCCAGACCCTCTATTTCGAGGACTTGAGCCTCGGCATGACGGAAGTCTACTCCAAGACCGTCCGGTCGTCAGACGTGGTGGGCTTTGCCGAGATCACCGGCGACCGCAACCCGATCCACCTCTCCGAGCACTTCGCGGCGAAGACGCCGTTCAAGGGCCGCATCGCCCACGGGCTCTACACCGCGAGCCTCATCTCGGCGGTGATCGGCACCCGGCTGCCGGGGCCCGGCGCCATTTACATCTCGCAGACGCTCAAGTTCCTCGCGCCGGTGAAGATCGGCGACACGGTCGACGCCATCGTCGAGGTGGTCGAGCTGAATGCGGAAAGGCAGCGCGCCAAGCTGCGCTGCGAGTGCAGGGTGGGCGGCACGACGGTTCTCGAGGGCGAGGCGGTGGTGAAGGTGCCGCGCCGCGGGGAGGGGTGAGGCCTCAGGCGCCGTCGAGCTGCGCCAGGAAGCGCCTCACCTGCGGGACCCATTTCTCCGGCTCTTCGGTGGTGGCGTAGTGGCCATGGCGGCTGTGCACCTTCAGGAAGGTCACATCCACGCCGGCGGCCCGCAGCTTGGTCAGGACCTCGGCGCCGATGCTGGCGGGGAAGATCTCGTCGCTGTCGGCCAGCTCATAGAACAGCCTGGCGCGGATCCTGTGGAAGTCCTGCTCGACGTTGTAGCGCGCCATGGCGCGCAGCAGGACGACCAGGCTGTTGGCGTCGAACTCGTCGGCCCACTCGCGGGCCGTCTCCAACAGCACCCGCTCGCGTGCACTTGCGTCGGCCAGGCCCTTCAGCCTTTCCTCAAAGCCGTAGCTCTTCAGTGTCTTGATCCGCAAGGCGGTGAGCGCTGGCACCAGGCCGCCGGCGGCGTAGTAATCGCCACCGTGCCAGTTGGGGTCGCGCGAGAACTCCGCGACCAGGCGCGCGGCGATGGCCGCGCTGTCGAAGATGTCCTTCGGGCCGGTATCCATGGCGATGATGCCGGCCATGAAGTCCGGGAAGCTCACCGCCCACTGGAAGACCTGGAGGCCGCCGAACGAGGAACCGGCGACGGCAACCAGCCGGCGTACCCCCATCGACCGCAGCAGCAGATGCTGCGTCCGCACGATGTCCTCGAAAGTAATGTCGGGAAAGCGCGGGCCGTAGCGCCACCCGGTCCGCGGGTCGACCGACGCCGGGCCGGTGGAGCCGTAACAGGAGCCCAGCATGTTCGCGGAGACGATGGCGTAGCGGTCGGTGTCGAAGACCTTGCCGGGCCCGATGACCTCGCTCCACCAGCCCTTGCGGCGATCGGCCGTGACCGCGCCCGCTGCGTGATGGCTGCTGGTGAGGCCATGGGTGACCAGGATGACGTTGTCGGCGCCAGCGGAGATGTCGCCATAGCATTCATAGGCGATCTCCAGCTCGGCCAGTGTCGCGCCGCTGGCCAGCTCGAAGTCGGCTGTGCGGAAGACGGGCATTTCCGGAGCCCCGCTACAACCAGCCGCGGCGCTTGAAGTAGAGGTAGGGCAGCACGGCGGAGACCACCATGAGGCCAATCGCCAGGGGGTAGCCGTAGGGCCAGGAGAGTTCCGGCATGATTTCGAAGTTCATGCCGTAGATCGAGGCGATGAGGGTCGGCGGCAGGAAGGCGACGGCGGCCACCGAAAAGATCTTGATGATGGCGTTCTGCTCGATGTTCACCATGCCGAGGGTGGCGTCGAGCAGGAAGGTGATCTTCTGCGAAAGGAAGCTCACGTAGTCGTTCAGCGAGCCGGCGTCGCGCGCCAGGGTCTTCACCCGCGTGCGGATGTCGTCCGGGCTCTTGCGCTGCCGTGTCACCTGCGCGAGGTAGCCGATCAGGCGCTCGAGGGTGACGAGGCTGTCGCGGATCTTGGAGGTGAGGTCGCCCTTGCGGCCGATGTCGTGCAGCATGCCGTGGAAGTCGCGGCTGACCGCCGGGCGCGAGCCGTCGCGGCGGAACACGTTCTGCGAGATGGCATCGATGTCGCGCCCGGCGCGCTCCAGCACGTCGGCGAGGCGGTCGACGATGGCCTCCAGCAGGGCGACCAGCACCGCCTCGCCGGTGCCGCAGCCGAGGTCGACGCGCGAGGCGCGGAGCGGAAAGGTGACGAAGGCGCGCGGCTCGTGGTAGCGCACGGTGATGAGGCGCGGGCCGGCGAGGATGAAGCTGACCGGCGCCATCACCGGATTGTCCTGCTCGGTCAGGGCCGGCAGGGTGGCGGTCATGAAGACGGCGCCGCCCTCCTGGTAGAGGCGGGACGAGATCTCGATCTCCTCCATCTCCTCGCGGGTCGGCAGGTCGATGCCGAGCCGCCCCTCGAGGTCGGCCTCCTCGTCGTTGGAGGGGCTGACGAGGTCGATCCACACGAAAGAGTCCAGGCGCTCCGGCGCGTTCTCCACCGCCTGCAGGCGGTCGGCCTGGTTCACGTAGCCGCGGATCATCGCTGTCTCCTCTGCCGAAGCCCTCAAAGGTCGCCGGGTGGGTCACCTTAGGGCCGGAACGTTTGCGGGAGTCTTACAGCTTGTCCGCGCTCAATAGAAGCCGAGGGCATCGAGGGTCGCCGCGTCAGGCTCGCCGCTGACCGCCAGCCCCTTGGCGCGCTGGAAGTCGGCCATGGCGCTCTGGGTGCGCGGCCCCCACTGGCCGTCGACCGGTCCGGGATTGTGCCCGGCCTCCTGCAGCAGCAGCTGGATGCGGGCGTAGTCGTTGCGGTCGTAGCTGGTGGGCGGCAGCTGCGGCACGTCGACCTTCTCGAGCGGCGGCAGCGCCGCCGCCTGCTTGCCGGCGCTGCGGTCCTTCACGCTGCCGATGAGGTCGCCGACATCCTGTGCCCCTGCGCCCTGCGCGGCCTCACTCGGGGCCGTGGCCGGGGCCGGGGCCGGGGCTGGAGCCGGGGCAGCGGCGCGGGCCGGCGGCGCGCCGGCGGCATCCTCGCCCGGCAGCGCGAGGCCGTAGGCCGACTGGAAGTAGGCGAGGCGCAGCTGCGCCAGGGTCAGCTCCTGGGTGACCACGGCGGTCTGCGACAGGCTGCCGGCGACGCCCTCGCGGCCCGTGGCGTCTTCCTTGGCCTTCTCGATCGCCTCCTCGGTCGCCGCGATGTGGCGCAGCAGCTGCTCGGCGCGCGCCGGATTGGCCGTCACCGCCGGCGCGACGACCTGGGAGGGGACGCCGCCCTCGCTGGCGATCAGGCGGTTCTCCAGCATGGCCGCCGATAGCAGCAGAACCTCCCGGCGCATGGCGGCCATCTCGCCGAGCAGGCCGCCCTGGTGTTGCTCGGCGGCGGTCTTGGCCTCCTCGATCTGGTCGCGCAGCGCCGCCAGGTCGGCGCGCAGGTCGGCGTCGCTGCCGCCGGGCTCGTCGTCGGAGCAGCCGGCGGCCGCCCCCAGGACGGCGAGGGCCAGCAGCAGGGCGGCGAGGGGGGCGCGCGCTGTCTTCACCATGACGCTTTTATGCCTCCGGATTGTTTTGGGTCGCCGTCAGCCTGCCACGGCGGCCCGGGGCGCGCCAACGACACCCCGCCGCCGGGACGCCATGCCACAGACATGCCACCGCGCCGCGATATTCCGCGGGGCGGGCGGACGGCCTGAGATCCAGTCACAACGCACATGGGGCGGCGAAGGTTTCAATCGGGGGGCAAGAAGCGGCGGCGGGCCAGCGCCTTCCCTGTTGTATTTTTTTCGAAATCTGTACAGCATGGTGGCCTGGCCGGCGCGGGCCAGGGGGAGCCGGGGCTACCGGCCGGGCGCGCCGGGACAACAGGGACGCGCAGGGAACGGGAGACAGAACCATGAACAGAATCAGCAAGCTGGGTGCCGCGCTGCTGGCCGGCGCGGCGGTGGTTGCCGTGGCGGGCAATGCCCCGGGGACGGCCGTGGCGGCCGGCAAGATCGTGATCTCCAACTGGGACGGCTACATGCCGGCCGACATGCTGGAGCGCTTCACCGCCGAGACCGGCATCGAGGCCGAGCTGGCGGTGCACGCCACCAACGAGGAGGTCATGGGCAAGGTGGTGGCCGGCAAGGGCAAGGGTTACGACGTGCTCTTCGTCTCCTCGCCCTTCGTCGAGGCGCTGAAGAACCTCGGGCTGGTGGCCGCGCTCGACCATGCCCTGCTGCCCAACCTGAAGAACCTCTACCCCGAGGCCATGCAGCTCGCCTACGACCCCGGCAACACGGTGTCGGTGCCTTACGCCTGGGGCACCACCGGCCTCTGCTACCGCAGCGACCTGGTGAGTGGCACGCCGGACAGCTGGCTGGACCTGCTGCAGCCGGCCGCGGCCTTGAAGGGCAAGGTCACCATGCTGTCGACCGACCGCTGGCTCATGGCCGCCGCCTTCCTGGCGCAGGGCAAGTCGGTGAACTCAACCGGCGAAGCCGAGCTGGCCGCGGCCAAGGAGCTGCTGGTCGCCGCCAAGAAGGACCTCCTGGCCTACGACGACACCACCTTCTACTCCAAGCTGGTCTCCGGCGAGGCCGCGCTGGTGCAGGCCTGGGACGGCTGGTGCAACTACGGCATCGCGGAGAACGCCGCCATCAAGTACGTCATCCCCAAGGAGGGCTCCGACCTCTGGGTCGACACCATGGTGGTGACCGCGGCCTCGGAGAACAAGGAGGCCGCCCACCGCTTCCTCGACTTCATCCTGACCGCCGACAACGGCGCCTGGGTGCCGGCGAACATCCTCTACAAGGTGCCGAACAAGGCGGCCATGGAGGCGCTCGACCCGGCGCTGGTGGCGCAGTACCCGAACCTCGCGATGACTCCCGCCGAGCTGCTGAAGCAGGAGCAGCTGCGCGATCTCGGCGCCGGCCAGAAGGCCTTCTCCAGGACCGTGACGGAGATCCTCGCGTCCAACTAGGTAAGCCGGACGCAAGGCCGCCGCCGCCCCCAACCGGTGACCCCGGGGGCGGCGGCGGCGGCATCTACGGGTACACCATGCCGCGCTCGCCCCTCAGAGACTGGCTGCTGCTCGGCCCCGGCCTCACCTGGTTGGCGCTGTTCCTCGTGGTGCCCTGCGGCATCGTCTTCGCCTTCGCCTTCTTCGAGCGCGGCGTCTACGGTGGCATCGACTACCTCTTCACGCTGGAGAACTTCGCGCGCGCCTTCGACCCGCTCTACCTCGGGATCTTCCTCACCTCGGCGAAGATTGCCGGGCTGGCGACAGCAATCGCGCTGCTGTTCGGCTATCCGGCGGCCTACGCCATCGCCAAAGCGCCGCGCCACCGGCAGACCGCCCTCCTGGTGCTGGTCATGCTGCCGTTCTGGAGCAACTACCTGATCCGCACCTACGCCTGGATCGTGCTGTTGAACCGCGAGGGCCTTGTCAACAAGGGCCTTGCCGCGCTCGGCCTGGTGCAGGAGCCGCTGCCGCTGCTCTACAACGAATTCGCCATCGTCACCGGCCTGGTCTACAACTACCTGCCCTTCGTGGTACTGGCGATCTACGCCTCGATCAGCCGGCTCAGTCCGGAGGTGCTGGAGGCCTCGGAGGATCTCGGCGCCTCGGCCCCGCGCACCTTCTGGCGCGTCACCCTGCCGCTGACGCTGCCGGGCGTCGCCGCCGGCGCGGTCTTCGTCTTCGTGCTCTCGATCGGCAACTTCATCACGCCGGATCTCCTGGGCGGCGGGCGCCTGCAGATGGTCGGCAACGTCATCTACGACCAGTTCCTCACGGCGCGCGACTGGCCGTTCGGCGCCACGCTCAGCTTCCTGCTCATCGGCGTCATGATGGCGCTGTTGTTCTCGCAGGCGGTGCTGGTGCGCCGCGCCCAGGGTGAGGGGGCAGCCGTCCATGCCTAGCACCCGCCC
>Ga0214471_10003314_pt1 | contig 12520 bp, 2 predicted proteins | sample RVTome_5_FD_207665 | JGI IMG/M metagenome (GOLD analysis project Ga0214471, IMG submission 207665) | Soil microbial communities from uranium-contaminated site in the Upper Colorado River Basin, Wyoming, United States - RVT142D155 | ecosystem: Environmental > Terrestrial > Soil > Contaminated >...
GGGTCACGGGTTGGGCCTGGGACATTCAGATTCGAGAAAAGATTTGATGAGTCCAGTAATCCAAAGAGATGAACCGTATATCTCAGAGTGTGACATTGATGCATTGGTTGAACTTTACAACAATTCTAAAACTCTGGAAATAAAATGCGACTGATAGATCAGTCTGGATAATCTATACAGGATTATCCAATCACAGGGTAGAAGAGGGGGATGTTTACTGGAGCGTATCCTACAGGACATGCCTTGATTGTATTGCAAGCTATCCGAATTTTTTTGTCAATCCTGTATCAGGAGAAGTTGAAAGAACCTCACATCTTGATTCGCTATTTGTGCCAGAATACAATACAAATTGATCATGATCTGGGTAATTCTGTATAGATTATACGAAAAAACTAACCTTATCTAGTATAGTCTGGGAGTTTAACTAATCATGCGGTTCCCACTGATACGGAATTCGAATCTATACTAATTCTTGAGAGAATAATTGTAGACGATCTATTCCCATAAAGCGATTTGAACAAGTCATTTAGATTTAGATGACCTAGAAGATTATGCAACCAAGATACATGTTACAAGAGTGTTACATATCCTATAACACGACCAAAAATCAAATCTATATCACAAAAAAATAAGAACAACAAATCAAAACACATAGATAAATTCCACAACATTTCTTAGATGCTATTGAAGCGTAGTTACATCATTCTGGCAATTGGCATAGCACTTATCGTCGCAGGATCTGTTGCTTTGAATTTTATTTCAATAGATGTACAGGAAAAGTACGGCTCTATTGTGATAATAATTCCTGATGAGACACTACCTGTTCAAACTTCATACTCTGCAGCCTTTGATTTGTTTACTGCACAAAACTCTACTCTTGTAATAGCAAGTCGCATACCAAATTCATTTCTCTCCGTTCGTCTAGTTGATGAAGACGGACAGGTTATTTTAGAGTCTGCGTTCAACGACAAGCTGCTAATACCACTTGACGAATTCAGTGCAGGCAGCTATAAGATTACCGTCACAAATTTTGATGAGAGGCCTATTTCAGTTAATGCAATTATCGCACCAGGAACCATGCTAGAACAACTAGAAGGCTTTCTTTCCTTAGCGTACAACACTTTGATTGCATCTGCAGTAATTTTTTCTGGTACTGTGATTTGTATTATTGGTGCAATTTTTTGGTTAATTGATAAACGAAAACAAAAAAAGGGAGATAGGAGTATACCTGAAGGTATACCTTAGAATTAATTTTATTGCAAAAAAATTAACTTTGAACTAGAGAATCTTGTCTAGACTATGACTTCCATGTTTTCTGTGCCGAAATAAATAAACAACTCGTTTAAGCTCAGATCATCTTGGGCAATGGGGGCATTGGAGAAAATAGTGGACATACTAGAGAAAATAATTCTAGTTTAAAATATCTTGTAAACTTTGGAAAAAATAAAATTAAAAAACCAATTTTTGCATTAACTGTTGCAATCATACTTTTGTTTGCAACCTTTATTGCATGGCCTGACCAGATGGCACTTGGTCATGAAAGTGCGTGGCATGACTTTTGTTGGGATCAAACACTTACAGCATTTGATTTTCTTCCAGACCTGGTACCGCCCCTGTTCCCCTGGCTCAAGGCCGTTGCACTAATTCTTGCTGTACTGTTGGGAATTTTACTTTCTCTTGCATGTAGTCCGCAGATAGTTCCTCCTCCTGATAGAAACATCCTGCTAGAGTGCAACACAATTGTTGAGATCGATGGTAGACGAATGGGAGGGTTTGTTGCTGAAAGCGGCAGTGCAGGAAAAAACTCTGGAGCAAAAAAAATTACTGATGACAATCTTAAATTAAAGGATCCAGAACCTACAATTCCAACCGTTGGACAATTCAAGTCTGACGCATTTGTTAGGGATGACTCTGGCGATCTTGTAAGGATTGGGTTTGGTATAATTCACTTTGTTGAATCAACTGTTCCACTGTTGCTTATTTTAGGACCAGCTCTTGTGGGAAAAGCTTTGCCAGGACTTGGTGACTTTTTACTTAACGCTATTTTCGGATTTTTTGATTACAAATTTTTCATGGAAACAGTATATGCACCAAATGACGGTCATGCAGCTCACCCAGTTGCTAGAGTAAAAGAGGTCAGTGTAAGCAGGGAACCTACCGCCTTTTACTCGCTTGGCGATAATCAAATAAATTACAACATGGAAAGTACTATTGGTACAAAAGACAGTGCTACATACAGATTCAATGTTGTCGATGTTGTTGATCCCGATTTGGTTTTTCAACATAATCCCGTTGTATTAGAAGCTAATGCACATTTTGGTTTTGACGTAGATTCGATTTCCATATCGGAGCTTGGAATCATAACCGGTGTTGATGAGTGTGATCCTACTCCCAAGGTCACATATCTTGGCCAAACATTTTATCCATTAACAATAATAGAACCAGAACAGATTGCCCCATGGAGAGTTACAGAACATACCTACTCTGCATGGGAGGAAAATCCAGATGCGCCGTTCATAAATTTAAAGGAACTTCCAAAGGGTCTTGGATTTACCGCAGGAGAGACTTACCAGAAGCTGGTTGAAAAGCGACTAAAAAAGGACCTGCAGGAGTTAAAAGTCCTCATAGAAAGCGCCGATTTGGCACGAAAGTTTGGGCCAGAGCAAATCAAGGTCCTTGAAGGAAATATAGCCGATCAGAAGCTAAAGCTGCAAAAACTAGAGCTCCAGCTTGAGCTTGCAAACGGCATTAAGAAAAACAGCCCAATTGCCGACGTTGATGTAGAAATTGGAAAGTTCAAAAAAAGCATAGCGGCTGAAAAGCAAAAACTCTCAAAGCTGGAGCTGGATCTTGATAAAACTGCAAAAAAGGTCGCCTCTGCTGATGTGGATATTAAGACCCTGAGCACCAAATTTGCAAAGACCCAGGTAAAGCTTGCAGCAGTTCAGAAGGTAGGGGGAGGGGCCCTAGGCGCACTTGGCGCATTTTTCTCGGAGTTTACAAAGAGCACTCCAAAAAGGATAACCGAAGGAGGACTGCACACAGACAAGAACCAGACGATTATTGTCGTAGATACTATTGCGCCAGATATTTTGGTGTTAGAAAACCTTGCAGTCGAGGTTGACAATCCTGCAGATACGGTAGAGCTTGAGATTCTTCCACCATTGTTGTTTGATGTAGCTGATCCTTTCCCAACTTTAACGCACAATGCAACAGGATCATTTGAGGAGCTTGCAGGTGACACACTTACTGCTGACTTTGGGCTTGGTTTGACAAAGATTGCATGGAACGCTACAGACTTTTCAGGAAACCACAGTCCTATGGTAATGCAGCTGGTCAACATCAAGGAGACTGGAACCAACATACAGTCTGTTGCATTTAATCAGACAGTACCTAATGCATTTACCGATGTGCCACTTGAAATTATGCTTAATGCAACAAACCCAGACAGGGATCCAATCGAGTTTTTCATCGAGGAAAATCCAGAGGATGGAATCATCGAGTCTCCAATTGAGGCAATATTTCAAAACAAGTTCCAACTCAAGGGAACAATATCTCGGCTCAAGGGAATAACTGTTAGTCCAGTAACAGAAGAGATTCGCCTTACTGATTCGGAAAATGATCGTGTAATGAAGCTTGATTCTATGGGAGCATTAGATATTGCATTTAGTACTGCTGGAGTTGTAGACAGACCAGAAGGAATTGACAGAATCGATTTAAATAATTTCATACTATCAGAGTGGGAAAACGAGAGAATCATTCAAGCTGAAACAAGTACAGGTGTTGCAATACTTGCCAAAACATTTGATATAAGTGGACTCTTTGAGGAACCACAAAACATTGCAGTAAATGGAGACGATATATTTGTCACAGACTCTTTTAACAAAACGGTTACAAGAATAGATAAAACAGATGCATTTTTGGCCCCACGTACGCTTGGTATGCCAAATGACATCGTTCCAGATGGAAACTCACTTTTTGTTGCAGACTCTGGCAACAATAGAATAATCCGCTTTGATTCAACCGTGTTTGACTTTCAATTTGGCACTCCAGGAAATGGCAATGGCCAGTTTGACATGCCACTTGGTATCACAAAGAACAGCACGAATATAGTAATTGCAGATACCAACAACGACAGGTTGCAATTTTTTGATTTGAATGGAAACTTTGTCGGAGAGCTTGGAACAAGCGGTTCCGCCAATGACCAGTTCTTATCGCCGTCTGATGTTGCACTCAATTCCACGCATATTCTGGTTGCAGACAGGGACAATCACAGAATTCAGATATTCAACTCCAGTGCAGCACACAAATTTACTCTTGGAACAGGTACTGCAGGCTCTGCCAATGATGATCTCAGCTCTCCATCAGGATTTTCACTAAATACTACCCACATCTTTGTTGCAGATACAGGCAACCACAGAATCCAGATCTTCAATAATTCTGGCTCGTACGTGCAGACTCTTGGAGATGGAACCCCAAGTATAGACAATGGTAAATTTAATGGGCCGCTAGGAGTTGCTGTTAATGCAACCCACATCTTTGTTGCAGACACTAACAACCACAGAATTCAGATATTCAACTCCTCTGGGGCATTTGTTTCCAAGTTTGGCAGCTTGGGTTCTGCAAACACACAGTTTGATAACCCAACTCGTGTAAGACTTGATGCATCAAATAACATCTATGTTGCAGATTCGGGCAACAACAGAATACAAAAGTTTGATTCGGCTGGAAACTTTGTACAAACACTTGATTCCAAAGTTGTTTCTGGTTTTGATGATTATATCACAAGTTTCCAGCTATCGTTTAATGACTTGCAGGCTGACAGTGTAGATATTAACTCTGATGGCGAAATTTTCGTTGCAGACTGGAACCAGCAAAGAATCGTAAAGCTTGTTCGTGATGCTGGTCAGATACCGCAGCTAGACATATCGTTATTTGGTTTGACAGATCCAAAAAATATTGCAATTAACAGCACCAAAAATATTTTCATTACAGACAGAGCAAATCAAAAAATCCTAACACTAAATGATGATGGGACACTCAAGGGAGAAATTGACCTGTCTGGGATCCCGCTGACGCCATATGGGATTGCTATAGATGACAGCGACAACATATTTGTCTCCGACTGGAGCCTTGGTTCAGAAAAGATTGCTCAAGTAGATGAGCAAGGAAACCAGATTGGTCCGTCTTTTGGTCTGCAGACAGTATTTTCCAGTCCACAAGACATTGCGGTAAATGGAACATTCTTTTGGATTACAGATGATGCATCAAGTGGTAAAAAGATTGTCCAGATAAGAAGTGACAAGGGAAAGCTAGGACAGTTTGATCTAGACAGTCCATCTTCCACCAGACTGGGGTTGTCATTTGTTGATCAAGCCAACCACAACACAATTCTATTTACAAACTCTACAGACGGGTTTGTCTACCAGTTAGATCTTTTGTCTGGGACAACTAGCATACTAAATGAATTGATTGGCAAGGATCCCCATGGGATTGCCTCTACTCCGATGCTCCCACGATTCTTGGGCGAATTTGTGATCAATGGAAGCGGAGGTCTTGATAGGCCAACAGGAATAATCTTTGGTCCAGATTTGAATTTGTATGTGTCTAGCACCGGAGATAATTCGGTTAAACGGTTCAATGGAACTACCGGTCAGTACATTGATGACTTTGTAGCGCCCACACTTGGAGACTTGAGCTATCCACGTGACATGTTATTTGGAATTGATGGTAATCTCTATGTTGCAAGCTTTGATACTGATTCAATTAAACGATACAACGGAACCTCAGGTGAGTATATCGATGATTTTGTACAACCAAACGAAGGTGCACTAGATGGACCTGTAGGTCTTATATTAGATCCTTCTGGAAACCTACTGGTAAGCAACAGTCTTAGCCATAACATTATTCAGTTCAACGGCTCGTCAGGAAAATTCCTCAAGTTCTTTGTGGAAAACATTGCAAGCGGTCTTGTCTCACCGCAGTCCATGTCATTTGGTCCCGATGGAAACCTCTACGTATCAAGCAAAGACTCTAATGAAATCCTACGATATAACGGAATCACCGGTGCCTTCCTTGGCAACTTTACAAGTTCTGAGAGATTAAATCAACCTGTTGCACTAGCATTTGATTTCTTAAATAACCTGCTATATGTCACAAGCAAAGGAGAAGTCTCTGATGAAATTCTCCAATACAATGCAACTACAGGAGAATTTATTGGCGTACTAACAACAGGTGAGCTTGAAACGCCTGGAGGCATAACACTTGATCCAACAGGATTGGTGTATTCTACAAGCTTTAACAATAACGAAATTCTCAGGTATGGAGTATCTCCTGTAAGCATGTTTGTTTCCGACTGGACAAGCATGGCAAAAGACAGACTTGTTGGCTTGAACAGTGCAGGAGAAGAGGTGTTTGGTTTTGACTTTGATATATCTATGCATGTAAATGATCCACGCTATATCGCATCGGACAGCTTGGGAAACATCTGGGTTGCAGATGTACAGGCAGGAGATGGAGTGCTTGTAAACTTTGATGGTGGAATTGGAACCAAACAGAGGGTTATCAGCCTCTCAGACATCCCAACATCAGACCAAGACACTACTGTAACGCTGGAGCTGGAGGACGGTTCTATGGCCACACTTGATGATGACGGAAACCTTGTTGTCGACTCGACTGTGCCAAAAATCTCGGTGATTCCTGAGGGAATTGCCTTGGATTCTACTGACAGCTTCTATGTCTCTGACTGGAATAATTATCGAATTGTAAAATTAACTCCTCAAGGAACATTTGTTGAGCAGTTCAAACTAAACAGTACATTTACTGATCCCAAGGATCTTGTAGTTATTGATGAAGGAGACTTTGTAAGATTATTTGTATCTGATGGAGCTACTGGAGAGGTAATAGAGCTAAGAAGTGACAGACTATTAAGTGAGCTTGAGCTTGAAGAGATTGATTCATCAATCAATGGTTTAACAAAAGATGGTGATTCATTGTTCTTAACAAGTACAAATGCAGGTACTAATGGAAAATTATTTGAGATGGATTCACAAGGCCTTGTTAGTGAAATCACCGACGTATTTATCGAGCCAGATGGAATTGCAGTAACAGCTGCTGACAAGATCTATGTTACCGACTGGAAGGATGAGCGCATAATTCTATTAGATGATTTGGGAGAAAGAAAGGGCATTTTCGATATTGCCTTTGCTCGCTTTTTAGAGTTAAACAAACTTCGAGACATTGATGTAAAGGAAGAGGCTGGCTCAGTAAGCTTTTGGGTATCTGACTCACGCAGGGCAGAGATTCCAAAGATTGTATTTGCCACAAAAACAATTGCAAACCAACCTTCAGTGGCAGACAAGTTTGTCTTTATGTCTAGTCTTGCAGTTGACAGCACAGATGACTTTTATGTTACCTCTACCCAAAATAGTACATTCGTAAAGTTTTCGGAGAGAGGCTCACTCAAAAACAATGTAACAGTTTCGGAAACCCGTGCACTCATAGATGTATCTACTGCGCACAACTCAACTGACAATACAGATCAAGTATATCTTGCAATAGGAAATCCGTCTCAAATAATCAAATACAATTCAACGCTACACGAAATCGACTCTGCATCAATTGATCAAAGAGCAACAAGCGTAGTTGCTGACTCTGTAAGCAACATCTATGTCAGCTTTACCAATTCCACCATAGCCAAGTTTTCAAATGACTTTACTCCAAAACTGCCGCTAGTTATACCAGATGGGTCAGCAGCAGTATCAGACATGGTAGTAGACTCTGTTGATAACCTGTTTGCAGCAGATAACGAGTTACATAGAGTTCACAAATTCAATCTGATATCAGGCAATTATCTAGGATGGCTTGGCAAGTGTGATGTAGGAGACGGGTGTGATCTTAATGACAACCACACCAAGGGATTTAGCCTTACAGCAGACAATGTAGGCACGAAAAATGGAGGCGACTTTAGCCAATTCTTTGAGCCAACTGATATAACAGTGGATAGGACAGGAAACCTCTACGTAGCAGATATTCAGCAAAGAGAGGACGTAAATTCTCCACGAATCCAGAAATTCTCCAACACCGGATTTTTCATAGAGAACTTCCTGTCCAATGTATCTAATACAAAAATAAAAGGAAACTTTAACAATACACAGTCAATTGCAGTAGGTTCCAACTTTTTCTATGTTGCAGACATTGAAAAGCTGCACTTTTTTGATATCAATCCCTTCTCAGAGGTCACAACAGACCTTTCTACCAACGTAACATCATCAAAAGTAACATACCAGGCAAACCAGGGATTCCCCCCACAGCCTCTCCCACCTGCTATGCCAATTGCATTTGATTTTGACAACTTCAAGTTTAAGGTAAGCGATGGTTTTGTAGATAGCAACATTGCGCTAGTCAACATTACAGTTAACAACCCTGACATTGACAGAGACGGAATATTCTTCAACGTTGATCCATTGCCCCTTGTAGGCTCAACAACATTTGCTGATTTAGGAAACAAGACTACAGGTGTGATAGTAGACTATGGTGATCAGGTCTTAACTATAAGGGATTCAAGAGAACAAGGCAAGGGCGTTTTCATTCAAGCGGACGTTACTCCTTTGGTTCCAGTAAATCCAATGGAGGCAAAAATTAGTGGGTGTGATAACTCTGTACAAGTGGAGCTAAATCCAGGTAACCGCCTTCAGCTTACTTGTGGTAGCGGACAGGTGGATGTTATTAGAGGAAACATAAAGGTTCAATTCTTCGATGATGTTGGAAGAAACGCTACTGCAACTATAGGCGTTGGTGATGGTTTGCACTTTAATCCATTTAACTTTGCATTTACCGCACCAGATACAAACCACGAAACAATCGATGTACTTGTAAAGTTCAACAGTAAGCAAAAAATCTACATGGTACCTCCTGGTGAAGAGGTAATAGTAGACACTGCCATTCCAACAATAAACCAAGACGTTTGTTCTGTTCCATTAATACTAGAATCAGAAATTATCTTTGGTATTAATGCAACAAGTATAGCTACAACCGACCATCTTAATGATATTAACAAATTCCTCAATCTTGTTGTTCTTGATGTGGACAATGGCTTCCCACAAATGACTCAAGATAAAGAAACGCTCACTTTACATAATGCTACAAAGGATGGTAAAACGCAATTCCCTCTAGGTACTACAACTACCTTGTTTACTGCAGTTGATGATATTGGAAACACTGCAACATGTACATCTACAATTACTGTGGAGGACACTACAAGGCCAGTAATAAAACCAGCAATGGACACCATTACAGTTGAAACTCCGTTACATGATGATGTAGCTGCAGTAAACTTTGATTCCGGAACTACATTTGATTTGCCAGAAAAACTTGGTGATCCGCCATTTGATGCAGACAGAATACTAGGTGAACGTGTACATCAGCCACAATGCCTACCTCCTTCAGGTTCTACCTTTGTAATTGGAGATAATGCAGTAGGATGTGTTGCAACCGACAGAGAAGGAAATGTAGGCAATGCAAACTTTACGATTACGGTAACGAAGAATCCTACTGATGTATTCATTGATTCTATAACTGCCAGTGACAATGGTACTCCGTCAGGTTATTCGGATAGAGACACGATTATCGTTTTGTTCTCTCAGGATACAAACAAGCCTCCAGCTGACACAAAATCTGACATTGATGCTTTGCTCAAATTTACCGAAAACGACAATGTTACAGCAGTATCTCTTGGCCAAGACTATACCGGCAAATATATCAATCCAAAATTGCTTGTAATTACGATAAATGATTCTACCGGAGGAAATCCAACTCCAGGTGACACAAGATTTGCAATACAGCCCACATCAAATCTCGCTAGCGCTTCAGGGAAATTTGTAGCATCAACTACCCCGTCACCTCAATTGGCAGGCAATTTTACTAGCATATCTGCACCACAGATTACTGCCTTTGTAGCCGATGATCCTGTTGCAGCAAACCACGATGAGGGAGACGACATGTCAGATGATGTTGCAATCTCGCCAAAAGACGAATTAATTTTGAGATTTGACAAGCCAACCAACAGATCTGGTGGTCTTGGAACATTAGACAAGGATGCAATAGATTCTGTGTTTAGTTTTGCTGACAGCTTAGGAAACCCAATATCTCCTGGAGATAATTATGAAGGAAGATGGATCAACGCATTAACCTTTAAGATCACTATCCTAGAATTAAACACTAATGTTGCACTTGACCCTGCAATTGGAGATACAATTGCAATCGTAAAACCAACTGCAAACCTGAAAAATGAAGCTGAATCCTCCGTTGTATCAGTTTCAAAATCAAAGCCTCTAACGGGTTCGTTTGCTCCGTTCAACGTTCAAAAGTCAGTTGAACCAAACGGCACTGCAACTACCGTATTGCCTTCAGGATTAACGGTTGGAATGACGTTTCCTGATGGTTCAGACAAAGTAACAATATCAAAGTCAATGGCATCAGAAGGATCCTTTAGATTCCTTGGACATACAATTGAGATTAATTCTGCTAACGACAATGCTTGTGAGAACGGTTGTACGCTTTCATTTACATTTACTTCAGATGATCTAAAATCCCAAGGTATCTCTCTCAACAGGATTAGAATACTGCATGATGAAAATGATGATGGAAAGTTCCAACAAGAAGAAAGATTGATACCAATAATCACACCTACGTCAGGACCAGGACCATTTACAGCAAGTGTAACTATATTCTCACTTTCCGACTTTGGAATAGGTCAAGAAATCACTTCAGGTGGAGGAGGAAGCGTTGCAACCCCGCCCAAGTTTACTACACAATCAATAACTGGTAGCGGCGTAATTGTTGCCTGTCCTGATGATCCAACTGCATTATGCCAGGGAGCAATCATACAGGATGTGATAAAATTAACAAACTCTATGCCTACTGCAAAAATTGAAACTGGAAAAACTGTCAGACTAAGCATGCTATTATATGAAAACTCTGGCATTCAAGGATTAGAACACATCAGTCTTTACATGAATCTACGTGGCTTTGAGAGAGCTTTGCATCAAAGTGATACCTTTATTCGATTACATCAGGGAGAATCTATTATTAATGATCCTCACGGATACTTCCAAAGTGCAGAAGTATCTTTAATTCCACGAGGAATATTCATAGAAGCCGCATTTGACATTACCTTTGCAAAACCAATGGACTTGTCAGATCTAATCTTTAGAGGGTGGGATCACGAACTCAGTACACGGGATGCAAAATTCCTAAATGCAATTGAAGTAATTGAACCACAAATCGGGATAAACACTGATACCTTAACAATCTTGTCTGGGGAAAATATTCCAGACGAGTCACAACAAGAAGATATTATTGAATGGGATCTTTTAAACAAATGGGCAGGATTTTCAGAAGAAGTTGTAACTGATTCGGAGCTTTTAGATATCATTGGATTAGACGGAACTACAATACCATCGTGGTACAAGAACATGATTGCAAAATGGATGATTCAAAATGAGGTCGTCTCTGAGAACGAATTCCTAAATGCCTTAAACTTCTTTTACAACAATGGCTTGTTACAATCCTAATGGAGATAAATCAAAATCATGGCAAATGAAGTTTTAGTAACTGAAAATCTTTCAAAGAGTTATTCAGGATTCACTGCTCTTGATAGACTAAATCTTAAGGTGACACAAAATACTTGTGTTGGATACTTGGGACCTAATGGTTCTGGCAAATCAACAACAATCAAAATTCTTACTGGTTTGTTGAGCCCTACTTCAGGTAAGGCATATCTTTCTGGCTTTGATATTACTAAAGAAACAAGAAAAGCGATGCAAAATGTTGGAGCAGTAGTAGAAACTCCAGAGTTTTATCCGTATCTTAATCCTAAGGAGATTTTAGAATACTTTGGAAAACTCCGAGGTATGTCTAAAAACGATATTAGTTCAAGAACAAAAGAAACCTTGGAACTTGTGCGATTATCTGAATGGAGCACAAAAAAAGTTCACAAGTTCTCAAAAGGAATGAAACAGCGATTAGCTATTGCTGCTGCTTTACTTCACGATCCTTCAATCATAATAGTTGACGAAGTAACCTCAGGTCTTGACCCACGAGGCATGATTGAAGTTCGGGACATCATAAAATCATTGAAGAAAAATGACAAAACAATCTTTATGAGCTCACACTTGCTTGGAGAAACCCAAGAGATCTGTGATAAGGTAGCCTTAATTGATAAAGGAAAACTACTCAGAGTTGAAGATGTAAGTAACATTGGAAATCTTTCTAAAAATTCTAGAATACAAATTGACCTAGTCGAGCTTCCATCCAAGTCTCAAATATCGTCAATAACTAACTTACCTGGAGTTGTGGATGTAAAACATGAATTGACATTGAGTCTTATTGTTACTTTTAGCGGAGGATTAAGTGCCAGAGCAGATTTGCTTGAACAGCTACAAGAACATGGATTACGAATTGTTACCTTCAAGCAGCTTGATTCTGATTTAGAGTCACTTTACCTGGATCTGGTATCTCA
>Ga0214471_10003316_pt1 | contig 12509 bp, 11 predicted proteins | sample RVTome_5_FD_207665 | JGI IMG/M metagenome (GOLD analysis project Ga0214471, IMG submission 207665) | Soil microbial communities from uranium-contaminated site in the Upper Colorado River Basin, Wyoming, United States - RVT142D155 | ecosystem: Environmental > Terrestrial > Soil > Contaminated >...
GCTACCTCCTTGCATATCCCGCCGAGCGAGCGTTTCCGACATCCGGAAGGCGACGACCGAACCGGAGAGGAAGGTCAAGACCCCCACCGCCACGATGGCCCAGACCACGCCGAATAGATCGGCCAGGATCCCCGCCAGGATCGCCCCGAAGGCGTACCCGGCATCCCGCCACAGACGGTAGACCCCCACGGCGGAGGCGCGCCAGGAAGGGTGCGCCACGTCGCCGATGGCGGCCAGCAGGGTCGGGTAGACCATCGCGGTTCCCACACCCAGCAACACGGCGCCCGCGACCCATGGGACGAACGAACGATTCGCGGCGATCAGGGCGATTCCCCCCGCCTGGACCCACATTCCGCCGGCGATCAACCACTTCCGTCCGATGCGGTCCGAGAGCGCTCCCGTTCCGAGCTGGCAGATCCCCCACGCCGCCGGATAGGCGGCCGCCAGGACGGCGATTCGTTCCACCGGCAGCTGCGCGGCGGCGAAGAAAAGGGGGAAGAGCCCCCAGGCCATTCCGTCGTTCAGGTTGTTCACCATCCCCGCCTGGCTGCAGGAAAACAGGTCGGGGTTTTTGTAGCTGGTGCGGGCGAAAATTTCCTTGAACGGGACATCAACCACATTGCCATGCCTTTCCGCTTCGTGGCGGGCGTGCCCGTGCGTCTCCCGGACGAAGAACAGGGACAGGATCAGGCCCAGCACGACGAATCCCACCCCGAGGTAGAAGGGGGCGGGCCGCAGGCCGTAGGCGGCGGCGATGTACCCGGTGGCCAGCGCCGCCAGGGAAACGGCCAGATACCCGGAGAACTCGTTCAGCCCCATTGCAAGTCCCCGCCGCTGCGGCCCCACCAGGTCGATCTTCATGATGACGGTGGTCGACCAGCAGAGCCCCTGGTTGATCCCCAAGAGGAAGTTGGCGACGGTGATCCATCCCCAGGACGGCGCCCACATCAGGATGAAGGGGATGGGCAGGCCGACGATCCAGCCGCCCACGAGGAGCGCTTTCCGCCCGATCCGGTCGGAGAACCGTCCCGCCGCCAGGTTGGTGAACGCCTTGACGAACCCGAACCCCACGATGAACGAGAGGATGACGCTCTTGGAGACCAGTCCGAACTCCTGCTCGGCGATGAGCGGCAGGATGACCCGCTCCAGTCCGACCATTCCGCCGACGAAGGCGTTGACCAGGACCAGGAGCGAGAACTGGGCGAGGTTCTCCCGGAGACCCAGGACGGGATCCTGGCCCCCCGAGGACCCGCGACCCTTCGCGGCTGTTTCCTCGACGTGTCTTGTCGTTTTGGAATTCATTCCGGATCCTTGCCCCGATTCCCTCTCCCGCCTGTCGAATACCCACCGGCGGTCTTTCTGAAGGGTAGGAGGAGCATCCATAAAAAAGTCTGCCTTTTCGCCTCCAGAAACCGTGTAAGGCCGATGGTCATGGCGTCGTGCCCCATGGACGGCTGGTCCCGATAGGTTCCCCCGATCCGATCCCACCAGGGAAGGTTGAACCCGAAGTTGCTGTTTGTCTCCCGCGGGATCACGGAGTGATGCACCCGGTGCATGTCCGGCGTCACGACGACGAAGCGGAGGACCCGGTCCAGTACCGGAGGCAGGCTGACGTTCCCGTGGTTGAACATGGAGGTGGCGTTGAGAAGGACCTCGAAGAGAAGGAAGGCCGGAGGCGGAGCGCCCAAGGCCGCCACGGCGCCCATCTTGATCCCCGCCGAAAGCAGGATCTCTACGGGATGGAAGCGGCCTCCCGTTGTAAAGTCGAAGTCAAGGTCCGCGTGGTGCATCATGTGGAGCCGCCAGAAGGCGGGGAGCGCGTGGAACATTACATGCTGCAGATAGATCACGAAATCGAGGAGAATGACCCCGCAGGCCACTTTCATCCAGAAGGGAAGAGGGATCGCGTTCAGCAGTCCCCAACCTTGTTCCTGGGTTTTTACGGCTATCGCGAATGGAAGGGCAGCAAACAGCAGCCGAACCAACGCCGTGTCCAAGGCCAGGATTCCCAGGTTGGCCGGCCAACGAATCGCCCTGGAGATGATCCGCGGACGGCGTGGGGCCGCCGTCTCCCAGACCGCCATTGCAAGCGATCCCGCAACGAAAGTGGCGAGACGAACAACCATCTCCCTGCTCATCTCTTTTCCCTCAAACGCTCCTCAAGGCACGATTCAGATCCTCGATCAGGTCGTTTGCCGACTCCATTCCTATTGAGAAGCGGATCATCGAATCCGTGATTCCCCTCTTCAGCCGCTCTTCCGGGGTCAGCCCGTGGTGAGTGGTCGTCATCGGTTGCGTCGCAAGGCTTTCCGGGCCCCCGAGGCTAGGCGCAATGATAATCAGCTCAAGGCCGTCGATGACCTTCGTGGCGTCTTCACCCGTCCCGTTTATCTCCACGGTCAGCATCCCCCCGAATCCCGACATCTGGGACCTCGCCAGATCGTGCTGCGGGAAATCCGGCAACCCCGGATAAAGGACCCTGGCGACCTTCGGATGGTTTCTCATCGCTTCCGCAACGGCCTGTGCGGTCTTATTCTGCCGCTCCACGCGAATGGGGAGCGTCCGCAGGCTCCTCGACAGAAGCCCGGCGACTTCCGGTGCCATCATCTGTCCCAGGTTCTTCCGCCAGGGCGCAACCGGTTCGATGTGCTCTTTCGACCCCATGAGCGCCCCGCCCGTCAGGTCGCTGTGGCCTCCCAGGTACTTGGTGGCGCTGTGAACGGCAACATCAACACCGAGGGCCAGAACCTGCTGGTTGATGGGTGAGGCGAAGGTATTATCGACGGCCACGAGGGCGCCGTACGAGTGGGAAAGCCGGCAGATCTCCCGGATGTCGAATATTTCCATCGTCGGGTTCGTCGGGGTTTCGAAAAACACAAGGCCTGGCCCCTCTTTCAGAACTTCCTCCAACTTCCCGACATCGTCTCCCGGGAGCAGGGTCGTCGGTATCCCCACGAGGGGCAGATGGTCGGTGAGCAACGCCAGCGTGCCGCCGTAGGCGTTCCCCAGGCAGACGATGCCCTTCCTGCCATGGGTGAAAAAGAGCGCCGCTTCCGCCGCCATGCCCGAGGAGAACACGAGCGCCGACTCCGCGTTTTCCAGGCTCGCGAGCTTGACCTCCACGCTCCGGATCGTCGGGTTCAGTCCGTACCGGGTGTAGAGGTTCCCCGGGCGTCTCCCTTCCACCACGTCGAGGAGTTCGGCAGTGGATCGGAATCCGAACGTTGTAGTGTTGTAGATTGGAGTGTGCGGCGATCCCTCGGCGTCCCCCGCCTCCCCCGCATGTACGCACCGTGTCGATAGATCGTAATTTTTCTTCATTGGGTCTCCTCCACAAAGATTTCGTGAAATTTCCGATCTATCGACTGTCTTTCCGCAATCCGGCGGGCTTGCGAAATCGCAGACCATAATGGTACGGCTTCAGGTCGAACCTTTCCCGCTCGTCGAAGGTATAACCCGCCTTCCACCCCCACTCGATGCACTGCTCCGGTCGAGGCCGGATCTCCAGGGCGGGACCGCGGGGGGTCGCCGGATCGTAGTTCCAATGGATGACCGCGAGATGGCCTCCCGGAACCAGCACCCGGAAGGCTTCCGCCATCAATGCCATCGGTTCCTCGTGGTGAAGAATATTGAAGAGAAGGGCGAAACGGACGGAGTCGTCGGGAAGGCCCGTCCCCTCCCCCACAAAATCGCGCACCTGCTCCCGCACGTTGCCGATCCCTTCCCGGTCGCATCTTTCTTTCACTAATTCAACCAGCGACTGTTCGATGTCGAGGGCATGGACCGTACCGGAAACAAGCCTTGCCGCCGGAAGGGTGAAGGTCCCGTAGCCGCAGCCGAACTCGACCACGTCTCCCGCCTCTCCCCCAAGCCCGAAGGCGCGGAGGATCCGCTCCGGATCGAAAAAGGTGGACCACCACGCCTCTTCGGGCATCCCGCTGTCGCGCACCTTCATGGTCTCTCCCTTTCAGAACGTCACGACGCGGTCCGCCTCCCGGATCAGCGTGTAGAGGTCCTTCATCGTGGACAAGGGGCACAGCTCCGATCCTTGCGAGTTGCGCAGCTTGAGACACGTCCCGCAAGCGAGGATCTGCCCACCCGCCTTGAGGAAGCTCTCCGCCTGCCCCCGGACGTCGAATTTCGGGTTGTCGATCCCGTCCAGCTCCACCCCTTCGGCCAGAAGGAACACCTTCACCTCGTCCCCTTCCATCCGGCTGAAGTTGGCCAACCGGAACGCGTTGAACACCAGCTCGGGGCTCGTCTGGGAGATCACCATTGCGTATTTCACCGTTACCGTCCTCCTTCACTTGTATGTGTCTTTCTTCCCGCATGTTCCAGAGCGGCTTCAAGGGCCGTGGCGCACACGGAAAGGGAATCCGCAAGTCCCGTGTCTCCCCCTTTTTCGAAATCCTCCGTCCGCGTCGCCATCGTATTGGTCACGTGGGCAAGGCACACGACCGGCTTGCCGAGGGCCTGCCCCAGGCTCAGAAGCGCGGCGGCCTCCATTTCGACGGAGACGATCCCCTCCATGCGGCGCGAAGCGATGAGGCTCTCCGTTTCACGGAAGGGGGCGTCGGTGGTCCAGGACAGGCCGGTATGGACCGGTACGGATAACCCGTTCGTGCACTTCCGGACCGCGGCGATCAGCGAGGGATGGGCATCGGCATACCGGGCGAGAGGCATGTAATGGCAGCTCGTCCCCTCGTCGCGCAAGGCCCGCTCGATCAGGAGGAAAAAGGGCGGGGTAAACCGGTCTGCGACAAGCCCCGCGGAGGAGATGCTCACAAGGGCGCGGCATCCGAGAGCGAACAGTTCCTCGGCGACCAGAACGGCGAACGGGGCTCCGACCGTGCCGCCGATCACGCCATATTCGGCGCTCCCCGCCCGCCACCGGAAGAGGCGGGTATGGAAACAGGGCCAGGCGGAATCCTCGGCGGCCCGTCCCGAGTCCGCGAGGTGCTGGACAAGTTCCCCATCGAAGTCCAGGAGGCATCCGGCCGGAACGGTAACCTTGGGCAACCCCTTCCGGATCCGCGCCGCCTCCAGCAGGTTTGCCGCCGTAAAGACAGGCGCATCCGAAGGCTCGTGTTCCTGAAGAGGTACCCGGGTGTCTTCAGCCACGGACCGCCACCTTCTCCTTCCCGCCCCTGGCCTTCTCCCGGTCGATCTGCTCCCTGGTCTTCCGGAGGACGGGGTGATCCGCCGAGAGCAGCGCCAGGACGCCCTCGACCAGTTTCGGCCGGCTCAGGTAGTAGCACCGCAACGCGCCGTCCTGGACGAAGTCGACGAGCCTGGCGTTTCGAAGGACCGTGAGGTGCTGGGAGATGTTGACCTGGGTGACGGGGAGGAGGTCCTCCATGTCCGTCACGCACCGTGTCCCCTTGGCGAGCTCGGCCAGAATCTGGAGACGGGTGGGGTGCGCGAAGGCCTTGATGAGTTCCGCCCGTTCGTAGGCGCGGTCTTGGTCCATATTCCCTCCTTTTGTAGGATTAGAACATTCTAATATAAGATGTCTCCCAAATTCAACCGGGGCGTTCTCCGGCGTGCCGATCCGGCCGGGACCTACGGGTCGAGCGCGTCGGGCGATTTTCGTTGGTAACATTTCCGGGGCGGACTTATCTATATAGGCAGGGAAAGGAGGAACGATGCGGCGTGAAGAGGAAATCGACCTGGTCAGGAAAGCGAAGGAAGGCGACACCGCGGCCTTCGCCGTGATGATCCGCCGGTACCAGAATCTCGTTTACGCCACGGCGTTCCAGATCCTGAAGGATACGGCGCTTGCGGAGGACGTCGCCCAGGAGACGTTCGTCACCGCGTTCCGGTCCCTGCGGGATCTTCGGACGGAGAGCTCCTTCCCTCCCTGGCTGCGGAAGATCGCAAGGAACCTCGCCCTGGCGTCCCGCAAGGAACAGCGCCGTTTCGGGGCGCTCGAAGAGGCGGGAGAACTCCAATCACCCTCGGCGGACGCGGAGCAGGAGGTCGTGAGCGATCGGCGCGATGCCGACGCGTTCGGGGAGGAGGTGAAGCGGATCGTATCCTCGCTGTCCGAAACGCTCCGGTTCCCGGTGATGCTTTGCCACATCGACGATCTCTCGACGAGGGACGCCGCCCGGTTCCTCGGCATCACCGAGGGCGCGTTGAGGAAAAGGCTTCACGACGGCAAGAGGAAGCTCCAGGAACGGATCGTCCGGATGGCGGAGAAGAGCTTCCAGGTGTACCGGCTCCCGCCGGACTTCGCAAAGCGGTGCATCTGCGGATGCCGACGTGCGCGGACGGCAAAAAACAGAACGGACGAAAGGAGGTGATTCCATTGGCCAAGAAAGAGAATTGCGGCTGCGGTTGCGTTCCGCCGGGGAAGACGGCGAAACGGAAGGTCAAGACCGAAAGCGCGAAAGCGCCCAAGAAGAGGAAGTAGAATCCCCGTTCCGGGAAAGGCCGCTGCGGGAGGGTGGAGGGAGCTCGATCGCCGTCGATCGGGACTCCCTCCACAATTGCAGGAACTCGCACTCTCGCGGGAAGGACGTTTGCGCGGAAACCGGGCCGCCGGGGATTCCGCCTCAGGCCTCGCGCGACCAGTTCACACGGACGAGATTGGCGTCCTCCGACCATTTGTAGGACACGGTCCCCTGGTACGCCTTCCGAATCTCCCGCCCGACCCGCTGGGCGAGTTTCTCGTCCGTCGTCAGAATCTCCACGCTCCCGTCCCCCTCCCGGATCGCCATGATCCGTTCGAGGGGGTTGGTCCCGCGGGCCCGACGTTCCTCGTTGCGGACGATCGTGAGGATCTCGTCGCGGTGGGTCCGCAGGAACCCTCCGCGCAGGGTCACCACGCCGGAAGGAAATCCGTCCGCGATCTTTCGGCACGCCGGGCACCGGCGGCGGACCGCGGAGGCTCGCGCGAGGGAGACGTACTCCACCTCGTCCAGGTACCAGCGCTTCTTCCGGTTGATGGCATGGCAATCCGGGCAGACCCCGACGTCGAGGGGGCCTTTCCGGGGGATATAGGAATCTCTCGTGCGGTCGACGTTCTTGCGGCTGGCGGGTTCGAACCGGGACGTCAACATGGCTTCACCCTCCATTTCCAAGGTTCGTTCTCTCGAGAACCTGAATCTATTTTACCGCCGTTCCCACGGAGACAAGCCGGCGGCGCACCGATTACGGGATGAATCATAAAACGTTTTATTTTCCAAGTACTTCCTGCAGAACGCGAAGATTGTCCCGCATGGCGTCCTCGTACGTCGTCAACGAGGTCGAGCCCGTGGCGACCGGATCAAGGCCTCTGACGGGCACGCCCGCCTCCCTGGCCACCATCTCGGCCAACCGCGCCGGGTACTGCGGTTCTCCGAACACCGCAGCCGCCTGTTTCGCCTTGATCGTTTCGATCAGTTTGTGGATCTCTCCGGCCGACGGTTCCTGCCCCGGCACGGCTTCGATCTCCCCGACGATGGTGAGGCCCGCGTCACGCGCGAGGTAGTCGAAGACGTTGTGGAATGTCACGATGTTCCGATTCCGGAACCGTTTTGCGGCTTGATCGAATTCCGCGATCAACCCCTCCAGCCGCTTCACGTAAGCGTCCGCGTTCCTGCGGAAGATTTCCCGGTTTTCCGGAGACGCTTTCGAAAGCGCCTGCTCGATGGCCCGAACCTGCAGGACGGCGTTTCTTGGGCTCACCCACGTATGCGGGTTGAATTCACCATGTTCCTCCCCGTCCACGTTTCGAAGAGGCGTGATGCCCGCCGACGTGTCCACCATGACGACCTTCGGGTTGGCCTTCCGGACCGGGGCTCCGAGAAATTCTTCCATCCCTTTCCCGTTGACGATGAAAAGATCCGCCGCCGCGATCTTTTTCATGTCGGATGGGACCAGGGCGTAGTCATGCGGGCAACCCAGCGACGCGGGCAGCATCATGTCGACGGAAACACCGGGAGCCGACCCGACGGTGTTCTTCGTGAAGAGATACATGGGCAGGAACGAGGTCAGCACGCGCAACGGCTTCCCGGCGGCGATGGCCTCCGCGGATGGCAGCGAAAGGAAGAAGACGATCCACAACGAGACGAATTTTTTCATCTCCCGGTTTCCCCTTGTATTTTGGATGGTACGGCATTCTTCAAGGATTCGGTTCGCTGCATCCGCCCGATTCGCAGGATCAGCAGTCCGACAATTGGAGTTTTGCGTCTTCCTTTTTCCTCTCCTGAAAAGATCTCCCCGCGCGCGGGGCGGAGACGATTAAACTACAGAGGAGAACTTCATCCGTTGGAAGGGATCGTACACCATGTCGAGGCTAGTGCAGCGTCTCGCAAATACCCTGGCATTCGAGCGCCGCTGCATCCGCTCCAGCTTCGTTGCAAAAGTTCGACGTACTCTCCCGGTACGCCTTCACTTCCGCGCCTTGCTGGCGCGGCGCATCGACGCTCTCGATGCTTCAGGCTATTTGCGAGACGCTACACTAGGAAAGGCGAGAAGGGCGGGCGCTTTGGGGATCCTGGGATTCCTGGCGATCCTGGTGACGGGGGTTTCGGGCGCGGCGGAGGAGACGAAAAAGATCCGCGACAATTCGTTCCTGCTGGAGGAGGCCTATAACCAGGAGAGGGGAGTCGTTCAGCACATCCAGGCGTTCCAGTACATGAACGGCGGATCCTGGGCCTACAGCTTCACACAGGAATGGCCGGTTCCCAAGGAGACCCACCAGATTTCCTACACGATCCCCGTCTCCCGCGTGAAGGAGGAAGGAACGGAAACGGGGATCGGGGATGTCGCGCTGAATTACCGCTACCAGGCGATCCTGAAGGATCCGGTTGCATTTGCCCCTCGCCTGTCCCTCCTCCTTCCGACCGGGAGCCACGAGAAAGGATTGGGAAACGGCGCGGTGGGATATCAAGCCAATCTGCCGCTGAGCGTGGAGCTATCCGAAAAATGGGTGACCCACTGGAACCTGGGGGCGACCTATGTCGCCCGGGCGAAAGGGATCGACGGTGCGGAAGCGGATACGCTCGGGTTCAACTACGGAGCCGGCTTCGTTCACCTTCTCTCGGAGAATTTCAACCTTATGCTCGAAGCCGCAGGGACGTCGAGCGAGTCCGTCGAGGGAACCGGCCTGACCCGCAGGGAGCATGCATTTTTCATCCATCCCGGCCTGCGGTTTGCGCTGAATTTCAAGTCGGGGCTTCAGATCGTCCCCGGAATCGGGGTGCCGATCGGAATGGGTCCTTCAAGCGGCGAATATGGCGTGTTTCTATACCTTTCCCTGGAGCACCCCCTGTTTTAGCCGGCGCGCGCGCCCTGCGATCGCGCCGTCATGAATCGGGATGTCGTCACGCAGCCCGCAAGGAGGACTCCGGCGACAGATGCGACGAGTACTACGGCGGTTCTTCTCATCTCGAGTCTCCTCTCTCAGACTGCGATTTCGCCGCGCTCTCCCGTGCTGATGCGGACCGCCATCTCGACCGGAGTAACGCAGATCTTACCGTCGCCCCGAAGACCCGTATGGGCCGTCTTTTCGATCAGGGATACGATCTCCTCCACATTTCCATCCTTGCAGAAGATCTCGATCTTCATGCGCAGCGAGTAATCCAGGAGATCGTCTTCACCCCTCGGGGCGCCCTTCGCCCTCCCCCGCCCGAAGCCCCGGACATCCGTAACGCTCATCCCGGTGAGTCCTTCGACCTTCTGGAGAGCCCGGGTGACTTTCGAAAGCATGTGCGGCTTGATGTACGCCTTGATCTCCTTCATCGGCTACCCTCCGCTTGGGATGAGTGGTTGTTTTCCTTTTCCACCTCGATGGAGAACCAACGATAAACCGCCGGGATGACCAGCAGCGTGAGGACGGTGGACGTCACCAGCCCCCCGATCACCACCGTGGCCAGGGGTCGCTGCACTTCGCTGCCCGTCCCGTGGGAGAGCACCATCGGCACCAGTCCCAGGCCGGCGGCCAACGCCGTCATGAGGACGGGGCGAAGCCGCAGGCACGCTCCCCGGATGCACGTCTCCTCCATGGGGACTCCCTCCCGCAGCAACTGGTTCAGGTTGGTCACCAGCACCATCCCGTTGGCGAGGGCGATCCCGAAGAGGGCGATGAAGCCCACGGAAGCCGGGACGGAAAGGTTCTGGCCGGTCACCCACAACCCCGCCACGCCCCCGACCAGGGCGAGAGGAATGTTCAGGAGGATCAGCAGGGAGTTCTTGAGCGAGTTGAACGCCGAGAAAAGCAGGAGGAACACGATCAGGAGCGTGACGGGAACGACCAGGGCCAGACGCTTGTTCGCCTCCTGCTGGAGCTTGAACTGCCCGCCCCAGTTCACCAGATATCCAGGGGGCATCTTGACCTTCTCCTCGATCGCCTTCTGGCCGTCCCGGACGAACGACCCGATGTCCCGGCCGCGTACGTTGCACTGCACCGTGATGAAGCGCTGGTTGTCCTCCCGGGTGATCTGCCGGGGACCCACGATCTCCTCGATCCTCGCCAGATCGGAGAGCGGCACCTTCTGCCCGCCCGGCGCCGCCACCAGGATCCGGCCGATCGCCTCCATCGTGCTTCGGCTCCCGTCGTCGTAGCGGACGATGATGTCGAAACGCGGAATCCCCTCGAAAATCTGGCCCGCCTTCTCGCCCCCCACGGCGGTCTGGAGGATGGTCTGGACATTCTCGACGTTGATCCCGTGGCGGGCGATGGCCTGCCGGTCCACCGTGATGCGGAGCTGCGGCGTTCCGGTCACCTGGTCTTTCTGGACATCGTCCGCGCCGGGCACGGTCCGTATCACCGCCTCCACCTCCGCCGCCTTCCGTTTCAAGACTTCCATGTCCTGGCCGAAGATCTTGATCGCAAGGTCCGCCTTGCTGCCGCTGATCAACTCGTCCACAGCGGCGGCGATCGGTTGCGTGAGGTTGAACGAGGCCCCCGGGAAATTCCTGAACTCGTCGCTCATTTTGTCGAAGAGTTCCTCGGGGGTTTTCGCGGTCTTCCATTGGTCCTGCGCCTTCAGGGCGATGAAGGCCTCGCCGGAATTGACCGGATCGGCGTGGGCTCCCACCTCGCCGCGGCCCACGCGGGTCACCACGGTGGCCACCTCCGGAAACTTCGCCATGATCCGGCGCTCGAACCGGAGCATCGTGTCCCTGGCCTCCTCCAGGGAGATCGAGGGCGCCATCGTGGCCCGGACCAGGAGATCCCCCTCGTTCAGCCGCGGGACGAATTCCGAACCCAGGCGGGTAAACAGGAGTCCTCCGATCACCAGGAGGCCCAAGGCCATTCCGATGGCGGCGGACGGCTTGCGGACGAAAAAGGTCACCAGCGGCCGGTACGCCGCAAGAATCCACCGAACGACGACGAACTCCTTGTGCTCCCCGGGCGCGTGCCGCGGCCTGCGCATGAGAAGGCTGGCCAGGACCGGCGTCAGGAAGACGGCGAACAACAGGGAGCCGAACATCCCCAGCGCCATCGTCTGCGCCAGCGGACGGAAGGTCTTCCCCTCCACTCCCTGCAGGGTGAACAGGGGCAGGAAGACGATCACGATGATGAGCAGCGAGAGGACGATGGGGCGCGCCACCTCCGCGCACGCCCGGAGAATCAGAGGGGGCAGGGGCTCCTCCGGGTCTTCCTCCCGGAGCGTCCGATCCACGTTCTCGACCATGACCACCGCGCCGTCCACCAGGAGACCGAGGGCGATCGCCAGTCCCCCGAGCGACATGAGGTTGGCGGAGATGTCGAGATATTTCATCGCGAGGAAGGAAAACCCCAGCGAAAAGGGGATGGCGGCCAGCACCACGATGCTCGGCCGGATTCCGCCCAACATCAGGAGCTGGATCAGCACGATAAGGACGCCTGCCTCGATCAGGGCATTTGTGACCGTCCGGACGCATTTGGCCACCAATGTCGCCTGGTCGTAATACGTGACCACCTTGATCCCCGGGGGGAGGACCTTGTTGATCTTTTCCATCCGGTCCTTCACGTCCTTGATCACGGTCGAGGTGTTGGTCCCGATCAGCTTCAGGACCATTCCGACCACCGCCTCCCCCTTCCCGTTCATGGTCACCAGGCCGCGGCGGACCTCGCCGCCCGTCGCCACATCGGCCACCTGCCGCAGGAATACGGGAGTCCCGCTCTTGGACTTGAGGACGATGTTTTCCAGGTCGGGGATCTTCTCGGCAAGCCCGACGGACCGGACGACGTACTCCTCCGCGTTCTTGACGATGAACTGGGCCCCGACGTTGGAGTTGTTCGCCTTGACGGCTTCCACGACATTGCTCAAGGAGAGGTCGTACCGGAGAAGGTCGATCGGGCGGACGCGGATCTGGTACTGCTTCACGTCGCCCCCGATGGAGAGGACCTCGGTGACCCCTTTCACGGTCTGGAGGTTGAATTTGATCAGCCAGTCTTGTATTTCCCGGATCTGCTGGGGCGTCCGTTTGCCGGTCTCGTCCTCCACGAAATAGAAGAGGATCTGGCCGAGGCCCGTGGAAACGGGGCCCATTTCCGGGTCCCCGAACCCCGCGGGGATCTCTTCGCGGGCGAC
>Ga0214471_10003317_pt1 | contig 12509 bp, 11 predicted proteins | sample RVTome_5_FD_207665 | JGI IMG/M metagenome (GOLD analysis project Ga0214471, IMG submission 207665) | Soil microbial communities from uranium-contaminated site in the Upper Colorado River Basin, Wyoming, United States - RVT142D155 | ecosystem: Environmental > Terrestrial > Soil > Contaminated >...
CGTGCAGCCGGCGCAGCGCCGGCAGGACCGTCGCCCAGACCGCGTGCTCCTCGGCTGCGTAGGGCACCTCGCGGACCGGGTCGCCGAGCTCATACCCCTCGGCGAGCCGTCCGATGGCCGCGCGACGGGCTCGGTAAGCAGCGTCCGTGAAGCCGGGGTGATCTTCGGCCAGGTCACCGCCGTATGCAACGACGGCATCATCCAGCGTCACGTCATCTTCGAGGTGTTGCACGGGCGGTCCGCGTCCGGGGTCGCGGGGAGGGTACGGGGCAGGCGGCTCTACAGCTTGGCGGCGAGCTGGTCGCGCGTGAAGACGCGGGTGGCGACGGCCAGCAGGAGGGCGGCCAGGAGCCACAGCACCGAACCCATGGCGACCACCAACCCGACGTCGAGCAGGGCCGCGCCGGTCACCTGCGCGATCACGAGCACGACGATGGGCAGCACCACGAGCGACCCGAGCTGGTGGGCTGCCTGGAGGCTGTTGACCCGGCTCGACACATACACCATCAGGCCCAGACCGACCGCCGCCAGCGCGGGGGACACCCACAGTGCGAGCACGAGCCACATCGGGGTGGGGAAGAACCACGTCCCCAGGTACGGCCACGCCAGCAGGTTGGCCAGGACCCCGTACGCAACGAACCCGCCCAGCGACACCACCAGCGCCGGCAGCCACGCCGAGACGATCTTGGCCACCAGCAGCTCCGAGTCGGTCGTGGGCGTCTGCAACAGGGTCTCCAGCGTCCGGCGCTCACGCTCCCCGGCGAAGCTGTCGGCGGCGATCACGGTCGCCACGATCAACGGGATCAGCAGGTACAGCGGCGCCAGGAAGAACTCCAGCACGTACAACGTCCAGCGGGCCTCCCCCGACAGACGGACCGCGGCCCCTCCGCCCCCACCGGTCGTGACGGTGCCCCCGAGGGTGTTCTCGCGCAGGCCCTCGAACACGGTCTGGGCATCGAGCGGGATCGGCGTCGACGCCGCCAGCCCGGCGCCGCCAAGCACCAGCAGTGCCGGCAGTGCGATGAGGATCACCGCCGGGGCGGCCAGCAACGGGATCCGCACGCCCGGGTTGCGGATCACCTTCAGCACGTCCTTGCGGACCAGGATGGCGATGCTGGACCAGTTCACGGGGCGAACTCCCGCGCGTGCAGGGCAACGTAGGCGTCCTCCAGCGTGGGACCGGACGGGATGACGGCCCGCACGGGGACGCGGGCACCCACCAGCCGGGCGACCAGCGCCGGCACCTCATCCGGTTCGACGTCCTCGACGGTCACGGTGCCGTCCAGTGTGGTGCACTCGTGGCCGCTCGCGGTGACCACGTCGCGCGCCGCGTCGATGGCCCCGGCGCCCACCGCGATGCGGACACCGGGGCGCACCGCCACCTGCAGCACGAGTTCGTTCGGACTGCCCATGGCCAGCACCCGGCCGTGCTCGAGGATGGCCACGCGGTCGCAGGTCTGAGCCACCTCGCGCAGATCGTGGGTGCACACCACGACGGTGCGCCCGAGTTCGTGAGCCCAACGGCGCATCAGGGTCCGCACGCCCAGCGAGGCGACCGGATCCATGTTGGTGGCCGGTTCGTCGAGGAACAGCAGCTCGGGGTCGTGGATGATCGCGCGCGCCAGCGCGACGCGCTGCCGCAATCCCGCGGACAGACCCCGGATCCGGCGGTCGGTGTGCTCGGCCATGCCGAGCTGTTCGAGTACATCTTCGATCCGCCTACCGACATCGCTCCGGGGGATGCCGACCAGGAGGGCCGCGACCTCGAGGTTCTCCCGGACGCTCAACAGCTCGTCGAGGCCCGGCGTCTCGCCCAGCACGCCGACGCGGTGGCGCAGCTCGCGCCCGTCGGCCACGGGATCCAGGCCCAGCACCGACACGCTGCCCCTGTCTGGCCGCAGTAGCCCGGTGAGCACCCGGACCAGCGTGGTCTTGCCGGCGCCGTTGTGGCCCAGCAGCCCGGTCACCTGACCGCTGGGCACCTCGAGCGTGACGTCACGCAGCGCCTCGACCGGACCGAAGCGACGCGAGACGCCCGAAACCGTGACCACCGTCAACGTGTCGCCGTCCTCCACCACCTCGAACGACCACGGTACCGGCCCGTGGACATCCGGATGCAGCGCGCGGCGTCCGAGGCTCAGGCCCTCATGCCGTCCAGCACGATGCCCGGGAGCTGCTTCCAGTCGTCGTAGGCCTCGAGCGGGATCATCCGTCGGATCAACTGCGGGAACGTGGCGAAGTCGTAGGACATCGCCGGCTTCTTGCCGAGCCGCCAGGCCGAGCGCACGATCGTCTTCTCCGGGTCCTCCAGCAGGAACGTGTTGTGCACGACGCCCTGACCCGACTGGATGTCGTTGCGCGGATGGCCGGGGAACGCCCCCCACGTGGTCGAGATCACCCCGTAGCTCACCGCGCCCCAGGTGTTCACGCCGATCGCGCCGTAGCGCAGGTCCGACAGCGCGCGGTCCAGCGCCGCCGCGACCTGAGGGTCCTTCTGGGACCTCGGGTGGACCAGGATGGTGGCCGTGAGGGTGCCCCACAGGATCTCGTTGCAGAACTCGGTCGCCTCGACGAGGAAGCCGCTGACGTCGCGCTCGGCGTCGAGCGCGACCTCGCCGAAGACTCCGTTGAACGCCTCGACCCGGAACGCGACATCGTCGACCTTCTGAGGGTTCAGACCCGTCAGGAACGTCCACGGCAGTGCGGCGGCGCCGTCGGGCCCGAACGTCTCGGCATCGGGGTGCGCGTCGAGGAACACCTGCCAGCGGTCCTTGGCGCCCGGGTAGTAGGGGTCGCGCGGCGGCGCCTCGGCCAGGCACCTGCGGATCGCGTCGAGGAGCTGTTCACGTCTGGCCCAGGCCCGGTGCGTGACGACCACGCGCGGGCAGCCGCAGTTGAAGCCCGCGTTGTTCACGACCATCGAGACGATGTGCTTGGCCTGGTACTCGATGTCCACGTCGGACCACGGGCCGGGCACGACGACGATCGGCGTGACGTTGCCGAGCTCGCTGGTGAACGGCTTGTCCACGACCGGATCGTCGGCCGCCTTGCGCCTGGCACCCTCCGCGCCCACGCCGTACACGATCGCGTCGTGGGTCTTGTCCGAGCCGGTCATGTGCAGCGTGTCCACCAGCTCGTGCCCTGCCAGGTGCGAGCCGACATCCGCACCCCCGTACACCACCGCCAGGTACCCGGCATCGATCAACGCGGACAGTGCGTGCTCGATGTACGGACCCACGTGCTCGTTGACCGGGTTCATCTTGAGGATGCAGACCTGGTCCTCGGCGAACAGCTTGTGGAGGCAGTCGCTGGCCCCGATCGAGCTGATGTTGCCGGCACCGAGCACGAAGCAGACGCGGCCCGGCTGCTTGTCACGGTACGGCCCACCGACCTGCATCGTCTCCAGCGTCACGTGCGGCCGCAGCAGCACCTCGGCCGACATGCCTACGAACATCGCGCGTTCGAGGGTCGACGCCGGCATCACGGGTACCGCCACCTGGCCGTCCCACCGTTCGTACGGCTCGCCGGGGAGCTGCACCTCGCCGTGCTCGACCAGATCCCGCAAGGTGTTCCGCAGCAGCTTGAGCTGGCGGATCAGCATCAGTGGACCGGTCGCCATGTCCTCGCCGTCGGCCGGGGTCCGGGCCGCGATGCCCTTGGCCCGGGCGGCAACCACCGCCCACTCCTCGGCCACCGCCACCGTGTCATCGATCATGCGATCCAGCAGGTCGGTGCGCCGGTCGAGGTCGACCTGCACCCACGCGTCCTTCCTCGCGGCCAGCGCCTCGATCAGCGCGTCGAGCTGAGCGGCGGTGGCGGACGCGGTCGCGGTCGCCTCGGGGATGACGATCGCGCCATCGCTCGGCACGGTGGACTGGCTCACGTGCCACGCGCCAGCTTGATGGCCTGGCCGCCGAGGCGGACGAGGCGGCCGTCGCCGACGGGGGTGGTGGCGTTGCCGAGCCGGTTGGTGACGAACGCGAGCGACAGTCCGGTCCGGGGGTCGGCCCATGCCCCCGAACCGCCGTAGCCGAAGTGTCCGAACGCGTAGTTCTGCCGCCGGCCGAGCGTGAACGCCTGGTGGTAACCGAGCCGCCAGCGCATCGGCAGCCCCAGCACGTAGTCACGCTCGCGGCGCTGGACGCGACCGATCTCGGTCACGGTCTCTGGCTGCAGGAGGCGCAGGCCCCCGACCTGCCCGCGGTTGGCCAGCGCACCGTAGAGCTTGGCCAGCGAGCGGGCCGTGAACACGCCGTTGACTGCGGGCATGGCTGCGTCGTAGATGCGGTTCGACGGGTCGAACACGATCTTCTCGAAGCCGTCGACCAGCAGTGCCTCCACCAGACTCCGCGTGCGGTCGAAGCGCTCGGCCCGAAGAGCGAGCCGCTCGATCGCCAGCCCAGCAGGGGTCACGCCGGGGAACAGCCGGGCCAGCCGACCCCGCTGGTCCTCCGGCGCCCCGAAGAACAGCCCGTCGAGCTCCATCGGCTCGGCCAGGTCCTCGCGCAGCACGTCACGCACGTCGCGCCCCGTGACGTGCTCGATCAACCCGGCCACCAGCCAGCCGTAGGTGAGCCCGTGGTACCCGGGCGCCGCGCCCGGCTCGGGCCGCGGAGCGGCCTTGGCCAGCAGCGTCGCCATGTGGCGGTGGTCGAGCAGCTCCTCGACCTCCGACACCAGCGGGCGCACGGCGTGCAGGCCCGCGGTGTGCGTCAGCACGTGGCGGATGGTCACGCCCTCCTTGCCCGCGGCGGCGAAATCCGGCCAGTGGTCGGCCACACGATCGTCCCACGTCAGCAGACCCTGCTCGACCAACCGGTGCAGCAGCGTGCTGATCACGCCCTTGGTGGTCGAGAAGCTCAACGCCATCGTGTCACGCTCCCACGGCCGGCGCGTCTGCGGGTCGGCGTACCCGGTCCACACGTCGAGCACGAGCTCACCGTTGAGGTAGGCGCTGATGCTGCCGCCGCCGTCCTTGGGCTTGCCGAAGAGCTTGTCGAACCGGACCGCCAGCGGGGCGAAGTGGGGGTGCACGTAACCGTTGATCATGCTCCCAGGGTAGGGCGACCAAGCACGTGCGAAGCGCAACGTCGGCTGCCGGGTCGAGCCGCTGACCGGACCGCTTACACTCCCAGCGCCGGCCCGACGTCCCAGGCGCGACCCAGGACCGCGTGAGTCGGGCCGATCGAGGGGTGCAACGGGTGCGGTGGATCTCGGAGCGCTGGCGCCAGCGTGGCTGGCGCATCGTGGCGATCGTCGTGGCGACCTCGATCCTGCTCGCAGGGACCGGGATCGTCGTGTGGCGCGTGTTCGGGCCCGACCGGTTCGAGGCGGACCTCGAGCTCGGCAGCGAGTCGGGCGATCTGGTCCACGATCCCCGAGCGCCGCTCGCGCTGAGCGCCTCGACGCGCATCTACCTCGTCTACTCGGTGGGCTCGAAGGGCATGAGCGACAGCGAGGCCCGGGACCTGCGCATCAACGACCTCGCCAGCCGCGGGGCCGACGGGCTGACCGACACGATGATGCTGCTGTTCGTCGACCCACCCACCCACCGGGCCGCGCTGCTGTCGATCCCGCGCGACACGTGGCTGTTCGAGCGCGGCCACCGGATCAACGGCAGCTACAACCTCCACGGGCTGCAGGCCTTCATCGACGACGTCGCCACGCTGGTCGGCGTACCCATCCACCACGTGGTCCAGGTGAACTTCGCCGGTTTCGGCCAGCTCGTCGACGACATCGGTGGCGTCGCGTTGCGGATCGAGAAGCCGCTGGCCGACGTCTACTCGGTCCTGTACGTCCCCCGGGCCGGCTGCTGGCGGCTCGATGGGTCCGACGCCCTGGCGTACGTGCGCTCACGGCACACGCTGACCCAGCGCGGGGGCGCGTGGGTGGTGGAGGCCAGCGCGTCCGACGTGGGGCGCATGAAGCGGCAGCGACAGCTCCTGGCTGCTGCATGGGAACAGCTCCGCGGACCCGGCCTGATCACCAAGATCCCATCACTCCTGTCGGCCGCCAAGCGCGGGCTGCTCCTGGACGAGGGGCTGGGGGTGCGCGAGCTCGCCGACCTCGCGCGTACCTTCGCCGACATCGGCCCTTGGGGCATCGAGGCCTACACGCTGCCGACGACCGGGCGCCGGATCAGCGGGGCGGCGGCACAGGTGGTGGTCGAGGATGCCGCCCTACCGATCTTCCGGCGGCTGCGGGCCTGGCCGCCTGAGGCCGAGCCCTCGCCCGACGGGGCCGGGAGCGACCCCACCAGCCCACCGACCCAGGATGGGAGCGCCGACGGCACGACCGAGCCACCCGCCAGCGACCAGCCTGCGCCCTCGCCCGTGCCCGAGGCCACGCCCGTGCCCGAGGCCGAGGTCGAGATGCTCGATCCACCCGACCGGGAGTGCACGCCCCGGCACGCGGCCGAGCTGCCGGACCCGAATGCGCCCCTACTGGAGATCTACCGCTCCCGTGGCGGCGACGCCGACTTCGGTCGCGGTGACCCTCCCCAGGGCGAGCCGACCCCCGACCCGTCAGACGAGCCGTCGGAGGAGCCGAGCGACGAACCGACCGATGAACCGACCGACGAACCGACACCGGACGACGCGCCCACACCGACGCCGACGCCGACGCCCACGCCGACGCTGACGCTCCCGCCGCTGCCCGGCTGAGCCGACTGGGCGCTTCGCGCGCGGCCTTGCCAGACTGCGCGTCGACGGCGCAGCACACCGCTCGCCCCCACACCTGACCACGGAGGATCCAATGACGACGACCGTCCCCGCGAGCCAGCTCAGCGACCACATCGGCGAGGAGGTCGGCGTCTCGGAGTGGTTCCGGATCGACCAGGACCGCATCGACGCGTTCGCCGACGCCACCGAGGACCACCAGTTCATCCACGTCGATCCCGAGGCCGCCAAGGCGACGCCGTTCGGATCGACCATCGCACACGGCTACCTGACGCTCGCGCTGCTGCCCTACCTCAGCGGGCAGGCCACGCTGTTGCCCGAGGGCACGATGATGGCGCTGAACTACGGCTCGGACCGCGTGCGCTTCCTCCAGCCGATCAAGGTCGACAGCCAGGTCCGCGCCCGGGTCAAGCTCTCCGACGTCACCCAGAAGGGCGCCGGCCAGTACCTGGTCAAGAACGAGGTCACGATCGAGATCGAAGGCGAGGACAAGCCGGCGATGATCGCCGAGACGCTCGCGCTGTTCTTCGTGCAGCAGGACGGGGACTGACGCCAGCCTGGGCGACGGTCAGGGCGACCGTCAGGTCTCGCCCTGCTCGTCGCCCTCGGGCGTGTAGTCGATCAGATCGAAGGGGTTGGCCACCGCCGAGGCCATCCCCTCGAGGTTGGCGACGATCCGTTTGAGGTAGCGGTACAGCAGCGCCCGCGGCACGCCGTGCGTCGAGGGCGCGTCGGACACGATCAAGGTGTCGACGTGCTGGTCGAACTCACGCTGGAGTTGCACCATGCGTTCCGCGAACGTGCGGGCCGCTTCGACGTCGCCTGAGTTGAACACCTCGCCCGCCCTGGTGATCGCCTGCGACACCTCGTCGCGGTAGCCCGCCAGCTCGGCGTGGTCCGGGGCCTCGGCCAGGTCGATGCCCTGGGCCGCGATGTCGTAGATGTTCTTGGCGTTGTCGCCCATGCGTTCGATCTTGCGGCCGACCATCAGAAGGATGAGGACGGCCGTGATGTCAGCCGTCCCGCGCACGCTCGTGTGGATCACCAGCTCGCGGCGGATCTCCTGTTCGAGCGCGTTGATGCGCCGGTCGGTGCCGTGGATGTCGTCGTCCAGCGCCGCCGGATCGGCCCCTGCGAGCAAGGCGCTCATCGCCTCGTCGAAGACGTGGCGCGACTCGTTGAGCATCCGGGTGATCTGGTCCGACACCTTCTGGAGGCGGTCGGACTGGCGGAAGACCTCGAGGACCATGTGTGACCCCTAGCTGAGGATGGCGATGACGGCGAGCGGTAGGACGACGAACGCCCCGAAGATGTAGCCGGCGAGCAGCGATCGGTTGCTGCCGCAGATCGTGGCCAGACCTTCGGCCAGACGCAACGGGATCGCCCGCATCGGTCGCAGCGGGTAGAAGATCGTGATGCCGGCGGCGTTGAACAGGGTGTGGACCAGCGCGACCGTCAACGCCTCGGGACGGTTGGTTGCCAGGCTCGCGATGAGCGCGGTGACCGTCGTGCCGAGGTTGGCCCCGAGCGTGACCGGATACACGTTCGTCAACGACAGGATGCCGGCAGCCGCGATGGGGACCATCACCGACGTCGTGATCGACGACGACTGGACGGCAACGGTCATCACCAGACCGACCCCCAACGCCACGACGCCACCGCCCGCCTGCAGCACGCGGTTGAGCGACTCCTCGAGCTGATCGGCAACCAACGACTTCATGGTCGTGGTGATGAACGTCAGGCCGACGAAGATCAGGCCCAGGCCCAGCACGATCAGCACGATGCCCTGGGCCGTGCCCGTCCCGAACCCCGCCCCGAACAGCCCCTCGATCGCTTCGACCGGAGCCTTGACCGCCTCCTTGACAGGCGACTTGAACGCGGTGCCGGCCTGACCGACGAGCACGTCGGTGATGGCGGTTCCCACTCGTGCAAGGACCCCGGTGGCCAGCTCCAACGGGAGCAGGACCGCGACCGCCAGGACGTTGAAGAAGTCGTGCACCGTGGCCGCGGCGACCGCGCGACGGAACTCCTCGGGACGGCGGATCGAGCCGACGGAGGCCAGCGTGTTGGTGACGCTGGTCCCGATGTTGGCACCCATGACCATGGGCACGGCCGACTCGACCGAGATCAGCCCGGCGCCGACCAGCCCGACGATCGTGGAGGTCGTGACCGACGACGACTGCACGAGCACCGTGGCCAGCACGCCGACGAACAGGCCGGACAGCGGGTTGGCGACCTGCTCGAACAACCGTTCCTGGACGTCGCTGCCCAGGCCCTTGATGCCGGCCTCGAGCAGGCCGATGCCGGTCAGGAACAGGTACAGCAGCACCAGGACGAGCACGCCGCGCACCGATCGGGGCAGCACCCCGATCCGGTCCATGAGCGTGCGACGGCCGTCCACGGATCGCGACGCTAGCCACGCACACCCACCACGGGCCCGGCCGTGCGCCGCTAGTGTCAGATCTCGATCGGAGGGTGCACGTTGGCGCAGCGGTTGTCGGTCTCCGATGCGGGCTGGCTCCTGATCGAGGGGCGGGAGCGGCCGATGCACGTCGGCGGCTTGATGCTGTTCGAGCCTCCGCCCGACGCCGGCCCCCACTACCTGCAGGACCTCGTGGCTTCGGCACTGGGCTACCGCGACGTGCGCCCTCCGTTCAACCAGCGGCTGGCCCGGCCCTACGGCGTCGCGGGCACGTACCAGTGGGTGACCGAGGACGAGGTCGAGCTCGAGTACCACCTGCGCCACCTGGCGCTGCCCGAACCGGGCCGCATCCGGGAGCTGCTCAGCCTGGTGTCCTCGTTGCACGGCTCGCTGCTGGACCGCCACCGGCCCCTGTGGGAGCTGTACCTCATCGAGGGCATCGAGGACGGCCGCTTCGGCATCTACACCAAGACGCACCACTCGATGATGGACGGCGTGGCAGCGATCCGTCAGATCCTGAAGTCGTTCACGCCCGATCCCGACGAGCGGGAGCTGCCACCGCCCTGGGCGCTCCGCGAAGCGGCACGCACGAGCCCCGACCAGGCCTCGGGCGGGTCGCGCCCCCTCGCGTTGGCCGCCGAGCTGTTGCGAACCGTCACCCAGGGCGTCACCTCCACGGCCGGCGCTGCGGTCGCGGTCTCCAAGCAGGTGGCCCGGGCGCAGTTCTCGGCCGCCGACGTCGCTCCGTTCCAGGCACCGAGCTGCATGCTGAACCAACGGCTCACCAGCGCGCGTCGGTTCGTCGCCCAGAGCTACGAGCTGGACCGCATCCGCGCCGTCGGCAAGGCGCTGGACGCCACGATCAACGACGTGGTGCTGGCGATGTGCTCCAGCGCGCTGCGGCAGTACCTCACCGATCACGGTGACCTGCCCGAGAAGCCACTGATAGCCCTGGTGCCGGTGAGCTTCCGGCGCGAGGGCGACGCCGACGCCGGCAACGCCATCAGCCTGGTCCCCGCGAACCTCGCCACCCACCTGGAAGATCCGATCGAACGGCTGCACCTGATCAGGTCATCCATGGACACGGTCAAGCAGCGGCTGGCCGGGATGAGCACCGGCCAGCTCGTCACCTACGGGCTGCTGATGTCAGCGCCGATCATCCTCGGGCAGCTCACGGGCCTGGCCGGCCGGATCCGTCCCGAGTACAACGTGGTGATCAGCAACGTGCCCGGACCGACGCAGCCGCTGTACTGGAACGGCGCGCGGATGACCGGGATCTACCCCTTGTCGCTGCTGACCGAGGGCTATGCGATCAACATCACGCAGACGTCGTACGCCGGGTCGATGGAGTTCGGTATCACCGCCGACCGGCGAGCCCTGCCCAGCGTGCAGCGCATCATCGACCACCTCGAAGCGGGGCTCGTCGAACTCGAGAAGGTCGCAGGTGCCGCGTAGCACGAAGTCCTCGTGCGTCGGCATCGATACGGTGCGCGTCCAGCCACCACCGCGCGATCCGGAGGTCCGCCGTGTCCGATGCCGTCCGCACCGACCTGGATGCCGGCACGCTCACGATCACGCTGGCCCGACCGGAGAACCGCAACGCGCTGTCGCCCAGCCTGGTCAACGGTCTCGGTGACGCGCTGGCCGGCGCCGAGGATCGTCACGACGTCCGGGTGATCGTGCTGACCAACGATGGACCCGCGTTCTGCGCGGGCGCCGACCTGAAGGGCGGCGACGACCAGGAGCCGCGCTACACGCTGCCCGAGCTGATCCAGAGCATGCAGTCGCACCCCAAGCCCGTGGTCGGGCGGATCGCCGGCCACTGCACCGGAGGGGGCGTCGGCCTCGCGGCCGCCTGCGACCTGTCGATCGCGGCCGACGACGTCGTGTTCGGCTTCACCGAGGTCCGCCTCGGCGTGGCACCGGCGATGATCTCGGTCGTGGTGCTGCCCAAGCTGCGGCGGGGCGAGGCCATGGAGCTGTTCCTGTCGGGCGAGAAGGTCGGCGCGGCGCGCGCGGCCGACGCCGGCATCGTCAACCGTGCCGTCCCGCGTCACGAGCTCGACGCGGCCGTCGAGGAGCTCACCGGCAAGATCGTCCGGGGCGGCCCCGAAGCGCTGGCCGTGACCAAGCGCCTGGTCTACGACGTTCCGAGGATGCACCCCGACGGGGCCTGGCCCTGGACCGAGCGCCTGTCGGCCGAGCGCTTCGCCAGTGACGAGGCGCGTGCCGGCATCGCCGCGTTCCGCGAGAAGACCGACGCTCCCTGGGTGCCGTGACGGTCGCCCGACGCGCCCCGGCCGCGGGCGTCATGCCCGCGGGAGCCGGGCGGCGGTCCACTCCTCGATGGCCGACACGAGCGCTCCGTTGCGGGGCCGCAGGGGCACGATCGTCACGGCGACACCGAGGCCCTCCAGCGCCGATCGCGTGACCGACCCGATGGCTGCCACGGCGACCCGCTCGCGGAACAGGTGACGGAGCTGCTCCGGTTGCTCCGGGCTCGCCTGCTCGGCGATGGTGAACAGCCCGCGAACGGCGCTCGGCGAGGTGAACGTCACGACGTCGACGTCGCCAGCCAGCGTGCGCGCGATGAGCTCCTGCGCGGGCTGGAGATCCTCCGGTAGCACCGACAGGTACGGCGTGATGGTCAGCACCGACACCTTGCTCCGGAGGTCACCGTAGGGGTGGCTGGTCGGGCTGCCGTGGAGCTGGACCGCCACGGTCTGGCCTTCCTCTGCCTCGCAGCGCAGCCGGCGGACGACCTCGGCATCCGTCTGGCCGTCGGGGATCCACTCGGGCTCGACTCCCAGTCGCCGCAGCCCCGACACGGCCTTGGCGCCTCGGGCGACGCACCGGGCGCGCTCGACCAGCGCCCGGAACGCGAGCAGCCGGCCGGTGCGCTCGGCGGCGTCGATCCACAGGCGCATCCCTGCACCCGTGTTGGCCACGAGCCAGTCCGGCGCGGCCGCCACGATCACGTCGGTGGCCACCGCCAGATCCGCGTCAGGAACCGGCTCGTCGCCCCCGACGGTCGGTCCCACGACCGTGCGCGCTCCCCGGCGTTCGAGCGCACCCGCCAACTGCTCGGCCCGCCTCCCGGCGGTGACGCCGACCACCACGTCCTGCATGCTCGTCCTCGCAGCGTTCGTCGTGGCGGTTGCCCTACCGTGCGCCCCCGTAGAGTAGGTCGACCCCGCACGGCGGGTGCGCGACGGCGACGTGAGGAGTCACGGTGGAACTCGAAGCAGCGGTGGTGATCGTGACGGGCGCGGGCAACGGCATCGGCGCCGCGCTGGCGCGGCGCTTCGCGAGGGAGGGGGCTGCGGGCGTCACCGTGGTGGATCTCGACGAAGCCGCCGCCACGACCGTCGCCGAGGACATCGGCGGGCTGGCCGTGGTCGCCGACGTGG
>Ga0214471_10003318_pt1 | contig 12508 bp, 12 predicted proteins | sample RVTome_5_FD_207665 | JGI IMG/M metagenome (GOLD analysis project Ga0214471, IMG submission 207665) | Soil microbial communities from uranium-contaminated site in the Upper Colorado River Basin, Wyoming, United States - RVT142D155 | ecosystem: Environmental > Terrestrial > Soil > Contaminated >...
CCTGGATGGCGGCACGTGGATCTTCGACGTGGCCCACAACGTGGCCGGGACGGAGTCTCTTGTGGATACCCTGGATCGCCTTGACCTTCCGCGCCCTCTCGTGGCGGTGGTGGGTGTCCTGGGCGACAAGGAATGGGGCGTCATGCTACCCCCGCTTTTCGAGCGGGTAGAACGCGCATTCCTCACCCTCAGCCCCTCAGCCCCGCTGGAGCGGCGTTGGAATCCCCGGGAAGCCATGGCGGTGGTCGAGGGCCTCCCGGGCGGGACGCCGTGCCCCCTCGCGGTGGAGGAGGACTTTCCCGAGGCGTTGCGACGTGCGCGCAGGGCGGCGGGGGAGGGAACCGTCGTGGTCACCGGGTCGGTCTACACCGTGGGGAGCGCCCTTCGGACCCTGGGGCTGGAGCCCTTCCCGGCCAGGCCCTGAGCCCCGGTCCGGGCAGCCGCGGTCGCTTGGTGAAGGCGCCCGGAGGCTGATAAGTTTGCGGGCCATGGCATCCCCCACCTTCAAGCGCCTTCCGGGCTTCAGGGACTTTCCCCCTGAGGACATGGAGGTGCGGACGACGATCTGCGAGGCCTGGCGCCGGGTTTCCCGGCGCTACGGCTTTTGCGAATACGACGGTCCTCCCCTCGAGGGCCTCGATCTCTACGTCGAGAAGAGCGGTGAGGAGATCGTGGGCCAGCTGTACAACTTCCTGGACAAGGGGGGGCGCTCCGTTACGCTGCGCCCCGAGATGACCCCGTCCCTCGCCCGCATCCTGGGGGAGCGCAGCCGGGCGATGAGCAAGCCGATCCGCTGGTTCAGCGTTCCCCAGCTCTTCCGCTACGAGCGCCAGCAACGGGGACGGCTCCGGGAACACTTCCAGTGGAACGTTGACATCGTGGGCGAGGAAGGCGTCCTCGCCGACGCCGAGATCCTGGCGGTGGCGATCGACGGGCTGCGGGAGCTGGGGCTGGGCGTCGAGGACTTCCGGGCCCGCGTGAGCGACCGGCGCCTCCTGGGCGCTCTCCTGGAGGCGCTACACGTACCCGCGGAGAGGCTGAACGCCGCCTTTTCCGTGGTCGACAAGCTCGATCGCGAAAGCAGGGACCGCAGCCTGGCGCGTCTGGAGAGCGACGTGGGCGTGTCCCCCAGCGTCGCGCGGGCCACCCTGGACCTCTTCGAGGATCCGGAACTCGACGCCATCGAGGCCCGCTTCGGCGGCCGCGACGACGTGGCCGAGGGGGTGGGGCGGCTCCGCGAGTACCTGGGGGCGCTCGCGTCCATGGGCCTGGGCGAATTCGTGGCGTTCGACCTGACCATCGTGCGTGGGCTGGCCTACTACACGGGCCTGGTCTTCGAGCTGTTCGACCGGAAACGGGAGCTGCGCGCCATCTGCGGGGGAGGCCGTTACGACCGCCTCCTGGAGCTCGTCGGCGCCGAGCCGCTCCCGGCGGTCGGGTTCGGGATGGGCGACGTGGTTCTGACCGAGCTTCTTCGGGATCGGGACCTGGTGGAGCCTTACCGCCGGCGGGTGGACGCCTTCATCGTCTCCATCGGCGACGATCAGACCGACACGGCCCTGAGGGTGGCCCACGCGTTGCGGGAGAAGGGTCGTAGCGTGGTCTTTCCACTGCGCCGCCAGGCGGTGCGAAAGCAGTTCGCCGCAGCCGGCACCGAGGGGGCCCGGGAGGTCATTGTCCTGGGCCCCGAGGAAGCGGCCCGGGGCGTCGCCATGGTCCGGGACATGGAGTCCGGACGCGAAAGGGAGGTCGCCCTCGACGACCTTCTGGTCGGGAACTCGGGGTCATGACGGAGGACCTGGAATCCCGGCTCACCCGCCAGGTCGCGGGGCGGGCCATCCGGCGCCTGGGCATCCTGGAGGTCATGCTCCTGGGTGGCGCCATGGCCCTCGCCCTCGTGGCGGGCGCCCTGGTGGCGTTCGTGCTCGATGCTTCCCTGGGTTGGCCGTTCCGACCCACGTGGGCCGCGGCCTCCCTGCTCCTCTTCATCCTGCCCGGCGCGCTCACCTTGCGGCGGCACCGGACGAATGGGGGGCGTCGGGCGTCCACCTGAGGCAGGCATCACCGAACGAGAGACGAGGAGTGAGCCCGACGTGCGCGACCACCACCGCATCCTGATCCTTGACTACGGGTCCCAGTTCACGCAGCTCATCGCCCGCCGCATCCGGGACGAGCGGGTCTACAGCGAGATCCACGCGCCCACCCGCTCCCTGGATTGGATCCGGGACTGGGCACCGGACGGGATCATCCTCTCGGGTGGACCGTCGTCCGTCTATGACGCCGACGTACCCACCGCCGACCCCGGGCTCCTGAAGCTTGGCGTTCCCGTCCTGGGCATCTGCTACGGGATGCAGATCATCGCCCACCTCGAGGGCGGCGACGTGGTGCGGGGGCGCCGGGAGTACGGAAGGGCCGCCCTGCGCGTTGCCAGCGCTGAAGGGCTGTTCGAGGGCTTCGACCCCGCCGAAGAGACCCAGGTGTGGTGCTCCCATGGAGACCACGTGGACGTGCCCCCGGCGGGGTACGAGGTCCTGGCCTCGACGGACGCGCTGCCCGTGGCCGCCTTCGGAGCCCGGGACCGGCGCATCTACGGAGTGCAGTTCCATCCGGAGGTGGCCCACACCCTCCGGGGGGACGAGATCGTCTCGAACTTCCTGTTCGGCGTGTGCGGCTGCTCTCCGTCATGGACGGCGGGGGCCTTCATCGAAGACACCGTGGCGAGCATCCGCGAGCGGGTCGGAGACGCCGCGGCCATCTGTGGCCTGTCCGGCGGCGTGGACTCCGCCGTGGCCGCCACCCTGGTGCACCGGGCCATCGGAGACCGGCTTACGTGCATCTTCGTGGACAACGGCCTGCTCAGGAAGCACGAGCGGGACGCGGTGGAGCGGACGTTCCGCAAGCACATGGGCATGAGGCTCGTCGTGGTCGACGCCGAAGACGCCTTCCTGGATGCGCTCGCGGGGGTCGAGGATCCGGAGCGGAAGAGAAAGGAGATCGGTCGGGTCTTCATCGAGGTGTTCACGCGCACGGCCGAGGCCGAGGGGACGGGCGCGCGCTTCCTGGTCCAGGGCACCCTCTACCCGGACGTCATCGAGTCCCACTCGGTCCGGGGTCCCTCCGACACGATCAAGACCCACCACAACGTGGGCGGCCTGCCCGAGGATGTGCCCTTCGAGCTGGTGGAGCCTCTGCGGGAGCTGTTCAAGGATGAGGTCCGGCAGGTGGGGCGGGAGCTGGGCCTCCCGGAGGAGTTCGTGGGACGGCACCCGTTCCCCGGGCCGGGCCTGGCCGTGCGGGTGCTGGGGGAGGTGACCCGGGAGCGCCTCGCCGTGCTCCGGGAAGCGGACGCCGTCTTCCTGGAGGAGATCCGCCAGGCGGGCCTCTACGACGATATCTGGCAGGCCTTCGCGGTGCTCCTGCCGGTGCGCGCCGTGGGGGTCATGGGTGACGCCCGCACCTACGACAACGTGGTGGCCCTCCGCGCGGTGACGTCCCGGGACGGCATGACCGCCGACTGGTATCCCTTTCCCGGCGACGTCCTGGGGCGCATGGCCACGCGCATCATCAACGAGGTGGACGGCGTGAACCGGGTGACCTACGACGTCAGCTCGAAGCCCCCAGCGACCATCGAGTGGGAGTAGGCGCCCGCCGGACTCACGCCACCGCGTCGGCCTCGATCTCGATGAGCATGTCGGGGTGGATGAGCTGTTTGACCTCCACCATCGCGGTCGCGGGCGGATGACCGAGGAACACCTCCCGATGCGCCCTGCCGAACTCCTCCCAGCGGGAGATATCGGTCACGAACATGCGCGTGCGGGTCACCCGGTCCATGCCCACGTCCAGCTCGGACAGGGAGTCCCGGATGATCTCCAGGCAGCGGACGGTCTGCGCGTAGGCGTCGCCCGGGGCGTGAATCGAGCCATCGGCGTCCACGGCCGCGGTTCCGGTGACGAAGACCTGGCTCCCCACGCGCAGTGCCCGGCAATACCCCACCCGCTCCTCCCACGGCGCGCCCGAATACGCGCGCCGGAACTGCTGCCCGGTCATCGGCCGGCCTCCCCGGAAAGGGAGTCCTCCGGCACGGCCACCTCCTGGGGATTGAGGCGCTCCTCCACCTCGTCCCACACCCGGCGCATGTAGCCCACGTCAGCGCCGTGGGCTTCGGCGAAGGCCAGGAGATCGTCGGCGGTGACCCCGTGGCGCTCCAGGATCTGGCGGCGCGTGTCCGCGTCCAGCACGGTATCGGTCCGGTCCAGGACGGCGTCGCGAAGGTCGACGTAGGTGGCGATGAAGACCTCCCGGTCGAGGTCGGGCGCCGTGGTCGAGGTGTCCTCGCCCCTGCATCCGAAAGCGAGCACGGCCGCAAGGAGCGCCGGGGTGAGCGTTCTGTACATGCGTGTCGACCTGCCGGTTGGGGTTCCGCGTTCCGGGCCGCCGGCCGGAACGTGGACTCGGGGCGCAGGGGACGTCAAGATCCGGTGCCCGCGGTCCGGGCGGCTTTCGCCGGACCCCGACCTTTCTGATCTTCCGGTTGTGGAGATACCGTCCCGCCCATCGGGCAGGGCGGGGAGGACCGCACCTCGTGACCGCCAGGGAGTGACCATGCCGACCATCCGCCGGCCCGCGCGGGCAGCCACGGCGATCCTGCTCGGCGCGGCGCTGACGACCCTCTTCGCCTGCGCCGTCAATCCCGCCACCGGTCGCCGCCAACTGGCGTTCATCGGGGAGGGGCAGGAGATCGCCATGGGCCGCGACGCCGACGGTCAGATCGTGGCGTCTCTCGGGCTTCATCCGGACAGTGCCCTCCAGCGTTACGTGCGGGATCTGGGGCTGCGGCTCGCCGCGGTGTCGGAGCGCCCGGATCTGCCCTGGACGTTTCGGGTGCTGGACGATCCCACCGTGAACGCGTTCGCCCTGCCCGGCGGCTTCGTCTACATCACCCGGGGCATCCTGGCCCACTTCACGTCCGAGGCCCAACTCGTGGGCGTCCTGGGTCACGAGATCGGGCACGTGACCGCGCGGCACTCCGTCAACCAGATGAGCCAACAGACCCTGGCCCAGGTGGCTCTGGGGGTCGGCATGGTTCTGTCGGAGGACATCCGTTCGGTGGGCGGCTACGCCATGGCGGGGCTCCAACTCCTGTCCCTGAGCTTCTCCCGGGGGGATGAGACCCAGGCCGACGAGCTGGGCGTCCGCTACATGCGCCGCACGAACCACGACCCCCGGGAGCTGGCGGGGGTCATGCGCATGCTGGACCGCGCGAGCCGCCTCCAGACCGGGAGCGGACGCGTTCCCGAGTGGCTGTCCACGCACCCGGATCCCGCCAACCGCGTGGAGCACATCCAGGCCCTGATCGCGGAGTCTGGGGAGGACTTCTCGGGCGCCACGGTGGGCCACGCCTCCTTCGTGCGCCGCCTGGACGGGCTGACCTTCGGAGCGGATCCCAGGGAGGGGTACTTCGAGGGGCCGGTCTTCCACCATCCTGAGTTGCGCTTCCGGGTCGCGTTCCCGGAGGGGTGGGCGACCGTGAACACCAGGACGGCGGTTCAGGCGGTCGCGGAAGCGGAGGACGCGATGATGGTCCTCTCCCTCGGCGAAGGCACGCCTGGCGCCGGCCTGGACGCTTTCCTGGCCCAGGAGGGTATCACCGCCGGACGCCGGGACACGGACGCCGTGAACGGCCTGGAGGCCGCGTCGGCGCCGTTCACGGCGGAGACCGACGGCGGCCGCCTGGCCGGCAGGGTCCTGTTCGTGCGTCAGGGCGGCACGACGTACCGCCTCCTGGGGGTGGCCTCCGAGACCCGCTGGTCGGGCCACCGGGGGGCCGTCGAGGCGTCGCTGGGGAGCTTCCGCACGGAGAGCGACCCCGCGGTTCTGGGGGCGCGGCCGGATCGCCTGGCGCTCGTCGATCTGGGCTTCGCGTTGACTCTCGACGCGTTCATGGAGCGCTTTCCCTCGGTCGTGCCGCCCGACGTCGTGTCGATCATCAACCAGGTCGGCGCCTCCGGCATCCTCCGGGGAGAGAGCCTGGTCAAACGAGTCGTGAGCGGGAGGTAGTGGCGTGCTGAGCTTCGATCGACTGACGGTCAAGGCCGGAGAAGCCATCCAGGCCGGGGCGAACAGCGCTCGGCAGAGAGGGAACCCGGAAGTTCACGGCGTCCACGTGCTCCATGCCCTGTTGGAGCAGGAGGAAGGGATCGTGACGCCGGTTCTTCAGAAGATCGGCGTCAACGTGACCCTCGTGCGGGAACGCTCCGAGGAAGCCCTGGGCAGGATGGCCCGGGTGGAAGGAGGCTCGGACCCGCGCGTCAACCGCGACCTCGCCAACGCGCTGGACGTGGCCGACGGCGAGGCCCGAAAGCTGGGTGACGCCTATGTATCCACCGAGCATCTGCTGCTCGGCCTGACCCGGGAGAAGAACGATGCCGGCCGGATCCTGCGGGAGGCCGGAGCCACCCCGGAGGCCGTGGAGGGGGCGTTGGAGGCGGTCCGGGGCAGCCACCGGGTCCTGGACCAGAACCCCGAGGAGAAGTACCAGGCGCTCAAGCGGTTCAGCCGTGACCTCACGGATCTGGCTCGGCGAGGCAAGCTCGACCCCGTCATCGGCCGGGACGAGGAGATCCGCCGGGTCATCAAGGTCCTGGCCCGGCGAACCAAGAACAACCCGGTCCTCATCGGCGAGTCGGGGGTGGGCAAGACCGCCATCGTGGAGGGCCTGGCCCAGCGCATGGTGACCGGGGACGTGCCCACCACCCTGGCCGACAAGCGCCTCCTCCAGTTGGACATCAGCGCCATGTTGGCCGGCGCCAAGTACCGGGGGGAGTTCGAGGAGCGCATGAAGGCGACGCTCAAGGAGATCACGGAGGCCGAGGGCCGCTACGTGATCTTCATCGACGAGTTGCACACCATGGTGGGTGCCGGGGCCGCCGAGGGCGCGGTGGACGCCGGGAACATGCTCAAGCCGGCGCTGGCGCGGGGCGAGCTACGCATGGTGGGTGCCACGACGCTCGACGAATACCGCAAGCACATCGAGAAGGACCCGGCGCTGGAACGCCGCTTCCAGCCCGTCTTCGTGGCGCCTCCCGGAGTGGAGGACGCGGTGGCCATCCTCCGGGGCCTCAAGGAGCGCTACGAGGTCCATCACGGCGTGCGCATCACCGACGACGCCATCCTCGCCGCGGTGAAACTGTCCGACCGTTACATCGGTGGGCGCTTTCTGCCCGACAAGGCCATCGACCTCATGGACGAGGCCGGGAGCCGCCTGCGCATCGAGATCGACTCCATGCCCCAGGAGATCGACGAAGTGGAGCGCCGCATCATCCAGCTCGAGATCGAACGCCAGGCCATCGGAAAGGAGGCGGGCGGCGCCAAGGAGCGGCGCCAGGCCCTCGAGGAGGAGCTTTCCGCCCTTCGGGAGCAGAGCGCGGGCATGAAGGCGCGCTGGCAGAGCGAGAGGCAGGCCATCCAGCGGCTCCGTGAAATCAAGGAGCGCATGGACGAGTTGCGGGTGGAGGCGGAGCGCACCCGCCGGACCGGCGAGCTGAACAGGGTCGCCGAGATCGAGTACGGGGAGATCCCTCGGGCCGAAGCGGAGGCCCGGGAGGCCGAGGCGCGCCTCCACGAGGTCCAGGCCCAGGGGAGCTTCCTCAACGAGGAGGTGGACGCGGATGACATCGCCGAGGTGGTGGCCGAGTGGACCGGCATCCCCGTGAACCGGCTCCTGGAATCCGAGCGGGAGCGCCTGACCCACCTGGAGGATCTCCTGGGCGCGCGCGTGATCGGCCAGCGTGAGGCCGTCGTCGCGGTGTCCAACGCCGTGCGCCGGGCGCGCTCCGGGCTCCAGGACCCCAACCGTCCGATCGGCTCGTTCATCTTCCTGGGACCCACGGGCGTGGGAAAGACCGAGACCGCCCGCGCCCTGGCCGAGTTCCTGTTCGACGATGAGCGGGCCATGGTCCGCATCGACATGTCCGAGTACATGGAGCGCCACTCGGTAGCCCGCCTCATCGGCGCGCCTCCCGGCTACGTGGGCTTCGAGGAGGGAGGGCAGCTCACCGAGGCGGTCCGACGCCGGCCGCACGCCGTGGTCCTCTTCGACGAGATCGAAAAGGCCCACCCGGAGGTGTTCAACGTCTTCCTCCAGATCCTCGACGACGGCCGCCTGACGGACAGCCAGGGTCGTACCGTGGACTTCAGGAACGCCGTCATCATCATGACGTCCAACATCGGCAGTCCCTACATCCTGGAGCGGGCGGGCTCGGTGGCGTGGGAGGAGATCGAGACCGAGGTCAGAGCCGAAATGCGACGCCACTTCCGGCCCGAGTTCCTTAACCGGGTAGACGACGTCATCCTCTTCCGTCCTCTGGACGAGGAGGACCTGGCCAGGATCGTGCGCCTGCAGCTCCAGCGGGTGGTCGACCTGTCCCGGGACGTCGGCCTGGAGCTCGACGTGGGCGAGCGGGCCATGGACTTCCTGGCACGAGAGGGCTTCGACCCCGCTTTCGGCGCCCGCCCCCTCAAGCGGACGATCCAGCGCCACGTGCAGGATCCCCTCGCGCTCATGCTCCTGTCCGGGGACGTGGCCGAGGGCGACCACGTGAGCGTGGACCTCGGCGCGGACGGAGGCTCTCTGGTATTCCACAGAAAGGCGCCGGAGGACTCGGCAGGGAAGTGACACGGTTGACCTGGTCGCCCCTGGGACCGCAAATTTCCCGAAAGGTCCAGGGGATCTCCCACAACCCTCCGGTGGCACGTATGTCGGAACGATTCGCGGTACCCGTCGGGCCGTCCCGCCCGGGCCTGATCCCGGGCCGTCTGGCGTTCATGCTCCCGTGCCTGGTCGTCGCCCTGGCAGGCTGCTCGAGGACGGTGACGGAGCGGCCTTCGGCCGAGATGGCGGGGATGTCGGGGATGCTCTCCGTGGAGCGCTTCATGCAGGCCAGCAACGCCCAGGACTTCGACGCCATGTCCCGTCTGTTCGGGACGGTCGACGGCTCCTGGGCCGAGACCGGTGGGGGCAGGTGTGGGCTCTTCAGAGGGCGCTGCATGAGCGACGAGGAGATAGAGATCCAGATGTCCGTTATCGCGGAGATCCTCCGGCACGAAGACTACCGGATCGCCTCCAACCGGTCGGTCCCGGGACGGAATCACCCGGCCACGCGCTTCGGCGTGGACATCACCCAACGCGGGAACGTGGTCGAGGACGTGGGCTTTACCGTGGTCCGGACGGGCCAGGGTCTCTGGCTGGTGGAGATGGTGGAACTGGAGAAGATGGTTAGAGCCCCCTGAGCACCGCGTCCCGTCACGGGGCGCGTTCGACCAGCTCCACCAGGACCTTTCCCGTGCTTCGGGGGTGGAGGAACGCCACCCGGTGGCCCCCGGCTCCCATGCGGGGTTCGGTGTCCACGAGTTCGAATCCCTCCCCGGCCAGGCGCGCGAGCTCTTCGGACAGGTCCGCGGTGCGGTACGCGACGTGATGAAGACCGGGGCCGTTCCGCCGCAGGAAGCGTCCGACGGGCGTGTCGGGTCCCAGAGGCTCGAGGAGCTCCACGGAGCCCACGAAGGCCACCTTGACGCCCTGGGCCAACACCTTCTCCACCGGGGAACAGGCGGTCCCGGTCAGGCGTTCATAACGAGAAGCGGCCTCCGCGATGGAAGGCACGGCGACGGCGATGTGATCGAGGGGGAGGCCGTTCATGGGGTCCGGGTTTGGTCGAATTCGTTCTGGCTCGGGTCGGCGAGTCCTCGCCGTCTCGTGGCGCGATGACAGAGAATAGGAGAGAGCATGGCGGAGAACAGCAAGGTCCGGGAAGTGACCGACCAGAATTTCGCGGACGAGATCGAGGGCCGGAACGGTCTGTCCATGGTGGACTTCTGGGCCACCTGGTGCGCGCCCTGCCGCATGGTGGCGCCCTTCGTGGAGCAGCTCGCCGATGAGTATGACGACGAGCAGCTTCGCGTCGGCAAGATGGACGTGGACAACAATCCGTCGGTGCCGGCGCGCTTCGGCGTCCGTTCCATCCCGAGCATCCTCTTCTTCAAGGGTGGGGAGATGGTGGACTCCGTCATCGGCGCGGTGCCGAAGGCCCACCTGGAGGAGAAGATCCAGAAGCACATCGGAGGCTGAGCCTCCGTCGGCTCTCGTTCCCCCGCCGGAGGAGCCGTACCTTCAGGGCCGTGGCTACCCTCTACATCGTCAGCACGCCGATCGGCAACCTGGAGGATGTGACGCGTCGGGCCGGGCGCATCCTCGGGGAGGTGGACGCCGTCCTGGCCGAGGACACCCGTCGGACCGGCGTCCTGCTCCGCCATCTCGGAGTGTCCCGGCCCCTGTGGTCGCTCCACGCCCACAACGAGGCCGAGCGCACGTCGCAGGTCCTCGAGCGTCTCGCGGGGGGCGAGGACCTCGCCCTGGTGTCCGACGCGGGGACGCCGCTGGTTTCGGATCCCGGCGAGCGGCTGGTGGCGGCGGTGCTGGCCGCGGGATTCGATGTCGTTCCCGTGCCCGGACCCTCGGCCGTCGTGACGGCGCTGGTGGCGTCGGGCCTCCCGGCGGTTCCCTTCTCGTTCCTGGGCTTCGTGCCCCGGAAGGGAGAGGCCCGCGCGGCGACCCTGGACCGGGTCGGCCAGTCCGAGGAGACGGTGGTCCTCTTCGAGTCTCCGGAGCGGCTGAAGGCGCTCCTCGAGGACCTGTCCGGGGCGTGCGGGCCGGAGCGGCGCGTGGCGGTCGCCAGGGAGCTCACCAAGCTCCACGAGGAGTTCTTTCGAGGAACCCTGGCGGAGGCGATCCGCTACTACCAGGATGGAGCGGTCCGAGGAGAGGTCACGGTCGTGGTGGCCGCGTGCTCCGGGGAAGGGACCGGCGGGGAGGTGGACGCGGAGGCAGGCCGGGCTCTGGCGAGAGCCCTTCTCGCGGATGGGGTCCGTCCCAGCCATGCGGCCCGGGAGGTGGCCCGCCGTCTTGGGATTCCGCGCAACACCGCATATGTGCTGGTCCAGGACGTGGCGGAGGGCTGACGACCACCGGGGAGGGACGTACCACGCTTACGATGCCGGCGCTCCTGGTTGTTGTGGGGACGAGCCTGTGGGCTTCGTCTCCGCCCCTCCCGGACACGACCCTTACCATCGCCCGCCTGCGTTACGGTGGTGGCGGGGATTGGTATGCGAACCCGTCGTCTCTGCCCAACCTGCTCGCGGCCATCCGCGACCGGACCGGCCTCCCGGTGGCGGCCCGCGAAGCGACGGTGGCCGTCCTCGACCCGGCGCTGTGGGACCATCCCTATCTGTACATGACCGGCCACGGCGAGGTGCGCTTCTCGCCCGAGGAGCGGGCGGAGCTCCGCAGGTACTTGCTCGGCGGTGGATTCCTGCACGCGGACGACAACTACGGCCTCGACGAGTCGTTCCGGCGGGAGATGGCCGAGATCTTCCCGGACCGGTCCCTGGTGGAGATTCCGGCGGATCACCCCGTGTTCCGGGCGTTCTATGTGATGGAGGGCGGGATCCCCAAGATCCACGAGCACGACGGCAAGCCGCCCCAGGCCTTCGGCGTCTTCCATGAGGGTCGTCTCGTGGTGTTCTACTCCTACGAGACCGACCTGGGGGACGGCTGGGAGGATCGGGACGTCCACGAGGATCCGCCTGAGACGCGGGAGGCGTCGCTGCGCATGGGGGTGAACCTCTTCCTTCACGTCCTGGGGCAGGGGGGCGCGGAGTGACGCCGGCCCCTCGACTCGCGGACGTCCACGCGGCGGTGCGGGACCTCCTGGCCCGGCGCGCGCGCGGGGCCGCCGCCGCATGGGCGGGCGTTGCCGTGGTGGCGATCCTCATCCTCGCCTGGCTCCTGGCGGGTAACGACGGCTGGATCGATGGGACGGCGACACCGCTGGCCCTCGACCTTCTGCTGGTGGCCCTTCTGGGGAGTGGAGCATGGGCGTTCCGCCGCCACCTGGCGCGCTGGCTCCACGAGAGCCGAGTCACCCGGAGCATGGAGGAGGCCGCGGGGCTGCCAAGGGGGCTCGTCCTGGGCTCGCTGGAGATCTCCAGGGACCTGCCGCCGGGCGTGTCCCCCGCGCTGGCGGCGCGGGCCGAGGGGTTCGTGATCCAGGACCTGGCCTTGCCGACGGAGGCCCTGGCCGGGCGCCTTCACGACCAGAGCTCAGCCTGGGCGCGACGTGCCCGCGGGTGGCTCGTGGCTCTGTCCCTGGCCGTGGTGGCGCTCGCGGTCCTGGCGCCGACGCGAGCGGCTCAGGCATGGAAGGGGCTGGTCACGCCGCTCGACCTCCTCCGGGAGCCGGTCCGGGCACCCCTGGTGATCAGCCCGGGCTCGATCGAGGTCCTCCGCGGCTCCACCGTGGCGGTGTCGGTCACGGCGGCGGGACGTGAGGCCGTGACCCTGCGATGGCAAGCCGACGGCGACGTCGAGCGAACGGAGACCTCGCCGGTCGTGGAGGGTGAGGCGCGCTTCAGCCTCCGCGACGTGCGCGCGCCCGTCGCCTACCGGGCCACG
>Ga0214471_10003320_pt1 | contig 12503 bp, 32 predicted proteins | sample RVTome_5_FD_207665 | JGI IMG/M metagenome (GOLD analysis project Ga0214471, IMG submission 207665) | Soil microbial communities from uranium-contaminated site in the Upper Colorado River Basin, Wyoming, United States - RVT142D155 | ecosystem: Environmental > Terrestrial > Soil > Contaminated >...
TTAGATCGAAACGTTAAATAACCGCCAATCAGTGTTCCAAGAAAACCGATAATCGCAATAACTACTGCCGTTGTGTCCATTTATTTACCTCTTTTTTCTTCTTAGATGAAACTGCTAATGTAAGAAGTGAAACCGCTATAAGCAACGGCATAAACCCTTCCTGCAACACTGTTGTAAAAATTGTTACAGGTATAATTTCAAAAAACATTATGGCATCAAAACACCAGGCCAATAAGATAACAGCGTAGGCAGCAGCAGCATAAAGCGCGTGCCTCATACCGCTATGTTTATAAGAATCAATAATAAACATAAGCATAATGGCTTGTAAACCTATTCGCATTGTAAGCATTAACGTCAAGCTATAGTTTATGATTTCTGGCATGGGCTTATTATATTATGAAAAGTGGTATAAAGTCAAAAACGGCCGTCTAACCAACGGCCGTTTTAATATCGGATCGTATTTGGTTGTAGTTATTTTACAAACTTTTCACAAAACATGCTGGTCTTATTTATACGCCAACTTCCTGCTTCACAGTGTTAACCAATGTTAACAACTCCACAGGCAAACTCCCATGTTTCACAGGTTATTATAAACATGCCATATTTTACAAAATAGTGCAATTGTTTATATTCGGCAAAAAAAAAGAAATGCAATTTCACCAACTATTTTTGAAACTTTTCATGCTTGATTTGTTTCTTGAACGTTACTTCTTCTCCTTTTGCTACTGCCAGTTGTGCGGCAGATTTGTACAACTGTGCATTTTCCGTTTCGTTCTTTGCCGCTTCTTCAATTAGTTGTTGTTTGTTCATTTTAATTCATGTTCAACACTGAAAAAGAAAACGTTGTATCATTGGTTAACTTTGCTACTTTCAACATTTCCTTTTTCAAGTGCCATCTGCCAGCATCATTATTTTCGGCCGTCGCTACACTGTCGCCATATGATAGATCGTCTAAATCTATCATAGATACAACCATTAATTCGGGCGTTTCTTTGTGATTTGGGATTCTTTTCGCTAACATAATATCTCCTTTACAAAAAGGTTGAAGCATAGATAACATCCTGCTCAACCCAAATATCGTATGAATAACCTATTGCCGCAGCAATTTCATGAAATGCAGGCCAGCCATGATCACCACTAAATAACCTTGCATCGTCAATCATAATTACGTGATTAATGATTAACTGCTTTATTGCTGCTATTTCATCCAACACAGGATTGACTACAAACGGCCGTTGTCCTTTCAAATCACGGCTCCAATGGGCATCAAGCCAAAACAACGTTGGTTCAACTATGCGTCTTACAACAGTTGGCAAAACTTCCTGCGATGATCCAAACAACAAAGCAACGTTACGTTTATACTGTAGATTCGCTTCGGCAATATCATAGTAATATGGTTCAGATTCAATTGTGTATACAGTATTGAACCAATTAGCGGCAAATAAAGCCGTCTTGCCAACATGTGTCCCTGTTTCAACAAATGTTGTTAAGCTGTACTTGTCGGCAAGGTCTAATGCTGTTTGTTCGGGGATTCCTCTGCTATAAATTCCCACTTATAACCTCCGGCTGTTTTGTGATAATATATTTTTCCATTTTTGTTACGTTGTCCCCGTTTATTACACAGATCGCCAATCTTTCTTCTGCTTATTCCTGTGAAATCTGCCGCCTGTCTAATACTGTTGAATGTAGCAATAATCTTATTTGTATCTTTATCTAGTTGCGCTACCGGTTTGGAATTTACTTCTATAAGTTTTTCTTTATGTTTTAATGTTCCGCCATAATTCCAATGTTTTTCTCCTCGTTGAGCTTTTGAAATTTTATCTTTCGTTGCTTGGGGCATCGGTTTTCCGTAATTAAAACTATTTTCTCCTTTTAACGCTTCTGATATTTTATCTTTGTGTTCTTGTGACCATCGTAAACCAAGATTAGATTCTGATATTTTGCGTATATTATACAACTCTTTATAAAAGTTGTATTTGTCCGCCCAATAATCTTCCCTATAAATCAGTTCCTCCGCATAGTAAACCCGATCTATAATTTCAAAAACAAAATTGTCTTCGCCGTGTTTGTTCCAAGAGTTTTGGAGATGAGGATTTTCATGGCGATTTTTTCGTAAGTCAGATAGATGTTGAGACTTTCGTCGCTTAAAAATTAAAGCTGATCCGATATAACGTTTGTTATTTACAAGATTCGCAATTTGATAAATTACGTTCGTGTAAATGCCCATTATCGTTTATCCTTTGGTATCAATTTTAATAATTCATCTTGATCTATTTTATCAAACTTCTTAAATCCTTGCAAGCCTTGTTTGTTTTTGCGTAGAACAGGAATATAAGAAACGACCGGTTCTTTCAAGCCTAATGCCAACATATCATTGGGTACTCTTTTGCTGCCTTCAATTTCGCTTTGCCAGGCAGTTTCGTTTGGCACTAGAAGTTTTAATAGGTTGTTTCTATTCCACACGCCGACCTGATAGCTCATCTGATATTTTATTGGTTGCAACGTTCTAATAATATCATAGCCGTTATACTCGTGATACTTAAATGCCCCTTTGTGTTGTGATCTATCGTTGGTTAAATCTATTCTTAATAAATCTGGTTCACTAGCGGCATATTCGTACATTGAACGAACAGCTGCAATATCAACAGGTTTACATAACCAATAATCTTCAAGGAATATGATAACAAGATCATCAACTGTTTGTTCTAACGCCAATCTTAATTGATTTGTCCAACGTTCGGCAGGCCAGTTATAACTATCACAAGATACAAATGTAAAGTTGTCAGGATAATAAAAATCAGGATAGTTGAATCCAAAAATAGTTACTTCCTGATCGCTTCCCCAATACTTATTGAACAAATGGGCAAACGGTTTTGTGGCCCATATTGCTTTATCGTTTGTTAAGCAAATTATTTTCAAAATGGCAGTTCCTCATAACCGCAACTGGGGCAAAAAGCGCCGTTCTTAAAATCAAATTTACACATGCATCTTCCACAATTTATATATAGTGGTGTATTATAACAAAGCGGGCATTTATCATCTTCTTCTGTGCTATAAACTCTGTTGCAGGTATCACATACAACCAAAGATGTTTGTGTTTCAGTGTGATCACAACAACATTTGGGACAACAACAATATTTATTTTTATTGTACACATTATCACAATGTCTGCATACCTCAACTGTTCTAAGAAGTTCATCAAGTTCTTCTTTCAGGCTGTCTGAATAACAATCTTCACAATCACAATGCCCTTTGTTAATTAAATTATGTTCTTTGCCGCAATTGGGGCATGATATGTGATAATGTTCGTTTCCTAAATTGCCAGTGTAAAAATTAAAGCATTGTTGGCTACAGAATAATGGTTCAACTTCCATTCGTTCTTGCCATTCTATGGCAGCTTGGCTTACAAATTCCCGTTTGTTTAATACCGCTTGTGCTGTTGATATTGCCCATAAAACTGCGTCCAACCGTTCAAATTCTTCCATACGTATATCAGCTAACGAAACACCGTACAATTCTAAACATATATCTTGCAATAATTGTAATTCTTTCATGATTTTTCTATCCTTATTAATTTTAATTTTTCCAATAATCTAAATATTCTAAAAGCAAGAATTAGTTCTTTACTAAGCAAGCCTTTTTCTATTATACCGTTTCTTGTAATAAAATGCCAACTTGATTCAGATACGTTTTGTTCTACAACAATATAGAATTTATAACCTTCGTGCCACCATTGAAACCATATGGCATTGTCGGCTTGTGATTTAGTTGTGTGAAATTTCATATCCAAACTCCTTCATCGTATCGCCAAGAGCCAATTCAATTTCTTTAATTTGGTTCTGGTCAAGATAATTTTTGTAATCGCCAGCGATTCCTTTCCTAAGCAAATTGTGTTTATCCAATGGTTTTTGCTTTTCAAAAGATTGTTCTTTGACGGCCGCCCCCAACTGTTGTTCATCATAATCTATTGTTAAACACCACTTTAGAATTGTAACAGGATCGTTTAGCAAATCTTCATATCTTATAAACTGCGCTTTGTTTGCCATTAGTTCATACCATTGACTTACATAAGTGTCCCATCTACCAAGCCCGTAAGCATTGCCATAAAACATATTGTGTAAAGTTTCTTCTATCGTCTTATTGTGATAATGTGCTGCCGATACAATTATGTCACGCGGATCACGTATGATAAAGAACACTGGTTCGCCTTGCAGCTTGCTTATGTTCAGCACGTGTGGTTCTGGTAGTAAAGGCTTGTTATCACTCACCATTAAACGATAATGCCCTTTGCGAACGATCCAATCACTATCGCGCTTTATGGCTATTGGTTCAATCGCATCTTGTTCGGGGCATGAACCGCCAATAGAAGCATTTAGTGTGCTGGCGATTAAGCGGGTTAGATATGAAGTTGAACTTTTTGGGTAGCCTGAAATGTAGAAATTATTCTTCATAAACAGCCTTCACTATTAAGCCTAACGTTATCCCAAGAAACACTAAACCATATTCTATATAATACATTGAAAAAAGCGTAAACGCTATTGCTAAGAAAAACCATATTGGAAATGTTTGATCGTTCATTAAATAAAAATATCCTTATTGATATAAGGATATTATAACATATTTTATAATCTTGACAATATTTTTATATACCGCTTCGGTGGCCGTTGCTATTACCAAAATTAAGCAACTTGTTATCCGATACTGTTTATTTAGTCGAGCGATATGTTTTGTTAATTGCACTCTAGTATAATGCCTAATTATCATATTACAATAGGACATTGGTACTATAGGCTATCAAATACCTTTCCTTACCTACAACTTCATATCCTGTCATTGCTTTATCAACAATAACAGTTAATCCTGGTACATTTCTATGATCATAGTCATGAAACAAAATAATGCCACCAAGTTTAACTTTTGGTAGCCAAGAATCTATATCACCTTGAACTGCTTCATTGGTATGCGATCCGTCAACAAAAACGCAATCAACTAAAAACGGCCAGTTCTTGCCAACAATTTGGCTTTTGCCTCTTATTCTTGCTAGACGATCATGATACTTACTTGTGTTTTGAACTGCTAACGGCCGTTCTTCTATATCAATTTCAAATACAAAACAGGTAGTGTGCTTTTCTAAAAAAGCCAATGTGCTTGTACCAGCACCAGCACCAATGTTAACAATAACTGCTTTGTCAGGCAGCATATCACAACATTCATAAATCAAATCAACTTCTTCAACTGATAACATTCCATGTTGTTTTGCTATTTGTTTAGCTTGCATATAATTCTTTTAACTCCTCAAAATTAATATTGTGCATATATGATCGTGACCTTATGCCAAGAAAACCATCAAACAACGATCCGAAATCCACTTGTGTTGCCGTTTCTTTTAGTTCATTGTAGATAGTATTAATCCAAATGTTGCTTGCTGGGCCGGCAGAATAGCCTATTAGTTCAATGTTGTGTTTTCTAACTGATCTTAATATAGAATCAACCTTGCTATCCTTGTGTGCTTGTGAACCTACTTCTATATAATCTACATAATCAAAAAAAGGTATCTGCCTACAATGGTTTGGGCCTACATAAAGAATTCGTTTTGTTCTAAGCTGTTCTATGAAAGGTTTTCCTTTTCCTTTCAAAAACTCATGTAGAAGTTTGTCACCGTTGTGCCACTGAAAATCTTTGTATGTTAATTCTAACTGTTTGCTATATGCCTTTATTCCTATTCGCAATAAACCGTGATAATAAGGATTGTTCTGGCGTAAAACTGCTTTCAGTTGCTTACCCAAACCACGATCTAACTTAACACCATCAGCATTGATAATATTATTGCTAAACATTGCGGCTAGTTCTCCATCGCCCCACCTGCTTAACGAAAAAGGTTTGTTTTGTTTCAGGTGTTCGGTTAAGGTTCTTAATGGTAGTGGTGTTCGGATCATAGCCTGCCTAAACCTATTAGCTCTTTAATTTCAAGTTCTATTTCACTTATCTTGTTTCTTGTATCTTCTGCTTTAACTGCGTTTTCTCGTTTCAGCTTTTCATAATGCCCGTAAGATTCTTTGTGATCTACCAATGCTTTTATTAAACCTAATAATCTTTTAGTATCCATTATTATATCTCCACCATTGTATTAAATCTGTTAACCCTTTTTCTAAATCAATCTTTGGTTGCCACCCCAATAACTTATCAGCACGTGATATATCTAAACGTCGGCGTGGCTGCCCATCAGGCTTATTTTTATCATAAATAATTGTACCTTCATAGCCAATGATCTTTGCTATTTGGGCAACTAATCCTTTTATCGAAACTTCTTTGCCGCTGCCAATATTAATTGGCTCTACGCCATTATAATGTTCCGCTGCCTGGATAATAGCATTACAACAATCTGATACGTGAAGAAAATCCCTACTTGCATTGCCTGTTCCCCATACTGTCAACGGCCGTTTTGATTTTACAGCATTATGAACCTTCTGAATTAAAGCCGGTATCACATGGCTTGTTTCAGGATCAAAGTTGTCATAACGGCCATACATATTTGTTGGTATCAAATGGATAGCATTTAGCCCATATTGTTCCCTGGCAACCTGGCACATTAGCATTAAAACCCGCTTAGATTCCCCATAGCCATGATTTGTAGATTCTGGCTGCCCGTTCCAAATATCTTCTTCCTTAAACGGCAATGGCGTTATTTTAGGATATGCACATACTGAACCAAACGTTACAAGTTTCTTTATATTGTTATTTATGCTGGCTTGAACAATATTGTTATTTATCAATAAGTTGTGATGTAAAAATTTATATGGTTGTTTCTTGTTTGCTCCAATACCACCACAAACGGCCGCCAAATGAATAATGATATTAGGGTTGTATCGCGCTATAAAGTTATTTGTTTGTTCGTAACTTCGCAAATCGCAATCTTCTTTTGAAGGCAAGATCAATTCTGCCTTTTGTGTTATTAATTTTGGTATTAAGTTACGGCCAACAAAACCGTTGTGGCCTGTTACAAGGATTCTATTCATCAGCGATAACCATACATAGCCCTACAAACACAGGCAATAATCCAATATTCAATATGCCAGGTAAAAACATTACAGCAAGAATTCCAATTGATACTAATATAATACCATACTTAAACATTAAATTTTATCTCCTAATGAAAACAGCAGACCACCAACAATACAGATTATAAAACCAATAGCCATTCTTTCAATAGAAGGAATAGAAAATATTATTGCTATTGATCCTGATATAAACAATATTATACCGGCCTTTTCTGCTAATGTCATTTCACAAATTGTATTGTTGCAAATTCAGTTCCGTTATCCCGCATCCATACTGAATACAGATAACGAAATTCAGTTTGCAATTTCAACCCTAGTAACCATTCAACATTGTTGCTCGCAACGGTTAAACGGCCGTTTTCACGCCATATTGTACAGCCAGGAAACGCTTCTTTTAATGCTGTTCGTGTTAGTTCGTTAATGATTAGCATAATATCTAATACTTTCTGCAACAACAATCCTTAATGATTCAGGAAAGCTATCAGCAGGATCGTTCCAACGGTAATATAGTTGTTCGTTTTCTTTAGCGTTCCTGACTTTTCTAAACACTTTATCAGGATTGCTGATTTTATTGTTTTGCATATAATGATATGCGAATTGTTTAAGTGTCATTAATCCCATTCCTCCCTGCCCGCATCTTTGTTTGCCATATACCAAATAAGTAACCTTACATCCTCTGGCAACTGCAACCAATGCTCCTTAAAATCTTCTGAAACATAATTTCGCCAATTGTGTATACGGCTCGTATCACTAAAGTCATCTACCAATATAGAATCAAAATCAGGATACCCCCATGAATCAAATGCTATAAAATCCCGAATGCTATTTATATCTTTCATTGTGTTAAAATCCTTTACCTAAGCTGTTTGCTTGCTTAAAGGTATCATTATACCACTATTGCCGATTGCGTGCCACCAAGGGCGAATTTGCCATGTCATAGCCGTTGTGGTAACTATTCGTGTGAACAAAACCAACTATCTGAACTAAAGGCTCTAAAAATCTTGATTCAATATAGGCAACCTGGTTATTCCAAGTAACGCTAATTAAACCGTGTTCAGATTCATCAATTTCAATATCATGTAGTTTTAACCAACGTTTAGCTGTTTCAAAGTTCATTGTTGTTACCTTTTTCATAACCTTCTTCATAGCCACAATTGTAAATATGTTCAACCGTCTGAACCAAAAATAGCAATTGTTCAGAATTCATAATCTCATTCCTTCTGTTGCAATCTTAATTGTGAAAGCTACTGCTAATGTTGTTATCACTATGCCAAATAATGTACCTAAGAAGAATAGTAACATTGTTATACAACTCCTAATAACATATCAATTTCAGAATTGTTAATCTTAATTCGATTAACATCATTTCTATGCTGTTGATACATGGCCTCTAAATCGCCGCCAAACCAGTTAACGGCCGTTGCCAGATATTGCGCTACTTCAAGTAATGTTTCATCGCTTGAATCACGTACATGGCTCCAATCATAACTTTGGCTTGCTGCCATTAGCGGATCAATTCCTTTGCCAAAACCATCACATAGAAGATATGCTTCTAACCATTGTTGCCCGTTAACCATATTCTTAAACTTGCCATTATAGTGCATATGATCCATAACTAACTGCCTTATCCAAAAGGTTTTGAAATCAACGGTAACGGTTTCGTTATTAAACAGTTCATATGAAACTGTATCAGTTTGTTCGTTGTAGGTGTAGTTCATTTTTGGATTCCTTTTCTATATCAAACTTGAACAGAATGATAAACGATTATTATCATATCGTACATAGGAAATAAGTACTATGTACTTAACTTAAATTATCGTATAAAATAACAGTATCAGGCAACAAAGGATAAAAGATTATGAAACAAGGCCCTCCTGAAACAGAAGAAGAAGTTCAGCAGTTTGTTTTAGAAACGCTTGAAAACGTTGAACCAGTTATTGATGAAATTGAAGAAATTTGGAATGAATTGCAAGAAGTCTTAGAAGAGATTGCAGATAGCGAATAATATTGTTGCCTGATAGAAAAGCCCCATAATTGCTATGGGGCTTTTACTAATTTTTTCCAGGCATCATTGATACAAAACAATAACGGCAAGAAACATAAACACTATAAACAAAGGAATTAGCAAACATCCAAAACAGCCTGTTTTAGCCATTTCTGTTGATTGATAATCATACATATCTATGTCTCCTTAGAATTCAAATTAGCCCTATTCACGGCCGTCTAATGGCAAGCCTAACCATTCTTGTAAAACTTTTATATGCCTTCGCTGCCAAGCCGTTGGCTTACGCAACTTCAATAAACATTCTAATGATTTTTGTTGGTTCTGTTCATGTGTTCTATTGTTCATTCCAAAAACCTCTGCCACAATTCAACAAATCGTGCCTCCTTATGTGTATAGTCCCACTTATCACGGCCGAATGAATAATAACAGTCTATCTGCCCCTCATCATACATTTCAAAATTCAACTTCTTCTCACCATTGATAAACTCAACAAATGTGTTGGTAACATGCTTCGGGCGATGCCACTGTAAGTTATTATCAGTTACCATGTTCTTTACATAAACTAAGATTTTGCTCATTGTTTTTTCTCACTTGACGTTGCTCCACAAACCGTACAGTTCCACAGGATCAACGTATAACTTGGAAACTTCTGTTCGCCAGCATAATTGTGCTTTGTTGTTTTGTTACAAATTTTGCAATGTTTGTTCACAATAGATATCTCAACTTCCTATCAATTTCGGCCATTATATCTGATTTGGTTATGTCAAAATCTAGCTTCATATAACGGCCGTTTATTCTAACATTCATTCTAATTTCATGATCCGAACGATTATAATTATATCGCAGTTTTGTATTACGCTCTAAGTTCAGGCGTGCTTTGATATGGTTCAACACTTCTGATATAAGATTGTTATCATCAAACGATTTGAAATATTTGGCGCGTATTCGTTTCATTTCAATTCTTCATACAGCCGTTCTAATTCCTTACGGCCGTTAACAGGATCGCTCATATCAATAGTTTTAGAAAACATTGGAACGCCTGTCTTCCAGTTATAAACCGTTGCTTCTCTGGTTACACCGTAGGTATAGTTCAAAGCGTATCCTAATATATGAAGTTTGTTGCGTAGTTGAAATGTTGTCATTTTTCTAAACGCTCCAACGATAGTTTTCAGAATCCTCTTTTACAAAAGGCATCGCCCCTGAAATACGGCTATAGTTATTCAAAACCCCTTGAACCTGCTTTCTTGTCAGTTGCTCATTTTCTTTTAACTGTTCATTTACCCATTCTAAAGTATCTTCTACTGTAAAAGAAAATTGTTCAGGCTTGCCGTAAAATTTTCGCCATTGTTCAACAGTTTCAATAACGGTTTTGCTATTTACTATTCTGCCTTCTTTTGTTCGTTCGATTGTGTTGAAGTACATTTCTAATTTCCTTATGTCTTAAATCTATACTGATCTTATCATACTATCAGGTTATGGTATATAGGATATTGGTACTACTTTGCTTCATACCAGCGTTCACCGTTATTCCATCTGTTTACTAGGTCTTGAATTTGTTCTAAGTCAGCATTGTTAGATTTCACTATGCCAGGGATAACTTCAAATGTGCTATCATAACCATCTGCCCATTTGCAGTAATAGGTAATTTGTGTAAAGATTGATTGCAGTCCTTCTTCCGGCGCAACTTCCCATTTATAAGGAGCGATTTCTTGTTTCTTGGGTGGCTTACGTTTGGTAGAACCTTTTAATGTTTTATCGCTTTCAGCAATGAATTGTCCACCTTTATAAAGTTCACCGTTCGCTCCAATTTCGCCGCCTGTTTTTGCTTGCCGTTTCATTTCGTTCGTTTCCTTATTCCTTAACTTGATATGATCTTATCACAGTATCAAGATTTGGTACATAGGACATTGGTACTATACAACAAATGTTCTACATTGAAAACGGCCGTTACACAACAAAATCCTGAAATCCTCTCTAATGCCCCTAGAATGCCCTGTATGCGTTTTTGCTATTTTTAGGTACAATCTATCGTGGGGTATTGTATAAATCAAAAATCGTTTCTAACAACTTTTAGTGAAAAATAGGTTTATTTACATACGGCCGTTTCATTGCGTTCAACACAGGCGATTTTAGAAGGGTTTGGCGGCATGTGGATGATAGGATTAGAAGAAAAAGTTGTAAGAAAGTGAACTCATAATTAATTAAACGGCCGCTCACTCAAAATAATCAAAATCTACATTTGTCATTTTGCAATAATCAAATGTGCTATCAGAGTTCTTTGCTGCCATTACATGAATTGTTTGTTCAGGCCGTTCTAATTTCACAATCCAGTAAAAGTTGGTGCCATCATTTGCCAGTAACGTATATCCATTTATACGGCCGATGATATCATTGTGGTTATGTTGTTTTAAGCAGGCTGTTAGATCGTCCATAGCAATGTATTTACACAAACAATAGCGGCCATTATAAAAACTATTACAATAAACAATGTAACAGCTATTGGCGGCACATTTGTATGATATTCATTTGCATTGGCAATGCTTTTTGCCAAATCGAAATCTTCTGGATATTCGTGTATATGAAAATGAACACTTAATCCTTTTTGCTGTTCTTGCCGTTTTAACTGATCAACGTCTTCTTTGCTGTAATGTTCTTTGTTTTTCACAGGTACACCGTTTCTTTTGTTCAATCATCAGTTCGCTATCCCTTATCAATTCATCAACGAATTCAACTATGTATAGCGGTACTATCCCCGCTTCAAATCGATCCTTAAGCCAAAATATAGCTTTTTTATTCATGGTTACTATTGTTATGTGGTGGCCGCGATTTGAAATATAAAAATAACACAGCCGTTGCAAAAGCTGCAATTACACCACAACCAAATGTCAACGTTAAACTCAACAGTTCTGTTTCCATTATCTCTCATTTTATAGCCGTTCCCTCTTAGGCTATATAATTCCTCCTGTAAAATAGTTAATAGCTGTAGTGTAAAGCATTTTATATTTATAAATCAATTGCGCTTACCATTCTTCCTTCTAATTATTACTTGCAATTCTTCATTGCAACTTTCACATACATAATAAGCTAGTTCATATTTTTTACTTTCCTGAACGGCCGTTAATTTTCGTTTACAGTGTTTTTGTAACTTGCAGTTTTGTTTCTTCATTTCGCCATGTTTCAAACATTGCTATTAAACTTTCTGCCACTTCATAAGGTTCTCTATTTTCAATGAACTCTAAAGCTACAGGCACATAGGTATTAATAAGCGATCCGTTTTGTGTAAAAGATAATCTAAATTCACATTGCCAATTATTTTCTAGCAACCTGTAACCTGCTTCAACAGGCAATTCCTTGTCACGATAAAATTTCGCTATCTTAGCAGTTATTGACATAATATTATAGTTCATCTTACAACCTTTGGTTTCAACGGCCGTTTCTTT
>Ga0214471_10003322_pt1 | contig 12497 bp, 12 predicted proteins | sample RVTome_5_FD_207665 | JGI IMG/M metagenome (GOLD analysis project Ga0214471, IMG submission 207665) | Soil microbial communities from uranium-contaminated site in the Upper Colorado River Basin, Wyoming, United States - RVT142D155 | ecosystem: Environmental > Terrestrial > Soil > Contaminated >...
TACCTGCTGGAAGGGCTGCGCGGCGCGGAGCGCCGCCGGCTGTTCGCGCCCGTGGAGCGAGCCGCGGCCCGCGGGCGGGATGTGGACGGCGCGACGCTCGCGCGGATCGCGGGCGCGGCGCGGGACACGGGGGCGATCGAGCGGGCGTACGGGCGCGCGCGCGCGTGCGCCGAGGACGCCCGGTCGGCGCTGGCCGGCGTCGCCCTGAACGGCGTGGAGGAAACCTATCATCAGCTGACGGCCTACGCCGTCTCGCGAAGGAGCTAACGATGAACCTGGGGTGGGGAGAACTGCTCTTGATCTTCGGCATCGTCGTGCTCCTGTTCGGGGCGCGCCGGGTGCCGGATATCGCCCGGTCGGTCGGCCAGGCCATTCGGGAATTCCAGCGCTCGCTCCGCGGGAACGGGGACGACCGCGGCAACGGCAAAGGAGCGGGTCAGGCATGACGAACGGCACGTCCGCATCGTCTCCGGCCGGGCCGGACGCGGACGTCCGCGCGCCGGGATTATGGGAGCGGCTCGATCAGGCGCTCGAACGCCGGCAATTCATCCTGAAGTCGGGCTGGGCGCTGTTCTGGCTGTTCCTCGGCGGGTGGCTGCTGTCGAATCTGCGCTATCTGTTTCCGAACGTCCTGTATGAGGCGACGCTGACCTTCAAGGGTGGGCGCCCCGAAGACTTCCCGCTCGGGGTGAGTGACAAGCTGAAAAAGAGCCACCGGGTCTGGGTCGTGCGGACCGAGCAAGGCTTCTACAGCGTGTGGGCCCGGTGCACGCATCTGGGCTGCACGCCCAATTGGTTCGAGGCCGAGGGCCGGTTCAAATGCCCCTGCCACGGATCGAATTTCACGAGCACGGGGGACGTCATCGCAGGCCCGGCGCCCAAGCCGCTGTGGCGGTGCGCCATCCAGCTCTCGAACGACGGCCAGCTGCTGATCGACAAGGGGCGGCTCGAAAACCGCCCCGGGCAGCGCGACAAGGGCGAGTTTTTCCTTCCGTACTCGAACGCCTAACCGCCCATGGCTGCCACCCCGAATCCCATGACGCAGGCGACCCAGTGGCTGAAGAAGACGAAGCTCTGGAAGTCGATTTTCCGGCATGACTTCACCGATACGCCCCGCACCCGTCTGCAGCGGGTCTTCGGGAACGTGTTTCTTCACCTGCACCCGGTGCGCATTCCCAAGGACGCCATCCGCGTGACCTACACGTGGGGCATGGGCGGGATTTCCTTCTACCTGTTCCTGCTCCTCGTCGTGTCCGGGATCCTGCTGATGTTCTACTACCGGCCCACGAGCGCCGTCGCCTACCAGGACATCAAGGATCTGACGTTCGCCGTGACGCTGGGCGGGTTCCTGCGCAACCTGCACCGCTGGGCGGCCCACCTGATGGTGATCTGCGTGATCCTGCATATGATCCGCGTCTTCCTGACCGGCTCCTACAAGCCGCCGCGGGAATACAACTGGGTCGTCGGCGTGCTGCTCCTGGTGATGACCCTGTTCCTCAGCTATACCGGGTACCTCCTGCCGTGGGACCAGCTGGCGCTCTGGGCCGTGACGGTGGGCGCCCAGATGGCGGCGAACTCGCCGTTGTTGGGCAACGAGGGCCCGTTCCGCCTCCCGTTCATCACCACGACCAACGATGTCCGGTTCATGCTGGTCGGGGGCACCACGATCGGCGACGCGACCCTCATCCGCTTTTACGTGCTGCATTGCATGGCGGTGCCGTTCATCTTCCTGATCTTCCTGGCGGTGCACTTCTGGCGCGTGCGGAAGGACAGCTTCTCGGTGCAGACGGGGCCGAAGGTCGACGTGTGGCCCAACCTGGTGTCGCGCGAGCTGCTCGCGGCGCTCCTGGTGACCGTGATCCTGTTCGTGTGGTCCATGCTGCTGGGCGCGCCGCTTGAGGGAGAGGCGAACCTCAACGTGACTCCGAACCCGTCGAAAGCGCCGTGGTACTTCCTGGGCCTGCAGGAGCTGCTCGTCTATTTCGATCCCTGGATCGCGGGCGTCGTCCTGCCCACGCTGATCGTGGTGGGCCTCATGGCGATTCCGTACGTGGACACCAACCCGAAGGGGCTGGGCCGATGGCCCGACCTGCGCCGCGCGCGGCTGGGGCCGCTGCCCGTCTTGACCACGACGGAACGCCCGTTCGCCGTCTCGGTCTTCATGCTGGGCACGATCATGTGGTTCGTGCTGATCTTCATCGGGGAGTTCTGCCGCGGCCCGAACTGGGAGTGGTACTGGCCGTGGGAAGACTGGAGTCACCGGCGCATCAGCAAGATGACCCTGAAGAATCTCCCGAACCTGTGGGGCGGACTCCTGATCGTCGCCTATTTCCTGCTGGGGTCGCCGGCGCCGCAGCGGATCAAGGCGTGGCTGGCCGCGCGGTTCGGGCCGCGCGCGCCGGAGCGGGCCTCTGCGCTGCTGCACCTGGGGCTGGGGATGCTCCTGGCCGTGGCGGTGTTCGTGCCGCTGGTCATGTCGGGGGACCCCGATTATCCGGCGCGCAGCGACACGCCGACGCTCTTCGAAGCGCTGGGGCGCTCGCGCAACGCGCCGGTGGTGCAGGGCATGTACGGCCTGGTGCAGTCCGCCGGGCCGGCGGCGGGATACGCCGGCATCGCGCTCCTGGTGCTCTCGGCGGGGCTTGCGCTCGGCTGGATCGGCATCCGCTTCGGCCGCCTCAAGGACCGGCTCTACGAGGAACTCGGCCTCCTCAAATACAGCATCGTCATTCCCTTGTTCCTGATCATGGTCGGGGTGCTCGGCAAAATCGTGTTGCGGCTGCTCTTCGGGATCAAGTACCTGGTCAGCATCCCGGCGTTCGATTTCAATATCTGACGCTGCTCTGCGCGCTGTTCGCCATCGAGGCGTGGCGGGACACCCACCGGGAGTGGCATGGGTACCAGCGCCGCTTCATGGACACGTTGAACCCCGAGGAGCGTCGGGGCGTCGGCGGCGGCGTGCAACAGCTGATCGTGGATGGCCTGGACCGCGTGGATCGCTGCACGACCTGTCATCTGGCGATCGAGCGGCCGACCGTAGCGCTGGGAGTCGAGCCGTTTCGCGCGCATCCGGGCCGCTATCTCGAGTGGCATCCGCCGGCTGCATTCGGCTGTACGGTGTGCCACGGCGGGCAAGGGTTGGCGACGGACGCCGCCGCGGCCCACGGCGACGTCCGGCACTGGGAGGAGCCCCTGCTTCGGGGGCCGCTCGTGCAGGCCTCCTGCGCGAGCTGCCACGGCGACCTGGAGGCGATCGCGGAGCACGTGCCGCTGCTCCTCCAGGGGCAGCGGCTCTTCGAGGCGAAGGGCTGCTACGGATGCCATGCGATCGACGAGTTCGGCGGAACGATCTCGCAGGACCTCACGGAGGTCGGGTCCAAGCCGTACGAGCTCATCGCCGCGGACTTCGAAATGATGCCGCCGCCGCACAATCGGATCACCTGGCTCAGGCGCAAACTGCACCATCCGAGGACCCTCAATCCCGGTCTCGGCACAGATGAGCTGCCTCCGGGCGAGGAAGAGGTCTTCCCGAGCGCCATGCCGAACTTCGGGTTGGACCAGGCGGAGACCGAGGCGCTGAGCGTCTACGTGCTGAGTCTGCGCGAGCTGGATCCGCCCGCCTCGTACGCGATCCCGGCGCCCCCGACAGCCAGACCGTCCTACGAGTCCCAGGTGGCGTGGGGCCGGGCCGTGTTCAGCCGGTTCGGGTGCGCGGGATGCCACGGGCCGGACGGAACCGGCGGCCGGCACAACTGGAACGCGGGGCTCGGATTCGAGGTACCGCCGCTCCTCTATGTGAAGGCGTATTTCGACGAGGCGTCGCTCAAGCAGCTCATCCGGGACGGCCGCCAGCCCGCCTATCCCGCATCGGCGGACCGTCCCATCCCGCCGCTGTACATGCCTCCATGGAAGGACCGCCTGACGGAGCCTGAACTCAACGCGCTGGTCGCGTATCTCTTCTCGCTCCATGAGAAGGTGTTCCAGCCCGCCGCGCGTGAGGCCGCGACTACGGCGGCCGACTAAGCTGCCCCGGAGCGCACCCTGATGGCGGAGCGAGTCCTGGTGGCCATGAGCGGGGGAGTGGACAGCTCCGTCGCGGCGGCCCTGCTGCACGAGGAGGGCTGCGACGTCCTCGGCGTCACCTTGCAGCTGTGGGGCAAGGACGTGTGCGCCTCAAGCGGCTCCAGGCTGTGCTGCTCGGTGCGCGACACGATGGACGCGCGGGCCGTGGCGAAGCGCCTCGGCATCGCGCACGAGGTCCTGGAATTGGAGACGGTGTTCCGGCAGCGCGTGATCGGGTATTTCGTCGACAGTTACCGGTCGGGACTCACCCCCAACCCCTGCATCGCCTGCAACGACCACATCAAGTTCGGCGAGCTCATCGCCTACGCCGACCGTCTCGGCGCCTCCCGGCTCGCCACCGGCCACTACGCCCGTCTGGACCGCGACGCCGAGACCGGCTCGCTCCGGCTTCGCCGCGCGCTGGACGCCAACAAGGACCAGTCCTACGTGCTGTTCAATCTCAAGTCCGATCAGCTTGCGCGCGTGCGGTTCCCGCTCGGGGGGATGACCAAGGACGCGGTGCGCGGCGCGGCGCGCGCGCTCGGCTTCCGGACCGCGGATAAGCCGGACAGCCAGGACGTGTGCTTTGTGCGGGACCGGGACAAGAACGGGTTTTTGCGCCGGGAAGTGAACGGGGCCGAACGTCCCGGGCCGATCGTGGACCGGGCGGGGCGCCGGCTGGGCGCGCATCAGGGGCTCCTCGGATTCACCATCGGGCAGCGAGAAGGGCTCGGGCTCGCGGCGGGCGTGCCGCTGTACGTGCTCGAAATCGATACGCCGGGCAACCGGCTCGTCGTCGGACGGCGCGAAGAGCTCCTCCGGCGCTCGCTGCACGCTTCCGGCCTGAACTGGATCGGGGACCCCCGCGGGGGGACGGAGCGGTTCGCCGAGGGCGGCTGCGGCATCGGCAGGGCCGAGGTGAAGATCCGTTCCCGCCACGTTCCGGCGGGGGCGACGATGGTCCCGCTCGGAGACGGGGGAATCTGCGTGCGCTTCGATGAGCCTCAGAGCGCGGTCACGCCGGGCCAGGCGGCGGTGTTGTATGATGGCGACACCGTGCTTGGCGGCGGATGGATCGCGCGGGAGAGCTGCGATGGCCAAGACGGACCCCAGTGCCGGGCGGCTTGACGAGCTGGACGAGCGCGTGCGCGGACTGCTGCGCGGGTGCGGCAACTCGGTGATCGCGTTTTCCGGCGGCGTCGATTCCACGCTGCTGGCTTGGTATGCGCGCGACACGCTGGGCAGGGATGCGGTGCTGGCGGTCACGGCCGACTCCCCATCGCTGGCCCGCGAGGACCTCGAGGAGGCCGTCCGGCTTGCGGCCGCGCTCGGCCTGCGCCACCAGATCGTGGCGACGCGGGAGCTCGCGGATCCCCGGTACGCCGAGAACAGCCCCGCCCGCTGCTACTACTGCAAACACGCGTTATTCGAGGAGATCGGGGAGCTCGCGCAGCGCGAGGGGGCTCAATCCGTCCTGTACGGCGCGATCGGCGAGGATCTCGCGGACGCGCGGCCCGGACACCGTGCGGCGGCGGAGCGGGGCGTGCGGGCGCCGCTGCAGGAGGCGGGGCTCGGCAAAGACGACATCAGGGCGCTGGCGCGTCGCGCGGCGCTGCCGAATTGGGATCGCCCGCAGAACGCGTGCCTGGCATCGCGCCTCGCGCACGGTCTGCCCGTGACGGCGGACGCCCTGGGCCGCATCGAGCGCGCGGAACGGGCGGTCCGGGCCGCTGGGTTCCGGCAAGTGCGCGTGCGCGACCACGGCGCGCGGGCCAGGGTGGAAGTCGGGCTCGACGAGCTTGGCCGTCTGGACGATCCCCGCCTTCGGCGCGAACTCACCGATGCGCTTCGGGCGTCGGGGTTTGACGGGGTTGAATTCGATCCGCGGGGGTACCGCCCCGGCGGCGCGAACGCGCCTCCGGCGGGCTAAGGAGCCTTCCCGCCAGGCTGGGAGGCGCGTTACAGCTCACAGCACTGGATCGCGACGAGCTGCGTCGTGCTGGCGGTGAGGCCCGTGACGGAGAATCCCGCCGGGCAAATGTGCAGTTGCGCGATCGCGCTGACCGGGACCAGCGTGCAGTTGGTGCCGTCCGGAATCGGTTCGGCCACGAAGGTGCCGATGGGGCTCACGACGACGTTCTGCGTGGCCGTGCCGGAGAGGCCGCGGATCCTCGCTCCGCCGAAGACGTCCAGGCGCTCCGTGGGCGAGACGGTGCCGATGCCCACGTTGCCGCCTGAGCGGGACTGGAGCACCAGGATCGAGCCGTCGACCCGCGTGCGCGCAAACGCCCCCACCGCGACGTTGAATCCGCCCATATCGGCCCAGCCGTCGTTCGGGCCGGCTTCGAGGAAGGCATAGACGCCGCTCTGCTCGAAGGCGCGGAACGCGTCGGCTTCGACGGGACCGATCACGTAGAGCTTCGGGCTGGTCGCCGGCGGGGTGGTCGTGCCGATCAGCACGCTGCTCGAGGGCATCAGCGCCATGTAGACGTTCCCGCCGTTCTCAGCCATGTAAATATCGCCGCCCTGACTGGCCAGGAACGTGTCGTTCATCGTCCGGAGCTCCATGTACACGCCGCGCGGAGACGGGTAGTAGCTGGTCATCACGATCTCTTCCGCACGGACCGGAGCGGCCAGGACGAGGGCCACGGACAGGCTCCAGAGGGACGTTCGCGTCTTCACTTCCTACCTCCTGCGGCGCCGGGGGATCTGCGGACCCTCAACGGGGCTTCCGCACCCCTCTATTGTAGTCCTTGTTGATGCATGCCACAACGAGTTTCAGGTCGGCGGGGCCGTCACTCGGGAGGGTTCAGCCGTCCGGATAGAGCTTCTTGCGCTGCTCCTCCGGAAGGCTGTCCTTCACGATGTTGACGACCTTGCGGAGCTCGAAATCAAGCTCGGTGATGAACGAGAGCAGCTTCTGGGTGAGCAGGAACACCCCGCACAAGGCGAACCCGATCACGGCGGTGACCCATTCGATCTGCTCCGACGGCACCATCAGGATATAGAGCAGGATCAACGCCGCCATGAGCACGAGCAGGAACTTCAGCCGGTCGATGACGCCGAGAAACGTACGGTCCTTGGTCGACAGCCCCATGCCTCCCTCTCCCGGTTGCGGACGCTCCGGCACGACGTTATAGTACAAGTATACTGAGTGCCAAAAAGTTGCGTACGCAAATTTTTGGAGCGGTATAATACGCCCCGGTCTTGGAATCCATTCCTGGCGGCGTAGCTCAGCTGGTTAGAGCAGCGGAATCATAATCCGCGTGTCCGGGGTTCGAATCCCTGCGCCGCCATCTTTGTTCGTCTTCGGCGCAGGGATGAGAACCGGTTCGACGACCGAGCCCGGTACCGTCACGCCGGAGGCGGGATGGTGGGCGAGGGAGTCCCGGAGCCGAAGGCGGAGGGGATCCCTGCGCCGCCATCTCATGTGGTGTAATGTTTGATGTGTAATGTGTAATGGATATTTGCTGCCGGCGTGCACATTACACATTACACATTGAACATTACACGTGATGCAGCGTATGAAGAACGACGTCATCCGCCGTAGAAATATCTTGATTTCCGCCTTTGTGGTCGTCTGGACCGCCGTCTTCCAGTACGAGACCCTTCGGTACAAGTACCTGGGCCCCTGGCTCGGCCGCGACCTTCCGAAAATCCGCCTGCTCTTTCCGCCCGCGGGATGGATCATGTTTTACCGGATCGACCCCGCCTACGGCATGGCGGAAGTCTACGGCGTGCGGCCGGGCGGGCCGCCCGAGCTCCTCGATCCCCACGCGATGTTCGAAACCCGCGCGCTGGGATACGACAACATCCGGCGCAACGTGCTCGTGGGCGTGCTGACGCGCGACGCCGCGGCCCCGTTCTGCCGGTACCTGCACCGGAAGTTCCCGGCGTACGCGTCCTTCTCGGTCGTGTACGCGGAATACCCTGATCTCATCGGCGAGCCGGCGCGCGTGCGCCGCGCGACGGCGTACCGCTGCGAGCCGGGCGCGCCATGACCGGACCGGGGTCGAGCCTGCGGCGCCTGTGGCGCCGGGCGTTTCTTGAGGAGCGCCCGTCCGTCGGCCTCGCGGCGTTCCGGCCGGCCGTCGCGTTGACCGTGGGCGCGCACGTACTGCCCAGCCTCTTCGAGCTCCAGGACAACTATCTCCGCGGCGCGTTCAAGGCCAAGAACCACTGGTTCTTCCCGCAAGAGATCCTCACGCTCATCGAGGCCAGCCCCGACTGGCTCGTCATCGGCATGGCGTCGTGCTTCGTCCTGGCCCTGGCCAGCTTCGCCCTCGGACTTCGGACGCAGCGGAGCGCGATCGCCATGACGGGGGGATGCTACTACTTCTACGCCCTCAACGCGATGCACATCGGCACGCTCAGCTTCGACATCCTCCTGGTGACGCTGGTGCTCGTCTGCGCGACCGAGTATCCGGGCGATGCGCTCTCGCTGGACGCCGTGCGGCGGGGCGACGCCGCGGCGCACCGGCACAGGCGGCCGTTCTTCGTGCAGCGGTTGCTGCAGCTGCAGCTGACCTGGACCTTCTGGTATACGGCGCTCTCCAAAATCAGCGCGGGAGGCAACTGGCTGACGGGCCAGCCGTTCTTGTCCCTGATGCAGTATCCGCCTGAAGGGGTGGTCCGCGCGTTTCCGCTCCGGGCGTGGCTGGGCGGACAGCCGCAGCTGTGCCACTGGCTGGGCGTAGCGCTGGTGGCGTTCGAATTCGTGCTGCCGGCGCTCTGGTGGATCCCGAGGACCCGCCGGATCGGGATCATGCTCGGCGTGGCCTTTCAGCTCATGCTGTGGGGAATCCTGCACGTGCCGACGATCTTCCTGTTTATGTTCCCCGCGCTGATGGGGCTCTTCGTGCCGCCCGAGCGGATCGTGTCCTGGATCGAGGATCGGCGGGCGGACGCGCAGGCGGGCGCGAGGGCGGTCCTGGTGTACGACGGGGCCTGCGGATTCTGCCGCCGGCAGGTCAGGCGGCTGCAGGCGGCCGACCTGTTCGGCTGGGTGCGCGCCGTCGATGCCGCGACGCTGGACGCGCCGGAGCGGCTGGCGCCGGGGCTCGATGCCGCGCGATGCCGCCGGGAGCTGGTGCTGATCGAGCCGGGCGGCCGCGTCTCCGGGGGGTTCGCCGCGCTCGCGAGGCTGACGCGGCGCCTTCCCTTGCTCTGGTGGGCGGCGCCGGCACTGGCGCTCCCGGGCGCGTCCTGGGTCGGCGGGCGGCTCTATCGCGCGGTGGCCGCGCGCCGCCGCCGCTGCGGGGACGCCGCGGGCTCCTGCGGGACGGATCAGGGAGCGTGCTCCTCGAACGCGTGAGTTCGAAACGCGAACAGCTCGCCGTCCCGCCACGCGTCGGGCGGCAGTCCCGCCTTCTGCGAGGCGAGCTCCCTCAGGAATTCCGCTCTTGTCCATCCGGTCGACTCCCACACGGACGGCAGGAACACGCCGCTGCCGCGGGGATGCGTCAGCACGACGCCGTCGCGGCCCGCGACGAGGTCCTCGGGATCCTGCAAAGGCGCCAGCGGCGTCAGCACCGCGACCTCGATGCGCATCTCATCGAGCTCCTCGAAGACCAAGGGCGGGAATCGAGAGTCCTTGAAGGCCGCCTCGAGCGCGACCTTCGGCACGGAGTCCGCCAGAGGTTCTCCGGTCGTGATGCGGCCGATGCAGCCGCGCAGGGCGCCGTGGCGCGTCAGCGTGACGAAGACCCCGGCGGCCCGCTCCAGTTCCGGCAGGCGCGCGGGGAGCGGATCGCCGCGTGCGGGGTCCTCCGAGAGCGCCCGCACGATGGCCCGCCTGGCCGACCGGACCATCGCCGTCCCGGCCTCATCGGACACCAGCGGCTGCGCCGTGTCCGGGCGGGGCGACCAGGCGATGGCGGCATAGCCGACGACGCGGGCGCGCTCGCCTTGGGTGTCGCCGGAGTTCATCGCGTGGAGCAATTCCGGCCGGAGGTATCCGAGCCGGGCCGACAACAGCAGGGCAGCCACGACGGGCCCGGCGCCGCAGGCTTCGCTGCGCCCGGCCGCGAACAGACGCGCGTTCGCCCGTCCGGTTTCGGAGAGGATCGCCTCGATCGTGCGCCGGTCGATCCGCCGCGCGTCCTCATGCGGGCGGTCATGAGACAGGTCCGTGCTGAACACGAACAGGTAGTCGCCGGTCGCGGCCAGGTCCGCCAGCGCATCCGCGAGGGACTCAAGATCGGTGAGGGTGGCGTCGCCGATGATGACGGCCACGAGGGGGGTGTCCTCCAGCGCCACCTGGAGGAAAGGAAGCTGGACCTCGAGCGAGTGCTCGCCGTCCGTATGCGCGCGCTCCACGTGGCGGACGGGGCCCGAGCCGTCGGGCGAGCGGCCTCCCATGAGCCGTTGAACCGCCTCGCGGTGCACTCGGATATCTCCCAGCGGGCCGCTGTAGGCGTCCGCCGCATCCACTGAGACCCCCTGGAAGGACGGCCGGTGCTGAAATCCCACGACCACGACGCCGTCGTACGAGGCCCCTTCGAGCGTCCGGTACGCCGCGGCGGCGACGGGGCCGGAATACCGATACCCCGCGTGAGGCACGAGGAGGATGCTGACAGGGGGCGCGGAGGCGCGGGCGGGCGCGGCGTCCAGGAGGCCGCGGACCATCTCCCGCAACTCGCCGGCGCCGGCGGGATAGAACTGTCCCGCGACCTGCGCGCGCCGCACCGCCTCCGCCGCGGCCGCCATGGGGCACGCGAGGCCGGCGATCAGCGAGACCAAGAGGGTCCGGGCCGCGAGTCCTCGGACCGGCCTTCGCGATCCGCACGCGCGTGCGCTCATTCGGCTCCTCCTGGGCCGCGGACCACAGACCTCAGACGCGTGGACCGGGTCTGTGAACCCCGGACGATGGACGATCGACGATGCACGATGCGCGGACAGTGTAGCACGGTTGCTCATGACGGAAGGGGACGAACCGGATATAATAGCTGCATGATGCCGGCGATGGATCTGCGACGATGGATGCGGCTCGGCGCGGTCGCGTGCGCGCTCGCGCTGACGGGCGCGGACTCGGGCCGCTGCGGCGAGTCCCTCGGGGCCCCGGCGGTGGAGGCGGCCCTGGTCCGGCTGGGTTCCGGCGATGCGCATGAGCAGCAGAAGGCGTTGCTTCAGCTCGAGGCGCTTCGTGACGCGTCGACAGCGGATGAGGTTCGAGCCCGCATCGAGAGCCGGGACGCCGGGGTGCGAGCGTACGCGGTGCGGGCGCTGGCCGCGATCGAAGGGATGGGCGCCGTGCCGGTGATCCTCGAGCGGCTTGCGGGTGACCGCGACCCATGGGTGCGCCGGGCGGCGTTGACGGCGCTTGAACCATGGGCGAAGACCGATTTCCGGATCGCGGAGACCATGGTCTCGGCGCTGAACGACCGGAGCCCCGAGGTTCGGATGGTCGCGGCCGACGTGGTCAGCCGATTGTCCGATGCCGAGGCCGCGCGCGGAGCCCTGGAGGCCCGCCGGAGGAGGGAACGTCACCGGGACGTCAGGCGGGTGCTCGACGCGCTGCTCGATGAGGCGCCCGGGCGGCCGTGAGATGCCGGCGAAGGGCTCGGCAGCCCGGACCCGGCGGCGGCCCGGCACCGGCGAGGTCGCACAGGACGTTCCGGCCGCGCTCCGCGGGCGCGTCTGCGCCGCCATCCGGGCGGACGCGTTGCTGCAGCCGGGGGACCGGGTGGTCGTCGCGGTGTCCGGCGGATCAGATTCGATGGCCCTCTTGGCACTGCTCGCGGAGCTCCGCGGGCGGATGCGCCTGCGGCTGACCGCGGCGCACGTCGATCACCAGCTCCGCGAGGGCTCGACGGAGGATGCCCGGTTCGTCGAATCGCACAGCCGGAGCCTCGGGGTTCCTGTCGTCATCGAGCGGCGGGACGTCGCGGCCGCGTGCGCGCGCCGTGGCTGGTCGATCGAGGAAGGCGCGCGCCACGTCCGCTATGACGCGCTGACGGCGGTCGCGGTGCGCGTTTCCGCCGCCGCCATCGCCGTCGCGCACACGGCGGACGACCAGGCCGAGACGGTGCTGATGCGCCTGCTGCGCGGCGCAGGACCGGCGGGCCTGGCCGCCATGTCGCCGCGGAGGCCGGCGACGGCCTCCGCGGATGCCCCCGCCGTCATCAGGCCCCTCTTGGGCGTCTGGCGGCGCGAGCTCACGGAATATCTCCGCGCGCGGGCGGTGCCGTGGCGCGAGGATCCGAGCAATACGGACCGCCGGTTCCTCAGAAACCGCATTCGCCATGACCTCCTGCCGCTGTTGGAGCGGGAGTACCGTCCGAATATCCGGGCGGCGCTCGCGCAGCTGGCCTCGCAGTGCCGGGCGGAGACCGAACTCGTCGAAGCGGCGCTGGATCGCCAGTGGTCACGGATTGCGAGGCCGGATCAGCGCGGCGGATACCGTCTGCGGCTGGCGGCGTTCCGCCGCCAGCCGT
>Ga0214471_10003323_pt1 | contig 12494 bp, 16 predicted proteins | sample RVTome_5_FD_207665 | JGI IMG/M metagenome (GOLD analysis project Ga0214471, IMG submission 207665) | Soil microbial communities from uranium-contaminated site in the Upper Colorado River Basin, Wyoming, United States - RVT142D155 | ecosystem: Environmental > Terrestrial > Soil > Contaminated >...
TGCTCGCCGCCGCCGCGGAGGCCGAGATCGACGGCGTCCAGACGACGGGGCGTTATGCGTCCGAGGCGGCAGCGGCGGCCAGGGACGCCGGCCTCTTCGTCCTCCAGGCCGTGCCGGTGGGCAGATCGGTGGGCGGCGACGCGGTTGCTCCCGGAGTGGTGCCGCTGTACGACACCGCCGCTGCCGGAAGGGTGGGAGGGACGGGGACGCCGTTCGACTGGAGCCTGGTGGCCGGCCTGGACGGCGATTTCGTGATCGCAGGTGGGCTCGGCCCCGACAACGTCGCGGCTGCTGTCGCCGCCGCGCGGCCCTTCGGCGTCGACGCCGCCAGCCGGCTCGAAGCCGGGGTGGGGGAGAAGGACCACGGTAAGGTTGTCGCCTTCGTCCAGGAGGCCAAACGGGCGTGACCATGACCCGTCCCGACCATGCAGGACGATTCGGCGACTTCGGTGGCCGCTTCGCCCCTGAGACCCTCATGCCGGCGTTGTTCGAGCTCGAGGAGGCATTTGAGGCGGCCTGGGCAGACGATTCGTTCCACCGCAGGTACGAGGAGCTGTTGCGCGACTACGTCGGGCGCCCCACTCCGGTCTACCGGGCGGCCCGGCTCTCCGAGGAGCTCGGTATCGACCTGTGGCTGAAGCGGGAGGACCTCGCCCACACCGGTGCCCACAAGATCAACAACACCATCGGACAGGCATTGCTGACCGAGAGGATGGGCAAGCCGCGGGTGATCGCCGAGACCGGCGCCGGCCAGCACGGCGTCGCCACCGCCACCGCCTGCGCCCTGCTCGGCCTGGAGTGTGTCGTGTACATGGGTGCCAAGGACATCGAGCGCCAGGCGCTCAACGTCGACAGGATGCACATGTTGGGGGCCGAGGTGGTGCCGGTCCTCACCGGTGCCGGGACGCTGAAGGACGCCGTGTCGGAGGCGATGCGCGACTGGGTGGCCTCCGTCGAGTCGACGCACTACATCATCGGCTCCGTGGTCGGGCCACACCCCTTTCCGTGGATGGTGCGCGAGCTGCAGAAGGTGATCGGCGAGGAGATCCAGGCTCAGATGGGTGGTGTGGGGACCGACCGCCCCCGGCCCGAGGTCATCGTGGCGTGTGTTGGAGGAGGGTCCAATGCCATCGGTACCTTCTTCCCCTTTGTGGGTGGTGACGTCACCCTGGTGGGCGTCGAGGCAGGCGGCCTCGGCATCTCGACCGGCCATCACGGGGCCTCGTTGGGTGCCGGGTCGCCCGGCGTACTCCACGGCGCCATGACCTACATGCTCCAGGACGAGGCCGGCCAGGTCGTCGAGGCTCACTCGATCTCCGCAGGGCTCGACTACCCCGGGGTGGGCCCGGAGCACTCCTACCTCAAGGACCGTGGCCTGGTGCGGTATGAGTCGGCGACGGACTTCGAGGCCCTGGACGCGTTCCATCGTCTCGCCGCAACCGAGGGCATCATCCCCGCCCTGGAGTCGGCCCACGGCCTGGCCTGGATCCTGCGATCGGCCGCAGACCTGGCCGGCAAGACGGTGGTGCTCAACCTCTCCGGGCGCGGCGACAAGGATGTCGCCAGAAAGCTCGACGTCGATGGCTGAGCCGGCGTCGCCGCCTACGCCGCGTTCTGCCAAGTCGTTGCAGCGGCCAGATGGGGTTGGCGAGCCGGGTGCCGACCGCGCCCAACTTGCGGCTCGCCTGGCCGAGGCATCACGGGGAGGACCGCCGCTGCTCCTGCCGTACCTCACGGCCGGGTTGCCCGACCCCGCCCATTCTGTGGAGCTGTTCGTGGCAATGGCCGACGCCGGCGCCGACGGATTCGAGGTGGGGCTGCCGTATTCGGACCCCCTCATGGACGGCCCGGTGGTCCACGCTGGCGGGCTCGCCGCGCTGGAGCGGGGTGCCACGATGGACGTGAGCCTGGCGATCGCCGCCGACGTGCGCGCCGAGACGGGCAAGCCCGTCCTGGTGATGACGTACGTCAATCCGGTGCTGCGCATGGGCCCTGCTGCGTTCGCCCGCAGAGTCGCCGCCGCCGGCGTTGCCGGCGTGATCCTTGCCGACCTGCCCGCCGAGGAGGCTCCTCCGTTTCGCGACGCGTTCGAATCGGAGGGCCTGGGGTTGGTGCTGTTCGTGGCGCCTACGACTCGCGACGACCGGCTGGCGACGGTGGCGGCCGGCGACCCACTGTTTCTCTACGGGATTGCTGAAATGGGCGTCACCGGTGAGCGTGACGACGCCGGGCACAGGGCCCGTGACCTCGCTGCCAGGGTCCATGCCTTGACCGACGTGCCGCTGGTGCTTGGCGTCGGGATCTCGACACCGACCCAGGCCGCGGTCGCCGCCGGCTTGGCCGAGGGCGTGATCGTCGGGTCTGCGTTGGTGCGTAGGGTGCTCCAAGCGGCCACCGCGCAGGAGGCGGCCGAGGCGCTTGCCGCGGCGGTCGCCGAGTTGGCCGACGCGGTGCACGGCGTTCCCGTCGCTCCCGAGCCGGGCGGACGCGCCGTCGCGGGTTAGTCCCGACGAGGGTGCCCGGAACCGACCTGTAGAAATCCGCCACTTCTGCCGATCATATCGGCAGGGGCCGGTTGCCTACCCCTTCGGCACCAACCCCACAGAGTCGGGGGGCTCGGCGGACAACCGACCGGTACGTACGCACCACACCCAAGGCCCGCCGGGCCCCCGACACCAATCCGACGGCCCCCTCCACTCGGAGGGGGCCGTTCAGGTTGGCCGGTACCGGGAGGGGGACCCGAACCCCCACGTCCTTGCGGACAACGGATTTTGAGGCCCCCGATTCCGGCCTGGACAACGGATCGGAAGTCCGTGTTCAGTGCGCACCAAATAGTCCGTATGACCTGGGGATACGGGGCGCGGCCATGTTCCCGATCGAACCACGCCCGGAGGCGTGCTGAGCGGGCTGTGACCAGAGTGTGACCACGGATGCCGGTCCCGAGAGTTCCCCACGGGCTGCGCGTCTAACCGATGTGATCGGTTTGGTGAGCGTCATGGCTGGGAGGCCAGCTCGAGGATGCAGCGCATGGCCCGGATCGCTCTTCTCGCCTCGGTGGCCGTGGGGTCGACTTCCTCGCACTGTGCCTTGTGTTTGATCGACAGCAGTGTCTCCAGGTGGCGCCTCGCGTCCCGACCCACCTCTCTCCTGCCTCCTCGACGAGCGCGAGTGTTTGCTGGTGGTCGTCGCCGGCGGCATGGCGGCCGAGGCGTCGGCAGCAAATCGAGTGGGCTGCCGCGATGCCGGCGAGGACAGCGTTGCTGACCGCTGCCGACCGTGTCGGTCCGTCCTCGGATCCTGGGTCCAGTTCTGCCAGGTGGGCGAAGGCGGTGGCTTGGTCGTATCGCTGAGCGGCGTGCTGATGACTGCAGGGCCGGGTGCGACGTTTCTTGGCCATCAGCGGGAAGGAGCTCCGATCAGGTCGATCCCTTCGGACTCGACGGCTGCATACATCTCGGGGGCGCTCGCAGCGAGTGTGTCGAGTTCTTCTGCGGTGTAGTGCAGAAGGTTGCAGGCGTTGCCGGTCACTTCGCGCACCCGAGAGGCGAGGTTCCCTTCGGTCTTCTGCTGCATCTCCTCGTCTGGCCACACCAGGGCGATGTCGATGTCGCTGTGCTCGTCGGCGTTGCCTCTTGCCAGTGAGCCGAACAGGATCGCCCGCCTCGCCTCCGCAGCCTCCTGGGAGACGATCGTTGCCAGTCGGTCGATCAGTTCGCTTCTCAGGTTGACGATGCCGATGATGTGCGGAGCCAGGATGTGCTCGCGGTTCAGCGTGTTGAGGATCGATCCTCCGGCCGCTACCTGTACGACGAGCCCGTGAGCCGCCAATTCATCGAGGGCATTCTGGACACCCTGCTGGCTGGCCTCCCGACGCAACAACCGCATCACGTTCCGGCCAGACAGGGGATAGGAGGTGTTGACCAGCACCTCCAGGACCCGTCCCGAGAGGGTCGTCACCAGCGACGAGAGCGGATGTCCTAGGTCCATCCCTGCCAAGTATAGTGGGCGATTGCCCATATTGCTAGGCATATGCCAAGAATAGTAGGCATCGCCTTTGATCCGGAAGCTCTTCGAGTGCCAGCCTCCGTCGATGCCCCGGTAGCGGGCACGCCACGGCTTGGACCGGTCGACCCGCTCGATGCTCCCAACGATGCACCGCAACCTACCGCGTGGCACCCATACCGAGTAGCCCGTCGATGCTCTGGCCATTGGCCGCGTCAACCGACTGCCGGCAGGCTTGGGGCGACCTCCTCGCCTCGACGGGTCGCTGTCACCGTGCACCGATCCGGTCACCAGATTGTTCCCGGCGTAGTCACCAGACGATGCCCGTTTCATTCACCAGCCGGTCCCGTCAGCGGCCCGTTCACCAGACGTTGCCCAGTTGATTCACCGCGCCGATGACGGCAGCGCCGATTGCCGGATCTGCTCGGACGGGGGTGCGCGATATCGCGCGTCGGCCTGAGGGTTATGCGCTGTCGAGATGCTGGAGGCGTTCCGCCAGCCAGGTGGCGACCTCGGTCTCGCTGATCGCCAGCGGCGATGGCGAGCATGAGGTCGACGGCGGCGTCGGTGGGGACCTCGAGCCTGTATCCGTTGAGGATGCAGAACATGGTGAGTGACTGCCACGCCAGCCGTTTGTTCCCGTCCGGCAGGGGATGGTTCTTGGTGATCCGCACCGTCAGCTCCGCGGCCTTGTCGGCGAAGTCGGGATGGAACTCGACCTCACCGAACCCGGCCTGTGGGGCGTGCAGCGCCGAGTCGAGCAGATCCAACCGGGATGCTCGGGCCAGCACCGCGGCGGGGGTGCCGGTGACGGCTTCGGTGATGGTGAGCGCTTCGGCGATGGTGAGATTCCTCACTCGGCGAGACGATCGAGGATCTCTTTGTCCCGTTCGGTCAACTCGCGCAGGCGCGTCATGAACTCCTCGTCGTGGCGGGCTCGCTCGATTTCGGCTTCGAGGGCTTCGAGTATCAGGGTGTTGACGCTGATGCCGCGGCCGCGGGCGACCACGTCGGCGTTCTCGGCGAGTTCTTCGGGCATGCGGACGGTTGTCGTGCGCTTCTCCATGCCGTCATGCTATCACGACGTCAGCAGTAGAGGGGGCTCGAAGATTCGCATCTCGGGGCCGCGGGTCGGGCAGGCTCAGACTGCTGGGGCGAGGTCGACGGTGACGGTGAGGTCGAGCGCCGCCGCCACCTTCTGGAGGGTGGTCAAGGTTGCGCCGACTCCGCCCGCTTCGAGCCGCGCGACCGCTGCTTGGCTCGTCGACATGCGCGTCGCCAGCTCACGCTGACTCAGCCCGGCGGCTTCCCGAGCGGCACGGATCTTCTCGCCGACCTCCAGCGCCAGCCTGGCGGCGGCGTGTTCCTCGTGGAAGGCGGCCTGCTCGTCGGCCGGCATCGACGCCAGTCGTTGTTTCTTGAGTTCTTCGATCGTCTTGCGAGCCATCAGCTGTCCTCCTCGGCGGTGTGTCCTTCTGCGATGCAGCGAGCCATGGCATCTCGGGCCCGCTGCACCTCAGCACGCTCGTTGTGTCGTTGCTTGCGGAACGTGGTCAACACACGATGCGACGGCCGGGGATGCCGGCATCCGAAGCTGATTCCCTCGTTCAGCCAGTCGCTCCACGTGCGCAAGCACGAAGACACACTGCCTCGCCGGCAGGCTCTCCATCCAATCTTCGACCTCGGGTTCGAGCTCCACCGACCACACGATATCAGAAATGATATCACGTTCCTTGGCCCAGATAATGATTTGGCAGCGCCGAGTGCCGGTTCGGCTCGGTTCGGGGTGCGCGATATCGCTGGCCGTGGTGCGTGATCTGCGGCAGCCTCATCGATACAGTACGTCGCTCCCACATATCGTCCGCTGGCAGCGCCAAGCTAGGCTCTGATCGGAGGCGGACAGCAGTTGCGGGAGATTTCGCGGCCCCTCATTGCGGCTCTACTCGCTTTGCTGCTCGTTGCGGGTCTGACGGGGTGTGGTTCCGATGAGCCCTCCAACGCCACCCCGGTCTCTCCCAATGCTGCCGTGGTCCCCGAGGATCACGCTGCGGTCCAACTTGCACAGCTGGACTCGGTGGATCAAGTGTCGGAGGCCGCCCAGAACGATGGGATTGACTTCGTGTGTGGGACGTTCCTCTCGGCCCTGGGTCCGACTTCGGCCTGCATGGTCAGTGATGAGGGTGTGGTCGCGGTGATCGCCTTCGACTCAGGCGCTGACCTGACGTATGTCGTTTCTGGTCCTGCCGCCGACAGTGAAGTCACGGTTCCTGTCGTGGTGACGAACGTGTACGGCGTTGAGGCGGCGCTCGGGGCACTCAAACTGTCGATCAAGGCTGACAACACCGTGATCGGAACCGTCACCTTCAGTGGTTAGTCCGCCGACCAACTGCAACCGAGATCGCCCGATCTTGAGCCATGTGGCACATCCCACCGAGCGAGCGGGATCGGCACTTCGTGCGCTAGCGGTGGCCGACGGTGGCGACACCCGGGAGGTTGGCGAATGCCTCTTGGTCGGCGGTCACAACCGTCCGGTCGGTAGCTCGAGCAGTAGCAGCGATCAGCAGATCGTGAGCGCCCCGTGGACGGCCCTGGTCGCGAACAGCGACGAGCAGATCGGCGTGTTCGACCGCTACATCGCGGTCGTATGCAATGATCGGCAGCGACTCGATGATCTCATCGACGTAGGTCTGGCGGGCATTCCGTCGCCTTCCGGAGGCGAGCTTGACCCCCACGAGCAGCTCAGCGACGGTGACCGCTGCGATGGCGATGTCGTCGTCATCGTCGATGACATCGTCGAGATCGGCGCCGCCGCGCTCGGCATCGATCAGAAACGTGGTGTCTAGCAAGAGCAGGCTCATCCTCGATCTTCAATCTCCAACAGAGCCCGAAGGTCCGTCAGGTCCTCCGTCCACGCGGTGTCCGGCCGGTGCCGACGCAGGAGCGACTTCACGTCGCTGCCTCGTCCAGTGGAGACGGGGTCGAGGTGCGCGACTGCTTTGCCGCGACGAACGATGGTGTAGTGCTCGCCACGGTGCTCAACACCGTCGAGCAGATCAGCGAAGTGGCGGGCCGCATCGGTCGCAGTGATGTCAGGCATCCGATCAGATTATCAGATACACACGCAAAGGTGAACCTCCGCCACGCCGATCACCCGGACGAGAACGAGCACATTCCCGAAGAGCGCAGGCCGGCACGTCGCGCTCGGGTAGTTCACTGCGGTTGGTAGATGTCGCGGGGGTGCCCGACACGGAGAATGATGACTTCTCGGCGGTTGTCGTCGATGCGGTAGAGGATGCGGTACGTGCCGCGTCGGGCGCTCCAGACACCCTCCAGCTCGTTGCGCAGCGTCGCGCCTACTCGTCTCGGTTCTCGAGCAACGGGCCCGTGATGAAGTCGATGACTGCAAACGCCACCGCCTCGGGGAGCGTTTCTCGGACCGCTCGCGCTGCAGGCGCGGTCACGACGATCTCGTATCGGACTTCGGTCACCGAGGCCGCAAAGCTCGGACGGCGTCGACTCCGCGAACCACGCCTCCTTCCAGATAGGCCCGATGGGCTTCAACGAGTTCGGCCACCGCATCCGCGTCTCCGAGCACGGCAAGGGTCTCTTCCAGCGACTCGAGGTCGTCGGGGCTGATGAGTACGGCGGCCGGCGTTCCGTTCTTGTTCACGACGACACGCTCGTGGTGTGCCTGGACGCGCTCGATGAACTCGCTGAAGTGGTCGCGCACCGTCCGCAACGATTCGCTTGACATGGGCACAATTGTGCTACACCTGCGCGTTCATGGGAAGACTCCACGCCGATCACCGGACGGTGCCGGGGTCGAAGCTGGCTCAGGTGACGGCCCGCAGCGGCGTCACGTTGGAGGCGGCCTCGAGCTCGGCGGCGCGGCGCTGGGCCCGCTGGGCGTCGAAGGCCTGGGCGTAGGCGGAGGCGGTCACAGCCGGGGTGGAGTGTCCTAGCGCTGTCGACACCTCGATGAGGTCGGCGCCGGCGCGGATGGCGTTCACGGCGTAGCTGTCTCGAAGGTCGTGCGGGGTGGCGTCACGCTTGGCGACGGGGAGCACTCGGCGCGCTGGGTTCCATACCGCCTTGCGGAACGCGTTGTAGCGGATCGGGCCGCCGCGGGGGCAGGGAACACGTAGGCGTCGAGGTCGCGGCCTTCGACCAGTGGCGCTCGATGTCGTTGAGCCAGCGTTGCACGGCGGCCACGGTGATGTGGTTCAGCCGGGATGTGGCGAAGCTCGGCGCGATGTGGGTTCGCCACAGGGACTCGTAGCGGGCGACGGTGGCGGGTGCCCGGTCCGGAGGCATCGAATCGACGAACTCCTCCCACCACTCGCCCAGCGCCACCTTGCCGGCGTTCGGGTCGAAGCCCTCGCCGCGGTCCCGAGCGGCGAGCTGGGCGCTGAGCCACACCTCGGCGTCGGCCTTGCGTGCGAACGTGCGCGAGTAGCGGTGGCCGTCGGCGCCGATGTAGCGGGCTCGCCAGGGACGCGTTCGACGGTCGATGCGGTCGATTCGGGTCGTCGCCACCGGCTCACCCCCAGAAAGTGTGACCAGAGTGTGACCACACAGTAGCGAAACGACGGAGAACGACGCAAGGACACGAAGGAAACGAGACACGGCCGGAACCCTTGTATATCAAGGGATTCCGGCCGTTCAGCCTGGTACCGGGAGGGGGACTCGAACCCCCACGTCCTTGCGGACAACGGATTTTGAGTCCGTCGCGTCTACCGATTTCGCCATCCCGGCCTGGTGGCCTCGGGCAGAAGTCTCAAGCACACCGGCGGGGTGCGCAAGTCCTGCGTCCGGAGGTGCCGATCGACCGGTTTCCCCGGCACGGCACCGCTGCTGCGGCGGGGTCTTTAGCATCCGCTCATGCGCCGGATCGAAAAGAAGCTGTTCGCCATCGGGGATCGCCTGGCCACGATCTCGAGCGAGTTGCACCTGGCGCGCGAGGAACTCATCTACCACCGCCACCTGGACGATGATGCCCGCCGCGACGCCGCCGTGAGCGGCAGCCCGATCGACCGCGCCGACGCTAGAGAGACGTCCGGCGATGTGGCCCGGTTCGAGGGTCTCATCGCACGCCTCGAAACCGAGCGGGAGGCTCTCGAGGCGCATCGCGCCCGCCTGTTGGATCGGCTGGGTTGACGAGGCGCAGCCGACTCGGCGACCTGCGAGCCCGGCGTCGACTCTCGCGCTGACCGCTCGAGCCTGCGGGCTGATCAGGATGACCAATTCGAGAATGATCCCTCCTGTGTGGTTCTCGCCGGAGCCGATACTCGCTACGTTACGTCTGACCACTAAGGGTAGATGAATGACTACTATACGTAGCAGCACTGACCGGACTCCCGCCGCCGAGCGTGGAGCGACCTTGGTCGAGTTCGCGGTGTTGGCGCCGCTGCTGATCCTGCTGCTGTTCGGCATCGTCGAGATGGGGCTGGCGCTTCGCGACCAGCTGACCGTGGCCAACTCGGTGAGCGGAGCGGCGCGCATCGGCAGCGTCGTCGGCAACCAGCCGGAGGCGGACATCGCGGTCCTCGACGCCGTCGAGGCCGGATTGGTGGGTGGCCTCGACGCCGACGTCATCACCAAGGTGATCATCTACAAGGCCAACGCCGACGGGTCGTCCTCGGGCCTCGAGGACCAGTACACATACGATCCGTCCGATCCGACGTGTCCCTGGAACCCGTGCCCGGATCCCCTCCATCCGAGCTTCGGAGGCTACGGATCGCCGAGCAGCTACCCGCCGTCGGGCCGCATCGACACGCTACCGGACCCCGACATCATCGGAGTGAGGGTCGAGTACCAGCACAACTGGGCGACGACCGTCCTGCCGTTCATGCAGACCCCCGCGGCGTGGGACGCCGATGCCCGCATGCGGCTCGAGCCGGACGTGTCGGGGACGTGACAAACCGCGTGCGATGCCGCTGGGACCTGTTGTTCGACGGGCGTGAGCGCGGCGCAACTCTGGTGTTGGGAGCCATGCTCCTGCTCGTGCTCATGGGTGCGGCGGCGATGAGCGTCGACTTCGGATGGCTGTTCCTCAACGCCCGTCGAACCCAGCAGGCGGCCGACGCCGCTGCTCTGGCCGGCGTCGTGTACCTCCCCGACGATGAGCCGACGGCCATCAGCACAGCGGTGTCCGTCGCCGCCACCAACGAGTACGTCGACGACTCGCTCGGCGGCGACTCCCAGGTGACCGCTGCCAAGGTCGTCGCCAACGCCCGCCAGCTCCAGGTCACCGTGGAGCGACCCGTCGAGACCTTCTTCATGCGCGCCTTCGGGATCGACACGATCACCATCGAGAAACAGGCCATCGCCGAGTACGTGCTGCCGCTGCCGCTCGGCAGCCCGGAGTCGTGCTTCGGCAACAACCCCCACGACGACAACTCCGGGTGCAGCACGTCGACGCCCAACTTCTGGGGCAACATCCACGGTGCCTACACCGGCCGCGGCATGGGTGACCTGTACTCGTCGCGTTGCCTGAGCAACCAGACCGGCAACCCGAGCTGCAACGGTCAGCCGAACCCGGACTTCCGGTCGAGCGGCTACCTCTACGCGGTGGAGATGGGTGCCGGGATGAACGATCTCGTCGTCGAGTTGTACGACCCCGAGTTCCACGTCGGAGGCGGTGACACCGTCCTCAACGGCGACAACCCCCAGTCCGGCGGCGACCCCGGCCAAACCGTGGCGTTCCGTCTGTTCGGTCCCGACCCCACGCCGCTCGACATCGCAGACAACGTGCTGCTGTGCGAGATGGTGTACGCCCCCGAGGCCGCCTACCCGGCCGGCACCACGCTGGTCGACATCCCGTGGGAGACGATGTGCGGCACCAGCTTCGACGAAGGGGCAGGCGTCTACCCGCTCCAGATCCAGGTCCTCGACCCGGCACCGGCGACCAACGCCCGCGGCCTCAACCGGTTCTCCATCCAAGCGAAGGCGAGCGGCGGCAACCCGCGCATCTACGGCCTCGGCGACATGTCGATCTACGCCAACGTCAACGCCGGGTTGACCGAGTTCTACCTGGCCGAGGTGGAGGAGATCCATGCCGGCAAGGAGCTCATCCTCAACCTGTGGGACCCGGGGGATGCCGCCGGGAATCATTCGGTGACGATCGTGGATCCGTTCGGCAATCCCCCGGCGTGCCACATCGAGACCACCATCCCGTCGTCCGCCGACCTGCCGACGTGCACCATCGCCACGAGCAGCTCCGTGTACAACAACCGGGGCGTGGAGATCACGATCGAGCTCGATCCCGGGTACGCCTGCAACGGCACCAACTGCTGGTGGAAGGTCCGCTACAACTACCCGGCCCAGGCGACCGACACGACGACATGGTCGGCGCGCATCGACGGCAACCCGGTGCGCCTGATCGAGTAGTCACCTCGGGTAGTCAGCGCGATCCGCCAGGAATAGCCCTAATGACCTATTCTCCCGGAGCCGATGCACCGATATGGTGCGCGCACAGCCACCACTCAGGGAATTGGAGCGACAACGGTGAGTAGTCGAATCGCTAGGCGCCTCGCCGAGGCGCGCGACCGCGAGAGCGGGTCGGCGCTGATCGAGTTCACGATCGTGTCGGTGCTCCTCTTCACACTCCTCTTCGGCATCGTCGAGTTCGGCCTGGCATTCCGCGACCGGCTGACCATGGCCAACGCCAGCCAGAGCGCCGCCCGGGTGCTGGCGGCCCTCGGCGACAACAAGGACGCTGACCTGGCAGCGCTCGACGCCCTCGCCAGCACCCTGCAGACGCTTCCCAACTCCGGCGTCGACGTGGTGAAGTACGTGGACGTGTTCGAGGCCGACGGCAACGGCGACCCGGTGGGCGCCTGCAACGACGGCGGCGGCACGCTCTGCAACCGTTTCTTCTACGACCCCGTGACCGACCCCACCTGCCCGTGGGATCCGTGCCCCGACCCGGACGCCGGTTGGTTGGGCGGCGACTGGGCTCTCGGCGATCGTGACGTGCAGCTCCCCGGCCTCGATGTCGTAGCGGTCGTCGTGCACTTCTCGCACGAATGGGTCACCGGCGCCATCGTCCCGCTTCCCGACGTGTCGTGCGACCCGGTCGCCGTTCCTGGCTCGATATGCTGGCAGGACACCGCCATCCTTCGCCTCGAACCCCAGGTGTTCGCCCCGTGAGCACACTCGATCGCAGCCAGGAGGTCGCCGTGGATCAGACCGTCGTCGAAGACGAGCGACGCGCAGAGCGCGGCGTGTCGATGGTCCTGGGTGCCATGGTGTTGCTGGTGCTGCTCGGCATGGCCGGATTCGCCGTCGACCTGGGTTGGCTGTTCTACCAGCAGACCAACACACGCAAGGCGGCCGAGGCGGCCGCGCTGGCGGGCGTCGTGCACATGCCCCAGCCCAGCGATGTGGCATTCGCCGACGGTGAGGCGTATGCCACCGCACTCGACGTCGCCGAGCGCAACGGCTACATCCCCAACCCCGGTGTGGTCGAGGTGGTGCCGACCCAGGTTCCC
>Ga0214471_10003325_pt1 | contig 12492 bp, 7 predicted proteins | sample RVTome_5_FD_207665 | JGI IMG/M metagenome (GOLD analysis project Ga0214471, IMG submission 207665) | Soil microbial communities from uranium-contaminated site in the Upper Colorado River Basin, Wyoming, United States - RVT142D155 | ecosystem: Environmental > Terrestrial > Soil > Contaminated >...
GTACGGCGATCGATGGGATCATCGACCAAGAGCTGTCGCAGGATCCGGATCTCGAACCCGACAGGCTGCTCGGCGTCGTCGATGACCAGGTCGCTCGCCGGCGCGATGATCTCGTTGCGGCGCGTGAGGATCGCGCGGTCGAAGGAGGGTTCCTCTCTTTGCAGCCGCGGCTGGATGGGCAGGGTGGTTCTGTTTACGCCCAAGCCGACGCCGAAGCGTTCGCAACCATCTGCGAAGCCATCGACATCGCATCCCCACGCCCGGTGAACGAAGACGGCGATGCTGATGTTCCGAGCCGCGCGCAGCAGCGCCTCGACGGCCTCGTAGCCGTCTGCGAAGCCCGCCTCACCGGCAGCGCCACGACGATGCGACCCAGACCTCGCTTCCTCGTGAGCCTGGATCTGCGTGACCTCGCCGACGATGAGGACCCCACCGCGCGCATCCTATGGCGCGCGCGCGGCCGCGCCGGCCGGCTCTCGCGCGCGGCCTCCCAGACGCTGGGGTGCGATGCGGAGTTCCAGCCGATCATCTTCGACCGCGGGCGCCCCATCGCCGTGGGCGACATCATCGGGGATCCCACGCCGCGCGCGCGCGCCGCCCTGGCCGCACGCGACGGCGGATGCCGTTTCCCCGGCTGCAACATGCCCGCTGGCTGGACAGACGCTCATCACATCAAAGGCCGCCGACCCGGGCGCACACGCAGCATCGACGACCTCGCAATGCTATGCCGGCGCTGCCACCGACGCGTCCACCGACAGCGCTGGAAGATCACCGTCCACCCCGACGCCTCCATGACCTTCCGCCACCGCGGCCGTACCTACACCAGCCAACCCCGCATCCGCGGCCCCGCGCGCAGATAATCCGCGACGCACGGGGCCCACACCACCCCACGAACCGATCATGATCAGACCCAAGCAACCCTGCTTCGGGTCCACACGCGCGCGCCACGAGCCGACACGCCGCGCACAACCCGACCCGCGCCCCCGACCCGACCCCACCCGCGCGCGCCACGACCCGACACACACACGCCCCGACGCGGCATCTGGAACCACGCTTGTATCCTGCGCGCCATGGCAGAGAAGCAGCAGATCAACCTGTACTTGCGCCCCGGATGAACGGGCTGTCGCGACGCGCGGGAGTTCCTCGCGCACCAGAACGCCGACGTCATCGAGCGCAACCTCTTCAAGCAGCCGTTGACGCCATCGGAAATCAAGCAGCTCGGCCATCGCGCTGGCGGCGTGCGAGAACTCGTGGCGCCACGCCGGCGCGCCGAGGTCGAGGGGATGTCCGACCGCCAGGTCGTGGCCTATCTCGCGCAGGATCCCGCGCGGCTCCGCCGCCCGATCATCGATACCGGCGGCCGGATCCATCTGGGCTTCTCGAAGGCCGTGCGGGAAGCGCTCGGCTGAACCGGCTATCCTTCGCGCGATGACCATCCGCGTGGTGCTCGCCGAGGATAACTATCTGGTCCGTGAGGGCGTCAAGACCGTGCTCGAACAGGAGTCCGACGTCGAGATCGTCGCGGCATGCGGCGACTACGACGCGCTGCTCGCGGCGGTCGCCGAATATGAGCCCGACGTCGTGCTCACCGACATCCGTATGCCCCCGACCTCCACCGATGAGGGGATCCGCGCCTCGGCAGCGATCCGCGACAGCCATCCAGATATAGGGATCGTCGTCCTCAGCCAGTACGACGATCCGGAGTACGCGCTCGCGCTGCTCGAGAAGGGGGCGGCCGGGCGCGGCTATCTGCTGAAGGAACGGGTCGGCGATGCGGGCCAGCTGGCCGGGGCGATCCGGGAGGTGGCCGCGGGTGGCTCGGTGATCGACCCCAAGATCGTCGAGGGCTTGGTCGCGGCCCGGTCGCGGACCAAGGAGTCCCCGATCGAGCGGCTGACGCCGCGCGAGCGCGAGGTGCTCGGCGAGATGGCCCAGGGCAAGAACAATGCCGCGATCGCAGGCGGCCTGTTCCTGACCGAGCGGGCCGTCGAGAAGCACATCAACTCGATCTTCTCGAAGCTGGAGCTGTCCGAGGAGCCCGACGTCCACCGCCGCGTCAAGGCCGTCCTGCTGTTCCTGAAGGCTGGGGGAGGCTAGCCTCACCTGCGGCCGGGGTGGCCGCACGCTGGAGTAGGGAGCCGCGAAGGTGCCACGATGGAACGCTCGGCGGCGCTAGTGAGGCCTCGATGACCGTGCGCGTCTTGATCGTCGACGACCAGAAGCCCTTCCGTGGCGCCGCCCGGACGGTGGTGACGCTCACGCCCGAGTTCGACGTGATCGGCGAAGCCGAATCGGGCGAAGAGGCGGTCGAGAAGGCGGCCGAGCTGCACCCGGACCTGGTGCTGATGGACATCAACCTGCCGGGCATCAACGGCATCGAAGCGGTGCGCCGGATCAGGGCCGCGGCTCCCGGAACGATGGCGTTCCTGCTGTCGACCTACAGCGCGGCGGACCTGCCGCAGGATGCGCGCTCGAGCGGCGCCGCCGCGTACATCCACAAGGAAGAGTTCGCGCCGGACATCCTCAGTTCACTGTGGGAGTCCGGGGGCGACGCCGCCTGGCGCGACGGCGGCTGACGCGAGAGCAAGACCCGACTCCACGCCGATCACCCAGGACGTGCGGCGCGCAGGATCGCCTCGACACGAACGTTGAGCATCTCGTTGTCGGGTCCGCGGCCCCAATCAACCGCGTCGGGTTGCTTCGCCGACCACCAGGCCTGGCCCGAGAACCGCCCATCCCGGCGTCGCTCGCGCTCGAGGGCGTCGAGCGCCGCTGCTGCGCGCGGATCGTCGAGGAGGCCCACAGCCTCAACGAGACGCAGCCCCTGTAGGACGTCGTAGTGCCAGTACGGAGGGTAGTGCAGCCTCGTCCACGACGGATGGATCGGCAGGCTGGTCCGACGCGACCGGAACAGCTCGTGCTGAAGGAGCAGCTCGGCCGATCGTCGCGCGGCGGAAAGCGCATCCGCATCCCCCGTCGCGGCGTTGAAGGCGGCCAGTCCGAGCGCCGGCGTCACAGTCTCGTGGAACGATGACCGTCTGCACCCCGGGCGATCATCGCAATTCCAGCCGCCGTCGCTCCACTGCCACTCGAGCAGCGCATCCACGATCTCGCGAACGCGAGGATCCGATGCGAACCCGAGCGTCGAACACGCGTAGACCGCGTTTCCCTCCTGCGAGGCGTGCACGCGGGTCAGGCCATCCACCGAGAGGATCCTGCTTCGGTGTTCGGGCGATGTCAGCCACGCCAGCTCCCGCGCCACCCCGCGCGCGAGCGCCGGCGTCCCAGGTGGGACACCGAGGTCGGCGAGTGCGACCAGCCGCCAATGCGTGCCCCACCATTTCCTGTACGGATCCACATCTGGGAAGTCGAGCAGCGTGCGCACGCGCTCGCTCCCCAGCACGTCGGCGTTCTCGTCGCCGGCCAGCCTGCGGATCGCCGGATCGGAGATCATCGCGGGGAAGCCTAACGGCAGCAACCGCCCGCCTGCCCCGTCACCAGGTCAGCCATCGGTGATAGGGACGCGGCCGGCGATAGTCGTTCCGCGGCCGGGCGCCGCGTCGACCTCCAGTGAGCCGCCCACAGCGCCAACGCGGTCGGCCATGTTCGTGAATCCAGCGCCGAGACCCTTCCCTGCCATGTCGAAGCCGGCGCCGTCGTCGGCGACCTCGAAGAACAGCACGCCGCCGTCCTCATGCAGTGAGATGGTCGCGGACGCGCCGTCGCCGGCGTGCTTGCCGGCATTGTTCAGCGCCTCGAGGACGCAGAAGTAGATCGCCGCCTCGATCTCCTGCCGGTAACGCCGGATCTCGCCTTGGGGCGTGACGGTCGTTGGCAGCGCCGATTTCGTCGCCGCGCTCCCCAGCGCCGCGACCAAACCGCGATCTGCGAGCACCGGCGGGTAGATGCCGTGCGCGAGGTCGCGCAGCGCCTGCACGGCGTCCTGCACCTCCCCTGCCAGGTCACCGATCATCTGCTTGGCGGTGTCGGGATCCTTCTCGACCAGCGCGCTGAGCAGCCTCACCTTCACCGCGAGCGCGACCAGGTTCTGCTGCGCGCCGTCGTGGAGGTCTCGTTCGATCTTCCGCCGTGCGGCGTCGGCCGATGCCACGATGCGTTCACGCGACGCGCGCAGCTCGTCGGCCTGTTTGCGTACCTCGTTGAGGGTCTCCTGCAGCGCCGAGTCGAGCTGCATGTTATGCAGGGCCAGGGCGACCTGCCGCGCAAGCTCCGTGAGCACGCGCTCGTTCTCCTCGCCCAGTTGCTCCTCGGGGTTGCGCCGTTCCACGATCACGAAGCCAAGCAGCTCGCCGGAGTGCACGATCGGAGCGACGCGAACCATCTGATCCTCGCGCCCCTCGAGCAGCTTCGGCAACCAAACCTTCAGCCACGCAGGTCCGGTCACGCCCGCGCGCGCGAGCACCGGCTGCTCCTTCGGCCCGATCGTCATCCGCGCGGGCCCGCGCTCCGGATAGGACACGCTGCGCTCGAACGAGCCCGACTGCCCGGTCCAGATCTCCACGGCGTCAAGCGCGAAGGTCTTCCGCAGCGATTCGGCGAGCTGGAGCAGCAGCTCGTCCATGGGGATGGCGCGCGACAACCGCGATCCGAACGTGCGCAGCACCTCGTCGGGCGCGTGCAGCTCCCCGTACACGATACGGTTCGCGAGCACCTGGAGGCGGTCGCGCGTCGGGATGTACAGCAGCGCCGCGATCGCCGCAGCGCCCATCGACAGCAGCAGCAGGGTCCGCTCGCCTTCGTCGGGGATCTCACCGAGCCCGACCACCACGATCACGTATGTCACAACCACCAGGCCGGTGAGCCCGGCGATCGAGACCGTGTGCGCGAGCAGCCGATCGACGCGGGCCACGTACCGCGTTGATGCACCGAACGCGAGCGCGAGCGGGATCGGCAGGGTCGCCACAGCAGGCAGCAGGGCGCCGACCTCCCGGTCGGCGAGGATCCGGATCGCGAAGACAACCACAGCGATAACGCCACCGACGGTCACGGCCCAGCCGAACCATTGCATCCGCTGACGCTCGAGACCGCGTGCGCGCGCGTACCGCGCGGTCGAACCGCTCCCGGCCATGATGAACGACACGACGCCGAGAGACACCAGCACAGCAGCCGGCCACCATGTACCCGTGCCCGGCGTTGGCGCGGCCAGCCACAGCGCCACGCCCGCGGCGCCCGACACGGCGTACCATGCGATCAGACGCGCGCGCGTCTTGCGCTTCGCGAGATGGCCGTCGGGCAGCCCGAGCACCAGATGCATCGCCACGGCGGACATGAGCGGCAGTGACGTCCATCGCGCGAGCAGCGCAAGGTCGCGCGCCATCCCCTCGGTGAGCGGCGCGCGCGCGGCGCCGAGGCTGCCGATCGCCCCGATCACCGCGCCGGTAAGGATGATCAGACCGCCGGGCTCATGGGGTCGTCGTACAGCGAGGGACGCGCCCGCGAGCGACCAGAGCATCAGCACCGCTGCTCGGATCAACTCGGCAGCCCGGTCATCCGCCGCACCAACGGCTGCTGCCATAGCCGCCACGGCGATCGCGATCACGGCGAGCAGCACGCCCAACGGTCGCCGGTAGCCGGCACGCGTTGCGAACGACGCCGGACCGGCGTGGCTGCGCTGCTCGAGGCTGGTTGCCACGTTCACATCCTCACGCTAGCGGCGGCCCGGGTACCTCGGCAGGGTGCTGGCACGAGGGTCGGGAGGGCGGTCATCACGCCGCCAAGGGGAGCGTCCCGACCAGGGTTCATTCGGCTCTCAGCACGATAGCGGGTCGAGTGCGCGCGGCCGCGCGCGCAGGGAACGCTGCGATCATATTGGCGAGCAGGACGGCGCCGAGGATCAGGATGCCGATGAGCAGCCCCGAGCTGACCGGCGCGGGGACCACGTCGAGCTCCTCGGCGAACAGCCGCCATCCCCAGCGACCAAGGACGATGCCGGCAGGGATCCCGGCCAGCAGCCCGATCGACATCATGGTGCTCGCCTGCCAGGCCACGGTCGCGCGGATCTGACGACCCTGGAAGCCGAGCGTCTTGAGCACCGCGAGATCCCGCCGGCGGCGTCTGATCGCGCTGATCACGGCATGAGCCAGCGCCGCGATCCCGAGGATCCCGAGGATGCCCGCGATCACCAACGGCAGGTCGCTGAGCCGCTCGACGTTGCGCACGCTCGCGGCGCTGCTTCGGGACATGACCGCGAACGCGACGTCGCTGACCTCTGCGCGCAACGACCCGACCGAATCCGCGTCGGCGCTCTGGTTGAAGCGCACGTACACGGCTTCGTAGAGCTGCTCGGCATCGACGCGTGTCAGGCCGTCGAAGGTGAGGAACGCACCTTGTTCGGGATTCTCCGATGCTTGGAAGGGCAGGCGCGGCACGATGAACCGCCCCACGACCTCCATCGTGAGAGCGTTCCGCGAACCCGGCCGGCCGACCCGGACGCGTTCCCCGACCTCAAGATCCATCGCGCGCAACGTGCGGCCGTCGAGCATCACCTCGCGATCCGTGCGAGGCGCGCGTCCCTGCACGATGGACGCGGCATACCCTTCGTACGCTAACGCCGAGACGGTCGCTCCGTCGACGGCGACCGCGCCGAAGATCGTCCCTCGGAACGCGTCCTCCACGTATGGCTCCCGCTCGATCCGTTCGATCAACCCGTCGTACTCCTCGGGCTCGAAGGTGATCACGGCTGCATCCCACACGTATCCGGCCAGCGCAGGATCATCCTGCAGGCGCGAGAAGCTTCGGTCGAACCCGATCGCCGCGACCAGCGCGGCGACGGCGAGCGCTGCGCTCAGCATCGCGCTGCGCGCGGGGATGGCGCGCGAGCCTCTGCCCGGCTCCACCGCCATGCTGACCCCTGCGATCGAGCTGACCGGCGCTCCCAGCTTGGACAGCACGCCGGCCGCGCGCGCACGCGCCGCGCGCTCCCATCGCGGGGGGCGGGACAGCGCGACCAGCGGGATCGCGAGCATGATCATGATCCCACCGAAGATCGCCGGAGCGCCGATCCCGAGCACCGTCCAGTCGGCGGCGAAACCTGGGTCGGGCTCGGCGATACGCGCGAGCCCGATCGGCGTCGCCGGCGACAGCAACAAGGCCACCGGGATGCTGATCAACGATCCCGCCGCGGCCACGATGCCGATCCTGATGGCGGCCACCGCCGAGATCTGCGCACGGGACATGCCCAGCGCCGGCAGGGCGATACGCACGTCTTCGGCATCGTCTCGAACCTCACGCATCAAGCTCTGCCCGACCAAGGCCAGGCCCGCGATCAGCAGCGCGCCGGCCAAGATCCACAACGCGACCTCGGGGATCCGGTTCAGCCGCTGCACGCCGGGCGTGAACAGCGAGGCGGGCGTGATCCCGTCGTAGGGGATCTGCTCGCGATCGATCGCTGCACGGAAGGCATCCAGATCGGCCTCACCATGCTCGAGGATCAGACCGAGCTGGCCTTCGTTCGGGATCACGAAGTCGGGATGGGCACGGACGAACGCCGGCGTGAACGTCGCGACGGTCGGGAACCCGGTGCCGGTCACGGTCTCGAACTGTGAGACCGCGGCGTAGATCCCAACGACCTCGAGGTCTCGCACGGTCTCGGTCTTCAGCCCCGGTCCGAACCCGGCAGACAGGATCACGTCGAACCGGTCCCCCGGGGCCAGATCAACCCGTTCCGCCAGGCCGTAGGCGATCATCACCTCGCCGGGATCGCCAGGATCGGGCAGTCTCCCGTCGAGCAGCTTCACGGCGTCGCGTGCGAACGAACCGTCCGCGTCGGCCAGCAGGAACACGTCCGGGAACGCCACCCGCCGTCCGGACGGGAGGATGACTTCGCCGTTGAGCAGCTCGCCCCGTGACGCCGACGCGATCATCGGCAGCTGCTCGATCCGATCGAAGATCTCGTCGGTGTCCTCCATGCCCCCGGTCGAGACCGAGACGTCGGACCCGCGGTACCGCTCGACGAAGCGTGGATACGCGGAATGCGTGCGGCGCGCGCCGGCCGCGGCCGCCAGCGCCGCACCCCCGACCAGTGCAAGGAGCAGCGACAGCGCAACCGCGGTACGCAGGCGCCCCCGCATCTCGGCGCGCGCGCGGTACCACACGGCTCCCATCACTCTGCCCTCAGGAGCGCGGCCGGTCGCGTGCGCGCGGCCGTCCGCGCGGGGATCACCGCGACCGCCGACGCGAGCACCAGCAACGCGCCCACCGTGGCCGCCACGATCCACCACCGAAGCACCGTGACCCCGAGGATCCCCTGTGCGTCGGCGAAGGCGCGCCACAGCAACCGCCCGGCGATGATCCCTGCCGGGACACCGATGAGCGCGGTCACGATCGCGAGTACCGTCGCGTTGGCAAGCACGGTGGCTCTCGCCTGCCTCCGCGTGAAGCCCAACGACTTGAGGATCGCGATGTCGCGGGCGCGGCGACGGATCATGCTGTTCATCGCGTGCGCGAGCATCCCGACCGCGATCGATGCGATCAGCAACGCGAGGATCAGCGGCAAGCCACGCACGTTGCCGAAGCTCACCAGATCTGCCGGCGTCCCGATCTGGGGGCGCCAAAGGTCATCGTCGACCGGAACGCCCAGCACCTCGGCGATCCGATGGAACGTCACCGTCGCGTCGGCACCCGGAGCGAGATCGATGAACGCCTTGTCGGCCGGAAGCTCCGCACCGATCGCGCGAACCACGCCGGCATGCGAGAACCAGACGCCGTCGCTGAGCGCCGTCGAATCCTGGAACGTGGGCAGCGCGCCGAGGCCGACGACGGCGGCGCGCATCCGGATCCCCGCATCCGGGACCTGGAACTCGAACGTGTCTCCGACGCCGACCCGGAGGCGTCGCGCGGATGCCACGCCGAGGACGGCTTCGAGCTGCTCTGCGGGACGCGGCGCCCTCCCCTCGAGCAGCGGAGGCTCGAGCGATGGATCGTCGGTATCCATCATGATGCCCGATAGCGGCGCTCCCCCAGCGAAGATACCGACGTCGAACCCCCATGCGATGCCCTCTATCTCCGGCATCGCGAGCACCTCGTCCGCGCGCTGCTCGAAGTCGACGGTCTCCGCTCCCACGGCCATGTCGAACGAGACGCCGTAGAGACGCGGTGTCGACAGCAGGTGGTCCAGGCTCGAGCCGAACGAGAGCGCCGCCACAACCGTCGCGACCCCCAATGCGGTCGCGATGATCGTCGTGCGAACTGGAACCGCGGTCCTGCCGGAGCCCGGCTCAAGCGCCATACGCGTGCCGGCGACGATCGCCGGGGACGCGCCCGCGCCCGCCGCGAGCCCGCCCGCGAGCGACGGGCGCGCCCGCGCCGTGACAGCGGAGGCGCGCGCGCCCGCGATGCGCGCGACGCGGTACGCAGGCCATGCCGCCAGCGCGAAGACAAGCACCACGACGGCCGCGGCACCCACGCCAAGCACCGTCCAGTCGGCCGCGAACCCGGGCGAAGGGTCGGCGGCGCGCGCCAAGCCTCTCGGGAAAAGAGTCGACAGCATGAGTGCGCCCGGGACCGCGAACACCGCCGCAGCCACCGCGACCAGACCCGCGCGAACGATCCCAAGGATCCACACCGACAGGCGCGTCATCCCCAGCGTCGCGAGCACCCCGGTGTCGTCGGATCCCAGCAACAACTCCCGCCCGATCGCCTGGGAGGCGATCAGCAAGATCGTGATCCCTGCCACGCCGGCGAGAGCCCACAACGCCAGCGCCTGAAGATGGAACGAGCGCTGCACGTTCAGGTCCTGCGCCGCACGCTCGATCGGGAACGTCTCGGGGTAACGCGCGAACACGCGCTCGAGGAACGGAGCGATATCATCCGCACCGCCGATCAACCGCAGCGACAACGCCCCGTCGAGCCCGAACGATGGCTCGGGGTAACGGGCGTAGAAAGCCTGAGTGAAGCGGGCGTGCACCGTCTCGTCCCCGATCTGGGGCGGGAGATCTCCAGGCGTGGCGACGATCCCCACGATCCGCATCGTCAGCGGCTGCCGCTCGACACGCTCGGCGAAGGGGGCGAAGAACTCGCCGAACGGGACACCACGAAGCGGGAACCGGTCGCCGATCTTCAAGTCGAGCTGCTCGGCGCCCACGATGGTGAGCACGACCTCCGAAGGGTCGTTCTGCTCGGGCAGGCGACCCTTCACGAGCTTCATGCCATCGATCGGTCCGCCCAACGCTCCACCATCGGCGAGCCCGACCAAGCATCCACCCTCCCCGCAGCGCTCCGGCGGGCCGATGAGCGTGAGATAGAAGCGGTACGACTTGACGGCGACCACCCGCGGATCCGCCAGCGCTTCCCGGGGCGACAGGCTCGGTCCCGTCCCGGCTTCCATGCCGACCGCCAGGTGCGCCCCGGCGGTCCGCTCGAGGAGCCGCGGGTACGCGGAGTCCGTCCGCCGCGCGCCCGCCGCCGCCGCCATGACCGCGCCACCGCCGAGCCCCAACAGCACTGCGATCGCCAGCATCGAACGACGCCGTGCGCGAAACTCCGCGCGCAGTCGATACCAGACCGCGTTCACTCGGCCCTCAACACCGTCGCGGGCCGGGTGCGCGCGGCCGCGCGCGCGGGCAAGGCCGCGACCAGATTCGCGAGCAACAGCGCCGCAACGCCGGCTGCGAGGAGCGCCGGCAACGGAGTCACGTGCTCGGGGAAAACGCCGAGCTGCCCGGCGAAAGCGGTCCAGCCCCACCGGCCGGCTGCCATCCCGAGGGGAACTGCAACCACGAGCGCGAGGATGATCAGCGTCGTCGCCTGCCAGGCAACCGACCACGAGACCTGCCGGCGGGTGAACCCGATCGTCTTCAGCACGGCGAGGTCGCGTCTTCGGCGGGCAACGGAGGTGATCATCGCGTGTCCGATCGTCGCCAGGGCCAGCGCGGCCAGGATCGCCGTCAACACGTAAGGCGTATCGCGCATCTGGGCGTAGTTCTCGATATCCGCGGGGCGCTGGGAAGGGGCGCACGGGTTCCCTTCACCGGCGACCTCATCGCAGACGCGCTTGAGCTCGGCCGACAACGCGCGCGACGGTCCGCTCTTCGTGCGCACGAGCACGAAGGTGTACTGCCCCGGCGCCATCCCGGTCCCGGGCAAGGCTTCGGTCCTGACCGCTGCTCCCTCACCGAGCCCGGTCGGCGTGAACGATCCCTGCCCGAGTCGTGGGAACACGGCTCTGCCCACGACCAGCATGCTCCGCACGGTGCTTCCTGCCCCGACCTGGACCCGCTCACCCACACGCGCGTCGAGCCTCCGGAGCGTCGTTGACCCCAGCACGATCTCGTCGGGACCCGATGGGGGCCGCCCTTCCAGCAAGGTCGGAGAGGCGATGCCCCGGAGGCCGTCCAGCCCCACGGCGGGGACCACCTCGTCGCCGACCACGAGCCGCCCGTAGATGCCTCCGGACGCAGCTTCCACCGATGGGTCGGCCCGGACGCGTTCGACGAGCGAGTCGAAGACCGCGCCGAACTGGGTGTCCGAGAGGATGTCCCAGTCCTGGCCGTAGAGCCGCGGCGTGGAGACGAGTCGGTCCAGGCTCGCGCCGAACGCGACCGCCGCGATCACCGCGGCGAGCCCGATGATCGCGCCGGTCAGGGTCGCGCGGATGGGTACCGCGGTGCGGCCTCGACCCGACTCGAGCGCCATCCGCACGCCGACGGTCGTGGACGGTCGGGCTCCGGTACCGGCGAAAAGGCGTGCGATCGCTGAAGGGCGCGCAAGGGCGGCGTCCTGGGCAGCGAGGCGCGGGCGCGCGGCACGCCACGCTGGGACGAGGCTCACGGCGATGAGGGCGAGCACGATCACGCCGGCACCGATCGCGAGGAACGCGATGTTCGCCTCCACGCCCGGCACGGTCTCGGCGAGCCGAGCAGGCCCGATCGGGGTGAGAGGTGAGACCGCGACGGCCAGGATGACCGCGATCACCGCGCCAACGGCTGCGACGGCGCCGCTTCGAAGCAGTCCGCCCGCGAGCAGCTGCTCGCTCGACATCCCGAGCGCGCCCAGCGTGGCGTTATCGACCGCGTCCAGACGGAGTTGGCGGCCAAGAGCCTGGCCGATCACTAGCAGCATCGTGAGGCCGGCGAGAACGGCGAACGCTGTGAGTGCAGCGACCTGGGGTCGCAACGCGCGCTGCACGACGGCGGGCCGTCCCGCCTCGCTGGCGAAGAAGAGTCCGCCGAGGGCCGGATACCGGTCCGCGACCTGCTGGGCCCTCTGCTCGAAGAGGGCGACGTCGATCCCGGGCCGGAGCTTCAAGAACAGCCCCTCGAATCCGCGCAGATCGAGATCGATGTGGGCGCGCACCACATCGGGTGGAAGGTACGCGCTCGGCGTCTCGTCCAGGTTCGCGACGGGGATCACCTCGGTCGCGTTGATCGTGATACCGACCACGTTGAGATCGAACGAGGGGCCGACCGGTTCGTCCGTCGCCTGCCGCACCTCCAGCCGTTCGCCAACGCGTACCGCCGTCGCGTCGGCGAACGC
>Ga0214471_10003326_pt1 | contig 12491 bp, 11 predicted proteins | sample RVTome_5_FD_207665 | JGI IMG/M metagenome (GOLD analysis project Ga0214471, IMG submission 207665) | Soil microbial communities from uranium-contaminated site in the Upper Colorado River Basin, Wyoming, United States - RVT142D155 | ecosystem: Environmental > Terrestrial > Soil > Contaminated >...
TCCACCCAGGTCACCGGGGTCCCGGCTTGGTCCGCGCGGGCATGGAGTTCGGCGATCAGCCGGGACTTGCCGAGGCCGGGCTCACCGACCAGGAAGACCGCGGCACCGTTGCCGTCGACGGCACGGCGAAGTCGGCTCTCGAGGGAGGCGAGCTCGTTGTCGCGTCCGATCAGCCGGCTGTGGAGCCCCGGCAGCCCACGGGTAGGAAGGGGCCGGGCGAGAAGACCCATCACGCGGTACGCGTGGACCCGTTCGCGCTTGCCCTTGAGTTCGCGCTCGCCAAGGTCGAGGGCCTCGAACCGGTGCGCGACGAGGCGGTGGGTGGCCTCGGCGATCAGTACGGTGCCCGGCTCGGCCAGTCCCTGCAGGCGCGCGGCGACGTTCACCGCGTCACCGAGTGCCGTGTACTCGTAGGTCAGGTCGCTGCCGACGTTCCCGACCACCACCGGCCCGGTGTCGATGCCGACCCGCAGGCGCAGCTTGACGTCACCGGTTGACGCTGAGGTCGCGACCAGCCCGGCCATGTCGGAGATCATGTCGAGGCCCGCGCGGACGGCGCGCACGGGGTCGTCCTCGTGCGCCACCGGGGCACCGAAGAAGGCCAGCATCCCGTCGCCCATGAGCCGCGCCACGGTCCCCTCGTAGCGGTAGATGGCCCGAGCCATGACGTCGAACGCAGCGTTGATGATCGTCCGCCACTCCTCGGGGTCGAGGGTCTCGACGATCGTGGTGGACCCGACCACGTCCGCGAACAGGGCTGTCACGGGCCGCCGCGAGCCGGCGAGCACGACCCCGCGGGCCTTGTCCACCAGCGATGCCGGGGCCGCGGCCGCGATGCGCGAGAGTCGGTCGCGGTCGCCACCTCCCGGGGTGTCGACGGGGTGCCCGCAACGCGGGCAGAACCGCGCATCCTCGGGCAGGTCGCCCCCGCAGTTCGCGCACCTGTTGCTCATGCGCACGTTCTATCCCATCGATCCGTGGCCGGCCCGCCCGCGATCCAGTGACACGTCGCCGCCTCCTTCAGTCGCTGAACAAGGGGTCGGCGTCCGGATCCAGGACACGCACGATGCCGAGCCCGTAGGCGCCGAGCGCCTCACCGACGCCGCCGACGAAGGTGGGGAACGCGTACATCATCCCGACCAGCTCCTCGAGGGGCGTGCGCAGGTGGACCGCTGCCTGGAGCATCCCCAGCACCTCCCCGGCGTGCGGCCCCACGACGGTCGCGCCGATCAGGATCCCGGAGGTGCGATCGACGACCAGCTTCGTCGCGCCCTGGTTCCCGGTGCGGTGGAGCCATCCCCGGAACGTGGCCGCCATGTCCTTGGTGGTCACGGTGACACCGATGCCGAGTTGCCGTGCCTCCACCTCGGTCACCCCCACGGATGCCACCTCAGGGTCGGTGAAGGTCGCGCGCGGCAGGGCCCGGTAGTCCGCCGGGCGGGGGTCCCTGCCCAGGATGTCGGCCACCACGATCGACGCCTGATACAGCGCCACGTGGGTCAGCAGTCCCTTACCCGTGACGTCTCCCATCGCCCACACACCGTCCGCGGCACGGAGGTGGTCGTCCACCGCCACGAAACCTGAGGACACGTCGAGGCCAGCCGCGGCGGCACCCAGGGCCGACACGTCGACGGAGCGACCCACGGCCACCAGCAGCCGCTCGGCGGTGAGGTGCGTCCCGTCGTCGAGGTCGACGACCACAGCCGGCCCGTTCGCGGCGACCGACACCGCTCGTTGGCCCGCTCTGATCGTGATCCCGTCGTCCGCAAGAGCGGCTGCCACGAGTTCGGAGGCGATCGGTTCCTCGCCGGGCAGCACCCGGTCGGCCGCCTCGACGATGGTGACCGTCACGCCGAAGCGGGCGAACACCTGACCCAACTCGCAGCCCACGGCACCGCCGCCCAGGACGATCAACGACTGCGGCAACTGCTCGGCCTGGACGGCGTCGCGAGTGGTCCAGTAGGGCACCGAGCCGAGCCCAGGGATGGGCGGGATCGCCGGCTGCGACCCGGTCGCGATCACCACGCCTCGCCGGGCGGTGAACTCCTGGTCGCCCGCGGCGACCGTCCGGGGGCCGGTGAGATGGCCGCGGCCACGCACGAACGTGCCGCCGCGGCCCTCGAACCGTGCCACGCCGTTCGAGTCGTCCCACCCGCCGGTGATCTCACTGCGGATCCGGGCTGCGATCAGCGGCCAGTCGGGCTCCACCTTCACGCGCCCGACGAGGCCGTCGGCACGGCGCGCTTCCGCGACGAGGTTGGCCGACCGCACCATGGACTTGGTGGGCAGGCAGGCGAAGAACGGGCACTCCCCGCCGATGAGCCGTGGCTCGATTCCCACGACCTCCAGACCTGCCGCCAACAGGCGCAGCGCGACGTCCTCTCCGCACGTGCCCAGACCCACGATGATCACATCAGTCGACCCATCGACGGCCATCGCCTCACCTCCCGACCCCGGCGCGACCGCGTCCGGCGGTCCGCCCGACGGAACCTATCCAGCGCCCCGGTCGCATGCCCGCGAATGCGGGGATCGCCACCGTGGCCTTGGATGATCGCGCGACTGATCGTCAGGCCGATGCCGCTGCCGCGGGTTGGCCGTCGGGCGGGATCGGCACGGTAGGACCGTTGGAAAGCGTTGCGGAGGTGCGGGCGAGCAGATCGGTGAACGAGCTGCTCATGTCGAATCCTCGGCGATGTCCTGTTGGAGCACGCCGGCGGTGCGCACGCCGGACCAGCGTGCGATCTCGGCGTCGAGGTCGAGGCGCTCGATCGGTGCAGCGTTCTCGTAGCGGCCCCACTCTGCGCGGGGGAGCATCCACATGATCTCGAACTCGTTGCCGTCGGGGTCGGCGCCGTAGATGCTCTTGGTGGCGCCGTGGCTCGATTCACCCGTATGGGCATCGAGCTCGGCCAGGGTCTGGCGTGCGTCGGCGAGCTCGTCGATGGTGTCGAGCTGCCAGGCGAGGTGGTACAGCCCGATGGCGCCGCGCCGTTTCGGGCCGCCAGCCGTGCCCACGCCGAACAGACCCAGGTCGTGGTGGTTGCCGCCGCGCGGGAGCCGGAGGAAGGCGGCGTTGGCGCGGGGCTCGCGTGCGATGACCTCCATGCCGAACGCGTCGGCGTAGAAGGCGACGGACCGTTCGAGGTCGGCGACGAACAGCACGGCGTGGTTGAGCCGGACGGGGGAGAACGCCATCGAGGTTCCTCTCTGGAAGCTGGCGGAAGTGGAGGGAGGGCGCCGGGACCGCAGGGGGACGGTCCCGGCCCGCGGATGGAGCGCGAGTGTCGGGTTCAGGCGTCCTTGGTAGCGGAGATCTCGAACTCGAGCGTGATCTTCTCGGAGACCAGGATGCCACCCCCATCGAGAGCGGCGTTCCAGACCAGCCCCCAGTCCTTGCGGTTGACGGCGGTCGAGCCCTCGAACCCGACGCGGGTGTTGCCCCACGGGTCCGTGGCAGTGCCGGCGTACTCGAGGTCGATCGTGACCGGCTTCGTGACCCCGCGCAGGGTCAGGTCACCGGTGACGCGGTAGTTGGCGTCGTCGACGCGTTCGATCGAGGTCGACGCGAACCGGATCTCCGGGTGCTCTTCCATCGCGAAGAAGTCGTTGCTCCGAAGGTGCTCGTCACGGTCGGCGTTGCGCGTGTCGACGCTCGCGGCCTGGATGGTGAGTTCGGCGTTGGAGTCGGCGACGTCGTCGGCGACCGTGAACGTGCCGGCGAAGTCGTTGAAGCCGCCGCGGACCTTGGTCACCATCGCGTGGCGTGCCACGAAGCCGAGGCGGCTGTGGGACGGATCGATGGTGTAGGTGCCGGTGAGCTGGCCGACTGCGGGGATGGTGGCGGTGGACATGGGATGCCTTTCGGGACGTTAGTTGAAGCGACAACTTAACGGTACCAACCGATCGTTGATGTGTCAACTAACACGCCATGACCGAGTCTGCGATCTGTCATACCCAACTGCCGAGCTCAGCCAACGGTGACCACCCCGCGCATCCCCGCTTCCCAATGGCCGGGGACGTGACAGCCGATGAGCACCGTGGTGGTGGCATCGGGGAACCGCCACGTGCGCTCGGCCTCCTCGCCCGCTATCGAGCGTCCCCGTGATCTCCGCAGGGGTGCCCGTGTCCGTGACCATTGCCCGCGGTGGACTGGACCCTGTAGGTCCGCTCGGCGATCCACTCGCGTGCGGACTCGCCATCGAGTGAAACCCTTCGTCATCATGGGGCGATGGACGTCGCGTCGGATCCCGGGACACCGCTTGCGCAGGGATGGACCGCCCTCGTCGCCTGGGCCGACGGGAGGTCGACGCCCTGACCCACACGTGCCGTGCCCAGCACGCCAGCGTCCTGACGTTCCGAGGCGAGCGGGCCGAGGCAGAGACCGAGCCGGTCGCGTGCGCGGAGCGCGATCCGGTCTGAGACGGGCAGCGCATCCCCGTCGTCGGGAGCCAGTACCCATGCTCGTTCGAGGGCAACGGCCAGGCACGCGGCTCTCCCGTAGATGGCAATGAGCCAGGCTGCCGGTGGGCGCCGATGACGCTGCAACCTCGCTCACAGTGGTCTGCGATGTTCCTTGCCGTGTGTGTGATCCCGCTGGCGGTCCAGGCGTCCGGTAGACGACCTCGGGTCTCTCCTTGCCTCTCAGCGTCATCGTCTGTCCGTCGACCGGCGGTTCCGGAAGCCGGGCAGCGACCCGCTCCGAGCAGACGATCTCCCCGCCGTCGGCAATGGACTGAAGTCGCGCGGCGGTGTTGACCACGTCGCCGACCGCCGTGAAGTCGTGGACCGCCCGCTCTCCGATGTTGCCGACATACGCCGGGCCGTAGTCGAGGCCGATGCCGACCTCGACGAACGGGCCTTTCATCGACCCGTACCCGATCTCACGGAGCAGCGCCTGCCCCCCGTGGAGCGCTGAGACAGGCACGAGACCATCCGCGGCGACTGGGCAGCGCCAGGGGCATCGTGCGCTCCGACTCGCCTCGCGGGCGGTTCGCGCACCCCTTGTCATACAGGACGGCCTCGGAAACCCACTATCCAGTGGGAGAACGTCGGAGGGGAGGCCGTCACGGTGGTTGGCGTCGAGCCGCGGCCTCTGGAGGAGATCTTCGTCGCATTCGCTCGCGCGCTCGAGCCTCGGCTCCGGGTGGCGCTCATGGCGCGGTTCGGACCGGAGCAGGGCCGCGAGGCCGCAGCCGAGGCCATCAGGTGGGCCTGGGAGCACTGGGCGCGCGTCGAGGCCGCCAGCAACCCCGGCGGCTACCTGTACCGGGTGGGGGCGCGGTGGGCCCAGCGCACCCGGTTGAAGCAAGCCGTGACTCCATGGATCGACCGCCACGTCGAGGAATCGCTTCCGTTGGTGGAACCCGAGCTGCCCGCCGCCCTGGCGCGCCTGTCCCCGAGCCAACGTCAGGCGGTGGTGCTGGTCGAGGGCTACGGCTTCACGCACGCGGAGGTGGCCGACCTCCTCGGCGTCCAGCGCAGCACGGTCCAAACCCACGTCCGGCGGGGCCTTGAACGGCTTCGCAGCGAACTGGGGGTACACCGATGACTGATCTCGAACAACGAATCCGCGATTACTACGACGGGGCCGGACCACCGCTGGACGTCAGGGCGATCGTCGCCGGCCGGGCGCAGTCGGCGCCAGGCCGGCAGCGCCGCCGCGTCATCGGCGCCATGGTCGCCGCCGCGGCGGCTGTCGTGTTGATGCTGGTCGCCTACATCCTCGTCGTCCCAGAGAGCGCATCGCCACCCGTCATCGACCAGCCACCGGCCATCGATCCCGCACCCACGCGGACGACCGGCACCACGGCCACGGATGCCGTGTCCGATGCCGACGCCACAGAGGTCACCGACGACATCATCCCGTTCCCGAGCGCGTCCACCCGACCAGGTGCAACCCAAGCTCCGACTCCGGACCAGTCAGGTCGCGACGGCGCCCCGGCGACACCGACTGGCCGGATCATCTACGCCACCGGAGACACGATCCGAGCACTCGACCTGGACAGCGGGACGGGCCACGAGGTTGCCATCGGATCACAGCCGCGCTGGTCGCCCGATGCCCGGTACGTCTCGTACCGCGAGCCAGGCACCGGAAACCTGTGGACGATCGGAGCCGATGGGACCGATCCCACGCGGGTCAGCGAGGCCGATGTCAGCTATGACGGCGCACCGTTCTCTCCCCACGGTTCCCGGCTGGTGTACACGGCTGGACCCTGGGACTGCGGACCCGATGCGGATCCGCTGCCTCCCTTCGGCTGCGCGCCCTCGGACGACGCCGGCGTGTGGACCATCGGCGTCGACGGCAGCAACCCCCGCCGGGTCGCGACCGGCGCGGCTGCGAACCCGGCTTGGAGTCCCGACGGCGCCCGGGTCGCCTACGCACGAGACGGGGCGATCTGGTCGGCCTCGGCCAACGGCGGTGAAGAGCGGCTCCTGCACCGGCCGGCGGTCGGCGAGTCGGCACACCGGCCGCGGTTCTCGCCCGATGGCACGCACGTGGCGTTCTATGTCGAGGATGCGTCCGCTTCGAACGACGCCTGCGGCCCACCGATGGAGCTGTGGACGGTGAACGCCGACGCAAGCCAGCCCCAGCGCATGGGTGGTGGCCCATACTGGCCAGGGTCGGCGGGCAGCGCCTACGTCCGCGCGCCGCAGTGGTCACCGGATGGGACCGGCATCACGTTCGCCGACGAGATCAACGTCTGGGTCGTGGATCGCGCCACCGGGACGTCACGACCCGTGCTTGCCACACAGGGTCGCGGGTGTGGCAAGTCGGACGCGGCGGCCGATCCTGCCTGGTCGCCGGACGGTCAGTTCATCGTGGCGTTCTCGATGGTCCCCGATGGCGCCAGCGTCGGCCTCATCGCGGTCCGGCCGATGGCGCGCGAGTTCCATCTGCTGGTGCCCGGGATCAATCATGCGCCGTCATGGCGCTCGTGAGACGGCGTTGAGACTTCCATCGTCCAGCCCTTGACACCGGACACCTATCTTCCTATTCTGTGCTCCTACCTATCTTCCCATTCTTCGAACGAGGTGGCCGGATGCCGCGACGCAAGCCGGGGGCGCTCCTGCCCATCGAGGTGGACATCCTCGAGGCCGGGCTGTCGAACCGCCGCGAGGGGAACGACGAGTTCCACGGCTTCGAGTTCGCACGGCAGATCGCTGGCAGCAGCGGCGGGCGCAAGTTGACCGCGCACGGGACGCTGTACAAGGCGCTCGGCCGGCTGGAGGACGCCGGGCTGCTGGCATCGAGGTGGGAGGAAGCTGAGCTGGCCACCCAGGAGGGGCGTCCACGGCGCCGCCTGTACACGGTGACCGGCGAGGGAGCACGCCGGCTGGCCGCGTGGCGCCAGCGGGACGGCGTGGTCCCATCCCGCAGCCAGCCCGGATTGGAGGGCGGCACATGAGCGCGCCGGACCGCGCGATGGGCCTCGTGCTCGGCTGGGCACGGACCTACACCCGCGGCATCGGCGAGCACGCTCGAACTCGCCGCCTCGAGGAGCTGGCGTCGGACTGCTTCGAACAATGTCGCTGGGGAGACGAGGTCGGCACCTCCCCCGCGGCCGTGGCCACCAGCATGGTGGCGCGGACCCTGGCGGGCATGCCCGCCGACCTGCTGTGGAGGCAGGGACAGCTCGCGGCCTCTCGGGATCGGTCGCCCAACCCGAGAGGACGACCCATGGGTCGATGGATCAAGGACAACTGGTGGGTGGCGCTGGCCGGCCTGGTCGGCGTGATGAACGTGGCGATGGGTATCTCGCTGCCCGTCGAGGACGGCACGACCGGAGCACTGGCCGGCGGGATCGTGATCGGCGTGCTCGGCCTGACGATGCTGGCGGGCGTGTGGCTCCGCCGAACCAAGCGGGTGCGCGGCGACGTGATGATCGCCGTCGGAACGCTGCCGCTCTTCCCCTTCTTCTGGACGATCGTGCTGCCCATCCTGGGGCTGCTGGTGCTCATCCCCGCCATCCTGGACGCGGCCGACGCCAGGGCCGCCGGGCCGCCAGGGACGAGCCCCGCACTCCGACCGGGCGGCCGTTCGACGGCGACGCTGCTCGGTCTGGTCGTCCTTGCGACCGTCGCCGCGCTCGTGATCGGACGAGCCGACATCGCGTTCACGCTGGTGTCGCCGGTGCTCTCGGCGCTGGTCGCCCACCTCGCCCTGCGCCGTGCCAGGATCGCCACGGTCGCACGCATCGGCCTGACCGCGTTCGTTGCCAGCCTCGCGTACGGGCTGCTGCTGGCTGCCGTGGTCGTGTTCGGCGACGAGGGCGTCATCGCCCTGGCCGATGGCCCGGGCTACCTCGCGAACACGATCATGTCCGCGGCCGGGACCGGTGGGGTCGTCGTGTTCGTGATCGCCACCCTCGCGACTCGCGGGAAGGCCCGACCTGCCTGACCGTGACGGGCACGGGCGTCGGAGTCGAGGCGACTCGACGATCCCGCCGCCGCCCGTGCCCCACCCTCGGAGCCGACCATGGCCACGAGGACCTCATCGAGTCGGCCTGACCGGTACCTGCCGAAGCCCGAACCATCTCCCGCGCTGCGACCGAGTACGGTCGGCACGAGGTGGGTCTGGAGGCTGCTCATGGAGATCGTCGACTGGAACGAGCTGGAGCCCGTGGCCGTCGGGGCGATGGAATCGCGGACCGCCCAACTCGGCACGATGGTCGTCACCCGCCACGTCATCCCGGCTGGGTTCGACTCGACCCCGTTCTACCGCGGCCTGCCCGGCGACAGGTGCCCCTGCGAGCACTGGTGCATGCTCGTGCGAGGCCGGATGCGCTACCGCTATGTCGATGGCGACACCCAGACCGTCGAAACGGGGCAGGTCTTCCGGGTCGCGCCGGGCCACCTGGCCGACGTGCTCGAGGACAGCGAGCTGATCGAGTTCACGGCAGCCGATGACTACGCCCACAAGGCGGCACACCTCGCCGACGCCGCTGAGCACGGGTGAGCACCCATGGCGCTCTGGTCGGTGATCGGTCCGATCGCATCCAACATTGCCCGTCGCTCCACCTGGAAGGCGTAGTGGCCCCACGGCGTGTCGAACCATGCGTCGTACTCGGCAGCGTCTGGAGGGTCGCTCACAGGGCGGGCACCGGGACGTCGTGGGCTGGGTGGCGTGGGAGTGTCTGACGCATGTGGATCGCCACGTCGGTGCCGCTCACGGCGGTGATCAGCGCGACGATCACCCAGCCCCACGTGGGGCCCAGATCAGGATCAGCGGCACGGGCACGGCGAACAGCCAGCCGGCGAGCAGGACCGGCTTGCGGCCGAACCGGTCCGACAGCGTGCCGACCAAGTAGTTCACGGCCGCCTTGGTCGGGCCGAACGCCATGATGAAGCTGAGCATCGCGGTGTAGCCGGCGATCCCGAACTCGTCCTCGGCGAGCAACGGCAGCACCGTGCGTTCCTGACCCACGATGCCGCCGACCAGGGCATTGACCGCGACCAGCAGCGCGTGGTGGGGATCTTGAATGCGACCGTCGTGGGTGGCTCGCGCTCGATCCACGCCGTTCCACCGTGCGCCTGCACGAACTGTCGGGCGATCGCCAGACCGAGGCCGGCCCCGCCATGGCGGGCTCGGGCCGGATCGGCTCGGCTGAAGGCGTCGAAGGCTTGCTCGACGAACTCGAGCGGGAACCCGGGGGCCGCGGTCCTGCACCCGCACGACACCCCAGCCGTCAGCCGTGTCGACCGTGATGCTCGACGGCCTCCTTGCAGATAACAGTCAAATTAGTAACATACAAAGTTGTTTGTTTCGACTGTGGAGGTGGTAATGGAGTTCTGGGGGCGTACGCGGGAGCTGCAGCGGCTGGTCGAGGAACTGGGCCGTGTGCGGACCAGCGGCACCGGACGGATGCTCGCCATCCGCGGGCGCCGCCAGGTGGGCAAGTCCCGCCTGTTGACCGAGATGGTGGAACAGGCGGGCGTGCCGTACCTGTTCACGACCGCGGTGAAGAACGGTGCCCCGGTGATGCAGCTCGAGCAGACCATGTCCGATCTGCGCACCTCCCGTCGCCGGCTGCCGGCTGCTGATACCGCGTTCGCGGCACCCGCCACGAGCTGGACCGACCTGTTCGCGCGCCTGCCGATCGCACTCGACGGCCAGCCCGCCATCGTCGTCCTCGACGAGTTTCCTTGGGCCACCGAGACCGACGAAACGCTCGAAGCGGTCCTGCAGAACGTCTGGGACCGCACGCTCGAGCACCTGCCCGTCCTCGTCGTCCTTGTCGGGTCCGACCTGGCGATGATGGAGCGACTCACCGAGCACGACCGGCCCCTGTTCGGCCGCGCCCACGAGATGGTCGTGGCTGCCCTCGACCCGGCCGAGACGGCCCAAGCACTGGGTGACCGCGACCCGGTCGACATCCTTGACGTGTACCTGACCACCGGCGGCTACCCACGGCTGCTCTCAGAAGCACGCCGGCATCCGGACGCGCGCAGCTTCATCGTCGCCCAGCTCGGCGACGACCAGTCACCGCTGTCCATCTCAGGACAGCGGATGCTCGACGCGGAGTTCCGGGACGCGGAACAGGCACGAACGGTCCTCGAAGCGATCGGCGGCGTCGAGGTCGGCCATCCGACGTTCTCCAGTGCTGTCGGCAACCTCGGAGGAGACGATGCCGCCAAGACCGCCGTCACCCGGGCGCTCAAGCCGCTCGTCGACGTGAAGAAGGTCGTTGCGATCGACGTTCCCGTTGGCACGCACCCGCGCAAGACCAAGACCCGCCGCTACCGGATCGTCGATCCGTACCTGCGGTTCTGGTTCCGCTACTGCCGTCCCCACCTGGCCGACATCGCCCGCGGCCGCGACGACATTGCCGTCGACCACTACGACCGCGACTACACCTCGTGGCGCGGCAAGACCATTGAGCCGGTCGTGCACGAGGCGGTGTCCCGCCTGGCCCGCATCGACGAACGCTTCAACGGCATCGACCTGGTCGGTGCATGGTGGGACCGCACCGGCCGGCGCGAGTACGACCTCGCCGCCGCCACCCGCGGCGGTGATGTTGCCTGGCTCGGAACCGTCAAGTGGCGACCGAACAAACCGGTCTCCGCGGGGGAGGTCGCCGCCCTCGCGCAAGGACGCACGACCGTGCCCGCCGCGGCCCACGCCCGGCTGCTGGCAGTCTGTCCGGCCGGGGCCGCCGAAGGCTCCGGCGCCGACGTGACCCTCGAAGCGGCTGACATCATCACCTCCTGGCGACCCAGGTAATGTCGGGGCCATCGTCCCACAGCCCTCGTTCTCGGGCGACGTCACGCGTATGCGTCAGCCTGGATGGTGAACAACTCCGCGTACGGGCCGTCCTGTCGCATCAGCTCGTCGTGGGTCCCGCGCTCCACGATCCGCCCCGCATCCAGGACGAGGATCAGGTCGGCGTTGCGGACGGTCGAGAAGCGGTGCGACACGAGCAGGGTGACCATGCCCGCGCCGACCTCGGATCGGCTCGCCGCGATCATGCGGTCGAACAGGGCGGCCTCGGTCTGGGGGTCCAGTGCCGATGCCGGCTCGTCGAACACCGCCAGCAGTGGCGCGTCGCGCATGAGACCACGTGACAGCGACACGCGCTGCCATTGCCCACCTGAGAGCTCGATGCCATCCCAGCGGCGTCCGAGCTGCGTCGCCAGCCCGGCGGGTGCGCGCTCGATGACGGCCGTGGCCCCGCCACGGGCCGCGGCCGTGGTCACGGCGACCTCGTCCTGCATGCGCGCCACCTCGCCAGCACCGATCGCCTCACCGAGCAGGAACTCGAGGTGCAGGTGATCCTGGAACGCCGGTGCGATCGCCTCGCGCCACTGGGTCGGCGGGATCGACCTCAGCGGCACGTCGTCGATGCAGATGGTTCCTCGCGTCGGGTCGTAGAAGCGAGCGAGGAGCTTGATCAACGTGGTCTTGCCCGCGCCGTTCTCGCCGACGATGGCAACGACCTTGCCCGCGGGCAGGGTGACGTCGAGGCCCTCGAGCACGACGGTCGACGTCCCGGGGTACGTGAAGCTCACGTCCTGAACATGGATGCCACTCGTCAATCGCGGTGGCGCGTCACGATCGGACGGATCGCTCGTGGCGCTGAGTGCGGCGTGGTCCTGCAGCCACAGGAAGCGTTCGGCTGTTCGCAGGTTGCGGGCGAACGATCGGAGGTTGCCGACCAGCGACACGAGCGTGCCGGACAGGCTGCTGCCCACGATCAGCACGATGACGACTTCGCCTGGTGTGGCCGAACCTTCGGACGAGCGGCCGATCATGAACGCGACGCTGCCGAGCCACACCAGGTTCTGCAGCATGTTCCCGAGGGTGCTGATGGCGTGGCTCTTGGCCGAGGTCCTGCGGCTGGCAGCTTCGAAGTCCCGCCGCGAGCGCCGGTAGCGCGCCAGCACCGAACCGGCGAGGTCGAACACGCGGATCTCCTTGCCGACCGCCGGGTTCGACGCCATCTCGAACAGGTGGCGCGCGCGTCGCGAGACCGACGCGTAGCTCTCCTCGAAGG
>Ga0214471_10003327_pt1 | contig 12491 bp, 10 predicted proteins | sample RVTome_5_FD_207665 | JGI IMG/M metagenome (GOLD analysis project Ga0214471, IMG submission 207665) | Soil microbial communities from uranium-contaminated site in the Upper Colorado River Basin, Wyoming, United States - RVT142D155 | ecosystem: Environmental > Terrestrial > Soil > Contaminated >...
CGCCCTGGCCGACGGACAGAAGGTCCTCGATATCGGCTCGGGCTGGGGCGGGCTGGCACTTTATCTGGCCAATTGCGCCGACATCGCCGTGACCGGCATCACGCTCAGCGAGGAGCAGTTGCGCCTCAGCCAGGACCGCAAGCGGCGGCTGGGCCTCGACGCCCGGGTCGAATTCCGCCTGCAGGACTATCGCGCGATCGACGAGAAATTCGACAGGATCGTCTCCGTGGGCATGTTCGAGCATGTCGGCGTGGTGCATTACACCACGTACTTCCGACGCATCCGTGACCTGCTCACCGATGACGGTGTCGCCGTGATCCACTCGATCGGGCGCTCGGAAGGTCCGGGCACGACGAATGCCTGGATCGACAAGTACATCTTTCCCGGTGGCTACATTCCGGCGCTGAGCGAGGTCGTGCCGGCGATCGAACGGTGCGGACTCTTCATCACCGACGTCGAGATCCTGCGCCTGCATTACGCCGAAACGCTCAGGCACTGGCGTCGGCGATTCCTGGCCAATTGGGACGAGGCGGCGAAGATCTACGACGAACGCTTCTGCCGGATGTGGGAGTTCTACCTGTCGGCATCCGAGACCGCTTTCCGTCACGAGGGGATGATGGTCTTCCAGATCCAGCTGACGAAGAGCCAGAATGTCCTGCCGCTGACCCGCGACTACATACAGGACTGGGAACGCGGTCGCATGGCCTTCGATGCCGACGGGAGTGCAGCGCGTCGGTTGGCCGGAGAGTAGATCGTCGGCTTGCCGGCGAATCGGCGTAATGTGTCAGTCGAGAGTCAAGCACATTCAATGACGGGGTCAACGCTGCCGACAGGGTAGTGTGGATAGCGTTAATAAGCCCCCGACTGTCGGCAGTGTGCCCTATCGCATTGCAGGCCGACCCGATATCAAGGCACAATGGAATCGACCGCGACCTTGAAGACCCAGCCGAGCTACGATGTTCCCGATCCGGAGCCTCGGCACGCTCCGCACAACATCGAAGCCGAGCAGGCCCTGCTGGGCGCGATCCTGGTGAACAACGAGGCCCGCGACCGGGTTTCCGGCTTTCTCCTGGCCGAGCATTTCTTCGACCCCCTCCATGCGCGGATCTACGACGTCGCCGACCGCTTCATCAACGCCGGAAAGCTCGCCTCGCCGGTGACCCTCAAGACCTATTTCGAGAACGAGGAGCCGATCGGCGATCTCTCGGTGCCGCAGTATCTGGCGCGACTGACCGCGGCGGCGACGACGGTGATCAACGCCGAGGAATACGGGCGCACGATCTACGATCTCGCCGTGCTGCGGCGGCTGATCGACATCGGCACCGACATGGTCAACGAGGCCTTCGACATGGACGTCGATGTCTCGCCGGTGATCCAGATCGAGCAGGCGGAACAGGCGCTCTACAACCTGGCCGAGACACGCAAGTACGGTTCCGGCTTCCAGCCGTTCCGGACCGCGCTGGCGGACGCCATCGACATGGCCGGTGCGGCCTACAAGCGCGACGGCGGCTTGTCGGGCATATCATGCGGACTGCGTGATCTGGACGAGAAGCTGGGCGGGCTGCAGAAATCGGATCTGATCATCCTCGCCGGCCGCCCGTCCATGGGCAAGACCGCGCTGGCGACCAACATCGCCTTTTCGGTTTCCCGAAGCTACGAGGTCGATCACAAGGCCGACGGCACGCGTCAGGTGCTCAACGGCGGCGTGGTGGCGTTCTTCTCGCTGGAAATGTCGTCCGAACAGCTGGCCACGCGTATCCTCGCGGAGCAGGCGAGCGTACCGTCGGAGATGATCCGCCGGGGCAAGATCAATGAAGAGCAGTTCGGGCGCCTGGTCGACGTCGCCCAGGAGCTCGAGGGCATTCCGCTCTATATCGACCCGACCGGCGGCATCTCGATCGCCCAGTTGTCGGCACGGGCCCGGCGGATCAAGCGCCAGCACGGGCTCGACCTGATCGTGGTCGACTACCTGCAGCTCCTGACGGGATCGAACCGGCGGGCGAGCGAGGGCCGGGTCCAGGAAGTGTCCGAGATCACCACCGGCCTCAAGGCGCTGGCCAAGGATCTCGACGTGCCGATCGTGGCCCTTTCGCAGCTCTCGCGCCAGGTCGAGAACCGCGACGACAAGCGACCGCAACTGGCCGACCTGCGCGAGTCCGGCTCGATCGAGCAGGACGCCGACGTGGTCATGTTCGTGTTCCGGGAGGAATATTATCTGGCACGGCGCGAGCCGCGCCCCGGCACGCCCGAGCATCTCGAGTGGCAGGAGGAGATGGAGAGGGTGACCGGGCTCGCCGAGGTGATCATCGGCAAGCAGCGCCACGGGCCGACCGGCACCGTTCCGCTGGTCTTCCAGTCGGAGATCACGAAATTCGAGGACTTCGTGCCCGCCGATCACCTGCCCGTCCGGTACGAGTAAGCGCACGAGAGCATGACAGGCAGCGCCAACCGTACGATCCCCGAGCCGGCGACCGCGGGCGCGGTGCTGACGATCGATCTGGCCGCGCTGCGGGACAACTATCTCACCCTGAAGGCCCTGGCGCCCGATGCCGCGTGCGCGGCCGTGGTCAAGGGCGACGCCTACGGCATCGGCACCGTCCCCGCGGCGAGGGCGCTGGCGGACGCGGGATGCGAGGTGTTTTTCGTCGCCCTGGTGGCCGAAGCGCTCGATGTCCGCCGTGCGGTGCCGGGGGCAACGATCTACGTGCTGAACGGCCTGCCTCCCGGAACTGCCGAGGCGTTTGCGCTCAACCGGCTCCAACCTGTTCTCGGAAGCACGGCCGAGATCGAGGAATGGGCAGCCTATTGCCGTTCCCGGGCAACCGCCCTGCCCGCCGCCATCCATGTCGACACCGGCATCAACCGGCTCGGGCTCGAGACGGGCGAGGTCGACCGGATCGTCGCGTCGCCGTCGATGCTCGGGGACTTCGTGCCGTCCCTGATCATGAGCCACCTGGCCTGCGGCGACGATCCGGACCATCCGATGAACGCGCAACAGAACGCGCGTTTCGCGCACGTTCGCGAACGCTTTCCCGGGATTCCGGCCAGCCTCGCGAATTCGGCCGGCGTCATCAATGGATCGGCCTTTCACCACGACCTGGTCCGTCCGGGCATCGCGCTCTATGGCGGGCGCGCTGTCGTCGGTCTCGCGAATCCGGCCAGCCCGGTCGTGCATCTGGCCGGCCGGGTCATGCAGGTCCGCACGGTCGAGCCCGGCCAGACGGTGGGCTACGGCGCCACCTGGACGGCACGCCGGCGGTCGCGGATCGCCGTCGTGTCGGTGGGCTATGCCGACGGCTACATGCGCCTGGTCGGCGCATCGGACGGCAAGGCGGGCGCGCGGGCCCACGTTGCCGGCAGCTTCGCTCCGGTGGTCGGCCGGGTCTCCATGGACATGATCACCGTCGACATCACGGATATCCCGGCCCCGGGCGTCCGCCGGGGCGATACGGTCGAATTGCTCGGCCGCAATATCGGCGTCGACGACCTGGCTGCAATGGCGGGGACAATCGGCTATGAAGTGCTAACCAACTTGGGTTCCCGCTACGCTCGGGTATACTCCGGCGCCTGAGTCGGTCGTCCTTTTCCCGCAATCACAGGGGACAATCCTTGAATATCTTCGCCACCGTCGGACGGCTCGTCCTGAGCATCTTCGCCGAGACGGGCCGCATGACCCTGTTCCTGCGGGACACGCTCATCCATATCGTCGCACCTCCGATCTACCTGCGGCTCGTCGGCGAGCAGATGATGCGCATCGGATACAATTCCCTGCCGGTCGTCGGGCTGACGGCGTTCTTCACCGGTGGCGTGCTCGCCCTGCAGATCTTTATCGGCGGATCCCGGTTCAATGCCGAGGCCCTGGTCGCCAACATCGTCGCGCTCGGCATCACCCGCGAGCTCGGACCGGTGATTGCCGGCCTCATGGTTGCCGGACGGGTCAGTGCGGCAATCGCCGCCGAAGTGGGGACGATGCGCGTCACCGAACAGATCGACGCGCTGGTGACATTGTCCACCAACCCGTTCAAATACCTGGTGGTTCCGCGGGTGCTGGCGGCGGTGGTGACGATGCCGATCCTGGTGGGGATCGCCGATACCATCGGCATCATGGGCGGCTTCGTCGTCGGCGTCGAAAGCCTCGGGTTCAACTCGGCTGTCTATATCCGCCGGACGGTCGATTTCATCGAATTCAACGACGTCTTCTCGGGCCTGGTCAAGGCGGCCGCCTTCGGTTTCGTGATCGCCTTCATGGGTTGCTATCACGGCTTCCATTCCAGGGGAGGCGCCCAGGGCGTGGGCCGGGCGACGACCAACGCGGTGGTGAGCGCTTCGATCCTGATCCTTGCCGTCAATTATGCTCTGACGTCGCTACTGTTCACGGGGTGAAGACGATCATGGACACGGACATTCATATCGAGCTTCGCGACGTGCACAAGAGCTTCGGGCCCAAGCACGTGCTGAACGGAGTTAACCTGAAGGCGCAACGCGGCCGGTCGCTGGTGGTGATCGGCGGCTCCGGCACCGGCAAGTCGGTGATGCTCAAATGCATTCTCGGCATCCTGAAGGCAGACAGCGGGAGCATCCTCGTCGATGGCGAGAACGTCGTCGGCCTGCGCGGCGCGCGTCGCGATCAGTATCTGGCCAAGTTCGGCATGCTGTTCCAGGGCGCGGCACTGTTCGACAGCCTGAAGGTATGGGAGAACGTTGCCTTCGGTCTGATCCAGGGGCGCAAGATGGCTCGCGACGAGGCCCATGACATCGCCATCGAGAAGCTCGCCCAGGTCGGCCTCGGTCCGGAAGTGGGCGAGCTGTCTCCGGCCGAGCTGTCCGGCGGCATGCAGAAGCGCGTCGGGCTCGCCCGCGCCATCGCGGCAGACCCGGACGTCATCTTCTTCGACGAACCGACCACCGGTCTCGATCCGATCATGGCCGATGTGATCAACGACCTGATCATCGCCTGCGTCCGCCAGATCGGCGCCACCGCCGTATCGATCACCCACGACATGGCGAGCGCACGCAAGATCGCCGACCATATCGCGATGATTCACAAAGGCAAGATCATCTGGCACGGGGCGGCCGGCGAGATCGATACGAGTGGCAACCCCTATGTGGAACAGTTCGTCCACGGTCGGGCCGAGGGTCCGATCCAGATGGAAGTCCTGCGCGCTTGAGGCCACACGATGGCTAGGAATACGCGGCGATTTGTCTGCCAGAGCTGCGGCGCCATCGCCTCGAAATGGTCGGGGCGCTGCGATGCCTGCGGCGAGTGGAACACCATCACGGAAGAGGCCGGAGAGGTTTCCGGCGTGGGTGCGGGGCCCGGCGCGGCGATCCCCCGTGGACGTCGGATCGATCTCGTCGGACTCAAGGGAGACTCCCCCGAGCTACCGCGGATGACGGCGGGCATCGACGAGTTCGATCGGGCCACCGGGGGCGGGCTCGTGCCCGGATCCGCGATCCTGGTCGGCGGCGACCCCGGCATCGGCAAGTCGACGCTGCTGCTGCAGGCGCTGGCGGCGATCGCACGCAAGGGCGAGCCGGTCGTCTACATCTCGGGCGAGGAGGCGGTGGCGCAAGTGCGGCTGCGGGCCAGACGGATGGGGCTCGACGATTCGGGCGTCCTGCTCGCCGCCGAGACCAATCTCGCCGATATCCTCGCCACCCTCGAATCCGGCCCGCCGCCGACAGCGGTGGTGATCGACTCGATCCAGACCGTCTGGTCCCCGGCCATCGAGGCCGCCCCCGGCACGGTCTCGCAGGTCCGCGCGACGGCACAGGGGCTGATCCGCTTCGCCAAGGCTCGCGGCGTGTGCGTCATCCTGGTCGGCCACGTGACCAAGGACGGGCAAATCGCGGGACCGAGGGTGGTCGAGCACATGGTCGACACCGTGCTCTATTTCGAAGGCGAGCGCGGCCACCAGTTCCGCATCCTGCGCGCGGTCAAGAACCGGTTCGGCCCCACCGACGAGATTGGCGTTTTCGAGATGACCGGCGCCGGACTTGCCGAGGTCTCCAATCCGTCCCGCCTCTTCCTCGGCGACCGGGGGACCGACACGCCCGGATCGGCAGTTTTCGCGGGGATCGAGGGCACCCGTCCCCTTCTGGTGGAAATCCAGGCCCTGGTGGCGGCGACTACACTGGGCACACCGCGACGGGCGGTCGTGGGCTGGGACCAGAGCCGGCTGGCGATGGTGCTGGCGGTGCTCGACGCCCATTGCGGCCTCGCCTTCGGCGGTCACGACGTCTATCTCAATGTGGCTGGCGGCCTCAAGATTCGCGAACCCGCGGCCGATCTCGCCGTCGCGGCCGCCCTGGTTTCGTCGCTCTGCGGGGTGGCGCTGCCCGGCGGGACCGTCTATTTCGGGGAGGCGAGCCTCTCCGGCAGCCTGCGCAGCGTTTCCCAGACCGAAGCCCGTCTGAAGGAGGCCGCGAAACTCGGTTTCACCGGGGCGGTCATCGCATCGGCTGGATCCGCCGCCGCGCCGGAACGGGGAGGACCGATGACCGTCGACCACGTGGACAACCTCGCCGGCCTGGTTGCGCGGATCGCGGCTTCGGGGTCCGGCCGGACGCGCCGGTCAGGCTCGTGAATGCGCGGAAATCGACGAAAACTTCTGCCGTACCCTGATCGCCGACCGGCTACGGATTGTGTGGGCGACCTTCGGAATCGTGTTAACATCGCGCCCGATCGCACGGGGATTCCTTCGATATGCCGTTGACTTGGCTGGACATACTCCTCATTGGGATCATGGCGGTGTCCGGGCTGCTCGCCATGATGCGCGGGTTCCTGCGCGAGGCGCTCTCCGTGCTCGCCTGGATCGGTGCGCTGGTGGCGACCTGGGTCATGTACCCGATCCTCAAGCAGCCGGTTCGCGACAAGATCGACCCCGACTACCTTGCCGACATCCTGGTCATTGCCGGCGTGTTCATCTTCGTGCTGGTGGTGATCTCGATCATCACCATGCGGTTCTCGGACGTGGTTCTCGAAAGCCGCGTCGGGGCGCTGGACCGCACGCTCGGGTTCCTGTTCGGCCTGCTGCGCGGATTCGTGCTCGTGGTCGTCGCCTATCTGTTCTTCGCCTGGCTGGTCTCTCCGGCGCAACGGCCGCAATGGGTTCAGACCGCACGCAGCCTGCCCTTCATCGTCGCCGCGGGCGATTATATCCGGGCGGTGCTGCCGGAAGACCTGCAGGATCAGTTCTTCGACAACTGGGAGAATGACACAACGCCGGAACCGGTCGAGCCGGAAAGGGACCCGGCGGAACAGCCGGGCGTGATTCCGGAGAGCAACAGGGAAGGCAATTCCGGGGGCTATCGGAACAGCGAGCGCAGCGGCCTCAACCAGTTGCTCGAGAGTTCGTCAGCGCAACGCCAATAGGGGCGGCCTGGCGCCTGCGTCAGCCTGGTACCTTGCTTTCGGTGTAAGACTGTTCCAATTAGCGCACTGAACCCATCCATCCCGCGAGGCAGCAGGCAAATGGACATGGCACGAACCGGCGACACGGCATCCGACGACCGTTTCGACGATGATCGGCTGCGCGAGGAATGCGGCGTATTCGGCGTCTTCAACAACAACGACGCCGCGGCCCTGACCGCGCTCGGGCTTCACGCCCTCCAGCATCGGGGCCAGGAGGCGGCGGGCATCGTCGCCTTCGACGGCAAGCACTTCAACTCCGAGCGCAGGCTAGGCCTCGTCGGCGATCACTTTTCCAACGCATCGACGATCGAACGGCTGAAGGGCCCTATCGCCATCGGCCATGTGCGCTATTCGACCAGCGGCGGCACCTTGTTGCGCAACGTCCAGCCCCTGTTCGCCGATCTCGCCGCCGGCGGTTTCGCCGTCTGCCACAATGGCCATATCAGCAACGCCCGCACGCTGCGCAAGGAGCTGGTGAGGAACGGTGCGATATTCCAGTCGACGTCGGATTCGGAGGTCATCCTTCATCTGGTGGCCAGATCGTCCAGGCCGAGATTCCTGGAGAAGTTCATCGAGGCCCTGCGCATGCTCGAGGGTGCTTACTCCCTCGTGGCTCTGACCAACAAGAAGCTCATCGGCGCGCGGGATCCGCTGGGCATCCGTCCGCTGGTCCTCGGCGACCTCGGCGGCGCGGCGATCTTCGCATCCGAGACCTGTGCGCTCGACATCATCGGAGCAAAGTACGTCCGCGATGTCGAACCGGGCGAAATCGTCGTGGTCACGGAAGACGGCATCGAGTGCCACCACCCCTTCCCCAAGCTGCGGCCCAGGCCGTGCATCTTCGAGTACATCTATTTTGCCCGTCCCGACAGCATGGCCGGTGGCCGCTCGGTCTACGACGTGCGCAAGAAGATGGGTTTCCAGCTCGCGCGCGAGGCACCGGCCGACGCCGACATCGTGATCCCGGTACCCGACTCCGGCGTACCTGCGGCAATCGGCTATGCCCAGGAATCGGGCATTCCCTTCGAGCTCGGCATCATCCGCAACCACTACGTGGGGCGTACGTTCATCGAGCCCACCCAGCAGATCCGCGCGCTCGGGGTCAAGCTCAAGCACAGCGCCAACCAGGCCCTGATCAGAGGCAAGCGGATCGTTCTGGTCGACGACTCGATCGTCCGAGGGACGACATCGGTCAAGATCGTACGGATGATGTACGACGCCGGTGCGACCGAGGTGCACATGCGGGTGTCGAGCCCGCCGATCACCCATCCCGACTTCTACGGGATCGACACTCCTGACCGGAAGGCGCTGCTGGCCGCGACCCATACGCGCGAGGAAATGCGCGAGTTCATCGGGGTCGATACCCTCGCCTTCCTGTCGATCGACGGCGTCTATCAGGCGATGGGCTACGACTGCCGGGACAACGTCAATCCGCAATTCACGGACCACTGTTTCACCGGCGACTACCCGACGCCCCTGACCGACGAACACGGCAGCGCGCCGTCGCGGCAACTGTCGCTGCTGGCCGAAGTCGGCTGACGGCATCGCGGGACCAATGACACCACTGCTGGAAGACCGGATCGCGGTCGTTACCGGGGCATCGCGCGGCATCGGCTACGCGGTGGCGCTGGAACTTGCCCGTCACGGGGCCCATGTGATCGCCGTGGCGCGCACGGAAGCCGCGCTGATCGAGCTCGACGACGAGATCAGGGCCAGCGGCGGCACGGCGACGCTGGTTCCCCTCGATCTCACGGACTACGAGGGTATCGACCGTCTCGGGGCGGCGATCTTCGAGCGGTGGAAGAAGCTCGACATCCTGGTCGGCAATGCCGGACTCCTGGGCACGCTGTCGCCGCTTGGCCACATTTCTCCCAAGGACTGGGACAGCGTCATGGCCGTCAACGTGACCGCCAACTGGCGCCTGATCCGATCCCTCGATCCGCTGTTGCGCCAGTCGGACGCCGGACACTCGCTGTTCGTCACCTCCGGCGCAGCCGTCAGCTTCAAGGCCTACTGGGGTGGATACGCCGTCTCGAAGGCGGCCCTCGAGGCCTTGGTCCGCACCTATGCCGCGGAGATCGCGTCGACGTCGTGCCGCACCAACCTGTTCAATCCCGGCCCGGTGCGAACCGGCATGCGGGCAAAGGCAATGCCCGGCGAGGACCCCGCGACCCTGACCACCCCCGCGGAGATCGCCTCTTGCTTCCCGGCGCTGGTGGCACCGTCGTGCCTCCACAACGGAGCGGTGTACGACTTCAAAGCCAAGGCGTTCGTGGACAGATAGTCGATCCTGCCGCAACGAGATTCAGTCAATCGTCGCGCACCAGCCTGAAGCCGACGAGGATGTGACGAAGCTGTCGCGGCCGGCCGTGGCGTGCCGCCGGACGGCAGACGCCGCATCCCTTGTCGTCCCAGGATCCTCCCTTGACGATGAAGCGTCCGTTGCCGGCCGGGGTCGCGGTCCATTCGAAGACCTGCCCGGCGGCGTCGACCATGCCGTAGGGGCTCGCTCCGGCCGGATAGGACCCGACCGCCACGGTGTCGAACGGCCCCCGATCGTGACTGTTCAACCGTCCGGGATCCCAATCATCGCCCCAGGGAAAGGCGCGGCCGTCGGTGCCGCGGGCCGCCTTCTCCCACTCGATCTCGCTCGGCAGGCGCCAACGGCGGCCCGTCCGATCGCTCAGCCAGGCCGAATAGGCATTGGCGTCGTCCCAGGTGACGAGGACCACCGGGTGGGCGGCCCGTCCCGGCGGATACGAACCGCCATCCCAGACGTGGCGCAGGACGCGATCGTAGGGATGGACCAGCCCCTGCGCCCGCCAGCCGTCGCGGTCGATGGCCGGGACCGGCCGGCCGGTCTCGGCGAGGAATTGCGCATACTCGCTGTTGGTGACCGGCGTGCGCATGATCGAGAACCCCGCCACCGATAGGGTCTGCAGGGAACGCTCTGTGTCATACCAACCGTTCTCGCGGGTGATGGAATGGCCGTAGGCGTCCTCGTCGAGGCGATAGGCACGCTCACGCTCGGCCGGTGAGGATCCGGCAAGGAACTCCCCCGGTGCGACAGGGACCGTCCCCGGAACAACCAGCTCCGCCGCGCCGGCGGACCCGAATGCCAGCGAAACGCTCACGACGGCAGACAGCCATATGACAGCGCGCCAGGTCACCATCGTCACATCGTAGGGACGCGCGCCGACCGCCGCCACCGCCGTCGGGCCGGTCGGCGATCAACATTCCGGGAGGGTGCGCGGGTCATAAACGCATCTTGTCATCGAGCCGCACCCGACCGAAGATCATCGGCGAGGTAGAGCGGGAGGAGAAGCGCATGACAGGTCGAGCCGACGAGCGTGGCGCGGCGCTGGCACGGGCCCGGATCGACCGGGTGAAGCTGGCCGAATACCCGGGAGCGGCTCCGGCGACGATCGACGAGGCCCTGGAGGTCCAGGACGCCATGGTCGCCTGCCTCGGGGACATGGTGGTCGGGTGGAAGATCGGCTGCACCAGCGCCGTCGCCCAGAAGGCGCTCGGTGCCGATGGGCCGTTCTTCGGTCCGATCATCGCGACCCGGTGCTTCGACAGCGGCGCGACGGTGGAGACCGCGCCTTCGGCCATGCGCATCGTCGAGTCCGAAGTCGCTCTCAAGCTCGCCCGCGCGCTCGGCCCGCGGGATGAGGACTACGACGTCACCGAGGTCATGGCGGCCGTCGGGTCGGTTCACCCGGCGATCGAACTGGTGAATCGTCGCGCCCCGGGAGGCCTCGTCGAGGGCCTGACCTGGAACATCGCCGACTGCGGCGTCAATGACGCCTTCATCCTCGGTCCCGGCGCCGCGGACATCGCCGCGATCGATTTCTCCGGTCTGGTCGCCACCGTCGAGGTGAACGGGAGCCCGCGCTCGTCCGGAACCGGCAGCAGCGCGCTGGGCGGCGCCGATCGCGCATTGACGTGGCTCGTCAACGAATTCCGCAGGCGCGGGCGGACGCTTGCCGCCGGTCAAGTGGTCACGACCGGCCTGATCACGGAGATCTTCACCGCCGATCCGGGCGACCGCGTTGAATCGACATTCGAGGGGATCGGCAAGGTGAGCGTCGTCATCGCCTGAACGGCATTGGCCGAACCTGCGTTGCCGGCCCTATTTCTCGGCGTAGGGATTGCGGCCCTTGCGAAGCTGCAGGCGGATCGGCACCGCCGGGAGATCGAAAGCCTCCCGCAGACCGTTGATCAGATAGCGGGTATAGGCTTCGGGGAGCTCCTCGGGGCGCGAACAGAATACGATGAAAGTCGGTGGCCGCGCCTTGGCCTGGGTCATGTAGCGCAACTTGATGCGCCGCCCGCGCGCGGCAGGCGGGCTGTGGCGCTCCAGGGCCTCGGCGAGCCATCGGTTGAGCGCGGCCGTCGGCACCCGACGGTTCCAGGCGGCATAGGCCTCCAGTGTAGCCGCGATCAGCCGGTCGAGCCCCTTGCCGGCCAGGGCGGAGACGGTAATCAGCGCGACGCCGCGGACCTGGGGCAGCAGACGCTCGCATTCCTCCTCGAGAAACCGCTTCGTCTTCTGGGCATCCTCGACCAGGTCCCACTTGTTCACGGCGATCACCAGCGCGCGGCCTTCGCGGGCAACCAGATCCGCAATCTGCAGATCCTGCTTTTCGAACGGTTGGGTAGCATCGATCGTGAGAATCACCACTTCCGCGAACCGGATTGCCCGCAGGGCGTCGCTCACGGACAGCTTCTCGAGCTTTTCCACAACCCGCGCCTGGCGGCGCAGTCCCGCCGTGTCGAACAGCTTGATCGGCTGGCCACGCCACTGCCAGTCGACCGAAATCGAATCGCGGGTGATCCCCGCCTCGGGACCGGTCAGCAGACGCTCCTCGCCGAGGAGCTTGTTTATGAGGGTGGACTTGCCCGCATTGGGACGGCCGACGATGGCGACCCGCATCGGACGGTCCGGCCCGAGGTCGGCTTCCTCATCGCCGTCTTCGCCCGGTTCGAGGAGAGTGTCGGCGACAGGGACCGTCTTGCGCTCCCGCCCCGGTCGGGCGCCCGCTTCCGCTCCATTCGCCTCGGAAAACGCCTT
>Ga0214471_10003328_pt1 | contig 12489 bp, 9 predicted proteins | sample RVTome_5_FD_207665 | JGI IMG/M metagenome (GOLD analysis project Ga0214471, IMG submission 207665) | Soil microbial communities from uranium-contaminated site in the Upper Colorado River Basin, Wyoming, United States - RVT142D155 | ecosystem: Environmental > Terrestrial > Soil > Contaminated >...
CAAGCAGAAGATCGAGATAGCGCCCGCTGGCTTCGGCGAGCGAGAAGTCGGCGGCGCGGCGCTGCAGCACAGCCGGGTCGGGAGGGTCGCAAATGGTATGTTCCATGGCGTCGGCCAGTGCCTGCGCGTCGCCGACTGGGACCAGCCGGCCGAAGCGGCCGCCGTCGAGGATCTCGCGCGGCCCGCCGGCGCAGGCGGCGCTGACCACCGGCAGCCCGCACGCCAGGGCCTCGACGATGACGTTGCCGAAGCCCTCGGAGACGGAGGTGACGGCGAGCACCGCAGCCCGCGACATCCAGGCGAAGGGATTGTCCACGAAGCCGGCAAAATGCACCTCGGCCGCAACGCCGAGCGTGGCGGCGAGGCCATCCAGCTTTGCCCGCTCCGGCCCCTCGCCGAGGATGACGAGGCGGGCCGGCCGTCGCCCGCGCAGCACCGCGAAGGCGCGGATGAGCGTCGCGAAGTCCTTCTGCCAGTGCAGCCGGCCGACCGCGAGAACCACGGGCGGTGCGCCTGCTTGGAGCCAGGGATGCCCGAGCGCCGCCCCGGCGCCAGCGGCGAGGTCGGTCGTCACCCAGTTAGGGATCGCCGTGATCGTGGCGCGCGGCAGCGGCGCGGTGGCCGCGAGGTCGTCCGCCACGGCGTCGGACACTGCGACAATGGCGTCGGCAGCAGGGTAGTGGCGGCCGGCCAGCGCCGGATAGGCGCGGCGGAAGCGGCGGCGCGATCGGCTGGCAGCGACGGAGAGCGTGGTGCACTCGCAGAGCACCACGCGGGCATCAATGCCGGCCAGTTCCCGCGCCCAGAGCGCCGCGAGATTGGACTGCGTGCCCATCGCCAGCACCGCCTGGGGGTCGAAGCGCTGCAGCTCGGCGGCCAGCGCCGTGAGATGGCGCAGCATGCGCGGCATGCTGATGCCGACCAGCGGCAAGGCTTGCCTTCCCAGCAGGCGCAGCGCGGTGGCGCGCGCCGCCAGCGGCGACTGGGCCGCCAGCGGCACGAGCTGGACGCCCGCGGGAACCCGCGCCCGCATCGCGCCCCCGGCATCGCCGACCAACAGGCTGACGGCGCAGCCGCGCTGGGCAAATACCTCTCCCAGCTCCAGCATGCAGCGCTGCATGCCGCCGCCCTCGAGGCCGCGCATGACCAGGGTGACGCGTGCGCCGCTCATGCGGTTGTCCCGACGCGCGCCGCCCGCTCGGCCGCAGCGCCGGTCACCTGCTGCAGCAAAGCCAGGTAGCGCTCCGCCGCGCGCTCGACGGAGAAGGCCGCTGCGCGCGCCATCAGGCGGTCCCTGGCACAGGGGTGGTCGAGGCAGGACGCCATTGCCGCCGCCAGGGCGGCAGGGTCGCCGACCGGGACGAGGGGGCCGAGCGCATCGCCTTCGAGCAGCTCAGCCGGCCCGCTCGGACAGTCCGTGCTGACGACGGGGCAGCCGACGGCCAGCGCCTCCGCCAGAACGTTGGAGAAGCCTTCCCAGCGCGAGGACAGGACGAACAGCCGGGCGCGCGCCATCCACGCATAGGGGTTGCCGGCGAAGCCGGGCAGATTGACCGAGGCGCCGAGGCCGAGATGTTGGACCAGCGCCACGAGGCTCGCCCGCCTCTCGCCTTCGCCGAGGATCATCAGGTTGGCCGGCCGCGACGCGCGCAGCCTCGCGAAGGCCCGGACGAGGGTCTCGAAGTCCTTCTGCGGCTTCAGCTTGCCGACGGCGAGGATCAGCGGCGGCGCCCCCGGCGCCAGCCAAGGGTGCTCGAGCGGCATGGCCCCCTGGCGCCGGATCGCCGCGCCATCGATCGGGATGGGGATGGTGACGATGCGCTCGGGCGGCACGCCCGCGACGGCGGCGACGCTGGCGGCCACACCTTGCGAGATGGCGACCACCGCATCTGCCTGCGGATAGTGCCGCCGCAGCAGTGTGCGCAGCAGCCCGCCGTGCAGGCGATGGCGGCCCGCCAGCGCAGCGGCGAGATCGACGTTCACGCTGATCACCACCGGCAGCGGCCGGGACCGGCGGTGCGCCGTGCGCGCGCGGGCAACGAGCGCGGCCAGGTTGGCCGGATTGGACGACGACAGCAGGACGTCGGGCGCCGCCGCCTCCAGGTAGTCGGCGAGGCGGCCCGCGACCGCTGCCACCCGTAGCCCGCGGCGGCGGCCGAGGAAGGGAAGCCGGATCGAGCCGCCGGCGAGGGAGACCAGATGCGCCGCCGACGGGACACGGTCATGGAAGTCGCCCTCGGGACTGGCGACCACCACGTCGGCGCGGTGGCCCATCTGCGCCAGCGCCTGGGCCAGCCCCAGGAGACGGCGCTGCGTGCCGCCGCCGCCGAGGTCCGACATGAAGAACGCGATGTGCACCGCTACCCCTTCATCGCGGCAGCACCGGCTGGAAGGCGGCGCCGCAGGGGCCGCTGAGGAAGCCGTTGGAGAAGCGGATCTCCGGCAGCAGAGCAGCGAGCGCGCCGGCAGCCTCCTCTGCGGCGAGTTGCCGGTCCAGCACGCGACGGAACAGCCCTGCCACCGCCACCATGTCGCAGCCGTGCGGCGACAGGCGGAAGGAGGTCACGCCGGCATCGACGAGCACAGCCAGATCGTGGAGCGCGTTACAGTAGGTCGACGACAGCGTCTGCACGCCGTTGATCGCCAGAAAGGCCTGGCCGTCGAGGGTTTCCACGGCAAGGCCGTCGGCATCCTCGCCACAGACGAACTGGCAGGAGTCCTTGGCGAGGCCGTGCACCCTGGCGTGATAGCAGCGGCTGGCGATGGCCAGCGGAATCCGCCCGAAGGCCCAGACCTCGACGTCGGCGCCCAGTGGCGCGGCGGCCGACGCAAGCCGGGCAACCGAATCGAGCGGCAGCTCCGGCGGCAGGCAGACGTGCCGCGCGCCACGCCCGGCAAGGAAGCCCAGCGTGCCTTCGTTGTAGACGTTCACCAGCGGCCCGACCGCAAAGGACCGGCCGGCTTCCAGATAGGCGAGCAGCGTGAGGTCGTTGACCTCGACCTCCAGAGCGCCGTCGGCGGCCAGCTCGGCGCAGAGCTGCCGCTCGCGCGGCAGGGTGACCAGGGCGAGCGACGACAGCACGACGGTCTTGCCGCCGCGCCGCAGCCGCTCGACCGCTTCCGCCAGCCGATCGGCGTAGAACGGCAGGCGCTTTGAACAGACGACCTCGCCAAGACAGACGCGGTCGAGCGGGGCCTCGTCCGCAATGCGCGCATAGAAGTCGCACCACCGGTCGGCCGTCCAGTTGAACAGCAGGGGGCCGAGCGTCAGGCTGCAGCGATCGCGCAATCCCGCCCCCGCTCAGCGCCAGGTCTTGCGGTAGGCGCCGGCGGTAGCCGCCTGGCCCTCGGTGAGGTGCCGCAGCGCACCAGCGGCGACCGGCCGGCCTTCGGCCAGTGCGTCGACGGCGTGGCGGAAGCTCTCCACGACCGCCTTGGTGTAGGCGCGGCTGCGTTGGCGCCCTTCGATCTTCAGGGCCGTCACCCCGGCGCCCGCGAGCTCAGCGAGGAAGGTAGCGGCATCCAGGCTGGCGGGATCTTCGAAAACGTGGCCGCGATAGCCGCCGGCGGAGAAGCAGCCTTTGCAGAGCGTCGGATAGGGCGCGGCGGTGCCGGCGGAGGCGCGGTCGATGGTGAAGTCGCCCAGACGGGAGACAAGCTCGCCATCCTCCTCACGGTAGTGGACGTGGCTGGCAGGCGAGCAGACGCCGTGCATGTTGGGCGAGCGGCCGGTCGCATAGGATGACAGCGAGCAGCGCCCTTCTGCCATCACGCAAAGCCCGCCGAACACGAAGACCTCGGTCTCGCAAGGCACCTCGGCATTGATCGCAGCGATCTCCTGCACGGTCAGCACCCGCGGCAGCACCACCCGCTTCACGCCGAAGGCTTCGACGTAGAAGCGGATGGCGTCGGCGTTGGATGCCGCCGCCTGCACCGAGAGGTGGCGGCGCAGCTGCGGCTGGCATTCGGCCGCATAGGCGAGGAGGCCGAGGTCCGCCAGGATGACGGCATCGGCACCCAGTTGCGCGGCATCGTCCACCGCCCGCTGCCAGAGGCCGCAGGCGCCGGCGCGCGGGAAGGTGTTGATGGCGACCAGCACACGGGCGCCGCGCAGTTGTGCATAGGCAACGGCCGCGGCGAGCTCCTCGCGGCTGAAGTTGAGGCCGGGAAAGTTGCGGGCATTGGTCTCGTCATTGAAGCCGCAGTAGACGCTGTCGGCGCCGGCTTCGACCGCCGTGCGCAGCGCGGCGGGGGTGCCCGCCGGGCACACGAGCTCAAGGCGTCGGGTTGCCGCCATGTTCACTGCTCCGGCCGCGTGAGGGCCACGCCGGTGAGGCGGGAGGCCTCCAGCAGCAGACCGCGGGCGAGTGGCTCGAGATGGGCTCCGATCGCGCCCAGGGCCGCCGCCGACTCAGCAAGCAGGTCGAGCTCGGCGTCGTCGAGGGCATTGCGCAGAGCCAGCACCGCCTCGGTATCCCCTTCGATGACAAGGTCGCGCGAGAAGAACAGGGCATCGCCGTCGAGCGTGCCATGGACCATGCCGAGCAAGGCCGCCAGGGGTCCGGCAATGCGGGCGTCCCAGCCCCCAGCCGCCGGCTTGGCGACCGCTTCGACAAGCGGTATCGGCGGATGCGGCCGCAGCCGGAACGCGAAGGGAAGGTCGAGCGGATCGATGAGGAAGAGGCGCGATGCGTGAGGGCCGAGGCGGCTGAACACGGCGGGATGGCGCCGGGCGAAGGCGGCCGCCACCCGCTGCAGTGGCCAGTCGATTGCCGCCAGCGGGACTCCGCGCAGGGCCCGCGCGGCAAGCGACGGCAGGACCGGCAGGCGTGCAGGCGCGTTCACCGGCTGCTCCGCAGGGCGGACTCGGCCGCCGCAGCGCTCGCACAGCCATTCACGCTTTCCCCCAACTATGAAGACGCCCCGCCCTAGCGCGCCCGACGGCAGGACCGCGCGCGCGGGATCACCTTCCCTCCCGCCCCCTGCTGTCGTCTTTGCGCTGGATCAATGAAGCGCGCTGCGGCGCCAGCGCAAGTGCTGATTATCTGCACTAGGCGAAACGAGCTATGAAGATGGCGAAGGGCTGGGGCCTCGTGATCTGATCGCAGCCCGCCCCTTGCCGGGGCGTGCAAGAAGGGTGACCGGCCGGCTCGACGTCAGCCGCGCACCAGCGTCACGCCGCGGCGCGCAAGGTCGACGGTGATCCTGTCGCCCGCCTTGGCGGGGCAATCGATGTCAGGGTCGACGGCAAAGAGCTCGCCGAGCGGGGTCGCGAGCGTGTACTCCATGTGGCTGCCCAGGTAGGTCGCCTTCAGCACGTCGGCGGCGAAGGCGCCGGCCGCGCCGTTGCGGGCGATGCGGATCGCCTCTGGGCGGATCGCGACTTTCACCACACCGGGCGCAAGGCCGCGCGCCGGCAGCCGGCGTTCGACGGCGCCGATGCGCACCAAGGCCTCGCCGCCCTCCAGCGCATCGATCTCGGCCTCGACCAGGTTGGCATCGCCGATGAAGTCGGCGACGAAGTTGTCGGCCGGCGCTTCGTAGAGGTCGCGCGGGCTGCCCTCCTGCGCGATCTCGGCGTTGCGCATGACGATGATGCGGTCCGAGACCGCCAAGGCCTCCTCTTGGTCGTGCGTCACATAGACGGAGGTGAGGCCGAGCTTCTGCTGCAGCTCGCGGATGTCCTCCCGCACGCGTCGGCGCAGCTTGGCGTCGAGGTTGGAGAGCGGTTCGTCGAACAGCAGCACCGCCGGCTCGAGCACCAGGGCGCGGGCGACGGCGACGCGCTGCTGCTGCCCGCCGGAGAGCTCGCTCGGCAGCCGCTTGCCGTAGCCGGCGAGGCCGACCAGGCGCAGCCCTTCTTCCGCCCGCTCGCGTACCTCGTTCTTGGCAAAGCCGCTCATGGTCAGGCCGTAGGCGACGTTCTCCGCCACCGTCATGTGCGGGAACAGCGCGTAGGACTGGAACACCATGGAGACGTCTCGATCGGTCGCCGGCAGCTGCGTCACGTCCTGGTCGCCGATCAGGATGCGCCCGCCGCTCGCCATCTCGAGGCCGGCGATCATGCGCAGCGTGGTGGTCTTGCCGCAGCCGCTGGGGCCCAGCAAAGTTACCAGCGTGCCCGGCTCGATCGTGAAGGACACGGCATTCACCGCAACTACCGGGCCGAAAGATTTGGTCACCTTGTCGAAGACGACGCGGGCCGCCTTGGAGCGAATCGTCATGGCATGGCTTCTCCCACCACGGCGGCCGCCGTGCGGCCTTTCTGGCTGCGGCGCCCGATGCGGCGCTCACCGACCACCAGCTGGACCAGCGTGATGGCCGCCAGCATCACCAGGATGAGCACCGAGGAATAGGCGATGGCGAGGCCGTAGTCGCCGTTCTCGACGCGGCCGATGATGTAGGAGGTCGCCATGTCGTAGTTGGCGCTGACCAGGAAGATCACCGCGCTGATCGCCGTGATGGCGCGCACGAAGCTGAACACCAGCGCCGCAATGATCGCCGGGCGCAGCAGCGGCAGGATGACGCGGCGCACCGTGGCAAAGGTGTTGGCGCCGAGCGTGAGGGAAGCCTCGTCGAGGCTCTGGTCGAGCTGGCTCATGGCGGCGACGCCGGCGCGCACACCGACCGGCATGTTGCGGAACACGAAGCAGATGACGAGGATGATGCCGGTGCCGGTCAGCTCGATCGGCGGCACGTTGAACGCCAGGATGTAGCTGATGCCGATGACCGTTCCGGGGATCGCGAAGCTCAGCATGGTGCCGAACTCGAACGCGCTGTGGCCGGAAAAGCGCTGGCGCGCCAGCAGGTAAGCGGTCAGCAGGCCGAGCGCCGCGGTCAGCGGCGCGGCGATGGTGGCAATCGACAGCGTGGTCCAGAAGGAGTTCCAGGCGGCGCCGCTCCACACCAGCCCGAAGTCGCTGCGCGTCACCGCGAAGGCGTCGACGTAGTGGCGCAGCGTGAAGCTGTGGTCGCGGCCCCAGGTCTGCACGAAGCCGCCGAACATGATCATCACATAGATCACCGCGGTGAGGCCGGCCCACGGCAGCGCGAGGCCGTAGGCGCCCCATTTCACCCGCTTCGGCAGCGGTGCGAAGAGCCCGGCGTCGCCCTTGCCGGTCACCGTGGTGTAGGACTTGGTGCCGACCCAGCGGCGCTGGGCGTAGAACGCGCCGAGGGTGAAGGCGAGCAGGATGAGCGCCAGCATGGCGGCGCGGCCCTGGTCGTACTGCGAGCCGACGATGGCGAAGAAGATCTCGGTGGACAGCACCCCGAAGCGGCCACCGAGCACCAGCGGATTGCCGAAGTCGGCGAGACTCTCGATAAAGCCCAGCAGGAAGGCGTTGGCGATGCCGGGGCGCATCAGCGGCAGGGAGATCGTGGTGAAGGCCTTCCAGGCGTCGGCGCGCAGGGTGAGCGCCGCCTCCTCCATCGAGGGGCTGACGCCCTCGACGACGCCGATCATCACCAGGAAGGAGATCGGCGCGAAAGCCAGGGTCTGGGCGAACCACACGCCGGGCAGGCCGTAGACCCAGCGCGAGGCGGGGATGTCGAGGCCGTACTCGAGGAACTGCGTGAAGGCGCCGGCACGGCCGAACAACAGGATGACGGCGAGCCCGATGACGAAGGGCGGCGTGATGATCGGCAGCACGGTGAGCACGCGCAACGACCGCTTCAATCGGAAGTCGGTGCGCGTCACGATGAGCGCGAAGGCGAGCCCCAGCACCGTGGTCGACAGGCCGGTCATGATCGCCAGCAGCAGCGAGTTCCAGGCGACGCCGCAGGAGAAGGCGCCGACCAGGCAGTCGACGCCCCAGATCCGGCGGTCGATGAGGCGCAGCAGGAAGGCGGCCGGCGCGAAGGCACCCTCGCCGTCGCGCACTGCGGAGGCGAGGATGGTGAGCACGGGAAAGAACACGAAGACGGCGACCAGCGCGACGATCGCGCCGATCGAGCCGACCACAAAGACGTCGCCCTTCACGGCGCCGCGCGCCGCCAGGCCCTGGGTGACATAGAACAGGAGGGCGGTGGAGACCAGGAGGGCGCCGTAGCCGAGGCCGAACTGGCGCGCCTCCAGCGGCCCGAAGAGCGCCTCAAGGAAGCCGAGCTGCCAGCCGTTGAGGCCGACGGCGAAGGCCTGGATCAGCAGGTAGGCGAGCCCGCCGCCGCCGGCCAGCAGCAGCACCTTGGCGAACAGCGGATCGCTCTTGCGCCGCCGCAGCACGGCGGCGGGCGCCAGCAGGAAAAGCGCGAGGGGGGCAAGCCAGGGCTTGCCCCCCAGGAAGACCTGCAGGACGCCGGGCGCCGAGGCGCCGTCGAGGGGATAACCCTCGGACAGCCACTCGAAGTTCCAAAAGCCGTACTCGATGCCGTACCAGGGCAGCACCGTGAAGCCGGTGAGACCCACGGCCAGCCACAGGGCAACGGTTCGGTTCACCATCCCGGCCTCGCAGGCGTCCGGGCCGCCGCGCCGCGGAAGCGGGCTATTGCGGCAGCGAGCCGACCTCGTCGTCCCACTTCTTCAGCAGCCGCGTGCGCTCCTCGGAGGAGCCGTACTTCTTGAAGTCGTAGTCGATCAGCTTCAGCTCGTCGAGGTTCGGCGCGCCCGGCGGCGGCGACGCCTTGGCGTTCGACGGCACCTGGTAGGCCTTGGCCTGCTCGGCCATCATCTGGACGTCGGCCTTGAGCGCGAAGTCATAGAACTTCTTCGCGTTCTCCATGTTGCGGGCGCCCTTGACGATCGACATCGAGCCGATCTCGTAGCCGGTGCCCTCGCAGGGGGCGACGATTTTCACCGGGAAGCCCTCGACGACCTGGGTCACCATGTCGTGCATGAAGGTGATGCCGATGGCGGTTTCGCCGCGCGCCGCCGCCTTGATCGGCGCCGAGCCGGACTTGGTGTACTGGTTGACGTTCCTGTGCAGCCCCTTCAGCCAGTCGAAGGCCGCGTCCTCGCCGAGCAGCTGCACGATGGTGGCCAGCGTCGTGTAGGAGGTGCCCGAGGAATTCGGGTTGGCGATCTGGATCTCGCCCTTGTAGGCGGGATCGGTCAGGTCAGCCCAGCACTTGGGCTCCGGCAGGCCTTTCTGCTTCAGCACTTCCTCGTTGTAGCCGAAGCCCAGCGCGCCGGCGTAGATGCCGACGGTCTTGTAGCTGGAAGCCTCGGCCTGGCTCTGCGCCCAAGGCAGCAGCTCGGCCAGCATGGGAGACTTGTATTCCGTGGTGAGGCCTTCCTCGGCCGCCTGCAGGTGCGGATCGCCGGTGCCGCCCCACCACACGTCGCCGCGCGGATTGCTCTCCTCCGCCTTGATCTGCGCGAAGGTCTCGCCCGACGACTTGCGGGTCATGGCGACCTCGATGCCGGTTTCCTTGGTGAAGGCCTCCACCATGAGCTGGCACCACTCGATCTGCGGGCTGCAGTAGAGGGTGAGCCGCTCGGCCGCCTGGGCCGACCCGGCGCCGGCGGTGAGCGCGAAGGCGACGCCGACGATGGCGGTCCTCTGCCATGCACGTATCATCTCGTTCCTCCCGTTGTTCGCTGCTTGCTTGGTTGTGGCCGTCTGGCGGCCGGTCGCAGCTCTTTCAGTCCATGAAACGAAAATATCATAGAATTCCGGCAATAGAACAGGTATTTCATTCATCGCTACGGATAGAACGCCTGAGCCGGACACGACGGCTTGGCGACGGGCGCGGGGAGGCGCTGAGCGAGACGATGGACAAGGTTCTGCCCGGCGAGGCGGTCTACCTCGTGACCGGGGGCACCCAGGGTGTCGGCGCCGCCATCGCGCTGAGGCTGGCTGAGGCCGGAGCGGGCGGCGTGATGCTGGCCGGCCGCGACGAGGCGCGCGGCCAGGCCGTCGCCGCCGAGCTGCAGAACCACGGCTGCGCCGCGGCCTTCGTGGCGGCCGAGCTGGCGGACGTCGCGGCCTGCCGGCGGGCCGTCGCCGCCTGCGAGGCGCGCTTCGGGCGCCTCGACGGCCTGGTGAATGCCGCCGGCATCACCGACCGCGGCGGCATCGACGACACCACGCCGGAGCTGTGGGACCGCCTCTTCGCGGTCAACGTGCGCGCCCCCTTCTTCCTCAGCCAGGAGGCGGTGAAGCTGATGCGCCGCAATTCCATCGAAGGGGACCGGCAGGCCGGCAGCATCGTGAACATCATCACCATGTCGAGCCACGGCGGCCAGCCGAAGCTGACCGCCTACTCCGCCTCCAAGGGCGCGCTGGCGACGCTCACGCGCAACCTCGGCCATGCGCTGCGCGCCGAGCGCATCCGGGTCAACGGCCTCAACATCGGCTGGACCGAGACCCCCAACGAGCACAGGGTGCAACTGGCCGAGGGCCAGCCGGCGGACTGGCTCGCGCGCGCCGAGGCGCGCCAGCCCTTCGGCCGCCTCATCAAGCCGTCGGACGTCGCCGAGGCCGCGCTCTTCCTCATCGGGCCGGGCTCGGGACTCATGACCGGCTCGGTGATCGACTACGACCAGATGGTGATCGGCGCCTACGACTGAGCAGGGAACCAGCAGGAATGATCGCGCTAGCGCAGTTCGGGGCCGGACGCATCGGGCAGATTCACGCCCGCAACGTCGCAGCGACCGAGGGGGCCCGCCTCAAGTATGTGATCGACGTGAACGAGGCGGCGGCCAAAGCGCTCGCCGCCGCGGTTGGCGCCAGGGTGGCCGACCGTGACGCGGCGCTCGGCGACCCGGAGGTGGCGGCCGTCATCATCGGCTCCTCGACCGACACCCACGCCGGGCTGATCGAGGCGGCGGCGCGCGCCGGCAAGGCGATCTTCTGCGAGAAGCCCATCGACCTCGACCTCCAGCGCACCCGCGCCTGCCTGGAGGTGGTGCGCGAGACGGGGGTGCCGCTCTTCATCGGCTTCAACCGGCGCTTCGACCCCTCTTTCGCCGGCCTCAAGGAAGCGCTCGATGGGGGAGGCATCGGCAAGCTGGAGAACCTCACCATCACCAGCCGCGACCCGGCGCCGCCGCCGGCCGACTACGTGGCGCGCTCGGGCGGCCTGTTCCGCGACATGATGATCCACGACTTCGACATGGCGCGCTGGCTGCTCGGCGCCGAGCCGGTCAGGCTCTACGCCCGCGGCAGCGTGCTGGTCGACCCCGCCATCGGCGAGGCGGGCGACGTGGACAGTGCGGTGGTGGTGCTGGAGACCGCCGCGGGCGTGCTGTGCCAGATCATCAACTCGCGGCGCGCCGCCTACGGCTACGACCAGCGCATCGAGGCCTTCGGCGAGAAGGGCCTGCTGCTGGCCGGCAACCGTGACGCCCGCTCGCTGCAGACCTGGAGCGGCGAAGGCATCGCCGGCGAGAAGCCGCTGTACTTCTTCCTCGAGCGCTACGCCGAGGCCTATCGCGCCGAGATGGCACACTTCCTCGCCTGCCTCGCCGGCAAGGAGACGCCGAAGGTGGCGGCCGCCGACGGCCTGCGCGCGCTCGAGCTGGCCGAGGCGGCGAACCTCTCCCTCAAGAGCGGCCAGGCGATCGATCTATAGCAGCGTGGCACTCCTACACACACCGCTGTCGTCCCGGGGCTGGCCCCGGGACCTATTGGCGTTGGCCGCAAGGCGAAGCCCTAACCCGTTTACGGCCTTGCCAGCCACAAGCACGGGACGACCGACTGAACGGCTAGGGCAATGGGTCCCGGCAACAAGTGCCGGGACGACAGTCTTGGGGTGGCAAAGGCGAATCTTGAGCGGCGCTACGGCCGGTGCGGGTTGGGCACCGTCCGCGCCATCAGCTCGCGGACCTTCGCCGCCACTGCCGGCGCCGCGGCGGCGCAGACGTTGCCGCGGGTGAGGCCGTCGTCGGCGAGGAAGTCGCAGGCCCAGCCGCCGGCCTCGCGCACCAGCAGCAGGCCGGCCAGGCAATCCCAGGAATTGATGTGCGGCTCGTAGTAGCCGACGAGGCGGCCGACCGCGACGTAGGCCAGCATGAGCGCGCCCGAGCCGTTGCGCATGAACATGCCGCCCTCGCGCAGCAGGGCGTCGATGAAGGGCACGAGGTCCTGCGGGCGGGAGCGGTGCGAGAAGCCGGTGCCGAACAGGCCGTCCTTCACGCTCTGGGCCGGCGGCGTTGGCTGGCGCTGGCCGTTGAGGAAGGTGCCGCCGCCGCGCCGGGCGGCATAGAGCTCGTCGACGTTAGGATCGTAGATGACGCCGATCTCGATCTCGCCGTCCCTCACCAGGGCGATCGACACGCACCAGGTCGGCATGCCGCCGAGAAAGCAGGAGGTGCCGTCGATGGGGTCGACCACCCACACCGCCTGCCCCGGCATGCCGCCTTCGCTGGCGCCGGTCTCCTCACCCAGGAAGCCGTCGTCGGGAAAGCGCTCCTCCAGCTGGCCGCGGATCAGCTCCTCGACCTTCTTGTCGGCGATCGAGACGACGTCCTGCAGTCCCTTGCTCTCGATCGCCAGCTCGGCCCGGCGCTTGTAGAAGTCGTAGGCGAGGGCGCCCGCCTCGCGCGCC